>Ga0194050_1000487_pt1 | contig 13888 bp, 9 predicted proteins | sample SepL2310m_MetaG_FD_148657 | JGI IMG/M metagenome (GOLD analysis project Ga0194050, IMG submission 148657) | Anoxic zone freshwater microbial communities from boreal shield lake in IISD Experimental Lakes Area, Ontario, Canada - Sep2016-L239-10m | ecosystem: Environmental > Aquatic > Freshwater >...
ATCGTGCCCGAGGGAGTGGAGGCTGGCACCGGATTCTATGAAATTCGCAAGACACGAAGTGAAATCAAACCGACGGATGGCACGGTTCAGATCAGCAAAAAAGATGATAGCGCAGCGTGGGGAGGCGCGCACTGGCAGTACTTCGATGATTTGTCGAATGTGTCGATCTCAACACAGAAGGAACTGACGATAGAAAAGCGTCTTTTTACAAAACGAAATACCAAGGCGGGACCGATCTTAGAGGCAGTGACAGGTCCGCTGACGGTGGGCGACGAAGTCGTTGTGCGACTGATTGTGACAAGTGATCGGGACTACGAATTTCTGGAACTCTCCGATCATCGGGCTTGCGTGTGCGAACCGGTCGACGTGCTCTCTGGATGGCGGCAGGGAGATGGCGTCGCTTGGTATGCTGCGACGCGAGATACCAAAACGGATTTCTTTTTCGAGAGACTTCCTCGTGGCACGCATCTGTTTGAATATTCAGTCCGAGTCTCGCATCGCGGAACAGCCTCGAGCGGCTTTGCATCGATTCAAAGTCGCTATGCTCCAGAGTTTTCTGCGCATTCCGAGAGTATTGCTGTGGAAGTAAAGTGAGTCTCGGCCGGTTGGTGATGTGTGCAATCACATTCAGGCAAGAATTCCCTTGATGACATGACCGTGCACATCGGTTAAACGAAACTGCCGGCCCTGATAGCGATAGGTCAGCTTTGTGTGATCGATGCCGCACAGATGTAGAATCGTTGCTTGCATGTCGTGGATATGCACTGGATCGGCCGTGATATTCCAGGCGTAGTCGTCGGTCGAACCGTACGTCATGCCGCCGCGAATGCCTCCTCCGGCCAACCACCAACTATAGGCTCGACCAAAGTGATCCCGCCCATTTGGTTTCGCAGGGTCTCCCTGACCAAACGGCGTGCGGCCAAACTCGCCTCCCCACGCCACCAGCGTGTCTTCGAGCATTCCGCGTTCCTTGAGATCGTGAACCAGCGCCGCGCTGGGCCCTTCGGTATCGCGACACTGTTCGGCAAGTTGCGTGTAGAGATTGTTGTGCTGATCCCATCCGGCGTGCATGAGTTGCACAAAACGAGTGCCCCGCTCCAAAAGACGCCGGGCAATGAGGCAGTTGTTTGCAAAACTACCTTTCACAAGCACATCCGGTCCGTAACGATTCAGAGTTCCTTTTGACTCATTGGAAAAATCAACTAACTCTGGCACGCTTGATTGCATACGAAATGCCATCTCGTACTGAGCGATGCGTGTATCAATTTCTGGATCGCCATAGTCAGCCAAATGTGCCGCATTCATTGCAGCGATATCGTCGAGCAGTGCGCGACGTGCCTCGCGAGAAACTCCTGGCGGGTTTCCTAAGTAGGGTACGGGATCTCCGGTATTTCGAAATCGGACTCCCTGCAAACGGCTCGGTAGAAACCCGCTGCCCCAGTAATAATCGAAGAAAAGCTGGCCGCACGTTTTGGCCTTGTCGCTAGAGGTCATCACCACAAATGCGGGAAGATTTTCTGTCTCGCAGCCGAGTCCGTAGGTGAGCCATGCTCCCATGCTCGGACGACCGGGAACTTGCGCACCGGTCATAAAAAATGTCACACCCGGTGCATGGTTGACTGCTTCGGTATACATGCTTCTCACCACACAAGCATGGTCGGAAAGTCCCCCGAGTCCTGGAAGCATTTCGCTGATCTCGGTGCCGCAAATCCCATATTTTCGGAAAGGTTTGATCGCCGGAACAGTTGGCCACTTTGCATACCCGCTGGACATGGTGGAAAGTCGAGTCGTTCCTCGCACGCTTTCAGGAATATCCGTGCCCGCCTTTTCTCGCATAACCGGTTTGGGATCGAAGAGATCGACGTGCGATGGCCCGCCTCCCTGCCAGAGCATTACAACCCGCTTCGCTTTCGGTGGATGATGCGGTAAGCCGGAGAGGCCAGGCATCGATTGTGTTGTCGCTGCTGTCACCTCACGGTTCAATAATGAGGCAAGTGCGACCCCGCCGATTCCTATGCCAGCGGAGCCAAACAAGTGGCGTCGCGTGACTCGATCAATATTTTCAACCAATCGATCGTTCATCTCTGTAACGCCTTTCGTGGGTGCATCAGTCACTCTCGTGACATTGCCTCATCAAGATTGAAAATCGCCAGACACACCGCACTCATGGCGGCGTGATCCACAACGTCAAGCGATTCGTCTCTCGAACTTTCTCCAACGCTCACCAATGCTTTCGCGGATTCTGCATCGGCCTGATAGATCTGTTTTTGTCGATTCAAGGTTCGAGTGAGTGCTTGAAGATCTTCGTGCGTTGGTTGGCGAGATACGACCTGACGAAAGGCATACACCAGTCGCTCCTCGAGATCCGTTGACACCTGCATGCTCTTTTGAGCAAGCATTCTCGCTGCCTCGACCCACGTTGGATCGTTGAGTGTGGTGAGCGCATGAAGGGGCGTGCTCGTCGTACTCGATCGCACCCTGCAGGTCTGACGATTTGCAGAATCGAACATATTCGCTGGGCCGACTGTACGTCGCCAAAACGTGTAGAGGCTCCTTCGATAGAGATCGGCTCCATGCGATGCCGGATAGGTAAAGTCGCGCTCTTTTGTGATCGCAAGCGCCTCCCAGATCGCATCTGGCTGATAGGGATACGTCGGAGGGCCTCCAATGGCAAAGTTCGATAAACCCGAGGCAGAAAGTACCCAGTCGCGCAGCAGCATCGACGGCATTCGAAAGCGACTCGCCCGTGCATGAAGCCTATTGTCTGGGTCGAGCGATTGCAGTTCGGGGCTCAGTCGACCGGATTGTCGGTACACGGCACTTGTGACAATAAGTCGATGCATCGCCTTCCTGCTCCACTGACGTTCTTGAAACTCGACAGACAGCCAATCGAGAAGCTCCTTGTGAAGCGGGTATTCACTTTGAACTCCAAGATCTTCAGTCGTCTTGGCGAGCCCAACTCCAAAGAAGTGCTGCCACATTCGATTGACCTGCACCCGTGCGGTGAGCGGATGATTCGGCGCAAAAAGCCACTGTGCAAATCCGAGTCGATTGCGTGGTGCATCGAGAGCCTGCGGCGGAAGAAACGCAGGAGTCGAAAACGACACGGTCTCCTTTGGTGAAAGGTAGTCGCCACGATCAAAACGTTTTGTCTCGCGAGGTTGCGAGTCACTCATGATCATGACGCGAGGCAACTGGTCGCCTCGATAGTCGGCAAGCTGTTTCTTGAGTAATTCCACTTTTTCAAGAAGGGGTGTCTTGCCGACCACCGCCGCCTTGACCTTTTCATCGAAGTGTTTTCGAAGTCCCTGAGCCATTGCGGTTTTTTCGGCATCGGTTCGATCCTGTTTGGGCTTCTTTAAAAGTTCTGTCAGAGCATCGGGAAAACCCTTGCCTTCAAAGGGCTTTTCATCGATCGCGAGCCCTGCGCTCCAGCCCGCAAATGCCGCGTCGATGATCGGTATCGCTTCAGCTTCCGCCGACTTGAGTGAGGATTCAAACTCAGCGATCTTCCGATTATTTTCCTCGGTTGGCATTTCAAGAATCGGTGGAGCGACTCGAATTCGCGACGAAAAAAACTGCGGCACTCCCGACTCAGGAACACGGTTAAATGCATCGAGAAGCGAGTAATAATCGACCTGGGTGAGAGGATCGTACTTATGATCATGACACTGCGCGCAGGCCATTGTCAGACCGAGCCACGTAGTTGCCGTTGTATCGATGCGATCGAAGAGAATGACGTTTCTCTGCTCTTCGGCAATCGACCCTCCTTCACCATTGAGCAGATGGTTGCGGTTGAATCCACTTGCGATCTTCTGTTGGTTTGTCGCGTTTGGAAGTAAATCACCTGCTAGTTGTTCAATCGAAAATTGATCAAACGGCATATCTGCATTGAGTGCAGAAACCACCCAGTCACGCCAGATCCATTGCCAGGTATCACCATCTTGCTGAAAGCCATTGGAGTCGGCATATCGAGCCGCATCCAACCACGGCAGCGCCATGCGTTCCCCGTAATGCGGATTGGCAAGGAGTCGATCGACAAGGTTTTCGTACGCCTGCGGATCGGTGTCGGTAAGAAAATTATCGACCTCGGCAGGCGAAGGAGGCAATCCGATGAGATCGACATAAAGCCTTTTCATCAATGTTGAACGATCGGCTTCCGGAGAGGGTGTAAGGCTCTGAGATTCAAGTTGGGAAAGAATAAATCGATCAATCTCGGTTCGAGCCCAATCGGCACGCTGTAGTTCCGGCACAATCGGTCGTACAGGTGCAGAAAATGACCAATGGGGTTCATACGTAGCCCCCTCACGAATCCACTGTGTGAGAACTTCTTTTTGTCGGTCGGAGAGCCGACGTATTGAATCCGGCGGCGGCATCACAATCTCGGTGTCACTTGAATGAATTCGTTCGAGCAGCGTGCTGGCACCGGCATTGCCTGGAACGATTGCCCCTTTTTCAATCGCAGACTCGCGATGATCAAGCCTTAGATCGGCCTGACGCTTGTTTCCGTCCTGACCGTGGCACGAAAAACAGTTTTCCGAAAGGATCGGACGAATGTCACGATTATAAAAAAGTTCACCGCAGTGCCCTGAACGAAAGGCACATACAAGCGTGATGCAAGTCACGATGCACGACGCCTTGAACGACGGCAGTACGCGGATAAGAAATTGCATGCGAAAAAGGCCACTCGGGATAGATCAGAAACAACGAGCTTATTTTTACAATGCTTCCAACGGCCACCAAATAAGCCGCAATCTCAGTCAATAACTATAACCTCTGCACAGTGGAAAGCAGTTTGTCATGTTTTTTCTGATTTTCACGAAGGCAGGCAAATGCTTGTATCGGAGAAAACTTCCGCTCAGCAGCCTTACGATGAAAAAGGTCGATAGCACTCGGCTTTACGCTGCGCAGTCCAATGAACCCACGGTTCACTTTGTCGAACGCCGATCATTTCACGGCAAGTTCTTCATGTAATATTCCTGTTCTCATTCAATCCTACAACACGGTAGATTTTTCTGGTTGGATTCTCGTTCGAGATTCTTGCTTGGGCCCTTGCCGCTTCTTAAGAGAAGGTAGGTGAGGTATCAAAGAGAGTGCTTTGAATCAAACGGGAACATCGTTGACGAATCCTGCCGAAATCATTTTTCATGAATGTTCCAAAAAAAAATCAAGATGTTCGCATCAAGCTCGCAATACTGATCCACCATTTTTGTAGGAACGGCGGTGGAAGTCAAAGCTATGCGGTGCAGTTGGCGCATGCCATGCGAGGCGAATGTGACATCACGATCGTCGCTCAAATATTCGGCGAGAACACTGATATGTTTCGCCAGAGGAGAGTGCCTTCTCTCCCCTTTCATTCAAGCTGGATCAACCATCTTTGGTTCAATTGGTATTCAAGAAGAATCCTGCGAGATGGATTTGACATTATTCACTCGCACGAGAACCTCATATTTGGAAATGTGCATACGATCCACACAAAAACTATGCATGCAGGCCTTCAAGAAAAAGGCTTTCGTTGGTTGAGAGCACTTCTCAGCCCGCGACTTTTTACCTATCTCTGGATTGAAAAAAAGCGGCTGTGCACTCGTGGACACCACAATGTATTTGTCTCGCAACCTCTCTTGGAACAGACGCAGTCGGCCTTGCCTCGATTGAGTTCAGGAACGGTTATTCCACCCGGCGTGGAGATGCCTGACCGAGTCGCGACACCGAACGAAAAAACTCTCGCAAGGCAAGCCCTTGGATTCTCTCCGCACACGCTGACGATTGGATTTGTTGGGCATGATTTTAAGAAAAAAGGGCTTGATGTATTGCTTCGAGCAGTTGCTCTTTTGCCATTTGATGTGCAGGTGTTGATTGTTGGAAATCCATCGATGGCCGACCTCTACGCAGAACGCGCGAATGCCTTAGGAGATGGGAAAAAATGCCATTTTCTAGGGTTGGTTTCGGATATGCGTTTGGTCTATGACGCTGTGGATTGTTTAGCGCATCCTACACAGGAAGACACGTTTGCGATGGTGGTGTTAGAAGCACTTTCACACGGAGTGCCGGTGATCGTGAGCGGCGAAAAGTTCTGTGGAATATCGAGTTTTCTGACGAATGAGACAGACGCTCTTCTGCTCTCGGATCCCCACGATCAGAACGCTCTTGCATCGTTGCTCGAACGCGTTGTGACGGATGGTGATTTGCGAAAAACGTTAGCTGAGAACGGCCGCCGATTCGCCGAAAAAAAGAGCTGGTCAGAAATAAAAAAAAGCTATTACGATGTTTACCGCATCGCAATGGACACAATCTGCTGAGGGCCTTAGGGTCGACAGGTGAAGGAAACCTCGCAACGCGATCGGATGGGAAACATCGTCGGGTGTCACGCTCTCGGTGAATCCAATGGTGAGCCTCGAGCGTCGATGCCACGACGGTCTTCGTATCGGGTGAGACATTTGAGTAACAGTTGCATCCACGTGGTGGTCCGGCTGACCAAAACTCTGGGAAGCAGGAACATGTCTTCTCTGTGTGTTGGCGATATTGCTCGGCCACGGACAGTTGTGGTGGCAGTGGCGTATCCGGCAGCCTTAACATATCTGACAGACGACTGACAAAAACTTCCGTAGGGGTAACAGAAGTGCCGCACGCCTTGAGGCTGAGAGATTAATTTTTCGAGAAGCCGTTTTGATTGGAGAATTTCATGCTCCTGCCGGGACTCATCGAGTTCTTTGAAGTTGGGGTGTGTCAGAGTATGCGAGCCAATTTCCTGCCCCGCCTCCACCCAGGCTCTCAAGTCGTCGGCTGTCATCAGGGGAACCTGCGACATTCCTTTGTCAGAATCCCATCTATTCCAGTCCCCGACGTGATCCGCAACCACATAGCACGTCGACGTGAATCGATAGCGTTTGAGAATTGACAGAGCGAACTGCAGATTGTTTTTATAGCCGTCATCAAACGTGATCCCGAATACGTTCCCCCGCTTTTCTCCTCGGAGATAAGGTTCCAAGTCACTCATCGACATGCCCCGGTAACCGATTGCGTGGAGGGCTGCCATGTGTCTCGAAAAGGTAGCCGGTGACACGACAAGACCACGCAGAAATGAACCTTTGGGCGGCTTCTTGTCGATCTGGTGATACATGAGTATCGAAATGTGCTTTTGATTCATGCGAGCGATATTTTCAAAAGAAAAATTCCGAACCAAGCCGGGAATTGGAAGATTCGTAGCACTCTTTTTGAAACGCCGGTAACGAGTGTTTTTCGCAATGGTCTCTTGCGACTACCTGGCGAAGCCAACAAAAAAGCTGAAGAGTTGCTGGCTGTCTGTTTGTGCGTAGGTCACAGGGAAAGCGAAATCCAGTGCGATCGGTGCTGGGCCCATAGCCGGCAGCGAAATCCGAAGTCCAAATCCTGGTGCGACGCGGAAGTTGTTGATTGCGACGCTCGATTCGACCGTACCGAAGTCGGTGAAGACAACTCCTCGCAATGAATCGTCAGCAGTGATAGGAAACATATATTCGACGGTGTTGAGCCATTCAAATGGACCTCCGATAATCGCACCGTTTTGAGTGGGGCTTGCTCCACGAAACATAAATCCGCGAAGGGTTGAGTAACCGCCGGCAAAGAAGTTTTCGTAGGCGGGAGTATTGGGTCCGGTCATGCCGAGAACCGATCCAACGCCCAGCGTATGTCTTCCCGATCCATCTGGACGCTCACCGAGCAGAAAATACTGACGGGCTTCCATGATGCCACGCGGATAAATATATGTTCCGATCACCTGCTCAAATTCGAAGCTTGCCAGATGTCCCTGAGTTGGAAGAAAAGGACTGTCTCGAGTATCGTGAATCACGCCACCGCGGAAACCGTACAGGCTGCTCTTTCCAGACATGCTTTGAATCGCAGGAACCCCGGATCGTCCGTTATAAACCGAGACGGACTCGCCCCGAAAGCCACCGTTCACTGAAAGATTCGGGGCAAAGTTGAACTGATACCCGAGGCCTGCGCGACCACCGATTCGTTCCTCAGCCCAGTCACTAAAGTATCGTGTGTAGTACGACGCGCTGGTACTCAAACCGATTCGAGTATCGAAAAGATAAGGCTCTTGAAAGCTGGCAGAGTATCGCTGCAATTGAGTTCCAGGAGCCGCTTCCAGGCGAAATCGCTGACCCGCACCACGAAATGCTGTGCCGTTGCGAACATCATCCCAGCTGCGAGGCAATCGAAAGAGATCGAAGTTTTGCTCATCGATCACGATATTGCCAACGAGACCGGCATTCGAATTCACACCGGCCCCAAGCATGAGCCGGCCGGTTTGTGTTTCCTCGGCATCAACATCGACGACAACGTACGGATCGTTGCCCGGAAAAATATTCAGTGGCGCTGCAGGCATTCCATCGGGCTGTGCTATCGGCGGAGCAACTCCGATGGCACCACCAAAGGCGGCAGCTGGTGCAGCGACTCCAGGAAACGGCGATCCCACAACGGGGTTTACGATTCCTGGAGCAACAGGCTGCTGCGCAACATACACCGGAGCTTGTGGCGCGGGTGCCGCGGTACGTCGGTAGTCGAGTGCTTCGGGACCAGTCGGCTGTAACGGCTTTCCCCCCCATCCTGGAGACGCTCCCGGATTTTGTCCCCGCCACACCGGTCGCTCTCCCGCAACGGGAAGAACCGTTTGAGAAGACTTTGATCGTTCCTGTGAATGCAACGATGGGATTGGGGGCGTCGAGCGTGGAAAACTGCTTGCCGCGGGAACGGTTGGTGGTGTTTCCATCGGAACACCACCGGTCATTTGTTGTTGTGCGCCGGCATTGCTTTCGGGCGATTGGAACTGATTGATTGACACAGGCTCGGCATCTAAGACGAGATCGATGATCGCATCACCATCATCTATCGAATCAGGGCTCTGCCCTCGAAAGCCTTTCGAACCGCTTTCGTCGGCTACCTGTTGACCGTCACCGGTGGAATTGTCCGGTTTTGTGAAAACGATTTTCGGCGCTTCTCCCTTGGAAGCATCGGCCAGAAACAATCCGCTGGCCTTGAGTCTTCGCTCGTCATCTCGAAGTTTTCGGATATCGAGAATGTCACCCGGCTTGAGCGATAGTCGATTAAGAATTGTACTGTGTCGCGTATGAGGATGCTCGCCGCGGATGTGAACATTGATCCGTCCCACTCGATATCGTTGGCCCTCAGTAATTTTGTAGACCAGATCGATTTGACCGGGCTCCTCAAGAAATCGAGGGTCGGCTTGAATGTCGGCAAAAACGAATCCACGTCCGCCGTAAATGTCGCGGATCAATCCCAGATCAGCATCCATTTTTCCTTGATTGAAATTCTCACCGCTTTTGAGCTTGAGGTCGCGATCCAGGAACTCTCCTTTGAATCTCGTGTTTCCGATAAAGGAAACATTTCGTACGGCATACCGCGGTCCTTCACTGATCACGAAATTGAGCATCACCCAATCGCGTCCTCCTCCTTTGACAACCTGCAATTCGCGCCCAACCTTGGCCTGAAAAAATCCGAGGCTGCGATAATAGGCTGTGATTGTGTCTACATCCTGATCGATTTTCTCACGATCAACCTCTCCGCTCAGTAACCAAAAGACTCCTGGCTTTGTCTTGATCTGAGTCAGCAGTCTGGCATCACTTGCAATCGTGTTGCCAACAAAACTCGTCCAGAGTGATTTTTGAGAACGTCCTTCATCGATCAGAAAAACGGCCCCTCGATCTCCAGCCTTGTTGCCTTCTACGATTGTGACTTTTGCATGCATATAGCCTTTCTCTTGATAGAAAGACTCAATCCGCCGACGCGCCTCTTCGACGACGTAGGGATCCATTGAATCACCAATGTCGATCTCGGACTTTTTCTTTACCGTTCGACTCGACACGCGACTATTCCCGACAATCGTCACGTATCCCACCATCGGTCGTTCAACCACCTCGAAAATCACCACGATTCCTTCTGCAACGCGAACCTGTTTTGGGTGAATGTCGACAAATTTTTTGGATCGATGAAGCGAGCGAACGTCTTCCGAAATAATGTGAGGATCAAAAATCTGACCAGCGCGAGTCGCAAGTTTTGGAAGTTTCGAAACAGGCGTTACTTCATTACCCTCAATGCGCACTTCAACGATTCGGTTTCGTTCGTCAACAAGTTCCTCGACAACAACTTGCTGCGCGACCTCAGACAGTGGTGTTGCTGCCGGTGGCGAGAGCGGTTGTTGCGCCATTGCCTGTAACGGCAAAGAAACCAGCACTGCAACTGCAAGCACCAAGCAGTGTGACGCACAGAGCGGTCGTCGCACGAGAACGTCGAGGGCGACGTAGTCGCGAGTGCGTTCGTAAGTTTGCATCAAACTTCTCAAGGCCTTCGCACGCGATCGCCTGCGCACGGAAGCGCGACGAGAACCGCTTGGTTCTTTCAGGTGGCACCCGTCAACAGGTGCCCTTTCGCGATATACGGTTGCAGAAGAGATAAGAATCGAAAAAGCTTTCGTGAGAAGTCGTTTCAATGCAGTGAGGGCAAAGAAAAAACGAAGGATGCAACTACGACCTGCTTTGGGCGAGCACAGGTCACGGCGAGGAGAAATACCTGAGTCCATGGTTCAGCCACAAGATCGAGTTGCACGTTTGGTCGGTGAAAATTTTGAGAGTGATTTCTCAAAATCCCCTAATCCCCCAGTTGGTGTCGCTCGTGTACGTCACCGTTGTGCCCAGATCAAAAACGACGTTTTAAAAAGCGAAAATAGTTCACGCAGACCCTCAGAATCCCATAGTTCACAACGCGCAAGCGGTTTCTGGAAGCACTGTCATGCGTGACTCAGGAGTATCATTCGGGAGTATTTCAAGACCGACGCCAGGTCATAGACTTGAGGTCTCTCGTGGAAAACATGGGTTCCTGTTTTGCGCAGTCTGTTTTGTCTCCCGGGTTTGCTCTGAAAGAGTTTGCCTTCCAATGCCTCCTTTTGTCATCGATTTAAAAAAAGCCGAAGATCCTCGCGATGTTGTGTACCGCACGGTGCAGGCTCTTGCGGAAGGATGCGTCGTGGCTCTCCCTACCGAGACCGATTACGTTGTTGCGGCGAGTATTTTAAATCACAGAGCGGTTGCCATTCTCACGGAGCTTTCTTCCTGTGAAAAGGATCAGCCCAAGCTTTCACTCGTTGTAAAAAGTGCTGAGGAAGCTCTCGATTGGGCACCGGCAATGAGTTCTCTTGGACGGAGGCTCGCGAGGCGTTGCTGGCCCGGCCCGGTTGCGATGCTTGTGAACGACAATCATCCCGAGAGTCTTCTTCATCAGTTGCCTCATCAGACGCAAACCTCGATCGAGTTCATGGGGCGACTGCGTCTGCGGTCTCCAACACATCGCATGTTGAACGAATCAATGCGAATGCTCGTTGGTCCTGTAGTTCTTGCCGAGCCATGCGGCGATGGCGTTGCTGTAACCATCGAAGATTTGCTCGCACGAGCTGGATCACAAATATCACTTGCCATAGATGATGGCCGAACGCGATACGCACAAGCGGAATCAACGATCAGCATTTCGGAAAAAGATTTTCAGGTTGTTCGAGCGGGCGTTGTATCAGAGGACTCGCTGCGACGCCTTTCCAGCGTGATGGTACTTTTTGTCTGTACAGGCAACACCTGTCGCAGTCCTATGGCCGAGTCTCTTTTTCGAATGTTGGTTTCCGAGCGGCTGCACTGTCGTCCCGATGAACTGCATCAGCGTGGCATCATTACCTCAAGCGCCGGAATTTCGGCATGGGGCGGTGGCAAAGCCAGCAACGGTGCACTCGAAGCGATGCGAAATGCCGGTGCCGATCTCACCGGTCACGAAAGTCAGCCGTTGACGGAAAATCTTGTCCGGCAAGCAGATCTGATTTGGACAATGACAGCCTCGCATCGGGCTGCCATTATTGCGCAATTCCCTGAGGCGTCCGATCGGGTTTCAATGCTTTCTCCGGATCGTATCGATGTTGTCGACCCGATTGGCGGTCCAGTCTCGGTCTATCGAAAATGCGCTGAACAAATTCGCGGACATTTGGAAGGCCGAATCGATACACTCGGCTTGTAAAAAGGAACGACGCGGATTCATGCTGTAGGGTTAAAAAGGAACAGTCGTACATCGAATTCGGGAGCAAACTATGAAAATTGCAATTGGCAGCGATCATCGAGGTGTGGCAGCTCGACAGAGGTTGATTGGATTGCTCGAGCGGATGAGTCACGAGGTGTTCGATTGTGGAAGCCACGGCGAAGAGGCCGTTGACTATCCGGACATTGCTGCCGACGTGGCGGGCCGAGTCAGTCAGGGATCTGCTGATCGCGGAATTCTTCTTTGCTGCTCAGGAGTCGGAATGGCGATTGCTGCGAATAAGCTTGCTGGAGTACGAGCTGCTACCTGTCACGATGAACTCACCGCAGAAATGAGTCGCAGACACAATGATCTCAACGTGTTATGTCTTTCAGCGGAAATGATCGGTTCTGAATTGCAGGATAAAATTCTGAAAACTTGGCTTGTTACCGAGTTTGAAGGGGGGCGGCACGCTCGACGAGTAGCCAAAATTTTGGCACTGGACCATGCATGTACAGAGCCTTCTGGCAAGCCCGCGACATCTTCCAAGTAAATCGTCTCACGGCAAATTCATGACTACCGATGTCATTCAAGCCGTTTGGTGGTTCACGAGCGACGCTTTTTCAACAAAAATATCGACTTTTACCTCGCACCTTCACCGAGCGGGTAAAATCGGTGGAACTCGGGGCAGATAGGGTGATTCGCGCAGTAAAGGGTAGCCACAACGGCCGCGAAGGCTTGACGCATCGTATCGATCATGCGGCTCGTCGATTCCAAAAAGCTTCAAAAACAATGCTCCGAGCCGTTGAAGCGGGGTGTGTCGTTGTTACTCTCGATGTCGTTGACGTGCAAAATGTTTGGGACAATCCCGGACCGCGACAACGAACTTCCGGACTCAAAGACGATGTCGATTACAAGACTGCCAGAGCCAGATGAGGTTGAGTGCCTGCTTCGCAATGCGGAACTGCGAGATCAGATCGAACCGTTTCTGGATGAGTCGATTTTTGAAATCGACTTTCGTCTCCTGCCAACACCTATAGAAAATCGATTTTTGGAATCGATGATCGCTTGGGAGTGTGCTCCTTTAGAATCCATTTCCAAGTGGTTTGATCCACCACTTGTTCTTCCGTCGGCCTGTGATCTCGACGACGACGATTTGCTCCATCGACTTACAGAGATCATCGAGTTACTTTTTGAAAAGCGAGTGATTCTCGATTTCACAGATCACCTTTCCGATCGCGAACTGTATCGGCTGATCCGCCGCGACATTCTTCCAGCAGCTGTGAAGCGTGTTGATATCCCTGACAATTTTATCCATTGGAACTGCAGTTCTTCGGAGGTTTCCGATGATCCCACCATGTGGTTGATCTACTATGCGAGCGATTCTGAAAGACTCGAGTGGATGCACGAACATGGACTGGAGCCGCCACCTCGTCGAGTTCCCCCGTATCCACGAATGTTGCCGACGTCGCCCGTCTGATTTCTCAGCGTCTGTGTGAAAAACGATTTCTTTCTGAGTGATCATCGAAAAAGGGTCTCTTTGTTCGGCTTTCGTTCTCGGCTCGTCGCGTATTGCGGTCACATGTCGGTATGATTTCATCTGTGTCGTGGGCGACGTAAGTCGCCACTGCCCGCACACTCTCCAGAAGGAAAGCTTGTAATGAATTCATCGATACGCTTGAATCGCATATTGTGGAATCGTCTGACCGCCTGCCTGATCCAATGTATTGCTCCTTGTATGCTCGCGACGATGCTGCTGTTTGCAGATCAATCGCTCTCAGCCAATACGAACGATTCGATCAACAGCGCCATTGCGAAAGCCACGGCATTTTTAGTCGCG
>Ga0194050_1000495_pt1 | contig 13743 bp, 14 predicted proteins | sample SepL2310m_MetaG_FD_148657 | JGI IMG/M metagenome (GOLD analysis project Ga0194050, IMG submission 148657) | Anoxic zone freshwater microbial communities from boreal shield lake in IISD Experimental Lakes Area, Ontario, Canada - Sep2016-L239-10m | ecosystem: Environmental > Aquatic > Freshwater >...
CTTCCAGAATGGGTCGCAAAAACAGAAGAAGCCAGAGAGATTTCTTGGAAAGACCTCATCCTCATTGCGGGCGGAATGTTCCTAATCGCAAAGAGTACATTCGAAATCCACCATAAACTTGAAGTGCACCCTGAAGGGCATCCCGATCATGGGCCCAAGACCAAAAGTAATTTTGCGATGGTGCTGCTACAAATAGCTGTACTCGATATTGTATTTTCACTCGATTCGGTGATCACCGCAGTTGGGATGGTGCAGGAAATAAACATCATTATCGCCGCTATGGTTATTACCGTCTTGGTCATGATGGCTTTTGCAGGGCCCGTCAGCAACTTCGTTGAAAAGCATCCCACCCTGAAAGTGCTTGCGCTTAGCTTCCTCATTCTTATCGGGGTTGTCCTAATGGCGGAAGGCATGGGGCAACACATCGACAAAGCTTATATTTACTTTGCAATGGGTTTCTCATTTACCGTGGAAATGATCAACCTGCGAGTGCGAGGCTAATCAATATTAAGCAAGCAGTGGCGCAATTCGCTCACGGGCAAGTTTAGCTGCCTGATCCGGATCTTCGACATAGGGATAAAGCTCGATGGTTACCCATTCTTTATAACCAATAGCCTTGATTGCTTCGATTGCGGCTTTAAAGTCAATCGCCCCATCGCCCGGAATAAGGTGATGGTGCACGCGAGTACTTGCGATATCTTCGAGATGAAAATGCTTGATGTACTTTGCAAGCCTTGGAATAGTGCTGGCAGGGTCATCGCCCACACAATACGAATGACCGATATCAAAGTTGCATCCAACCATAGGTGACTTAATGTGACCCATGAATTCCAGAAACTGATCTGCAGTTTCAATCAACAAACCAGGTTCGGGCTCTATCAGCAGCAAAACACCTTCTTTTTCAGCATGCTCAATTACGGGCTTTAACATTTCGACAAATAACTTCAGCCCTGCATTCCAAGAGGCCCCAGCTTCAACCGGGCCGCCCGGTTCGGTTGTGATGCATGGTGCGCCCAATTCTTTCGCCATCGTTAAACAACGCATGGTGTGATCAATACGAATCTGGCGGTAATGCTTATCCGGTTCAATCCAAGAAGGATACCAATAACGCTGTCTGGAATCATTCACCGCGTGCATCATGAAGGAATTGATGTTGGAAATCGCAAGGTTGTTGGATTTAAGCGAATCACGAATGCCCTGCTTTTGTTCTTCAAGCATGAAGGCAGGCCAGGCATGAGGCACATCCGCCATGATTTCTATTCCTTGATAACCAAGCTTGCCAATCTTTTTAGCAGCATCGTTAAAGGAGAATCGCAAATAGGCATTACTACTAAAAGCTAGCTTCATGATTTTTCTCCCGTTTCTTCGACATAGTCGCGGAGCATTTCAAATTGCTGGAAGAAATCGTGATTGGTTTCGCCCATCGGCCCCTTAAAGAAGCAAGAAAGATGACGCATGATGCCGGATTCGCCCCTGCGTTTTGCGAACAGTGCAAACCTTGCAAGATCAATCACCAAAGGGGCAGCCAAAATAGAATCGCAGCCCTGCCAAATGAATTGAAGAATCATCGGGGTACCAAGAAACCCTTGATAATGAATATGATTCCAAGCAGTTTTCCAATCATCCATCGAAGGGATATATTCGATGGTGACCAAGGTCTGTGGCTTATAGCCAACGATTGAGGAAATTACCTGATCCTTGGTTTTGATTTTGGAAGCCTTGTTGGCGGGATCATCGAGGACAATTCCATCGCGATTGCCAAAGATATTATGACCAACCCAGCTAAGAATCTTCCAGTTGCGCAGTGCAAACATAGGAGCGAGCACAGATTTCATCAGCGTTTCGCCTGTCTTGCCATCCTGCCCTGCAAGAGGTGAACCCTTGATTTTTGCGAGTTCTTGAATGGCAGGGAATGAAGCGCCCAGCGATGGGGTGAAATTGACAAAGGGCATTCCCAGATCCACTGCGGCCCAAGCATACATGGAACTGGTAGGAAGAACATTTTCTCCCGCATCCAAAGCAGCATTCATCGCTTTAAGAGTTTCATGCTGAACACCGGTTTGAAAAGGTGGTTCGGTAGAAGCCACGCTCATCACAACCACATGCTCGAGATCATTTGCTTTTTGAAAGTGTTTTAGATCGGCTTGAATGCGTTCGATGGTTTGACGGGGGGTTTCTTTAACATTCGCTTTTTCTAAATCAGCCATCTTCGCTATGGTTGATCCCGACTCAACCGCAGAGCCTGGCTTAATATTCTTGCTCCATTCTGCAAGATCCTTCTCTGAACCTGCGAGCATTGCTGCATCAAATATTTTCGCCTTCAGATGTAATTCCTTGGCTGTCTCTACAAAAGAACCCTTGCGGATTTCATGGCCACCCACCACAAACGAATCTAAAGCATCCAGCTTCAAAGTTTCAAATAGAGGTAACTCGGTCACCAGCGATGTGGTGTCAGAAAGCTTGTTGCGAATTGCTGCAAGGCCCAGCGCTGCAGTTGTTCCAACGCCGCCACATGCACCTATCAACCATAGACCCACTTTTTTCTTAGCCATGAAATTCAGCTCCAATGATGATTTAAATATCAAAAGGAAGGATAGTTAAAGTGGCAGCCTGCCAAGCATTATCAAACACACAAGTGTTATTATCAGAACCGCATACCCCTAGGGCAAGCATGATCAATGATATGAAATAATCTTTAGAGTGCTACAATAATCATAAGATAGTATTTTCCCCGCTGTGGAGTCATGAATGTCTGCAGATAATTCCATATTTTGTTCGATTGACGAAGCGCTTGAAGAACTCCGGCAAGGCCGGCTTATCGTTGTTGTTGATGATCTAAATCGTGAAAATGAAGGCGATTTAGTCATCGCTGCAGAGAAAGCCACCCCCGAAAACATCAACTTTATGATGCGTAACGGCTGTGGACTGGTTTGTTTGGCTATGTCGACAGCCATTTGCAACCGGCTTAACCTCGATGTACTGCCTTCACCTTATTCCGAAGGCATAAGCACCCCATTTACGCCTTATATAGATGCCCGTACAGGCATCACAACAGGAACATCCTCATTTGATCGGGCCCGCACGGTGCAAGTTGCGATCGATGAAAACTCCACTCCCAGCGATTTGATTCAGGGCAAAGGCCATGTGCCAGGCCTTAAGGCACGCGATGGGGGGGTACTCGTCCGGGCAGGCCATACCGAGGGTAGCGTCGATCTTGCTAGGCTTGCAGGCCTCAAAGAAGCCGCAGTTATTTGTGAAGTTGTAAACCCCGATGGTAGCATGGCACGAGTAGCAGATTTGATTCCTTACTGCAAAAAACATGGTCTTAAAATGTGCACCATCGAAGACCTGATCAAACACCGCAGACAACGAGAAAAATTAATCCGCAGAGAAATCGAACTCAAACTTCCTACAAAACTAGGCAAGTTTGATCTCATCGCTTATTCTTCCGTGGTTGACCCTGAACCGCATTTGGCTTTGTGCGCAGGGGGAGTTGGAGTTTCAACCAATGGCCAAGTCGCGATTCAAGCAGATCCTGTACTGGTGCGTATTCATAGCCAGTGCTTAACAGGCGATATTTTCGATAGCTTGCTATGCGATTGCGGCTCGCAGTTGCATCATGCCATGCGCCAAATCGAAAAAGTGGGCAAAGGGGTGCTTCTTTACATGAGGCAGGAAGGGCGTGGCATAGGCCTGCTTTCGAAATTAAAGGCTTACAAACTTCAACAGGAAGAAGGCTTAGACACCGTAGAAGCCAATCAGAAACTTGGGTTCGGAGCTGATTTGAGGCATTATGGCATTGGAGCGCAAATTCTCAACGATCTGGGAATCCGGGACATAAAGCTGCTTACCAACAATCCGAAAAAAGTCGTCGGCCTTGATGGGTATGGTTTAAGAATCACCGAGCGGATTCCCATTCAGATACTTGCCAACGATAATAACAGGCGCTATCTTGAAACGAAAAGAAATAAGCTGGGTCACATTCTTGATGGCACGAATTTAAAAGAAGAATAAAGATTAACGCCCGCCCGGCTTGGGAGCAGCGACCGGCATAGAAACACCCCGGTAAAGTACGATCTCTTTAACCTTCCAATCGGGAGGGGTATTTTCATCTGCTTTTTCCTCGCCTGTAACCACAAACGCAGCCTGCACCAGATACTTCGGAAACAACAATATCAAGCAATCAAACTCGAATTCGATTTTACCGCCCTCATTTCGATACCTCGGCACCGTTCCGTTTTCTACCCTTATCCAAGCCCCACCACCAGAAATCTGCATGGGGGGAGTATGATCAGTCATTGGCCTGAAAGCCTTTGAGAGAAGGTCAAGAATCCCCACTTTCATGATGGGGTCAGACCAGAAGTTTTCACCAACACGAACAAACTTCCCATCGAATAACTGTTGCGAGGCCGCAAGGAACGCCTGGCGTTCAGGAGATTCAGCAGCTTGGAGAAGTGCCCCGCCAACGACACCCAATTCCAAAGGAATCGTAGGCACAAAACCTTTAAGTATTTGCTGGCGGTCTTTTAACTCTGCCATGCCATATACTGCAGGTTCCCATACTTTATTGGCCACCGCCATGCACCAGCTAGAGGCAAATTCCATTGCAGAAACAGAAAGCTCAAACTTCTTGCGCGACTCATCGTTTGTTTTAAGCTTTTGCGTCATTCCCGAACCATCCACAATGACTTGCCATTGCCGGCCTTTGAATCCACCTGTCGGGCTTTCCTGACCCAGAGCAGTTACTGCAACTTCCATCATGCCATCGGGTAAGTCTAATTGATAAACAAGCCTTACAAGATACCCACCCATTTCATAAACAGGGGAGCTGGCAGATTTCAAACTAAACTTGGTTGCTGTATCACCAGCAAACTGAATCAAGCGCACATAATCCTTTGCTTTGAATGCAGAGTAAGCACCTTTTGCAAGGGGATCGGCTGCAATATTGTAAGTGATTTCGAAGGTGGTTCTAAGATTGGAATCTTCAGAAGGTCGCGGGGGCTTCAAGGTGAGTAAGAACGCCTTGTCAATCTCACCCTTGGAGATAATCCCGAGCCATTGTTTTACAAAAGTATCAGCTTGATTTCTAACCGCAAAGTAAGTGCCTGCAAAATTCGCAAGGTAGCACAGAATAAAAATGGCAGTAATTTGCATCGACCAAAGAGAGAGCTTTTCGCCACCCATGGTGTTATCGGAAGCCCTGATGCGACTGTAAGCAAAGAAGCTTAAAAGAATTGAAAAAGCGGGCCAGAATATAACCCAAGGCGACATGATCCAAGGGGTACCAACAATAAAGGCTGCGACAAATCCCCCCGAAAGGGTAAGCACAAATAAGCCACCAAGCACTGCGCCAAGAATCGCCAGAATCGATACTGATTTGTAGCCATCATCCTGATCGCTGGGAATGGAATCAGTAAAAACAGGTTCACCCGGGAAAGAAGAATATTTCCCTGATGAACCCTTAGGTTTTTCGGTGGAATCACTCATTCCCAGTAGCCATCATCCTGATCGCTGGGAATGGAATCAGTAAAAACAGGTTCACCTGGGAAAGAAGAATATTTCCCTGATGAACCCTTAGGTTTTTCGGTGGAATCACTCATTCAATCAACTCCCCGGACGAGCCTTTCTTAATCATCCACTTTAATCAGCGCCTAGTTCACCGGAAATATCACCTTCCATCGCTCTGCGTGTGGCATCCATTTCGTTCTTCGCACGAGCTTGTATTGCGCCCGTCTTGTCGAGGAAGATTTTGTCATCGAGAATTTCTTGCAACACAATTGCCATCTTGTCGGTATGGCGTGTGTTCACCAAAGGCTTTGCACCTTGGCTAAGCATTGCCAGCCTTTTTTGAATCATAGTGGAAAGCTTGAAGCGGCCACCAACTCGGTTAACAATGGCTTCTTCTTTAAGTTCATCTAGCATTAGCATCACCTTTCTAAAAACAATGGTCGAACAAAATCCTTGATTTTTACTACAGCTTTTTCCAAGTCATCATTGACAACTTTGAAATCATACTCCGCTGCCTGTTCCATCTCTTGCTTCGCACTTGCCAACCTTTTGACAAGCGTTTCTTCAGTCTCGGTACCACGGGCTCGAAGCCTAGCTTCGCACGCCTTCATATCTGGAGGCACTACAAAAATACTTTTACTAACCGCACCCGTCTTTCGAATCTGGCCTGCTCCCTGCACATCGATTTCTAGTACAACTCCCGCGCCACGCATTCTTCGCGCATCCACCTCAGAGATTAATGTACCATAATAGTTGCCATAAACCTCGGCCCATTCAAGAAAAGAGCCCTTTGCAACTTTTTGCAACTTCTTCTTGGAACATCTCCTTGCTCCAGAAAAAGTAATCAACACCCTCCACTTCAAACGATCTCTTTTTACGGGTGGTTGCAGAAATAGCACCCTCTAAAGTCATCGATTTATCTTTAAGCAACTCCTTGACCAGGGTCGATTTCCCACTGCCACTTGGCCCTGATATTATAATCAATGGCCCAAAAAAAGCTTGTTTGGTGCTATTCGACATTCTGGATTAACTCCCGAATGCGCTCCAAATCGCCCTTAATCTCAACCACATGGCGGGTGATTTTCACATCCGCAGCCTTAGACCCCATGGTGTTGGTTTCACGCACCATTTCTTGTGTAAGAAACTCGAGCTTTCGGCCAGCCCCTTCTTCCTGCTCCAAAACTTTGCCAAATTGTTCCAGATGGCTGTCTAACCTAGTCACTTCTTCTGCAATATCCGAACGCTCTGCAAAAATCGCAACCTCGCGGATAAGATCGGAAGGCTGAATCTGCGCCTCGGTACTCTCCAGCAATTTCCTCACCCTATCCAGCAACCTATCTTTATAAGCTTCCATCACCTGTGGAATTAAAACTTTAATCGAACCAAGATGCTCAACTATTTTATTCCTAAGCGCCATTAACTCAAGCGCCATCACTCCGCCCTCGGTACTTCGCATCGATTGCAGCTTGGCTAAAGCAATCTCAAGGGTTTTCTCAATTTCCGGCCAGTCTTCATCCAAAGTTTTTGCACCAACCTGCCCCTCAGGAACTATCCCGGGCAAATGCAAAACATTTCCCATTAACAAATTGCACGCTTCCTGAGGCAGTTTGATTTCCAAAGCGACCTTGGCAACCTGATTCAAATAACCTTTGAGAACATCGAGCCTTAATGACTGCTCTTGCGTTTCCTTAACCCGATGCACTCGAAGGTTTACCTGCACGGTTCCCCTGCGCACCAGCTTGCGCACAACCTTTTCAAATTCAGGTTCCAAAATCTGATAAGATTCGGGCGCCCTTAAAGACACCTTCAAATAACGATTATTCACAGAACGAAGCTCTATCGCAACCGCCAAGGTTTTTCCTTGGTGGGAAGATTCTCCGTAGCCTGTCATGCTATAGAGCACGGGCTTTCACATGCCTTTTAAAAGGCTGTGCCTCACTTAGTTCTTTTTAGTTTCAGCCTTTTTATCATCTTTGACAGCACCCTTTGGCTCAACCTTGGGCGCCTCCTTGACTGGTTCTTTTTTGTCTTCCTTGGCATCGCCCTTTGGCTCAACCTTTGGAACATCCTTGACTGGTTCTTTTTTATCTTCCTTGGATTCCGTTTTGGGAGTGTCTTTCGATTCGGGTTCAGCCTTGGGAGTAGGATCAACCGGAGCACCTTCCGCAGGCATCCCTTCTTTGCTAATTTGCGGTATATCAGTTGGGCTGGATATCACGATTTTGGGCTGAACCAGCCAAATCATAATAACAATCATTGCCACCCAAATTCCAGCAACATAAAGCGTGATTTTTGTGAAGGCATCTGCGGTTTTTGAACCGAATGCACTTTGACCGCCTGGACCGCCGAACGCCCCTGCTAATCCACCACCTTTTCCCTTTTGTATCAGGATTAAAAGAATCAAAAACACGCTGACTAACCAAATCAGTATGTTCAACACGGGTGGAAACCATTCAAGCATAGCAAAGGTTGGCGCTATCATTCTTTTTCAACCTGTTTTAAAAAGTATGCGGAAAAATATAACCATTCAATAAACAATAACATGAAACTCAAAAAGGAATTATAGAAATCTCAAGGGCATCCGAGAAGATGCATAATGTTTAAGTTGTTTTACTGAGGGCTTTTTCCAACGCTAGAACCACCCTTGCGATGAAGCTTTGGTCCAAATCCTCTAAAGGCCGGGTTTCCCCCGATGCCGTCGTGATCACAATATAATGTACCCATTGCCTCCTTTTTTGCGCCACAAACCATCTTGTTATTAGACATAAGACTATACCCTGTATAGTAGTTAAGAAAATTACTAACGAAAAGTTCAGAACACTCTCAGCATTCCCCGAGCCAATCCCACGCAAAACAGCCAAGGGGTTTACCCCCATAAACCAAAACCCGAAGTTACCCACCATCACTAAAAAGAAAAAACTCTCTAAGAGGATGAAACTTGCAATATAAAGCAGTACTTTTTTCCCACTGGCCTCGGGATAGACTGGGTTGCTGCCACTTCTTACCGAAGTTATCCCTGAAAGAGCTATTGTCTGCTTGGGCAATTTCAAAAGGGTTTCTGTGATCACAACCCCTTTTTCATCAAACATGATGTTTGGCTTCCTTTTCAGTCCCATGCACTATTCGTTCAGGATCGAAATTAGTCCATACCTTTTGGTGAATATCAAATTTCCGATTAGCAAGATTCTAACAAATACCATCGCCATCGGATGAGAAAACCAAGAATTGTTTATTCAACATCAGATATTGCAGCAATAAACTCCCTTTCAACCGAACTAAAAAACTTACTTCATGTCGCTGAAAACCGCGTGCTATTCTTGGCTTTCTGCCCGTTTGGTTTTCCGCCTTCGTGAACAGGACGAAAAGAGTTCGCCAAGTTTTGTGGAGATCCTTGCGGAATTCAAACTTGTGTGTGGTACAAAGGATGAAGATTGACCACGAAAAAAATAGAAATAAAACTTAAAAAACTATTTTTCGAGCTCAAGAAGGAGAGAATCATGCAAACGACGATGGCCGTGGAAGACTTGAAACTGACGCTGCCCGAACTCCTCGACAGCCTGACTCCTGGGGATGAAGTCATCTTGACCCGTAATCAGCAACCCGTGGCGAAAATCCTCGTTCCAAGTCCCGCCCCGCAGCGCCAGCCCCGGGTGCCCGGAAATTGTAAAGGCATGATTACGCTCCTCATCGAAGACGATGAACACTTAAAAGATTTTGAGGAGTACATGAAATGAGGTTACTCCTCGACACGCATGCATTCTTGTGGTTCATTACCGATGATTCGCAACTCAGCGCTGCTGCACGGATGCTCATCGCCGACCCGTCCAATGAAATCTTAGTTAGCCCGGCGAGCTATTGGAAGATCGCCATCAAAGTCAAGCTGGGCAAATATCCGCTATCCGTGCCCTACTTGACCCTCATCACGCAGGGGGTTGACAGCAATGGTTTCAAGGTACTCCCCATCGAAGCCAAGGCACACGGAAATGCTGACGACGCTACCCTTGCATCATGGGGACCCCTTCGACCGATTAATGGTTGCTTAGGCAATGGTGGAAGAGATTTCACTGGTAAGCATCGATCCGCAGTTGGATGCTTACCCGATCAAACGCATTTGGTAATTTCGAACGGCGACTTCTTGACTTACCGCTTCTCTAGATTTCCACATTCGTGACTAGGACGGCATGGCATCCTCTCCCATCCACAAAATCAATCCTTCTAATTTCAATTCTTGCTCTTATCTGATAAAGTTAAAATTGAAGTTAAAGTTAATTATTTAAAGGTGAATCATGAAAAAGATATCCATGCTGGAATTTCGGCTTAATACTAAAAAAATTATCAAGCAGGTTCAAAACGGGCAATCGTTGATTTTAACCCGCAGAGGACACCCCGTGGCCCGAATCGAACCAATAGTACAGGAAACGCAAGATCCAAATGACCCATTTTTTCTGCTTAGTGGCTTGGGAAAAGGTGCATCCTTAAGCAATGCCGAAATGGATGGCATCATTTATTGCAAAAATTCCTCACCACTCTAGAACAATCACAAGCTTGTAGGATCGAATGGACTGATTCAGATCGTTTTTTTTCAACCCAAGCCTTCTTCCTTAAACATGCAGATCAAGATTGGTCTTTCACCGATTGCTTAAGTTTCCAAGTAATGAAACAATTAAAACTTTCCGATGCTTTTACCAAGGGTGCACATTTTAAATCTGCCGGCTTCCGGCCAATGTTGAAGTAAAGGATTCAATTGCTAATCACTCTCCTTCTCCAAAATTTACAATGTACCATTATTACGAAGTTAGGGTTCCTCTTTTTACCACCCAAGAGACCTCCTATGGCTATTCTCAGATATCTCCTAATTTCGTTTTCCTTATGCTTTGCCACTCCTTCCTTCGCACAAGACTCCACACTCTACACCCTGCCCGACAATATTCGCAGCGAAAACAAGCTTGATAACTTTTATCAAAAGTACACCAACGCATTAGGGCTACCCGTTATCGGTTCAAAAAATGTTTCCAACAATGCCCTAAATGAAGCTGCCTGGATTGTCAAACAAATGCTCGGGCATCGCAAAGATATCCTCCAGGCAATGAAAGATACCAAGGTTAGGGTAGTAGTGATGGCTGCAAACGAATACACAACAGATGTGCCCGAACACTCGAAGCTTACACCGAAATTGTTCTGGGATCGACGGGCGCGTGGTTTAGGTGCGACACCCAGCAACCCCGCAGTAAGTTGTGGCGAAGAAAATCTTCTAGGCTTCGATCGCGATCCCTATCCCAACGAAAATATATTCATCCATGAATTTGCCCATGCAATCCATGGCACAGGCCTGAACAAGACTGACCCAACTTTTGACCAAAGGTTAAAACTCGCTTTCCAATCTGCAATCGATCGAGGTTTATGGAAAAACACTTACGCTGCTACCAATCATTCAGAATATTGGGCCGAAGGCGTTCAATGCTGGTTCGATGACAACGCCCCTCCCGATGCTCTTCATAACGATATACGAACCCGCGAAAAATTAATTGCCTACGACCCTACCCTTGCAGCACTTTGCAAAGAAGTTTTTGAAGACTTCAAATGGCGTTATCAACGACCTCGCAACAGACAACCCCTAGACCTTGCTCATTTGACCGCATTTGATCCTGCAAAACTCCCCAAGTTTCAATGGCGGAACGCTCCACTCGGTGAAAGCCCCAAAGCCACCATTCAAACAGATCTTGGTGATTTTGATGTCGTGCTTGATTCAAAAACCGCACCGCAGGCAACTTCTCTTTTCCTTAGTATCGCCCTTGATGGTGGGTATCATTCCGGGCAATTTCACCTTGGACATGTTCATGACCAAAACTTAAAGTCTGGATGGATTGGCGCCAGAACCAATAACTCTTGGAATACTAAACAAGCTATAGATGCCGACATCAAAAAAATCCCACCCTCCAAGGTTCCCCCAACTGCTGGCACCATTGCATTGCTTCAAGATGATTCAAACCCCGGGGCATTTGTCATCTTCCTCGGCTCCCCGCCTGTGGATAACCTTAACTTTATCCCCTTTGGTAAGGTGATCAAAAACCCTGACATTCTTACAAAGATTTTTGCAAGCCCCATCAAGGCTGATGCGTTTATCAAACCTATTGATATCAAGCGTGTGATCCGCACCGAATGAAATCTGAATTGATCGATCAAATAAAGTAGATTTTAATCACGAATGAACTACGATGATTTTTGACATGCCTCACTACCAAACGATTTACATTGGATAGATTTTATGAATAACCTTTTCCCTTTCGCAATCGCTTTTATCCTTGCCTTCGTTTCACCAGCCTTGGCACAAAACTCTTTGCTTCCCAAACAAGAGCTACTCGAAAAAGAAACCTTCTGGGACAACAAAGATTGGGACTGGTATAAATCCAACATCCCTTTCTTCGAATGCCCCGATTCTGAAATTCAAACCACTTACTATTATCGCTGGGAACTTCTGACAAAACACCTCACCTACGGTTCTCCAAACTCAGGCTACTCATTCACCGAATTCATCGACCGCCCTTTTTGGTCGGGCACCTACGGCGCAATCTCATGCCCCGCAGGACATCAACTTTATGAAGCCCGCTGGCTCCGCAACAATCGCTATTCCCAGGATTATTGCCGCTACTGGCTTAAAACCCCGGGCGCTCAACCCAGAAACTACAGCACCTGGCTTGCCGATTCCGTCTGGGCCACTCACCAAATCCATCCCAACCTTGCCTTCATTAACGACCTTCTTTCCAGCCTAAAAACTAATCACGAAGGCTGGGAAAAACGATTCTTCTCCCCCCAAATCGGACTCTTCTGGCAAAATGGCCACGATGATGGCATGGAATTTAACATCAACAGCAGGCAATCAAAAGATATCCTACGAGGCGCTCCAGCATTCAGGCCCACCATTAATTCCTATATGTACGCTGATGCAATCGCCATCGCCAAAATTGCAGAACTCGCAAACGATAAAAACACCTCCGCCCTTTTTCGCTCCAAAGCAGAAGGCATCAAGGATAATCTGCAAAAACAACTTTGGGACCCTAAACGAAAATTCTTCTTCCCCCTTTCCCAACGCGAGGAAGAAGCCGATGGTTTTAAAACCAACCCCCTTACTCTCACCTACCAATCAGGAAAATATGCAGGAAGCGAATATGGCAGAGAACTCATCGGCTATATCCCTTGGCAATTCAATCTGCCCGATGCCAACAAAGGTTACGAAGTGGCATGGAAAAAACTACTTGATTCAGAAGGATTTAAAGCGCCTTTCGGCCCCAGCACCGTCGAACGAAATGATCCCATGTTCCTCCTCAAAAAATCTTGCTGCTGGTGGAGCGGACAATCTTGGCCCTACGCAACTAGCCAAACCCTCAAAGCCATGGCAAACCTACTTCAAAACTATCCCCAATCGATCGTCAACTCCTCTGATTACTTTGAACTCTTCAAAACCTTTTCCAAAACCCATCGAAAAAATGGCGTCCCCTACCTTGCTGAAGCCTGCCACCCAGACACCGGTTCTTTCGAAGGGCATGATGGCTATAACCATAGCGAACACTATTTTCATTCCTCCTTCAACGATCTTCTAATCACCGGCTTGATCGGTATCATTCCTCGCGATGACAACACCCTCGAAGTCAAACCGCTGGCCCCCACATCTTGGCATTACTTCGCCCTTTCTGATGTACCCTATAAAGATCATCTAATTAGTATTATTTGGGATAAGGATGGCAGCAGATACAATAAAGGCAAGGGCCTCAGACTATTTGCAAACGGTATCGAAATCGCCAATAGTGCTAATCTGGGCCCGCTTTCTGCCAAACTCCCATTGCTCGAAAAAAACGCTATCAAATCTAATCTTGCCCAGGTCAATTATGCAGTCAATAACGATGGCGATTATTACCCCAGATTAGAATCTTCTTTTGTGAATCCCAAAACCCCTATTTCAAAACTTATCGATGGAAATTACTGGTACCATATTTCCCCACCCAACCGCTGGACCTGCGAAGGCTCACCCAACCCAACCGACTGGGTCTCCATCGATCTGGGCAACAAACGCAAAGTTCACTCCGTTAAGCTTTATCTTCTCGATGATGGCAAAAATGTTACACCACCTTCTCAACTCACCCTCGAACATTGGGCCAATAACTCTTGGCTACCCATCCCCAACCAAACTTTGTCCACAGGTAAACCCGTGGGCAGAAAAGCCAATACCATTACTTTTTT
>Ga0194050_1000503_pt1 | contig 13648 bp, 12 predicted proteins | sample SepL2310m_MetaG_FD_148657 | JGI IMG/M metagenome (GOLD analysis project Ga0194050, IMG submission 148657) | Anoxic zone freshwater microbial communities from boreal shield lake in IISD Experimental Lakes Area, Ontario, Canada - Sep2016-L239-10m | ecosystem: Environmental > Aquatic > Freshwater >...
AAAACAGTTGCATGCGAAGGAGCTGACGATGCATTGCTCATGATGCACGCTCCAATTCGGCAGCAACTCGGAACATGGTTGATTCGCCAAGTGCTGGCGCAAGAATTTGTACACCGACGGGCATCGAATGCGCGCCAGTTCCGAACGGCACGCTCATTGCTGCGTGACCAGCAAGGTTTGTAGGAATCGTAAAGATGTCGCACAAATACATGGTCAACGGGTCGCTCGTTTTTTCACCGATCGGGAACGCGACTGTTGGAGATGTTGGCGTCAAGATCACATCGCACGATTGGTATGCAGCAGCAAAGTCATTGGCAATGAGCCTGCGAACTTTGAGCGCCTTGCCGTAGTACGCGTCGTAATAACCGGCCGACAATGCATATGTGCCCAACATAATGCGACGTTTTACTTCTGCGCCAAAACCTGCAGCCCGAGTTGCGCCATACATGCTGATGAGGTCTGCTGATTCGACGCGCAAGCCGTAACGTACGCCGTCGTATCGCGCGAGATTGCTCGATGCCTCTGCAGGAGCAACTAAGTAATACGCGGTGAGGCAATATGAAAGCGATGGCAGTGCAATGTCGACGATGGTCGCGCCTGCAGCTTTGAGCGCATCAAACGCGGCATCAAGTCGTGCGAGCACTTCTGGTTCGCAGCCGTCGGGCATGTCGGCAAGTCTGCCGATGCGCATACCTTTGACGCCTTGACCGAGCACCGCAGTGAGCGAAGGCATGGGCTGATCGAGCGATGTCGAGTCGAGTGGGTCGTGCCCACCAATAACTTCCATCAACAACGCTGCGTCAGCAACTGTGTGAGTGAACGGACCAATCTGATCGAGGCTGCTTGCAAACGCTACGAGTCCTTGGCGACTCACCATTCCATACGTTGGCTTCACCCCAACTACGCCACACAATGCTGCAGGCTGACGAATACTTCCGCCGGTGTCACTTCCCAAACTCGCTGCTGCAAAACCAGCAGCAACTGCAGCAGCGCTACCGCCACTTGAGCCGCCAGGTACACGCGAAGTATCAAGTGGGTTGCGCGTCGGGCCAAATGCAGAGTTTTCTGTTGACGATCCCATTGCAAACTCATCCAAGTTTGTTTTGCCAACGATGACCGCACCAGCTTGTTGCAAGCGAGTCACGACAGTTGCGTCGTAAGGAGGTTTCCAACCTTCCAAAATCTTGGATGAACACGTTGTAGGAACACCGCGTGTGCACATGTTGTCTTTCAAAGCGATTGGTACGCCAGCAAGTGGACCGCGATCTTTGCCGGCCTTGATGTCGGCGTCGATGCTTGCAGCGTTGACGCGAGCAGATTCGGCCATCACGTGATTGAACGCATGAATTTCGGTCTCACGATTGTCAATGCGAGTGAGATGTTGTTCGAGCACATCTGATGCACTCGTTTTCCCTGCACGGATTGAACTGACGATGTCGACTACAGAAACGAATTCAGATGCCATTGTTACGACTCCGAACCATTGGAAGGTGGAACGCGAAATCGACCATCTTGTGGCGCAGGAGCATTATCGAGAACTTCTTGTCGATCGAGACCAGGCACAACAACATCTTCGCGGTACACATTTTTGATCGGGAAAGGTTGCGCCATCGGTGTAACTGCCAACAAATCAAGTTTGTCGATGTCGCCGAAATGGTCGAGCATTCCTGTCAACTGCGTGGTCATCAGTGCCAGTTCGGCTTCAGTCAGGTCGAGTCTTGCCAAGTGCGCCACTTTGGCCACCACTTGGGCAGTGATTTTCGGTGTTGTTTTTGCGTCGGAAGAAGGGCTCACAGGCCTTCAGCCTATTGGCTCTGCAGGTAGATAAGAACTGCGGATTCGGGGTACAGCATTGGTGGCTGGATGCCAATCTTTTCAAGTTGCTCACCCGTCATCACAAAAGATTTACGTTCTGCTTCACCGAGAGACACGTACTGAACTGTGTACGAAACATTTCCACTCAATCCATGCACCTTCCACGGTGCTGGCACAAGGCCTTGCGAAGTGCGCAATTGTGCATAGCTCAACAACGCCTCACGTTGATCTTGCGAAATCACACCATGCGCAACTGCGCTCATGTCGGCTGCGACTTCGTAGCGCACAAAGTTTCCGCTGTGCAATAGTGCGCGATGTTTTTTATAGACATCAATGATGTGTCGCAATTGCTGCTGTTGATCTTCGCGCAACGTGAGCAAATTCCACTCAACACCCATGTGCCCAAACATGGCCGTTGCACCTCTAAACGAAAGCGATTGTCGGCGACCAGTGGTGTGTGCAGTGGGTGGACCAATGTGCGCACCCATTACTTCGAGCGGCACCAGCATTGACGTGCCACGTTGAATGAGTTGTCGCTCGAGAGCATCATTGCAGTCGCTTGTCCACACACGCTCGGTTCGGCGCAAAATCTCGTGATCAATACGTCCGCCACCCGATGCACAACTTTCAATTTCCACATTTGGGTGCGCTGCACGCAATTGATCAATCAATTGATATACGGCCCGAGTTTGATTGTGCGTACCGGCTGCCCCATCGCTTCCGGTTGCATGCACATGCGCGCGGTTCATGTCCCACTTGACATACGCAATGTCATTTTCTGCAAGCAGTGCATCTAGCTGCCTATATATATGTGCATATGCATCTGGGTGCGCAAGGTTGAGCACCAATTGGTTGCGCGCCAATACAGGCTCGTAACTAGGAGACATCAACACCCACTCTGGATGCGCACGAAAGAGGTCAGAGTCGGGATTGACCATCTCGGGTTCTACCCAAATTCCAAAATCCATGCCGAGTTTGCGCACATGCGAAATCAGTGGAGCAAGTCCGTTTGGATAAACGTCTGGCGACACAAACCAATCACCAAGACCAGACTTGTCATTGCGACGAGAGCCAAACCATCCGTCGTCTAATACAAAGCGTTCGACACCAACACTGGCTGCAGTATCGGCAAGTGCATACAAACGCGTGAGATCATGATCGAAGTACACGGCCTCCCACGTATTGAGCATCACTTTTCGCGGGCTTAGAACCGTTGGATGATGCGAACGCGAACGCACATTGCGATGCAACACATGAGTTGCACTATTGAGACCATCACCCGACCACACGCCAAGCACTTCGGGCGTTGCATACGACTCACCTGGCTCAAGGCACAACTCGCCCGCATGCAACAGCTCACCCAGTTGCAGATATTTTCTGCCGTCTGGCAATACTTCGGCCAGCAACACCGAGTTGCCGCTCCATGCAAGATGCGCTCCCCACACTTGCCCATTCCATTCGTCTGCAAAACGTTCGGTTGCAAAAATCAATGGCAAGTGCTCGTGTGATGTGCGTCCTGTGCGATTTTCTGCAGTCCATGCACCATCTACAAAATCGCGACGATGCAACTGTGCTTCACGCGCCCACCGACCGCTAAACGTGAGCAGTTGCGTTGCACTCTCAGCGATAGGCAATGTAATTGTCAGATTGGTGAGCAAGTATCGCGACTCGCCAATGTTGCGCAACATTGCGGTGGCGTGAAGTGTGCCCCAAGCACTGCATGCAAGTTTGGTTTCAAGTTCAAGTTGCGCAACATCATCTCGCGCAATCGAAATCAATTGTTGATCGACGACTTCGCAACTGACAAAAGAAAACCGTGGCGCCCAATGACGACCGCCCGGACGATGCCCACCAATACCTGGTCGCATCGTGGCGCCATCGCCATGACATGGCACCAATGAAATTGCATTGATTGCATCGGTAACGCCAGGCATGCTTGGCCGTACAGTTGCTGTCGCGATCGCATCAAGATTGGCCAGCGAAACCGCGTTCAACGCTGCACCCCAATAAATAATTGCTGGCACTCCTCCCGAGACGTCGCACACCACCGACTGGCGAGAATCGCCGATGTGCTTCAGGATTGGACGTATTGGTTGAGTAGACACCACTGCGCACGGTACCGTCAGTTGCAGATCCATGGCTACTCAACACAACCTCACGCATGGTGGCTCGGGCAATGAACGCATTGATCCCAGCACGGGCACTGTTGTGCACGTAGTTGGTTCGCGACAAAATCGTCCAAATTTGCCCGCCACCGATTGCCCGTTTTGTGTGGGCGGACTTGAGGCGCCACAACCTTACGAAACACACCACTTTGCAAATCGTTGGCCTCCAATGCCAAACGATCGGTGCGAGATCGTGTTGTACTCGCCTGATCATGATCAATCTTTTGCAGGCCTCGGAGCAACCGGAGTGCGACGCGTGATCGATTTGTGGGCGCAACGAACAACCGAACTGGGTGCGCGTGCAGATGTTGATGATGTGTTGATCTTTGAAAATCGTGGACGCGAAGTTGGTGCAACTATTGATCACCCGCATGGACAGATTTATGCGTTTGACCACATTCCAGCACGCACGAGTGCCCGGCTAAGCAATGGTTGGAGACCAGACCAATCGCAAGAACGACTTGTGCACGAGCACGATGGCTGGCGCACTTCGGTTCCTTACGCATCTGTGTATCCAGTGGCGCTTGAAATTGCCCCATCAATACAAGTTGGAAGCTTGGGCGAGCTCAGCCCTCAACAGCGAGATGCATGTGCTGCAATGTTGGTCGACGCACTGAATCGAATTGATTCGGTATTCAGTGCGCAAGTGCCGTACATGTTGTGGCTCAATCAGCGACCAACAACAAACGAAACGAAACATGCCGATGCATGGCTCAACTTTGAAATCGTTTCTCCATGGCGCGGCAACGGAGTAATGCGCTATATCGCAGCAGCCGAAGTATCGACTGGAGAATATTTCAATCCGATGATTCCTGAAGATCTTGCTGCGTCACTTCGGGCGCGATAGCAACCTCTGGCTTTGCAACCATGCCGCGCATTGCGATTATCAGCAGCACTGACACGCTAAACACTACGAGTGACACCCACTGATTGAGACGCAGGCTACCGACGTGATGTGCCTCATCAATGCGAATGCCCTCAATGAAGAAACGAAACAGCGTGTAGCCAGCTGTATAAAAACAAAATAATCTGCCAGGTCGCATCGGCACTTTTTCATCGAGAACAATGAGTGCTAGACACAACGCGCCGCAAGCTAATGATTCATATAAAAATGTTGGGTGAAATGTTGTGCCGGCCGCATAGCCAGCAGCCTTGGCAGTTGATGCAGATACTTCAAGTGCCCAAGGCAATGTGGTTGGACGACCAAAGAGCTCTTGGTTGAACCAATTGCCCCAGCGGCCAATTGCTTGAGCAAGAGGCAAAGCTGGCGCAACACATGTGAGCAATAAACCAATCGACATACCTTTGCGCTTCGCAAACCACACGCCTGCTGCAGTGCCGAGTGCGATGCCGCCCCAAATTCCGAGTCCGCCTTTCCACACCTGCACAATGGCGCCAAGATTATTTTCAAATCGCTGCCAGTCTGTGACGACGTGATACAGCCGCGCACCGACGATGCCGACGGGCACGGCGATCATTGCGATTGAACCCATGTCATCGCGAGTTCCGATTCCGCGCTTTTCCATGCGACGGCCAGCAAGCCACACTGCGGACATCACACCAAGTGCGATCATCGCCCCATATGCATTGAGTTTGAGTGGACCGAGATGTAATGACCCACTGCTTGGACTCGGAATACTGGCTAGAAAATTCACGCGTTCGTGATCTTCTTAACAAAGTCCATCGACCTTGAGTTCACGATGTCCTTCTCAAAATCTTGAGTTGCAACATGGAAACTCTTTTCCAGCATTACGCGCTCGATTTTGCCTGCATAGTGTGCAACCAAGAAGTCGCTTTGAGTCGGTTCGACAACGTGATCTTGCACCGAGTTAATCAACAACATCGGCATCATCATCTTTGGGTAATGCTCAGCAAGAGGTGCAACCCCATCTACATACATCGAATAACCGGCTCGCAGCGGCGTGCCGGAGTACGAATTCTCTACAACGGCCGTGTCGGCAATATCGCTACCGATGCCGGGAAGTGACTCTTCGCCGGACTCAATAATTACCTCGAAGAATGCAATCTCTTCGGCAGTTCGCCCCTGTGCAACTGGATTGATGCAGACAATTCCCGCAATTTCAGGATGATGGGCTGCCAGCCACAGTGTGAGTGCTCCGCCCATTGACAGCCCCGCAACGATGACCCTCTGGCAACGTGAAGACAAAACTTTGTATGCAGCCTCTACGTCAGCACTCCAGTCAGACCAACGCGTAGGCATCATGTCTTCAATGACTGTTCCATGCCCAGACAAACGCGGCACTTCTACATGAAAGCCCTCAGCAGCAAAGCACTCGGCAAGCTCGCGCACAGATGAAGGGTTGCCAGTAAAGCCATGGATCACCAATACGCCGCTCGGCAGTGTTCCGTTGTGGGACCACGCCTCTGCCCCCGGTTGTACTTGTCCACCCATCACATTTACCCCCGTTTCCTGTAGTTGCATCAACTTCAAATCATGCTGCATGTGCATCCTACATATGTAATTAAAACTCGTTAACCGCTGCGCAAGCCAATTTCTGATTGACTGATTTGGTGGAGCAATCGCACCGACGCCTCGACACATCGGCATTTGCTGCCATAGCACCAGTTGTAGCACTGCTTCCAGTGTGGTTGATCGCGATCGGATTGATTTGGTTGCCATTGGGAGTGGCATCTGATGTTTCGTATTTCTTTTTTGCCAGCATGGTGATGCTGTTTGGTGTGATTCTCTTTTCGCGACCAGTGCAGCGAATTGTCTTTGCCAGAATGCTCGGTGCAAGACCACCAACATCGCAAGAACTTCTTGCATTGCAGCCGGCCTGGAACATTGTGTCGCAGGCCAATCATTTTTCACCAAATCGATTTGTGCTGGCCGTCGTTGACAGCGATGAGACCAATGCGTTTGCATGCGGCGGACACCTACTCGTCGTTTCCTCGTACGCTGTTGATCACTTGCGACAAGACCAACTCACCGGAGTACTCGCCCACGAACTCAGTCACCACATGGGTGGGCACACCGTAGCGCTCACCGTTTCGCAATGGATGAGCCTTCCGATTATTAGTCTTGGTCGTCTTGGTATTTGGATTCGTAATTATGCTCAACGCGCAACGTCAAAATTTACCGAACGATACATAGTTGCGCGCTTTTTTATGCTTGCACTTGCATCCTTGCTCACAGCTGTTTCATATCTTTTGCTTTCTGGGTTTAATGCAGCACAAGTACTCAATCACCGCATCGGTCGAGCATCCGAATATCGCGCTGACGCTCGAGCCGCACAAATGGGTTTTGGCCACGAGCTTGTAAGTGCACTACGCAATGTAGACAAACACGAAAATCAAAAAGGAATGCGACTTCGACCAATGCTTTCAACTTCCACTCATCCGCCTGCTGGCACCAGAGTGGCAAAACTTGAGGCATTGCTGAAGCGTGACGTTGCACACAAACGGCGCTCAATTCGTCGACACCAATAACGCTGGCGATAGCGTTTCTTGACATGAGCCCTGCAGCGCAAGACACGGCACTCAGTCCATTTCTTGCAGCAGCTTCGGGCAAGCGAATTACTCACACGCCTGTGTGGTTCATGCGTCAAGCAGGCAGAAGTTTGCCCGAGTATCGGGCAATTCGCGGTGAAGGCAGCATCTTGGATGCAATCAAACAACCCCGACTTGCCGCAGACATCACGTTGCAACCCGTAACTCGATACGGAGTCGACGCGGCAGTGTTGTACAGCGACATTGTTGTGCCAGCACATGCGATTGGTTTTGGGATTGACGTTGCTCCAGGCACTGGCCCTGTTGCCGAACATCCATTTCGTGTTCATGCAGACTTGCAGCGGCTTCGCGAATTTGAACCAGAGACCGACACGCCGTACGTACTTGAAACCGTTCGCATGTTGGCAAGCGAACTCAAGGTTCCACTGCTCGCATTTGCCGGCGCACCATTTACAGTTGGCAGTTATCTGGTTGAAGGCAAACCAAGCCGCGATCATCTCCTCACCAAACAGATGATGACAACCGAGCCACAGTTGTGGCACGACTTGATGCAGCGACTCGCACAACATGCTGTTGCGTCTCTACGCAGCCAGCTCAACGCCGGTGCGAGTGCATACCAACTCTTTGATTCGTGGGCAGGAAATTTGACGCAGGATCAATATCGCGACGCAGTCTTGCCACACTCCGCGCACGTGATCAGTGAATTGAAACGCTCCCACCCCCGCGCACCATCGATTCACTTTGGTGTTGGATGCGATCACCTGCTCGAGTTAATGCACTCTGCGGGGGCAACAGTGATCGGTCTCGATTGGCGCACATCAATTGCCGATGCTCGCGCACGTCTTGGTAAAAACACCATTGTCCAAGGCAATTTGGATCCGTCACTTGTGCAGGGCGATATAGCAACTGCGCTCAAGGGTGCAGATGCAGTGCTCGCCGATAATGCCAATCATGCTGGTCATATTTTTAATCTCGGTCATGGTGTAACACCTGGCGTAAATCCAGATGTGTTAGCAGCAGTAGTGCAACATGTCCACGAAAGGACTAGCTCATGAACCGCACAGCAGTTTTATTGATGGCCTACGGCACTCCACGGAGTACGCAAGAGATCCTTCCTTATTACACCGACATTCGACGCGGCCGCGCGCCGACCGAAGAACAACTTGCTGACTTGGTGGCTCGCTACGACGCAATTGGTGGCATCTCTCCACTGGCCGCGCGCACAGAAGCACAACGAGATGCACTCCAACGAGCGCTGGATGCTCTGAACCCCGGCCAATTTCATGTGCAGTTGGGTCTTAAGCATGCTGCGCCAATGATCGAGACAGCAGTGGACGATTTGGCACAACAGGGTTTCACCAAAATTGTTGCACTCGTGCTGGCTCCACACTTTTCTTCATATTCAATCGGGCAATATGTTGGACGCGCCACCGAGGCCGCCAAGCCTCACGGAGTGGAAGTGGTCGGTATCAATTCGTGGGCCATCGAGCCCGCCTTTGTCGACTTCATTGCTGCTGATATGAAACAAAAATTGGCCGCAATGCCAATTCGAACTCGCGTGTTATTCACTGCGCACTCTCTGCCACAACGAATTATCGATGGAGGCGACCCATATCCAACGGAGTTGCACGCAACAGCAACTGCTGTAGCCAAACAACTCGGTCTAGTCGAGCATGCAGACTGGGACATTGCTTGGCAATCCGCCGGAAGAACTCCAGAGCCATGGATTGGCCCAGATATTTTAATTGCTATCGACGATATTGCTGCACAACGCAGCGCAGACGGTGTGTTGGTGAGTGCAGTTGGATTTGTGGCCGATCACTTAGAAGTGTTGTACGACCTTGACATCGAAGCAGCGCGACATGCTGACAAGTTGGGACTGAGATTCAGTCGCACTGCTTGTGTGAATGATGATTCAACAGTGATGAGCGCACTTGCGCAACGTGTTGTGAACGCATTGTAAAGTCGAGAGATATGTCAATCGACAACACGACCGCTGCTCAAAACTTCAGCGATCGGCATGTCGTTATCGTTGGCGCAGGCATCACTGGTCTTGCTGCTGCGCATCAATTGCTGCAGCAACCTCATCCACCGCGCGTCACCATCGTTGATGCCTCCGACCGCATTGGCGGCATTATCCAGGCATCACCATTTGCAGGACTGGATTTAGTCGACGAATCGGCCGACGCATTTTTGACGCGCACTCCAGCAGCGATGAAACTCTGTGCGGCAGTCGGTCTCGACCATCACCTCACTTCACCCGCCACCAACCATGCCTACATCTGGAACAACAACATGCACGCAATTCCAACGGGCACCGTGCTTGGTGTACCTGGTTCGCACAAGGCCATCTGGAACACGCAGTTACTCACGACGTCTGGCAAATTGCGCGCATCTGTTGAACCATTTCTTCCCCGCGCGATAGGTCGATCAACCGATTCGTTGGGCAATGCAATTCGCAGTCGTTGCGGCAACGAAGTGCTTGAGCGCCTTGTCGACCCACTTGTTGGAAGCATCTATGCAACTGATACCGATAATTTCAGTGTGCAAGGCATGCCCCAAGTGGCCGAGCTCTTGGCGCAGCCCACAAGCCTCATGCGCGCGGCACGCAATTCAATGCAAAAGCGCACGAGTGGCGGCCCAGTATTTGCAACACCGATTACCAGCATGAGCACACTTACTCGCGCAGTGTGCGACCGAATTGTTGAAGATGGTGCGCGTGTGATTCTTTCTTCCCCAGTTCGCAGTATCGAACCCCAAGGTCACTCGTATGTGGTGCATCTCGAAACCGAATTATTACAAGCAGACGCAATTATTTTGGCGAGTCCTGCTCGCCATACTGCAACGTTGGTTGAACAGCTCAGCAGCGAAACCTCAGCACAACTTCAGCAGTTTGAGCATGCATCGGTGATCATGATTGCGCTCACAATTTCGCGCTCTCAGTGGCCACAACACCTCACTGGGTCTGGCTATCTTGTGCCCAAACCCGTACAAACTGGTGTGACTGCGGTTTCATTTGGCTCAAACAAATGGGCGCACTGGAAAACGGCACAAGACGAAATGGTCTTGCGCGTTTCACTTGGTCGTGACGGTGCTCCAATGCATCACCTTGACGACAAGGCCTTGCTTGAAGTTGCACTACGCGATCTACGTTTGCATCTTGGTTTCGATGCGGCACCCACCAACATGCGATTCACGAGATGGATCGAATCGTTTCCTCAATACCGACCAGGACATGCATCCAGGGTCGAGACACTCGACAAAACATTGCACGCATCAGCACCTGGCGTTGTGTTGGCTGGGGCAAGTTATCGAGGCATCGGTATTCCCGCATGCATCAACGATGGCCAACTTGCAGCATCTCGCGCACTCAGCGAACTGATCTAATTGCATCTCATGAAAAAGCAATACCTTCGCGCGATTATTGCGGGGCTGCTTGTTGCATTCAGCCTCCCACCATGGGGATGGTGGCCACTCGCTTATGTAGGCGTCGCACTTTTCGCAACGTGTAGGCCAAACAGCAATCGCGCCCGATTTGTATTCGGCGCGATGTTTGCGCTCGCTTGGCTTGCACCGGGCATGGCTTGGATGTGGTTTCTTACAGCGCCGGGATACGTCATTGCAGCACTACTGTTTTCGGCACTTCACGGCATCGCAGCAATGATCACTGGTGCTGTTACAGATCAACACAAACATCGAGTAATAGTTGGTCCGCTTGCGCACACACTCGCAGAAGCGTTGCGATTTTCATTTCCATTTGGTGGCGTACCACTTGCAACACTTGCTATCTCTCAAGCTGCATCGCCAATCGCGCCTATCGTGCGAGTGGGCGGGCCACTGCTTCTCACTTACATCGTGTTGCAGATTGGTTTTTTGCTTGCAGGCCTTCGCGAAACTAAAGAGTCCAAGCGCACCGTGCATGCACTCCTCATCGCAGTTGTTGTTGTCGGCATTCTGCCCATTATCGGTGCAATTGCTCCGCACGGACACGACATTGGTCGCTCGCTCAATATTGCTGCGGTGCAGGGTGGTGGTCCGCAAGGCACATTGGCAATCAATACCAACAGTCGCGATGTAGTTGTTCGACACCTAGACGCAACCGAAACAATTGCTGAAGGATCTGCCACGACTGACAACAATTTGGACTTAGTCATCTGGCCCGAGAATGTCATAGATGTGAGCAGTTTTTCATCAAGTATCGAGCGCACCGAGATCGCAGCCGAAGCAGCCCGACTCAACGCGCCATTCCTTGTTGGCATCACCGAAGATCTCGACAACAATTTCTTTACCAATGCTCAAGTCGTAGTGAACACAGATGGTTCGCTTGGAGATCGCTACGACAAAGTTCGGCGGGTGCCCTTTGGAGAGTTTGTACCGATGCGCGGCCTGCTCGAAGCCGTTGGTGCACCAGTAGACAGAATCCCTCGCGATGCTCAGGCTGGCAAAGATACAGCCATACTTCGGGCCGCCGACACCACCATCGCAGTAGTTATTTCGTGGGAAGTCTTTTTTGCAGGACGAGCAAACGAAGGTGTTGAGCGTGGGGCAACCTTGCTGGTAAACCCAACAAATGGCTCGAGTTATACGGGCACCATATTGCAGACTCAACAAATAGCTTCATCTCGCTTGCGCGCATTAGAAACCGGGCGTTGGCTCGTACAAGTTTCACCAACAGGCTTCTCTGCTTTCGTTTCGCCAAGCGGTCAAGTGTTTGATCGCACGGGCGTCAGCGAACAACATGTCATCACCCGAGAAGTGCAACTTCGCTCGGGTCGCACCATCTATTCGTACCTAGGCGACATGCCATTTATTTTGATCATGATTTCTTCTCTACTTGCCCTATTGATCGCTGGTCGGCGCACAACTCGAGCATGATCAGCAACATGATCGCACTTTCGTCTGGCAATGTCGAAGTCGTCATCGACGTAGAGCATGGAGCACGGCTGTCGAGCGTGCGATTTGGTGGAACAGAACTATTGGTGCAACGAACTAACAGCGATTCATTTTCTTGGGGCTGTTACCCGATGGCTCCATGGGCCGGGCGCATACGCAACGGAATTTTTGAGCACCAAGGATCGAGTGTGCAGTTGCCCATCAACTCTGCTCCCCACGCGATTCATGGCCTTGTGCATGACGCTGTATGGCAAGTTGTTAACACTTCACCAACAAGTGCAACTCTGCAAGTTGATCTTGATCAGCGGTGGCCTTTTGCAGGGTGGGTTGAACATCGCATCAGTGTCGACTCGACATCGGTGAATCTACAACTCACCGTGCACGCGACTGAACACAACGACGAAATAACTTCGATGCCCGCACAAGTTGGTTGGCACCCGTGGTTTGTACGGCCAGTGCAACTTGAAGCCGAATTCAAAACGATGTATGTGCGCGACAACGATGGCATTTCTGGTGCGCAACGCGCGCTACAAGAATTTGACTTAATGAAGTCACCGCTCGACGATTGTTTTAGTGATGCCGTTACCGCACCTTTGTTGAATTTTGAAAACGGTCCGACGGTTCGTCTTGAAAGCGACTGCAGCCACTGGGTTGTTTACAACGAGCCGTCGCACGCAATCTGCGTCGAGCCACAGTCGGGTCCACCAAACGGACTCAACTCCGAACCGTTGGCGGTATCCCCCGATCATCCACTGACGCGTTATTTTCGTCTGACTGCACTTGGTTACCGCTAGGTAGAGTGGTACGGCTATGTCAACGCCGTTCGACCCCAACGGCCCCTTACGTATTGCCTATTTGACGTATCGCGGCAAGCCGCACGTAGGCGGTCAGGGCGTGTACACGCGACACCTCACCAAAGCACTTGTCGATCTCGGTCATCATGTGGAAGTTTTTGGTGGACAGCCATACCCAATTCTTGATCCGCGAGTGCAACTGCATCAATTGCCAAGCCTCGACATTTTTAACGATGCTCACCCTGGTCGCTTCCCCGCATATTGGGAGATCAATGACTGGCCAAACTTTGTTGAGTCAGCACAGTTTCTTAAAGGCACATTTGGTGAGCCACGCTCGTTCAGTATCCGAGCACACCGCGCTCTCAAAACACGCGTCAACGATTTTGACATCGTGCACGACAATCAGTGCCTCGGATATGGCATCCTCAAGATTGAAAAGATTATTCCAACAATCGTGACCTTGCATCACCCCATTACCAAAGATCGCAAGCTCGAGATGGAACACTCTCC
>Ga0194050_1000506_pt1 | contig 13598 bp, 9 predicted proteins | sample SepL2310m_MetaG_FD_148657 | JGI IMG/M metagenome (GOLD analysis project Ga0194050, IMG submission 148657) | Anoxic zone freshwater microbial communities from boreal shield lake in IISD Experimental Lakes Area, Ontario, Canada - Sep2016-L239-10m | ecosystem: Environmental > Aquatic > Freshwater >...
CTGATGACTTGATTGAAGCAGCTGTTGTTGATGGTTTGAGTTACACAGCCGTATTTCGAAAGATAGCGTTGCCTTTAGCTATTCCTGCGTTAGTCACGATTGTCGTATTGCAATTTATTCAAATTTGGGATGATCTTCTCGTTGGTCTTCTTTTCTTACAGAATCAGGATTACAGGACGATTACTGTTGGTTTAGGCGCACTGGCGGCTGGCCGCACAACCGATATTCCAGTTCTCATGGCGGGATCAATCATTAGTGCAATTCCGGCAATCATTGTGTATTTAATATTCCAAAAACAACTCGTTAATGGATTAACCGCTGGCATTGGAAAGTAATGCCCAATTTCTTTAGACTGACCTAATGTCCAAGCCAACAATGATCCTTGCCACGAGCAATGGGATTGGCATGGGCCATCTTGCAAGAGCATGTGCAATTACGGAATCGTTAAAGGGTTTTGCAGAGCCCATCATTGTTTCTATGGCGGGCGGAATTGCAGAGATTCCTGGTTTTATGGATGTTCGTTGTGAATATATTCCAGGCCGCGATCGTCAATGGATGAGCCGTGATGCTTGGGACATCTATCTCAGAGATCGCTTGGTTGCACTGATTGATGAGACAGATGCAAAAATTCTTTCCTTCGATGGCGTAGTACCTTACCCAGGTGTCATTGCAGCAAAAATGCAAAGACCCGGCGTGAAGTTGGTTTGGGTTCGAAGAGGTTTGTGGCAAAAGAAACCGCAAAGATTTGTTCTTGGTCTTCAATCAAAAATGATGGACACCGTCATCGAACCCGGAGATTTTGCACGTAGTTATGACAAAGGCCCAACATCTAAACGAAGAGAGGCGCTAACGAGTGCACCAATTTCTATGTTCCAACACCATAGTGCTCTTGGTCGCGATGAGGCGCGAAAGATTCTTGGTTTAGATCCCACTCGGCCAGCAGTGCTGGTTCAACTTGGTACCGGTGAAGGCGACGTCAATGAAAAAATGACGGCGGCGTTAACTGGTTTGCTGGGGTGGAAGGATCTACAAGTTGTATTGACGAAGAAGCCAGTTGATAGCAATGGAAAAGATTTAGTGCCCGCTGGTTTAGATATAAAAGTTGCCCGATATTTTCCTTTAGCGCGCCTGCTTAAAGCCTTCGATGCCAGTATTTGCGCTGCGGGTTACAACGGTATTCATGAGCTACTAGCAGCAGGAATTCCTACCGCGTTTGTCCCAAATATTCGCGGAACTGACGACCAAGAGATGCGGGCTAAATGGTGTGCAGACTTTGGTTATGCTCTAAAGGCTGATCAATCGAATTTAGAAGATATTGAAAAAACTGTTCGCAAGTTGCAATCAGAGGAGCTTCGACGCTCGTTCATTGTTCAATGCGAAAAATTGCCAGAGGTTTCGGGTGGTGCTGAGGTTGCAGAAATATTCCTAAACATCGCAAAACAACAGACCCCTAAAAAGCGAGCACAAGCATTTAATTATCTTTGGTTAAATTTAGTCTTGCACTTCAACCGCGGAAGCAGACATCTGTTTTTCATTCTTTACCGCCAGGCAGCACGGATATATCAAATATTTAAGCCATACACACCGCCACCATTGGTTGCAAATGTTCCTCCAATTTTTAGTCAATCTCGGGACTCATCAACATTAAGAGATTTAATAAAAGGCCAAGCGCGCTTTGAGCACCTCATTGATCAATCTTCAGATAGGTACAAACAAAAACGTGAGCAGATTGCTAAAACAGCCTACGGGTTTTCAATTGCCCAAGAGTTTGGAAATCTCGGTTAATACTTCTGGGTTCGCCAACGAACCTAAATTTCTTACTTCCCGACCATGAGCTAAATCCGACACAGCAATCTCCGATAATTTCCCGTTAAAAGTGCGAGGTAAATCTGAAACAAAATAGATTTGAGAAGGCACATGTCTTGGTGAGCATTTAAGACGAATTTTTACTTTAATCGAATTCACTAGCTCTGTGTCGTTCGTTCCGTCATTATTTCTAACAGCTAACAAAACAATACGTTCATCACCTTGCCAGGGTTGCGTAAAAGCTAAGCAAGCGCTTACCCCGGGAAAGTCATCTAGGGCGCTATAAATTTCACCTGTTCCAATTCGAACACCTCCCACATTTAGCGTTGCATCCGATCGTCCATGGATAATTACTCCGCCTTCTTCTGTCCATGATGCTAGATCTCCGTGGCGCCAAATTCCTGGCCATGTGTCGAAATATGTTGCGCTAAAACGTTCTCCATTTTTATCCCCCCAAATTCCAAGTGGCACCGTGGGAAAAGGTTCTTTACAGACCAATTCACCCATGACACCGGGTGGGCAACTTTTTCCTTCATCACTCCACACATCTATATCATTTCCGAGAATGGGTCCTTGCATCTGACCTGCATACATTGGGCGCAATGGGTTTGGACCAACAAAACAACCAACTAAATCTGTGCCTCCAGAAAATGGTGCGATCAATACGTTTCCGCCCATTTCTTTAGCAATCCATTCTGCTGTTGAAACCGAAAGGGGTGAACCTGTAACCATAATCGAACGCAAATCAGGAAAACTTCCAAGACTTGCAGGAGTGAGATTCGATTCCTTAATAACATCTAGAAGCCGTGCCGATACACCCAAATGAGTTAATTTCTCTTTTTGTGCAACGCGAAATAGAGCAAGGACATCTGGGTGCGATGGTGAGCCATCAAATAAAACAAGTGATGCTCCCGATGCTAAAACTGAAATTTCCCAATTCCACATCATCCAACCAGTAGTTGTATAAAACATGACTCGATCCCCCGGGCGAATATCGCAATGCAAGCCCTGTTCAACGTGATGTTTAAGAAGTACTCCTCCTGATTTATGAATTAGACCTTTAGGAGCACCAGTTGTTCCAGAAGTGAAAAGTACATAAGCGGGAAAATCAAAGGGGCGATGTTTGAAAGCAAGTGGCTTCGTTGATTCTTCAATTTTCAACCACTTAACTGTCGAAACTTTATAGCTTTGTTTGTCATCGGTGTCACCGACAAGTATCAATAACTCTATGGTTGGGAGCGCAGTAACCACCGCTTGAATTAATTCGTTCTTATCAAAATCTTTGCCCTGCCATGTATAAGAGGTTGTAGCGATGAGCACCCTCGGTTGGAGTTGGCTAAACCTAGAGATAATCGCAGCATCACCAAACTCAGGTGATGCGCTGGCAATAAGTGCTCCTGACTCAAAGCCAGCAAGGGCAAATGCAAGAACTTCTACTCCTACAGGGAGAATTGAAACGATTCGATCTCCCTCATGAATTCCATGCTTAGTAAATAGCGCCACAAGATTGCCCACATATTGCATTAGCTCCTCGCGTGAATAGGATCGAGTGCTCTTAAGTTCTTCAATTGCTGAAACGCCAGACATTTTGGTTAGTAGATTTTCTGCCAAACTTAATGTGGCATCTGGAAAGAATTCAGATGCGGGCAGAGTTGAGGGAACAACTGCACGTGTTCCTTTTTCGCCAATGACGTGGCTGAAATCCCAAACTTGACTCCAGAATTGGTCTGGACTCTCTACGGACCAACGGTGCAAGTCATTTAAACCATTGTGAAATTGGGCAGTTTTTTCTAGAAATGCTTTTAGTAATGGTGTTCCGGATTCAGGCGGTGACCAAATTAATGGCGCGTTGGTCATCTAGCCATCCAGCCATTATCAATGGCGAAGGAGGATCCTGTAATTGAACTGGAGTGTGGTCCACAAAGATAAAGAGCCATCTCTGCAACTTCATTAGGTTCAATCAATCTCTTAATCGCCGCTGGTGCAAGCATGATTTCATCTACAACTCGTTCGGCAGTGATGTTATGTATTTGTGCTTGATCTGCAATTTGTTTTTCAACCAAATTTGTTCGAACATAGGCGGGTGCGATTGTGTTTGCGGTGACGCCATGGGGCCCACCTTCAAGGCTGACCGCTTTATGTAGCCCTTCCATGCCGTGTTTAGTCATTGTGTATACCGATTTGAATGGCGAAGCGATATGTCCATGAATACTTGATATCCCGATAATGCGTCCCCACTTGTTCTTATACATGTGTGGCAATGCTTTATGAATCAAATAAAAAGGCGTACGGAGCATTAGATCCAGCATGAGATCCGCTTTATCCATAGGAAAATCCTCAACAGGTGACACATGTTGAATTCCTGCACTATTAATTAAGATATCTACGTCCAAATCATTTGGAAAGAACTTTTCTGGTGACGATAAGTCTGCAACTACTTTTTTTGTTCCATATTTAGTCGCTAGCTCATCAAGTGAGGCTTCATTTACATCCACAGCAATTACATCGGCGCCGGCATTGGCAAATGAAATAACACATGCCTTCCCGATTCCACTACCCGCTCCAGTAATCAATACCTTCTTGCCTTTGAGCGAGGATTGCGCATCCTTAATCATGAGGTGAGTTTACTTCTAGGTTTTCAAGAGTCAATGTTAAATAAGTTCGACTTCGGTAGTGAACGCAATGTTCTGCCCAGCCGAAATAAATGTTGATCTTCCTGATTGTGATGCTCCTACCAATGCGTCATCTGGATAACAGGAAGCAGGTTCAAGCCCAGTCATTTCTGCCCGATTGTAAAACGGGAATCTAGGTGAAAATCTCTCTTGCCAATACCAAAGAAATGGAAATATTTTCTTATCCCATGTAAGAAGCGCGCCTGTCCCGCGTTCTTTGTCAACAATTTTCACCCAGCCTTCGTTTCCGCTATGTAGAAAAGCTAATCGTTCATAAGCGCTCTCGATTGGTGCACGCAAGTCAGGTCTACCTTTTCCAGACTCACTCCATAACATTGGCTCACCACCGTCTTCTTCAAATCCTTTTGGAAATGCCCATGTGCTCTTTTCTGGTGCATCAATACGAGCATCTGTTGAACCTTGAAAAGCTATGTGTTCTACAATCACAATTTCTTGCTCAACCTGAGTTGTATTCGTGATTTGCGTGTGGGCGCGAAATATTGCTTGAGTTGAATCTATTTCAAGCTTTCGTCTTACATGAAGTGAATTAAATATTCTTACTTCCAGAATTACTAGATTGTCACTTTGTGAGAGAACTGACCAAGGAAGAATTGATGACTCTCCATGGCAGGAATGCCGCTGCCCTTTGTAAACACATTCATTGCCAGCATTAGGAGTTAGAAACTGCCAACCTCCTCGATATCGTGACAACCAATGCGTTTCACTTTCATTCTCTAGGTACTCAATGCTCATAGGCTCTGGTGTATCCCATTCATACCAAGCCAATACATTTGTCGCTGGGTCAATGGAGCGACCAATATGTGAAATAGTCCCACCGTTAGTTGGATCTATCAAAGCGGTGACTGATGAAGATTTAAGGGTGAGAAGTGAATTCATCTTCCAAGAGTAATGAAAATGAACATAATCAACCAGGGGTTTGGATTTGAGTAAGCGGTAAGCGATGCAAAAGTATTGAATTCCAGTTAACATTTAACCCATGGATGGCTCTGCGCTTTTAAAGAAGATTCGCCAGGGAGTAATTGGCGATGACCAGATGATGCATGGTCCATACGGAGCTCGCAGGGTTACATATGCAGATTACACAGCTAGCGGACGCTCACTTGCCTTCATTGAAGATTTCATTCGTGATGAAGTTATGCCCCGATATGCAAACACACATACCGAGTCCAGTGGAACAGGTTTGCAAACTACAAGATTTCGTGAGGATGCAAGAAATATTATTCGATCCTCTGTCGGTGCCACCAATGATGACGTGGTAATTTTTGCAGGCTCTGGCAGCACTGGCGCCATAGATAAATTGATTGGGATACTCAACATCCGAATCCCTGCCGATTTAGATGCGAAGTGGAAACTGTCTAATGTAATTCCTGAAAATCAACGTCCAGTGATCTTCATTGGCCCCTTTGAGCATCACAGCAATGAACTTTCTTGGCGTGAAACCATAGCTGATGTTGTCACAATCGCTGAAGATGCCGATGGACATATCGATATTGCTCATCTAAAAAACGAATTAGAAAAGTACAAATCTAGAACTTTAAAAATTGGTTCTTTCTCTGCTGCAAGTAACGTCACAGGAATTATTTCGGATACAAATGCGGTCTCGCGTTTGCTTCATCAATTTGAGGCGCTAGCTTTTTGGGATTACGCAGCTTCTGCTCCTTATGTTGAAATAAATATGCATCCTGCTGACACTCTTGCACGCAAAGATGCGATTTTTATTAGTCCTCACAAATTTATTGGTGGACCAGGAACTCCTGGTGTTCTTGTCCTTAATCGATCTATCGTTGGAAATTCTGTTCCAGTTGTTCCTGGCGGTGGAACTGTTGCGTATGTAAATACTCAAGAACATCGGTATTTGACAGACATCGAACACCGTGAAGAGGGCGGGACTCCGGCAATCATTGAATCAATCAGGGCAGGTCTGGTATTCCAGCTTAAGGAATCTGTCGGAATCCCTACCATTCACGCCCTTGAAGCAAAATTCCTCACTCGCGCCATTGCATCTTTCAGCAAAGAACCAAAGATTGAGTTGTTGGGAAATGTTGAAGCAGAGCGCTTATCAATTCTTTCTTTTCTCATTAAGGGGCCTACGGGTAAATATCTGCATCATAATTTTGTTGTTGCTCTACTAAACGATCTCTTTGGAATCCAATCACGTGGTGGATGTTCATGTGCAGGTCCCTATGGGCATCGATTATTAGGTATCGATCTTGAGAAAAGCCACGAGTTTGAATCTCAAATTGCAAGCGGGTGTGAAGGTATTAAACCTGGGTGGGTTCGTGTTAATTTTAATTACTTTGTATCTAATGCTGTTGTCGACCATATTATTGAAAGTGTTTTATTTATTGCCATGCATGGTTATTTATTTCTCACTGACTATCACTTCAATCCAGATTCTGGACTTTGGCGGCATAAAAATGGTCCTGTAGAACCGCCCATGAGACTCAGTGCGATTTCTTATAACAGCGACGGTGACATGTGTTACCCGATCAAACATGATCGCGCTCCTGAAAGTGCACTTAAAGATTACATTTCTCAAGCTCTTCAATTAGCAAGTGGAAAGAATTCCAAGATTCCTTCTTTGGATCATCCCGTAGTATCGCTCCTGTTTGGTGAAAAATTTGAATCTATGCGCTGGTTTGAACTGCCCCAAGAATCGATTGCGACAACCTTGCAGTTGCACAAGAGTGAATAATCTTAGCGATCGGGCATGCAAGAGGTCGGGTTTCCATTAGGAAATCCCCATCAAGTAGATTCATCACTTATGTTCTTGCAAGGGCCTTAAGGCTGGTCTACTCTGCGATAGTTACTCTCGCTCAGTAAAAGAAAGAGTGTATTTTCATGCCTAAACGGCTGCGCGCAATGCAAGTAATGGATGATGCTAAAGCCGCAGTTATGCAAGGCACTTCACTCGTTGAAGTTTTTGGTTCACCAACATTGGTTATGCCCGAGCATGTTCAAGTCGCGGTTCGTGAAGCTGCCGGTATGACATTTTCCCGTGATACCCGTGGGTCTTACCAACTACGCAAAACAATTGCGATGCATCTTGATAAAGAGTACGGAGTATATGCTGATCCAGAGCGAGAAATTTTAATAACGCATGGAGCTATGCACGGTTTGGGTGTCACTTTCCGCGCGATACTTTCCTCTGGGGATGAAGTAATTGTTCCATCGCCGGCGTTTTTCTATGATAGATCAATTCGCCAAGCGGGGGCATTACCAATATATGTGCAGGCCCTAGAATCTAAAAATTGGGGTTGGGATATCAACCAATTTGAGAAAGCGCTGACATCAAAAACACGAGCAATTCTGGTTTGTAACCCAGCAAATCCAACAGGTTATCTTCCTTCTCAGATTGAAGTTGAAACTCTTATCAACTGGGCATCATCACATGATTTACTCGTGATTGCGGATGAGGCTTACGCTCGATACGTTTACGATGGCAGAACATTTACACCCCAAATGCTTTTCCGCAAAAGTTACGACAAACTTGTTACGGTCACGAGTCTGACAAAGAACTATGGCTTTGGTAATTGGCGTGTTGCTTATATCCATGCCCCTGAGCTACTTCTATCTCAAATTCACCGCCAATTTGAATGGGATGCCCTTGACGTTGGGCCAGTTCCACAGGCTGCTGCAAATGCTGTTATCGGTGGCTCACAGGCGTGGATTGAACCAGTGATGGCGACCTATCAACCCAATCGCGATCGATTAATGGCAGGATTAAAAAAAATCGGATTACCTGCGGTTCGTCCAGCATCTACTCCTTTCCTTTTTGTTGATTTCTCTGCTCTCGGCCTTGGTGGTCGTGACCTTGAGGCACATTTATTAGTGCACGGTATCGCCGCTGTTGCCGGTGATGCTTTTAATGGTCCTGGCACCTTTGCTCGCATTATGTTCGGAGGAACCCAAAATGCAATCGATGAACTCATCAACGCGTTAGCCAGCACTATGTCACAGGAAAAAACTATGCATACCAATCCTGGAGCACATTAGTGTCTGATTACTCAAAAGATTCAGCAGTGGGGAAGAAATGGCTCGTAGGAGTCGACATAGGTGGGACATTCACAGATGTAATTCTTATAGGCCCTGCCGGTGAAGTTGTTACCGATAAAGTTTTATCCAGCCCACCCGACTTTGCAACCTCAGTTCTTTCAGCAATAGAGCAAGTAATAAATGAAGCGCAGATTACACCTGACCAGATTGTTCGAGTCCTTCACGGTACTACGGTTGCAACGAACGCGATTCTTGAAATGACAGGTGCTCGAACATCATTAGTGACAACTTTGGGCTTTAGAGATGTTCTTGAATTAGGGCGCCTTCGGCGTCCACGTCTTTATGACTTGAATTGGGCTAAACCTCGCCCACTTGCTGCACGACGCCACCGCTATGAATTAAATCAGCGAATAACTGCAAGCGGAGATTTGCTCACGGAAGTAGATTCGAAAGAGGTGCAAGCCTTAGCTTCAAAAATTCGCATGGAAGGTATCGAATCTATCGCTGTTTGTTTGATCAATTCTTATGCACGGCCCGATGAAGAACGAAAAGTGGCCGATCAATTGCGCGCACTGTTACCAGAAGTTTTTATAACGGCATCGGTAGATGTGTCACCGTCATTGCAAGAATTTGAAAGAACAAGCACCGCTGTGGTTAACGCATACGTTGGGCCTGTTGTAGAGCGTTATATATCTGATTTGGACCAAAGACTTCGCTCGTCCGGGATTACTGCATCATTCTTAATTATGCAATCAAGTGGTGGTCTGCTTCCTGCCAGTGCAGTGGCAATTTCTCCAGTACAGATTATTGAATCTGGGCCAGCTGCGGGTGTCACCGCAGTTCAGAAACTTACGCAGGCGATGGGTCTACAAAATGTTGTTGCATTCGATATGGGTGGCACGACAGCAAAGGCTTCACTCATTGAAGGTGGGGTTCCCTTTGTTGCAATTGATTATGAAGTTGGTGGTGGGATGAGCGCCACACGAGGTTTACATAAAGGTGACGGCTACCTGGTTCGAGTTCCTTCAATTGATATCGCTGAGGTGGGTGCTGGTGGTGGAAGTATTATCACTAGAGATTTAGCTGGCTCATTGCATGTAGGGCCAGAGAGTGCAAGTGCTCGCCCCGGCCCAGCATGTTATGGACAAGGAGGTAATCGACCAACACTGACAGATGCAAATGTTGTGCTTGGTTATCTCAATCCGACAGCACTTGCTGGGGGCAATGTAAAGGTTGTGCCAGATCTTGCAAAAAAAGTACTTAAAGAGTTGGCTTCTGAATTTGGTTTAGATGCAGGCACGGTCGCCCGAGGCGCATACGAAGTCGCGGTTAGTAACATGACTAAAGTTGTTAAATCTGTAACAAGTGAGCGAGGACGCGATCCTCGAGATTCAATACTAGTTGCCTTTGGAGGCGCGGGTCCGCTTTATGGCGCATACCTTGCTAAGGAACTTGGCATCAAAACGATCCTTGTGCCAGCTTTCCCAGGACTATTTAGCAGTCTCGGACTCTTGGTCGCCGATATCGAACGTCAAGTTGTAACCCCTTATCGTCCTGAACATAACGATCCAAAAATACTAGAGAAGACATTCGCTGAATTATCTGCTGGTATTGCAAAAGATTTAAGCAAGCATGCCTCAAATGTCGATGCATTAGTTGTTGAGCGCATTCTTGATGCCCGGTATCGGGGGCAACGATTCGAACTTCGCATCACATTAGATAGTAAGACCCTGACCGAGGATTCAATCTCAAAAGTTCGAAGTGACTTTCATAAGGAACATCAGCGTACATACGGACGCTCTGGTTCGGATGAGTTAGTTGAATTCGTAAATATTCGACTAAGAGGAAAGATTGTCAATCCGATTACAGTTGAATCGATAATTGCTGGACGCAAATCTATCCCTCCCACCCAAACCACTCGTATATGCAGATTCACAGAAGAAATGGAAACACAAGTTCTTAGCCGCTCTGCAATTGGAACAAATGTGCTTAAAGGGCCATTGGTCATCGAAGATATGGATGCCACGACGCTAGTACCGCCAGGTGCAACTGCACAATTAGATGGGTTTGCCAATATCGTAATTACATGGATGGAGAACTAATGAGTAATTCCGTAGTTCGCGACCCAGCTACATTTGAAGTTTTCAGAAATGCAATCTCGGGCTTAGCTGACCAGATGGCGATTACCGTGCTTCGCACTGCTCACTCACAAATAGTTGCTGAAAGTATGGACTTCTCCGCGGCGCTCTGCGATGCAAAAGGTCAACTCATCGCTCAGGCAAACACAATTCCAGTCCACTTAGGTTCAACACCAGAGGCAATGAAAGAAATCTTTGGCAATTTCGGATCAAATATCGCACCCGGAGATATCTATATTCTCAACGATCCCGATCAGGGCGGAATGCATCTACCTGATCTTTTTGTTATTGAACCAATTCACGAAGGTCAAAATCTACTTGGGTTCGCTGTTGCCATCGCAAACCATGCCGATGTCGGCGGGTGGGCAGCGGGTTCGATGGCTGTTCAATCAACCAGTATTTTTGCGGAAGGTATCCAGATTCCACCATCTAGATTGGTCGATGCTGGTGTTATGAATGAGACTCTGCTAAAAGTTATTATGCGCAACTGTCGCGAACCTGAACTCTTTCTTGGTGACTTAGAATCTCAACTCTCAGCGTGCCATGCGGGCGCAAACGGAATTCGTGAGTTGGCCCATCGTTATGGGCAGAATGAATATGCACATCTTTGCGCAGATTTACTTGATTACTCGGAAACTTTATTACTCTCGGCGCTGGCTCAAGTTCCAGCAGGTGAGTACTTTTTTAAAGATGCAATGGATAATGATGGACTAGGACACGGACCGATTCCGCTCGTAGTTAAAGTTACGATTTCGGCAACAAATGTCCATTTTGATTTTACTGGCAGTTCTGCGCAAGTGGCTTCTGCGCTTAATGCAACGTCTTCCTTTACAAAGTCCGGTGCATACGCGGCGTTGCAAGGCGCGGTTGGTCGAGATATCCCGCCAAATGCAGGCTTCTATAGGCCAATCACTTTCACTATTCCTAGCGGGACAATTCTTAATCCAATTCGCCCCGCCGCTCGAGGCGCTCGTGGTCTTACAGGTCTTCGAGTAATTGATTTAGTTCTTGGCGCACTTTCACCTGCTTTCCCTGACACAGTTCCCGCGGGTGGTGACGGCAGCCCAAATACAGTGGCAATTGGTATTACTGAGGAGAGTGGAAAATCTATTGTTATCTGGGACATCCTCTGTGGTGCATGGGGGGCACGACCTAACCGCGATGGATTGGATGCTGCAAGTTCATTAGGTGCCAATCTTTCTAATACACCCGTAGAAGAGATGGAACGAGCCGGACTCATTCGTATCGATGGCTACGGTTACATTCCAGATACCGGCGGCCCTGGAAAATTTAGGGGTGGTTTAGCAACTTTTCGCGATATGACCCTTCTCTATGGTCAAGCAACTCTACGTGGCAGATCAGATCGACGAGATTTTCCACCATATGGTTTACAGGGTGGAAAAAATGGAACTCCCTCTGCAAATATATTGAATCTTGGATCTCCAGATGAAGAATTACTTCCTACAAAACCAAGCATTGATGTAATCGCAGGTACAAGGCATAGACATATCACAGCCTCGGGTGGTGGATATGGAAATGCGTTAGAGCGCGATCCTGAGCTTGTGCTTCTCGATGTACTCGAAGAGAAAGTTACCGTGGCTGGTGCGATGCTTGATTACGGAGTCGTCATTGAAAATAACGAGATAGACCACAATGCGACAAAGGTTTTACGTTCCGAAAGTAAAAAAACCGAAAACGAGAAAGGGCGGTGAATCGTTTATGGAAATAAAAGCAGAATTAAAAGGTGTGGAGGTTGAAGCCGGTGTCACACTTCGATACTGGGAGGCTGGCGCAGGACGCGCCCTTGTCATGCTTCCTGGACTCGGACATGCCGCTTCGTTATACAAACATCAAATTGAAGGATTGAGTGATGAATTTCGTATTTTAGCTCTTGATCCGCGAGGACATGGTGAATCTGACAAACCTGCAATTGGCTATAATTATCACACTCTGGCCAAAGACCTTAATGGTTTTCTCACATTCCTTGATCTGCGCGACATCACAATCCTTGGTCACTCGGGTGGTTGCAAAATAATTCTTACTTATTTAGAGCTCTACGGTGGAGAGCGTTTTCGCTCGATTGTTTTCTCCGATGATTCGCCCTGTCATATTCGCGATGGAATTTTTAGTGCCCAACAAGCTCTTTCAGCAATCGATGCTTTCAATGGTCCAGATGCGCTCGAATTCTCAAAGGGTTTCAGTAATCAGTTTCTTACCGATGACGCCGAAGAAGAAGCGAAAAAGGCTTTCTACACCGAAGGCATCAAATTGCCCCGCCCGCTTATGGCTAAACTCTTTCGTTGGGCCGCCTTCGGTGATTGGTGGGACGCATTCACGCTCGTAAAGGTCCCCTCCTTAGTAATTGGTGGTCGAGTTTCTAAAGTCCCTATTGCAATTGCACAGAAAATGCATGATTCTCTACCTGGTTCTAAATTCGTCATCTTCGAAGCTGACGAAGGTGGAGGACATGCAATGTTCTGGGAGGGCCCAACTAAATACAATGAATCTTTGCGATCATTTATGAGGTAGAAATAATGTAGAACCCTGAGTCATACAACTTGGGTAGCACCACCAACCAGCACCACCAACAAGGGAGATAAGTATGAGATCAAATAAGTTAATCGCCGGGTTAGCGTCTTTGCTAATGGTGACCACGGTCGGATTTATTGGAACCTCTGGAGCAAATGCGGCACCTAAAGCTGACATTCCTAAAGGCCCAATTATTATTGGCCTGCCAATCGGTCTGACTAGTTTTATCAATTTCTATGACAGTCAATTACTTCTTGGTGCTCAAACAGAGGCAGATATCTTGAATGCTAAAGGTGGCATCCTTGGTCACAAGATCAAGCTCGTTACTGCTGACACCGGATCTAACATTGCTCAAGGTGGGCCTGCTGCTCAAGCAGTAATAGCAAAAGGTGCGCAATTTATCCTTCCTACAGTTGATTACAACTTTGGCGGAAAA
>Ga0194050_1000508_pt1 | contig 13580 bp, 10 predicted proteins | sample SepL2310m_MetaG_FD_148657 | JGI IMG/M metagenome (GOLD analysis project Ga0194050, IMG submission 148657) | Anoxic zone freshwater microbial communities from boreal shield lake in IISD Experimental Lakes Area, Ontario, Canada - Sep2016-L239-10m | ecosystem: Environmental > Aquatic > Freshwater >...
TCTGGACCGATGTCGAGGAATATTTCCGGGAATCCTTGGATTTTGTGGAACAAACCGGCTTGTTCGAGCCCCCTGTTGAGGAACGAGAACTTCTCTCCACTCACGATCTCGACTATCGCACTCATTTTGAGAGGCGAACGCGTCAGGCGGGAGAGCCCGTATGGCGGGCGGTGCTCAGAAGAAATGTTTTTCCTACCGGGCTCGAAAGAGTTGTTTTCGGCCCTTCGGTTGACGTTACAGAATTGGATTTGGATTCGACAATTTTGAAAACTTCTCTGGAATAAGTGCGCCGGTGAATCGAACTATTGGTTCACCCTTGCGGCATCCTTCCACTTCAGAGAACTCCCTCTGAGGCGAGCACATCACTACCGACCGACACCAGGCACGGTTTCATAGGTACGCCCACCCGATTTTTTGGATGGCTGCCCCTTGGCCAGTTGATAGAGATGTTCGCCGGCTGGGGTCGGATAGTCTCCTGTGAGACAAGCCTGACACAGTTGGGAAACATCCTTTTGAAGCGCATAGGAAATCGATTCAATCGGTAGATACCGAAGCGAATCGGCTCCGAGTCGCTGAGCCATTTCGACCTGCGCTTGATCGGTAAGGACGCCGTCCCTGAGGAACTGCGGGGCAAAAAGTTCCTCGATCGTGGACATATCGATTCCGTAGAAACAAGGCGCCACGATCGGTGGGCAGGCGATTCGCACATGGATTTCGCGGGCCAATCCGAGCGAACGCATTCTTCCCAAGAGCACCTTCATCGTGGTGCTTCGCACGATCGAATCCTCCACGAGAATCACCCGTTTTCCTGCCAGCACTTCACGCAGAGGGGTGTATTTTGATTCCGCTTTTTGGCGACGACTCGACGCGCCGTCAATAAACGTTCGGCCGGTGTAGCGGTTGCGAATCAAACCTTCAACCGATGGAATCGATAATCGATAGGCCATTGAGTCGGCCGCAGCCTTACTGGTATCAGGCACGGGAACAACTACTGTATCGGCATCAATTGAAATGGTTTCGAGTCGGGCCAATTCCTCCCCAAGACGTTTGCGAGTCAGATAGACACTTCGTCCATCCATCGTACTTGCAACATTTGCAAAATAGATCCACTCGAAGAAGCAGTGTGCTCGCTTGGGACTCTCTGCAAATCTTTCTATACGAACCCTCGTACCGTCGACCACCATAGCCATGCCAGGTTCGAGCGATTCGATCGACTCGGTCGGAAATCCAAGATTCAAAAGTGCCACGCTCTCGCTCGCGGCAGCCACCAGTGGCCCAAGCCTGGCGTACACCATCGGCCTGATTCCGAGAGGATCGCGCGCGACGATCAATCGTCCACAAGCATCGAGCATTGCGATATTCCATGCGCCATCAAATCGCTTTGAAATTGCAGCCAACATATCAATCGGATCGGGATCGGAATCGCCCGACAACTCATGACCGATCGCATGCATGATCATCTCTGTGTCGTTATCTCGTGCGAGATGGTTGTCGTTATCCGCGAGAAGCTTGGCCCGCAGGTCAGGGTAGTTCGCAAGTTGTCCGTTGAATCCGAATGCAAACCATTTTCGTTTTTGAATGTGCGGTCGTTCGAGCGGTTGTGCATACCCTCGATCCTCTGCGCCACACGTCGCATACCGCACATGACCAATGGCTGCGCGGCCAACATGCTGCTCCATCAGGCTTTCGTACTTTGCCCGATGGCTCATGCGAAAAACTTCGCTGACGCTTCCCACATCTTTATAGGTTGTGAGCAATTGGCCGCGACTAGGATTCCAGACCGTCATGCCAGCCGACAACTGTCCTCGATTCTGAATGTCTAAAAGCATTCTGGGCACGAGTCGCGAAATTTCCTCTGGACCGTGATCGGTACAAAGCGGACTCGCCACCTGCGACGGAAGGTGATAGATGGCGGCCAATCCGCATTCGTGGTGTAGTTCACTCATCGTGGGCTCTGCCTGAAGCTTTCCGACAGCGAGGAAATACAAGTATGAAACATGAAAATGAGCCTTCGTTGCGTAACACTGGGAACGATGACTACCGCCGGCAGTCTATGCTTCAAAAACAGATCTCTCAACGGGATTGCACATTTCGGCAGTTGGCGAGGTTGGCTCTCCAAGTTCCTCCTCGTTAGCATACCATTGCTTTTTCCATTGCAGCTTTTTTACGAATCCATCTGCACACCACCGTACGCCACCCACGATGACCGATTCGGAACGCCAGGACATTGCTGCAACCGCCAAGCTTGTGGTCGTGAAGGTAGGCACTCGTGTTTTGACAGGCCCTGATGGATTACTTGATTTTGAGCAAATTGATTCTCTGAGCCGACAGATCGATCTTCTGATGAAATCCGGCCGGAAAGTTGTCCTCGTGAGCTCAGGTGCTGTTGGTGCCGGCATGGGCAGACTTTGTCTGACACATCGGCCAACCGAACTCGCAAAGCTACAGGCCGTTGCCGCCGTCGGCCAAAGTTCTCTCATTGAAGCCTACGAACGCGCGTTGCGTGGACGAGGTCATCACGCAGCTCAAGTGCTTCTTGTCGCCGATGATTTACAGCAACGAACTCGCTATCTCAATATTCGAAATACGCTTCGAGCTCTTCTCAACTTTCAGGCAATTCCCATTGTGAATGAGAATGATACCGTCAGCGTGGAGGAACTTCGAACCACTTTTGGTGACAACGATCGCTTGGCAGCACTCGTCACGAATGTCCTCGGTGCTCCGTTACTCGTGCTGTTGAGTGACGTCGAGGGCCTCTTCGATCAACATCCATCGAATCCAGGTGCCACTCGAATCGATACCATCAGTCAGATCGATGACCGGATCGAAGCTATGGCGCAGGACAAAGTCACGGGACTCTCAAAGGGGGGCATGGCAAGCAAATTACGTGCAGCCAGAATCGTCACTCAGGCCGGTGGAAATGTTATTATTGCATCCGGTCGCGATGGGGCGGTGTTAGAAAAAATATGCGCAGGAGAATTGATCGGCACACTTTTTCCTGCTCGTGGTGCGAGTATGCCAGCATGGAAGCGATGGTTGGGATGGTCTGCAGATCCACAAGGCACGCTCTCCCTTGATTCCGGGGCCAAAGACGCGGTAATCATGCGAGGTTCAAGCCTGCTTGCCGCTGGAGTTTCTCACGTTCATGGTGATTTCAAGAAAGGGGATGTGGTCACACTTCTCTCTGAGGATGGGCGCGAGCTTGCTCGAGGTCTTGTCAATTATACCTCCGACGAACTCACTCGTATTCGTGGGCTCACCACTGAAAAGATTGCCAATGTCCTCGGATATTGTCCGTACGAGGAAGTCGTTCATCGCGACAACCTGACGATCATTTGCAGTGATCCTTCAACGCCTCGGTAGCGCAATTTTTAAACCCATGCGGTATGAAATGTTCTTTCGATGCTTTCTCCACAGCCTTCTTCTTTTTTGAGACACCATGTACTTCCAAAATATTGAACGTCCGTGTGGAGCATGCTTGACAAGCGTGTGGCTACGGTGGTCGTAGAACTTCTCATTATTCTTGCGCTCATCCTTGCGAACGGCTTTTTTTCCGGGGCGGAGATGGCGATCGTTGCGAGTCGGCGCGGCCGGCTGCGATCCCTTGCCGACGGAGGAAATGCGGCCGCTGAAAAGGCTTTTGCTCTTGCCAACAATCCCAACCGTTTTCTTCCCACCGTCCAAATCGGGATCACGTTGGTTGCCACACTTGCAGCGGCCTACGGTGGAGATCGAGTGGTAAGCGACCTTTCACAGTGGATTCTGCGTGACGGTCCTTCCTCTCTCAAACCCTATGCCCAGTCGTTATCACTGACTGCTTTTGTCCTGGTTTTTTCGTTCTTTACGCTTGTACTTGGAGAACTTGTCCCGAAGCGTTTGGCTCTTCGAAGTGCAGAAAAAGTGGCCTGCACCGTCGCACCGATAATGAATCTCGTATCCATCATCACCAAGCCTTTGGTTTGGATCATGGGAGCCGCAACAACGTCGGTCCTTTTTCTCCTGCGAGCCCATCGACAAGACGGGCCCAACGTATCAGTGGATGATATTGAACACTTGCTGGAGGCAGGACGCGCTGAGGGAGTTCTGGAGGCTGTAGAGCAGTCGGTGGCGACCGAAGCACTCCGGCTTGGAGAGCGAACCGTTCGTGACATTATGCGGCCTCGAATCGATTTGGACGCAATGGATGTGGCAACCCCTCCCGATGAAATTATCGGTGCTGTTGCGATGGCTGGCTACTCACGACTACCGGTCTACGAACGCGATTTGGATCATATTTTGGGATACATACTGCTCAAGGACGTGCTGAGACAAAATTGGCTCGGTTGGCCAATCGATCTGCGAAAGATTCTTCACAGGGCGCTCTTCGTTCCGGAAACAATGCCTCTTGACCGACTCCTCGAACTCTTTCAAAAGGAACGCAATCAACTCGCAATTGTTTTGGATGAGTATGGAGGAACCGAGGGGCTTGTCACGCTTGAGGATGTACTTGAGGAACTTGTCGGTGAGATTCATGATGAACGCCATGAATCTCAACAGCGTTTTGTTCAGCGGGAGGATGGCTCTTGGTTGGTCGATGGAGGAGTCGGTCTCGATGAACTCATTGAGACGCTCGGACTCTCCGTCGAAAATCAACCAACTCGCGACTACAGCACAGTTTCCGGATTGGTTTTGGCGGAGCTCGAACGTATTCCGGCGATTGGTGATCAACTTCGTTGGAAAACGCTTGACATTGAAGTGGTCGATATGGATGGCCGTCGGATCGACCGACTCCTGATCCGCTCCATTCCTGCCTCTGCGGTGAATGAAAAACGTTCATAAGCACTACACCTTCATTTTTACAATCGTCACCGAGACGCAAAGGCACTGATTCATGAAATCCTTTGTTGCTGGACGCTGGATCGAAGGTGATCGCGTCTGCGTCGTCACAAATCCCTTCGATCATTCGACGATCGACACCGTTCCCAACGCTTCGGCCAATGATGCTGAAGCAGCGATTGTGATGGCGGTGAAGGGTGCCGCCGTCATGCGAGCAATGCCGGGCTGGAAACGTGGAGAGATCCTTCGTCGGGCATCAAGTACATTGCTTGAACGAATCAATACAATTGCAAACCAACTCTCAATGGAGGAAGGAAAGCCTCTGGCAGAGTCGTTGATGGAAGTGACGCGGGCTGCCAATGTACTTCTTCTCTCCGCAGAGGAAGCCTGTCGAATCGGTGGCGAAGTGCTGCCAATGGACGGCGCGTCCAACGGTGGCGGAACGTTCGGCTTCACGCTCCGTGTCCCCTGTGGCGTCGTTGTTGCCATTACGCCTTTCAATTTTCCTTTGAATCTTCCATGCCACAAAGTGGGACCGGCTCTCGCCTCTGGAAATGCAGTCATTCTCAAGCCTGCCAGCGACACACCCCTTTCGGCAATTGCCTTCGTTGAGGTCTTACTTGATTCCGGATGCCCTCCTGAAGCAATCAGTTGCTTGACCGGTTCTGGGAAATCTCTCGGAGGTTTTCTTGTCTCTGACAAACGAGTTCGGAAGGTGAGTTTTACAGGCAGCCACGAGGTTGGTGAGCGAATTGTTTGTGCGGCGGGACTCAAACGAATAACGATGGAACTTGGTTCCAACGCACCGCTTGTTGTTCTTCATGATGCCGATCTCGATCTCGTTGCCCAAGCCATCGTCGCTACCGGCTATGCCAATGCGGGACAGGTTTGTATTTCAGCCCAACGCATCATCGCTGTTGATGGGATTTACGCCGATCTTATTGATCGCGTAACTCGTTTGGTTCGCGAACTCAAAACTGGCAATCCATTTGATCCATCCGTACGTATAGGTCCGATGATTCGCTCCTCAGACGCAGAACGAGTCGCTACATCGATTCGCGATGCGGTTTCTCAAGGTGCTCGCGTAACCTGTGGCGGAAGCCATGCCGGTGCTCTGCACGAACCGACCGTGGTGGTCGATGTCAAAATGGGAATGACTCTGGAACGCGAAGAACTCTTTGGACCAGCGGTAGCTTTTCTGCGAGCCAGCGACACTGCCGAAGCAGTTCGAATGGCCAATGCAACTCGGTATGGACTCGCGGCATCTCTTTTTACTCGAGACATCTCTCAAGCAATGCACTTTGTGCAAAACGTCGATGCAGGCAATTTGCACATAAACTGGGGCCCCCAGTGGCGGGCCGATTTTATGCCTTACGGTGGACTCAAAGAGAGCGGAATAGGAAAGGAAGGACCCAAGTACACGATGCTCGAAATGACAGAGTCAAAGACTGTGATTTTTCACGGAATCCAAAAATAAGGGCTCCACGATTTCACAGCATCTGTGCAGAACTTTCCGCAGTGAAGCGACCAGAACTTACTTTTCTTCAGTCTCTTCCACAGGCAAAGGGGGCTTTGTCTCAGAGGAAGGAACATTTTCTGTAGACGGTGCCGGAGGCGCAGACGGTTGGGCCCGCTTGAGTATGTCAGACAGTACAAATGATTTCGGGAATTTCTCATCGAGTTGCTCAAGTACTTTTTTGTACCGATCAACAATTTCAGAAATTTCGTCGGCAGTCATGAAGTCATTTCTGAGAATATCTGAAGCATCGAGAACCTCTTTCCACGAGAGAAATGCTTCCTCGTATGACTTTTTTGCAGACTGCAAGCGAGCGTTTTCAAACTCGCGATCAGCTGTCCAAGTCAGTTCACGAGCGAGGAGTGCCGCTGGAGTCACCTCGGCTTCACACGTTGCTCGCCAGAAATCAAAGTTTACGATGTCTCGATAACGGCTAATAATTTGAGCTGTTTCTGATGCTTCAATGTATTCACGGGCAAGTGACTTGGCTTTTTCACGTACCTCAGCAGGAGCGTCACGAACAACTTCAGGCCATGTCACGTTGATCGCTGCTGCAGCTTTTGCAACGGCAATTTGCTGCGCTTCAGTTCGCTCCAGCGGTGCCGTTTCAAGAGCTTTCTTCTGATCGCTCGTCAAACCCTCGCGACGGCTTTCCTGAATTGCCTGTAGCCTTCCAGGCAAAATCGCCTCGAGACTTTCCACAATGCGAGCAGCTCTCTCTTCTTCGGCTTCACGCAATCCAAGGCGAATCGGGACATCCCACGATGTTGGGATTTCATGTGTGGCGAATCGACGCATTTCTTCTCCCGCGAGCGTCCACGCATCGCGAGCAATGTCTCCAAACACACCATCTTCCTCAACTGCAGTCGCATAGTTAATCGAGGTCATCATCGGTTCACTATGGAAGATTAAAGCAGTCGTGCGCAGCGGCGCACCAGAGTCAGCTAACTGCTGCCCAGTCACGTACTTTTCTCTTCCAACAAGCCAATTATCCCGTTCAGGAAGCGTTCTCCCTGGACGATCGCGCTCATGAAAATCGTCGTCTGCTTTAAAGAGCCGCCGAAACTGTTTTTTTTCGTCAGCCTTTCCAATCTTATGAGCAATAAACCATCCCATCCGTCCGAGCAATCTCGGCTCCCTGGTATTCAGTGCAATACCTTGACGAAGAAACTCGATCCCTTTCATGACCCACGCATAACGGTCGTGATAATCATCAAATTCAACTGAGATGTTGTACGAGAGATTGTGGGCTTGAAAATCCCATACTGAGTAAAAATTTGGCTGCAGCTTTGTGATCTGTTCAAGTGACGCCGACAGGTTGGTCCAGTCTTCGACTTTTTTGTAATAATTCGCACGATCCCACAGCAGTGTGACGGCGATATTTTTGAGCCCGAGGGTTGCCAGCCGAATTGTTTCACTCGTCGGATCAACTTCACCGAGATTGGATTGCCCGAGTTCGTACTTAGTACGAAGTTGCGACATCACGCCGCCTTTGCTCAATGAATCTGCCGGCTGACTGAGCGCCGAAAGAGGCACGAGAAGCACTGCAATCGCTACCAGCATAAGGAGCGTTCCCGGTCGCAGTCCCAGCCATGATTGTTTGGATGTCGTTGTCATGATGCAGCCACCTCTCGAGCCCGAAGACACATCGCTCCTGCGATAAACATGGCCAGCAGATACCCAGCCGTTTCAAATCCGTTTTCTGCAATCAAATCGAAAGGAATATCAAATCCGCCCGAAACAAAATCGCTTGTTCCAAGTGAACTCAGCGATGGAAAAAGTGCAGATCCCAGACGCATCGGGGCCAAGAGCCACGTGTCGATTGTTTTCATAAACAATACCGCGGAAGTTGGATCGAGGTCGACTGTAATGCTCGTCTGTGTAGCAATTCGCCAGAGAGATTCGATAGGCCCTCCACCCGGCGCAAGGGTTGTGTCACCAGATATCTGCGCCGCAAAGAGTCTATCCACAAATTCTCTAAATTGTCCCACCAGAATGACGCTGAGCGTCGCGAGCAAAGCCACCGGCCCTGCAAGAAACGTGCTGAACATAACCCCCATCGCCGTCACAAGCAGCATTGAAAACCAGATTCCGAGACAACTCTTCGCATAGTTCCATGCGAATGAACCATCTCCTTCACGCAAATAGAAATCTGCCTGCGCGACTCCATAATATTGGGCAGGTTCGAGGCATTGCAGCACTACCTCAATTCGACCGTTCGAGACAAAGTCTGAAAAGAGATCTACCTGTTTGGTGCCTCCATCGGTCGTTGTCGTTCCGAGTTTCAGCGGAACGAGTAGCGAATCAATCGAAAACTCTTTGGCCGTAAAATAAAATGCGTCGCTGGTCAGTCCGCTTTGAGGATTTTTTACCCGAACGCTTCCGGCAATCCCCTTTTCGATATCTCCCTTCCATGTGCGAAACACTCGTACGATCATCTCCAACGGTAAACCTTTTTTGAATTCGTCTTGCGTCACTCCATCAAACGTCCAGATTGCTGCGGCAAGCGTTCCGCCTTCAATAAATTCCCGATAGGCCCACTCATTGCCAACGCTGATTCCCTTTGACGAAGGCCGTCCTTCCCGATCAAGAAACCTGAGAACTCCTCGGAGCGGCTTTCGTGCTTCAAGCAGTCCGGTAGGAGCACTCATCGCATACGTTCCGAGTGGGCCTGCCTCCCCTTTTCCTGTCAAATTAATTTCATGTCGATGCCCCTGCGTAAAATCTGTGCGTCCATTTCCGCTGGCATCAAGTTCCACCCGATGCCTATGTTTGCGGTCGAGCGTTGTGCGACCTTCCCACCCTGTTAAAGCACCGTCTTCAGCGCTGATCTCATCGAGTGCGGCGACATCCACTTCGTGACGGTGACTCACGCTGCGCACAACAAATCCCCAACCGACAACGCCCATCACAAGAAGCATTACGGTACCGACAATGGCAAACCCGAGCATTCGTCCCAGCACGATTTCTCCGGTGCGCACCGGCTTGGTCGTCACCGTTTGGATCGCTTTTCCTCGGATATCCGCCGGAAGGCTAAAGACTGAAAGAATCAGAGTTACGAGGCAGACGAGTAGATTGGTAGCAGCCAGAATAAAACCCAAATAAAGCTTGCCGGGATTCACGCTTCCTGGATCGAGAAACCATCCGGCAAAAAGCACGATCAATGCAAAGAGTGCAAGTGCCACAAGCACATTTCGCCTGAGCGATTCTTGAATTGCCAGTCTCGCCAGTGCCCAGATACGTCCCCTCGACATACCGGCCAGGTCACGCAAACCCGAAAGGACTCCGCGGTAGACGCGATCCCCCGCGACGAGCGGGCCGTGCAATACTGACTGCGTCAGCCAAGCTACGACCGCTGCGAGGACGGCAACCAAGCCACCTACAAACAGAAACCACACGATTGCCGGACCAATCCACGTTATAAAACGGGGTATTTCTTCTTCGAGAACCATCGCGATAGACCTTTAACAAATTTTGGCGATTCACATCCAATACACACAACGAATCGAAAACAATTTGCCGCGCTACGTTTGATTATTGCTTGGCCCGACGACCGGGTCTCGCTTGCGTATCACGCACGATTTCAAGGAACAGCTCTTCCAGAGTCGTTCTTGGATTTCCAATTTCAACCACTTCACCGTGATGCTTCTCGATCACCTGACGAATTTCTTCTCGAGCGATTTCCGGAAGACCTCGGGCACGGATTTGCGTAATATCTGTAACTCGCAGTAAATCCTCGACGCGGCCGAGTTCTTTCAGTTCGCCTTGATGCAAAACGGCAATGCGATCGCAGACATCTTCCACGTCTGCCAAGAGATGGGAACACATCACCACAGTCTTTCCGCGGCGTTTTAAATCAATGATGAGATCCTTCATCTCCCGAGTACCGATTGGATCGAGACCACTTGTTGGTTCGTCGAGAAGAACCAATTCCGGATCGTTTATCAACGCCTGCGCCACACCGATGCGACGCGTCATACCTTTGGAATACTCCTTCAGTTGACGCTTCTTGTCTCGCGAAAGACCAACCATTTCGATCAATTCCTGCGCTCGAGTGCGTCGAAGCTCTAGGGGCATATCAAAGAGTCGGCCGTAAAAGTCGAGCGTCTCCTCGGCGTCGAGAAATTTGTAGAGATACGATTCCTCAGGCAAGTATCCGATTCTTGCATTCTTGCCGACATCGGTGGCATCACGACCAAATACAAGCGCCTCGCCAGACGTTGGAAAAATCAGTCCGAGAAGCAGTTTGATCGTAGTTGTTTTGCCAGAACCGTTCGGTCCAAGCAGCCCAAATATCTCTCCCCGTTTGATTGTGAGATCGAGTGGTTTGAGGGCGATTTTTTTACTGCGACCCCAAAAGTCTCGATAGGTCTTTGACAGACTTCTCGCTTCAACAATGACTTCTCGCTCGACTTCGACTTTTCTGACCGAACTTGTTGACGAACTGCTCACGATCTTCCTCTGAATGAATGGTTTTTGTTCCGCGACTTCACATTCCCCTTATCACCGACACAACTCGCTTGATGACTTTCCACTTTCTATCCATTGACTGCAACTTCTACGCGCAGGGACCCTTCGTTTCATCCCAAACGGACTATGGGAATGTTCTTCGGTGTTCAAAACAGGATTTTGGATTCTGAAAATCGATCGCAGTGTAATCATTTTTCGTGTCTGTGAAATTTGATTTCTGCCAAGTGCGATAAAGATCTTTTCTCTCTCGGGAGCTCGTTTTCAAAATACAATTTTCATGCTTTAAAAAAGCAACTTGGAATGCTTGACAGCTATTGAAAAAGACCTATACTCGATCCAATTGATATTGAGTCTCAATACCATCTCTGCCGCATGTACTCAAAAAAATGGGGTTTTAATGATTGTTATCGATACTCGATGGCGCAGATCGATGCATCAGAATTCATTCTCCCACCGAGTTCTCAACGGATTTACGCTCGTTGAACTTCTTGTTGTGATCGCAATCATTGGAACCCTTATCGGATTGCTGCTTCCTGCGGTTCAAGCTGCTCGAGAATCTGCTCGTCGAACTCAGTGCCGGAACAACCTCAAGCAAATCGGGTTGGCCGTCCACAATTACTCGGATACCCATAAGTCGCTTCCTCCGACGATTTGCATCGGCCTCGGAGATTTCGGGCAATGGTCGGCTCAGGCTCGAATTCTGCCTTTCATCGAACAAGGTACTCTGGAAAACCTGATCAACTTTTCGGTTCCTTATGACAGTCAACCTGCTGTGCCGAAGACAAGGGTTGCGATCTATCTTTGTCCCAGTGAGACGCAAGACATACCAAGCCTTCGGGACGGCTTGGATCAATATCCGCTTAATTATGCCTGCAATCAGGGAATCTGGCTCGTCTACGATCCTTCGGGTAAGCAGCAGACAGACGGCGTGTTTATGCCCAATCTAAAGAACGGACTTAATTCGATCACAGATGGCTTGAGCAACACGCTGGGATTCTCCGAAGTCAAAGCGTTTCAGCCCAACCTCAAGGAGGGAACGGTGACTGCCACACCACCGCCATCACCTTCAGCGGTTGCTGGTTACGGCGGTGACTTCGATCCAATCGACTCTCACACCGAATGGGTTGAGGGCCGAGTACATCAGACAGGCTTCACTGCCACGTTTCCTCCCAACACGAAAGTCCCGTACACCAACGGCGGCAAGATTTACGACATCGACTTTACTTCTGCCGAAGAGGGAAAGAGCGCAAATCCAACCTACTCCGCAGTCACTTCACGAAGTCACCACGTCGGAATCGTGACCACTGTGCTCATGGACGGCAGCACTCGATCGATTTCTGAATCGATCGATCCAACTGTTTGGAAGAGTCTTTCAACTCGCTGTGGATCTGAAACAATCTCTGGAAGTTTCGAGTGATTTTCGACCTTTTAAAAAAAGCCAACCGTTCTTGTGTCTTGCCGATAGAAACTTTTTGACTCCACAACGCTGCGATTCAAAGCACCAGACGCAGCGAAGTTGTAGCGATCATCTTTTTCACGGCGCCGCTGAGACGCTGGCTGACTGAGCAGAACTCGGAGCTTTTTTATTGTTGGCTCGCGTCGTTATGATTTCGACGACACGGTGGGCCGCGGCAAGTTCAACGCGTGAAAAATACGCTTCGTCAGGAACGCCAACGTGATCAATTTTTTCAGCAGCCAACTGCTCCCACGTGAGCCCACTTGAAATGTGCCATGCGGCTGCCTGTGCCACCTTTTGCGACATTTCACCGCGTCCTAGGCTCTCAAGCAGAGACAGCAACCGCGGGTCACTGGAAAATGATTCGGCTTCAACAAGTTTGTACGGCATGCGAGGCTGCGGTTCAGGTTTTCCGTATTCCAGACAAACCGTTCGAACTTTGATCACAAGAAATTTTTCTGGTGGAATTGAGAAAGCACCCATGCCACCACCGCCTTGTTGTCCACCTCCGCCCATACCGTTCATGCCTTGGCCGCCCATGCCACCGCCGCCTCCACCGGCCGCCTGACCACCACCAATACCACCACCGCCAAATCCGCCACCCCCTTGTTGACCGCCACCCATGCCACCCATCCCGCCCATGCCTTGCGCGAGAACTGGAATTCCAGCAAAGGATGCAGGCAACCTCAGCGAGAGCGGCCGCTTTGTTTTGTTGGTCACAATGACCTGAGCTGATTTTGAGCTATTCGGGATATACCGAACACTCACAAGTCCTTGGCTCTGTGCATCGAGAACGTCTATCGTTGGAGTGCGACTGCTTTGTTTTGACTCTGCCGCAAGAGCCTCATTCTCGAGCGACATACAAATGATTCCGCCTGCAAACACAACGGCAATCAAAAGCAGCCGAAGCGTTGAATGAATCGTTTGAAAAACTCTCGACAAGGGTTTTGAATCGAACGCTATCGTGCCTCGCTCATCGCAACGAAAAGATTCGTCGAACCAATACAACGACATGGCACACCCCAAGTCAGCAGATGAAAAACGGTATTCGTGGCTTCACCGAGAAAGCGACAAATAAAAACCCCAACGCTCTAGTAGTATGCCTTCGGCCTCGCGGAGAGGGAAATTTCGCGCAAAATCAGACGGATTGGAAGGGAAATGTCGAGTTTTCCTTTTTGAGACGTTCCGTACCGAAATTCTCGGAATATCCCGAAGAATCCGACCCACAGAGTTTTCAGAAAAACCAAAAAAATCTGTTTGAAACTCGTTTTTCGGAATTTTTTTGACGGGTGATTCTTAACGCTTGGAGAACTGAGTACCACG
>Ga0194050_1000511_pt1 | contig 13544 bp, 10 predicted proteins | sample SepL2310m_MetaG_FD_148657 | JGI IMG/M metagenome (GOLD analysis project Ga0194050, IMG submission 148657) | Anoxic zone freshwater microbial communities from boreal shield lake in IISD Experimental Lakes Area, Ontario, Canada - Sep2016-L239-10m | ecosystem: Environmental > Aquatic > Freshwater >...
ATTTCTTTTGCAGTTTTAAAACGTGATAACTCAACTACCTTCACTGGCCAGTCGGCAAACCGATCTTTCCAGGTAGCTGCATGCTGTTCCGCTAATAACGTGGTGGGAGCCAGAATAGCAACTTGCTTACCTCCCATTACGGCAATAAAACTAGCCCTTAAAGCCACTTCGGTTTTACCAAAACCCACATCACCGCAAACCAAGCGATCCATTGATTTGCCGTTAGTCATATCGCTAATGACAGCGGCAATGGCGGTCGTTTGATCAGGCGTTTCTTCAAACCCAAAGGCTTCAGCAAAAGCGGCGTAATCATGCGCAGAGTATTCAAATGCATGTCCTCGCCGAAGCGCACGCGCGGCATAGAGATTCAGTAGCTCGGCGGCAGTATCGCGAATTTGTTGGGCGGCTTTACGCTTTGCTTTTTCCCATTGACCTGAGCCTAATTGATGTAGGGGAGCTGATTCAGGATCGGATCCAGCATAACGGGTAACTAATTGCAATTGGTGGACGGGCACATATAGCGTAGCCTGATTCTAATTGCAATTGGTGGACGGGCACATATAGCGTAGCCTGATTAGCGTAAACCAAATGTAAAAACTCTTCAAATATGGGCGGTGCTTTGGGCGGTGCTAAATTTAGCAAGACGAGTCCTTGGTAGCGTCCAATACCGTGTTCAGCGTGTACTACTGGATCAGCAATTTTAAGTTCTGCTAGATCCTTAAATAACATATCGGGATCGCTAATTTGCTGCGCGCCACTTTTACGTCGTTGTCTTGCTGTCGCCGTAAAGAGCTCTGCTTCGGTAATGACAATAAGCTTCGCGCTAGGCCAGCTAAAGCCATTAAACAAAGGCGCTACAACTAAACCAAAGTTAGCCTTACTGCTGATAAAGTCAGCTAAGGTTTCGCTTTGTGCGGGTTTTAATGCAAAGGGCGCACTATTTTTTGTATCAACAACTAAATTGCTTTCCTCGATTAGTTGCCGAATCGATTCACGTCGTCCTGCAGTATCTGCACAGATCACGATCCGATACTGCTGCTGAGCAACGAGGTGACGCAAGCGGGAGAGCGGATCAGCATCACGCCGGTGGACGGCAACTTCTGGAACCGGTAAAAATGCTGACGCGGTTGTTGCCGCTCCTGAGGTAGCAAACGATACATTCTCAAGTGTTAGTCGGGGGTAAGCTTTGGCTTGCGTAAAAAAAGTATCAACATCTAAAAATAATGCATCCGGATTAAGGATAGGGCGTTCAACATCATGTTTTAAGAAGTTATAACGACTTTGAGTTTCTTTCCAAAAACTGCGAATACTGCCCTCAATATCGCCAACTGAAGCTAGCCAAACCCCTTCACCGGCAAGCGGCAAGTAATCGAATAGTGTCGCTGGCTCAGCAAAAAATAATGGTAGATAAGATTCAATACCAGCACTAGGAATACCTAGGTTGGCATCTTTATAAATCGCACAGCGACTTGGGTCACCCTCAAAGACTTCGCGCCAACGTCCACGAAAGGCCACGCGTGCGGCATCATCAAAAGGAAATTCATGTCCAGGTAAGAGGCGAATTTCTTTTACTGGATACAAACTACGTTGTGTATCGGGATCAAAAGCGCGCAGCTGTTCAATTTCATCACCAAATAAATCAAGGCGAAAGGGTAGTGCAGACCCCATTGGAAATAAATCAATTAAGCCCCCACGAATACTATATTCACCAGGGCGCATAACGGCACTTACGGGATCATAGCCAGCCTGTTGCAATTGCAATCGCAGGGCACTCTCATTTAAGTGATCACCTTGTTTAAAGAAAAAAGTGTGGCCGGAAAGAAACTGGGGTGGACCTAACCTTTGTAGAGCGGTTGTTACTGGAATTAAAACAATGTCACAACTGCCATTCAGCATTGCATGTAATGTTGCTAAGCGCTCGGAAACCAAATCTTGATGTGGTGAAAATTGATCGTAGGGCAGTATTTCCCAATCGGGCAGGAGGCGGGTTTTTAGTTGCGGCGCAAACGCAGGAATTTCTTCAGATAGCCTTTGTGCATCTTGTGCCTGAGCACAAAAAACCACCAAGATAGAAAACTGCGCCCGGTAGCGTAAAGCTGATTCAGCTAGTAAAGCTGCATCGGCCGACCCCACTAGGCCTGAAAAGGTAAAGCGCTGCCCAGCCCTTGGCGCAGGGACGGGGGGTGTTGGCTTGATTCCATCAGACATCTGCTGTCATTATAGAATCAGGCATGCCTAATTTGAATCGTGCTTACCACCTTGTTTTGCCCGCTGCTGGCGCTGGTTCTCGCTTAGGCGGGGATTTGCCAAAGCAATTTCGCCTGCTGGGGACCAAACCGATGCTGGCCTATGCCTTAGAGGCCGCCTTAAATACGCCTGAAATTCAATCGATTTGGGTCGGCTTAAGCCCGCAATTTCATGAGGCAGAGTCAATTTTGTATTTAGAAGGAATGGTTGAGCGCTCCAAGGGCCGCCTGCACCTTTTGCCTACTGGCGGCGCAACTCGGCATGAAACCGTGCTGAATACCTTAAGCGCCTTACTCAATGTGCACATTTCTGCGGATGATTGGGTCTTAGTCCATGACGCTGCTCGGCCCGGCATCACAGTGGGCTTAATTCAACAACTAATTACTGCAGTAACCGCAGTTGCAACAAATCAGCCTAATTTATGGGGTGGTTTATTAGCGATACCGTTAGCTGATACCTTGAAACGTGCTGAGTTGAGCGCGCACGGTAGTTTGGCGCAAGCTACCCTGGCGCGTCAGCATCTATGGCAAGCGCAAACCCCCCAAATGTTTCAGCTAGGCACGCTGCATAGTGCGCTAACACAGGCGCTGGAAGTAGGCGCAGAAATTACTGATGAGGCAAGTGCCATGGAATTATTGGGTGCTAAGCCTTTGTTAGTGGAGGGGGCTACGCGAAACTTCAAAGTAACGCATCCCGCTGACTGGGATTTGATGCACACTGTCTTACTACATTTGCCTTAATTTGAGAACCGAGGGTACGATGAATTCAGCCGACAAACTATCAGCCACTACCCATGGCGCGCCACCTTTTCGCATTGGCCAAGGCTACGATGTACATGCTTTAGTTGCGGAGCGGAAATTGATTTTGGGCGGCGTCACTATTCCCTATGAAAAGGGCTTGTTAGGCCATTCAGATGCCGATGCCTTATTACATGCAATCACCGATGCGCTACTAGGCGCTGCCGGTTTAAACGATATTGGCCAGCTTTTTCCCGATACCGACCCACAATTTAAAGACTTGGATAGTCGTATTTTATTGCGAAGTGCGTTGCAAAAAGTACAGGCTGCTGGCTTTCATGTGGGTAATGTGGATGCCACGATTATTTGCCAAAAACCCAAGCTAGCCGAATACCTGCCGGCAATGGTGCGGAATATTGCGGCTGATCTTGCCGTTACCCCTAGCCACATCAATATTAAAGCCAAGACCAATGAATCATTGGGGCACTTGGGCCGCGGTGAGGGGCTTGCCGTCCATGCCGTTGCCTTACTCTATCGGGCCTAAGCCCAGCCATTGTAGAATTCACCCTTTGGCATAAAGTTTGAGCTGGCGGCGCTACAAAGCGAGGATGGCGAAATTGGTAGACGCACCAGGTTTAGGTCCTGACGCCAGAAATGGTGTGGGGGTTCGAGTCCCCCTCCTCGCACCAATAGGTAGCGCGCTACTGGCTTAAACTTTAGACCATTTAATCGGCGGTATTTAATTGATAAGGCATGGCTGTGCAGATAGAAAATTTGGGCGCATTAGATCGTAAGGTAACCTTAGAGTTTCCTCGTACCGACTTGGATAAAACCCGTGAGGCGCGTTTGCTTAAGGCAGGAAAAAACCTCAAGATGGCAGGTTTTAGGCCGGGTAAAGTACCCAAGAAAATCGTTGAGCAGCAATACGGCATGCAAATTGATTTTGAAGTGCAGTTTGATAAGGCCGCAGAATTATTTTTTGAGCTGAGCAAAAAAGCCGGTATCGCTTTAGCCGGCCAACCTCGTCTTGAGCCGAAAAGTGAAATTGGCGCGGATAAAATTGTCTTCGATGCTTTTTTTGAAGTATTGCCCGAAATTAAACTGGGCGATCTCAGCAAAGCAACCATGACCCGTTACACCACTGCGGTAACCGAAAATCGTTGAGCAGCAATACGGTATGCAAATTGATTTTGAAGTGCAGTTTGATAAGGCCGCAGAATTATTTTTTGAGCTGAGCAAAAAAGCCGGTATCGCTTTAGCCGGCCAACCTCGTCTTGAGCCGAAAAGTGAAATTGGTGCGGATAAAATTGTCTTCGATGCTTTTTTTGAAGTATTGCCCGAAATTAAACTGGGCGATCTCAGCAAAGCAACCATGACCCGTTACACCACTGCGGTAACCGATACCGAAATGGACCGGGCCATTGATGTATTGCGCAAACAACAGGTTCATTACCATCCCCGCGGTGAAGTTGGCGAGCATGGCGATGGCGGGACTGATACCGCCGCCCAAAAGGGCGATCAAGTACTAATCGATTTTGTCGGCAAAATTGATGGTGTTGAATTTACTGGTGGTAAGGCAGAAGATTTTGAGTTTGTTTTGGGTGAAGGGCGTATGCTGCCTGAGTTTGAAGCGGCAGCCTTAGGCATGAAAGTGGGCGAGAGCAAAACGTTTGCCTTACCTTTCCCTGCCGATTATCACGGTAAAGAGGTAGCGGGTAAAACGGCTGACTTTACAATTACTGTTAAAGCGGTTCGTTGGGCGCATTTACCTGAAATTAACGAAGCTTTTGCTTTATCTTTAGGCGTGGCAGAAGGTGGTCTTGAAAAAATGCGCAGTGAAGTTCGCGAGAATTTAGAACGCGAAGTCAAACGTCGCACGCTCATACTAATGAAAAATGAAGTCATGGGTCAATTAGAAAAGTTATGTGAACTAGAAGTGCCTAAAGCCTTAGTTGCTAATGAACAAGAGCGTTTAGTGAATATGGCGCGCCAAGACTTAATGCAACGCGGCATTCCAAATGCAAAAGATGCGCCCATCCCAATTGAAATGTTTGCCGAACAAGCGCAAAAACGAGTGCGTCTAGGCCTTATTTTGAGCGAATTAGTAAAGCAGAAAAATTTAGTAGTCACGCCAGATCAAATTAAAGCTGAAATTGAAGATCAAGCAGCGACTTATGAAGACCCTAAAGAAGTTGTACGCTGGTTTTATAGCGATCCAAATCGCCTCAAAGATATCGAGTCAGCCGTCTTAGAAGCGAATGTTATTAAATATGTAAGCGAGTTAGGTACAGTGACAGATAAGCCTGTGACTTTTGAAGAACTGAGTAAACTAGGGCAATGAGGCAAACATGATTAGAATGCAACGCGACACTTATCACCAAGCGCAGGCTGACTTGGATACGGATTTAGCTCCGCAAGGTTTAGGCTTGGTGCCAATGGTGATTGAAACCTCGGGTCGTGGTGAGCGAGCGTATGACATCTACTCCCGCTTGTTGCGTGAGCGTGTAGTTTTTTTGGTTGGTGAAGTGAACGATCAAACTGCAAATTTAGTCATTGCTCAATTACTCTTTTTAGAGAGCGAAAATCCGGATAAAGAAATTTCGCTTTACATCAATTCCCCAGGTGGTTCGGTTTCTGCTGGGCTGGCAATCTATGACACCATGCAATAATTTTGGCTGACCGAACTGGGCAGTCAATCGAAACGATTGCAAAAGATACTGATCGCGATAACTTTATGTCGGCAGAGCAAGCGCGTGAATACGGCTTAATTGATAAAGTTATTGATAAGCGTCCATAAAGCTAACTGAGCCAGCCCCTTGAGCGACACTACCTCTACCGATAAGTTGTTATATTGCTCGTTTTGCGGCAAGAGCCAACACGAAGTTAAGAAGCTCATTGCTGGCCCATCGGTTTTCATCTGTGATGAGTGCATTGATCTCTGCACCGATATTATTCAGGAAGAAATTGCGAAGTTGCCGCCCAGCGAGGGTGGCGAAGCAATTCCGACACCCCATGAAATTCGCGCTAATTTAGATCAATATGTGATTGGTCAAGATCTAGCCAAAAAGACTTTAGCGGTAGCGGTCTATAACCATTACAAGCGCTTATTGCATTTGCCACCAGTGGCCAAAGAAAAAGGCCAAAGAAAAAGCGGATAAAACAACCGGCGGCGAGGACCTTTCAAGCAATGAAAAAGGCAGCCCAAAGGGGAAGGCTCAAGAAAAATCTGCAGGCGATAAAAAAATGACCAAATCACCTGCTAAAGCCATTATCGATGGAGTAGAGCTGGCGAAAAGTAATATATTACTCATTGGCCCTACGGGTTCAGGCAAGACTTTATTGGCGCAGACTTTGGCGCGCATGCTGAACGTACCTTTTGTGATGGCCGATGCCACCACGTTGACTGAAGCAGGCTATGTTGGCGAAGATGTTGAAAATATTATTCAGAAGCTGCTGCAAAGCTGTGATTACAACATCGATAAAGCGCAAAAGGGCATCGTTTATATCGATGAAATTGATAAAATTTCTCGTAAATCGGATAACCCATCGATTACCCGTGACGTTTCTGGTGAGGGTGTACAGCAAGCTTTGCTTAAATTGATTGAAGGCACTATGGCTTCGATTCCACCCCAGGGCGGCAGAAAACATCCGAATCAAGACTTTCTCCAGGTGGATACAACCAATATTTTATTTATCTGCGGTGGCGCGTTCGATGGTTTAGAAAAAGTGATTCAGCAACGCACCGCTAAATCGGGTATTGGTTTTAGTTGGTGGCAAAGATGATCGTGCAGTGGGCGAGTTATTAAAAGAAGTAGAGCCCGAGGATTTAATTAAGTTTGGTTTAATTCCTGAGTTGATTGGTCGCTTGCCGGTATTGGCAACCTTAACCCAATTAGATGAGACTGCTTTAGTGCAAATTCTGACTGAACCTAAAAATGCTTTAGTTAAGCAATATCAAGCCTTATTGGGTATGGAAGGATCTGAATTAGAGGTGCGCCCGGGGGCATTAGCGGCGATTGCCAAAAAAGCCATTGCTCGTAAAACGGGTGCCCGCGGATTGCGTTCGATTTTAGAAGGATCACTGATGGACGTGATGTATGACCTGCCATCATTGAAGAACGTACAAAAGGTCGTTATCGACGAAAGTACCATTGCGATTGATGGCAAACCCTTGTTGGTCTACAAACAAAATACTAGCGGCGAAGTTGAACCTGAAAATCAGGCAAAAAAAGCCTAAAAAGCGCTAGAAAAGGGCATTTATACCCTTAAAAATTGGTATTTTTTACATTTTCACCCTTGTATTTTTTTGGGGTGCACCCATATAGGTAGTATCCTAGACGTTAAGAAGGATGCCTGATAGTGTTTTTTGGCACTTTTGATCCTTTTTAGCGCATTACTTATTTGGAGGATTTCCGTATGCCCAGCCAGTTATTACTTCCTTCTGAACCAATTCAACTGCCGCTTTTGCCCCTACGTGATGTGGTTGTCTTTCCCCACATGGTTATTCCCCTGTTTGTCGGTCGCCCTAAATCGATCAAAGCCCTCGAGGCAGCAATGGAAACCGGTAAAAGCGTACTTTTAGTTGCCCAAAAGGCTGCCGCAAAAGATGAGCCTTCGGTTGAGGATTTATACCAAGTGGGCTGTATTGCCAGCATTTTACAAATGCTGAAATTACCCGACGGCACAGTCAAAGTCTTGGTTGAAGGTTCGCAACGGGCCGACGTGAGCCAAGTTGAAGATAGCATGGGCTACTTTAGCTGTGAAGCTAGTCCACAACCGATTGATGTAATCGATGCCCATGAGACCGAAGCCTTGCGGCGCGCAATCATGGCGCAATTTGATCAATACGTAAAACTGAATAAAAAAATCCCACAAGAAATCTTATCTTCTTTGGGTGGCATTGATGATGCCAGTCGCTTAGCTGATACGATTTGCGCCCATCTGCCTGTCAAGCTAGAGCAAAAACAACGCTTATTAGAAATGAGTGATGTTGTCCAGCGTTTAGAAAGTCTGTTGGCAGACCTAGAAAGTGAAATTGATATTCTGCAAGTAGAAAAACGTATTCGTGGTCGCGTGAAACGGCAAATGGAAAAAAGCCAACGTGAGTATTACTTAAATGAACAAGTAAAAGCCATTCAAAAGGAATTGGGTGAGGGCGAAGAGGGCGCTGATTTAGATGAGCTAGAAAAGCGCATTAAAGCTGCGCATATGCCCAAAGAAGCACTAAAGAAGGCCGAGTCTGAACTGAAAAAGTTAAAGCTCATGTCGCCTATGTCGGCTGAAGCGACCGTCATTCGTAACTTTATTGATACCCTAGTCAACTTGCCTTGGAAAAAGAAAAGTAAGATTAATAATGATTTAACCAATGCTGAAAAAGTGCTAGATGAAGATCACTATGGTCTTGATAAAGTAAAAGAACGTATTTTGGAATATCTTGCTGTGCAACAGCGCGTTGATCGGGTTAAGGCCCCCATTCTCTGTTTAGTAGGCCCTCCTGGAGTAGGTAAAACATCTTTAGGGCAGTCGATTGCACGCGCTACGAATCGCAAGTTTGTGCGTATGGCCTTAGGCGGCGTGCGTGACGAATCTGAGATTCGCGGACATCGGCGAACCTATATTGGCTCTATGCCAGGTAAAATTTTATCGAGCTTAACCAAAGTTGGCGTACGTAATCCCTTATTTTTATTGGATGAAGTCGATAAGATGGGCATGGACTTTCGGGGTGATCCTGCCAGTGCTTTGCTCGAGGTCTTAGATCCCGAACAAAATCACACCTTCCAAGATCATTATGTTGAGGTCGATTTCGATTTGTCTGATGTGATGTTCGTGGCCACAGCAAATTCATTAAATATTCCTGGGCCCTTGCTCGATCGTTTAGAAATTATTCGTTTAGCAGGTTATACCGAAGACGAAAAAACCAATATTGCGATGAATTATTTAATTCCAAAGCAAATTAAAAATAATGGTTTGAAAAAAGATGAGCTCAAAATTGAAGAAAGTGCTGTCCGCAGCATTATTCGTTACTACACCCGTGAAGCTGGAGTCCGTTCTTTAGAGCGCGAGCTAAGCAAAATTTGCCGTAAGGTAGTGAAGCTGCTCTTGCTGAAAAAGGAGTCTGCGCCCATTGTTGTTAATGCAGATAACTTAGAGAAATTTTTATCCGTGCGCATGTATGACTTTGGCTTAGCTGCGAAAGAGAATCAAGTGGGTCAAGTAACTGGCTTAGCCTGGACTGAAGTTGGCGGTGATCTGCTGACCATTGAAGCTGCAGTAATGTCAGGCAAAGGCGTCATTACCCGTACAGGTTCAATTGGCGATGTGATGAAAGAATCAGTTGAAGCTGCTCGCACTGTCGTACGCTCACGTGCGCGACGTTTAGGCATTACTGATGAAGCTTTTGAGAAAAAAGATATTCATATTCACTTTCCTGAGGGTGCCACGCCAAAAGATGGGCCTTCTGCTGGTATTGCCATTACTACCGCTTTAGTTTCTGTATTTACCGGTATTCCAGTGCGGGCTGATATTGCTATGACGGGTGAAATTACCTTACGTGGTGAGGTTCTTCCAATTGGGGGATTAAAAGAAAAATTGCTAGCGGGGCCCATCGCGGAGGAATTAAGCTAGTGCTCATTCCCGAAGAAAACGTTAAGGATTTAATTGAAATTCCCGATAACGTTAAAAACGCAATTGAAATAGTGCCGGTGCGCTGGATCGACAAAGTCCTGGAATTGGCTTTAGAGCGCAATCCCGAGCCCTTGCCTGAGCTTAGCCCTGCAGAATTGGCGAAAGCGGCCGAGGCAAAGGCTGCGCCGACGGGTTCTGCCGCTGGGGATGTGATTAAGCACTGAAGAGGCTCTGAATCGGGTTACAATCTCGTTCTGAAACACTTGGGGCGCTTAGCTCAGTTGGTAGAGCGTCTGCCTTACACGCAGAATGTCGGCGGTTCGAGCCCGTCAGCGCCCACCACCCCAATCATTTCTTTACCTAACAATTCATCTGCCTATGTTTGATCTTGTTCGTACCCATCAACGCCTTTTACAGTTCATTTTATTGCTGTTGATTGTGCCGTCATTTGCCCTCTGGGGAATTTCGGGTTACACCGGCTTTATGGATAAAGCAACCGATGTAATGAAGGTCGATGGCAATCCCATTACGATGCAAGAAATTGATGCTGCGGCCAAACGCCAGGCGGACCGGATTGGCGTACAAGGGCAAATAGCGCAAAGTTTAGGCTTTAAGCAGGCAGTCTTAGATGAAATTTTGCAGCAGCGGCTGATGGGCTTTGCTGTCAAACAATTAAATTTACGCGTTAGCAATGAAGCTTTGGCGCAAAATTTAAAGCGGACTCCTGAAATTCGGGCTTTATATGAAGTTAATGGTAGTTTTGATGCTGCTAAATATCGCCAACTATTAGCTAGTTCGCAACGATTTGACTTAATGGTGCAGCAATTAGTAAGCTCGGTGGCGCGTACAGAATTACCTGTTCCTAAATTAGCCAATCAGATTACTGCCTTGTACGGCGCAGAGCGACAAATTCAAGCCTTATCCTTTAATACTAGCGATTATGTCAATAAAGTAAATCCGAGTGAAGCCGAGATTAAAGCTTTCTACGATGCCAATACTAAATTGTTTGCCACTCCCGAAGAGGTTGATGTGCAGTTTTTAGTTTTGCAAGCCGATCCAAAAGAAGATCCTAAAGTTTTTGGTGAAAAAGCCGATGCCTTTGTCAATTTGACTTATGAACAGGCAGACAGCCTAAAACCTGCAGCAGATAAATTAAAACTCAGCATTCAAACGCAAAAGGGCGTAACCCGCACTAGTGCTGCTAGCTTGCCTAAAGGCAGCCCGTTAAATAATGCCAAGGTTTTACAAGCCTTGTTTCGTGACGATGCCATTAAAAATAAGCGCAATATTGAAGCTGTACAAATTAACCCTGGTGTTTTTGTTTCCGCGCGAATAACCGAGATTCATCCTGCGAGTATCTTGCCCTTAAAGGATGTGATGGCAGAAGTGAAGCGCCAAGTGAGTTTGCAATTAGCCGAGAAGTTGGCTACTACCGCTGCGGCCGAACGTTTTGCAGCGCTGCAAAAAGATCCTAAAAACACTGCTGGGTTTAGTGCGGCGGTCTGGATTTCACGTAACAAACCTGTCAATTTAAGCGCTGAATCCCTAGATGCGGTAATGGCTGCTGATGCTGCCAAATTACCTGTACCCCTATCAATTGCAAATACTGGGGCAGGTACGACACTTTATGTCGTTGGAGAAGTGCGGCCTGCCGCTGCACTCGATCCTAAAGTGCAACAAGCTCAAGCGCAACAAATTAATCAAATGGCGGCCCAAGTAGACTTTGCCAGTTTTATGATGCATTGGCGTGACAGTGCAGGTGTAAAAATGATTAATCCCCTGAAGCAGGCAAGTACTAATCTAGCTGCGGGTAGCTAGAGCAGGGGTGCTAACTTGCCCCAGACATTTTGTAACAAAATAGGTTGAGCTTCTGCTCTTGGGTGTAAGCGGTCAGCTTGAAATAATTCGGGTTTCTCTGCCACTCCTTTCAAAAAAAAGGGTACGAGGCTAATGTTTTCAACTGTTGCGATGGTTGAATACATGTTTGCAAATTGCTTACTGTAGGTGGCGCCGTAATTACTCGGAATTCGCATTCCTAAAAGTAAGACCTTAGCTTTTGCCTTTAGGCTCAGCTGCACCATGGTGCGCAAGTTTTTTTCTGAGCTACTTAAGGCAAGCCCACGTAAAGCATCATTAGCACCCAATTCAATAATTACCAATTGCGGTTTTTTTTGCTGTAGTAGGTCGGGTAAACGACTTAAGCCCCCCGCAGTGGTCTCGCCACTAATACTGGCGTTGAATACTTGCCACGCGGGCCCTTTGTTATTGATGCGACGCTCAAGTAGGTTGACCCAGCCTTCGCCTCGGCTAATGCCATATTCAGCCGAGAGGCTGTCGCCCAGCACTAGCAAGATTGGTAAATGGCTCTGACTGCCTTGCTTCAGAGAGTTAGTTTGGCCGTCTGCGCTCGGCTCAGCATGTACCCGCCCAAAAAACCCGAGCACGAGTAAGATAAGCGCTATTAGTAATTTGCTACGTAACAACTTGCCTCCTTTAAAAGAGCCACCTAGACCCAGATCTCCATTTTATGCTTCAGCCCGTTAATTTTCCTGCTTCTCAACCCAATGCTACTTTCGCCTTACAGGCTGAGCGGATTAATAAAACGGTGCCCACAAGCGACGGCCCTTTAACCATCTTAGATGACATTAGCTTTAGCATTTTGACGGGTGAGAGCATTTCTATTGTTGGTGCTTCGGGCTCCGGTAAAAGTACTTTACTAGGCATACTGGCAGGCTTAGATACGCCTACAAGCGGAAGTATTCAATTGATGGGGAAGCCCTTTAGTGGTTTAGATGAAGACGAACGTGCTCGCTGCCGCGGTAAAACACTGGGGTTTGTATTTCAATCATTTCAATTAATACCTCACCTTACTGCGCTTGAAAATGCCATGCTGCCACTCGAGTTACGCGGTATCGAGAGCGGATTAGCACGGACTGAGGCCATAGTCTGGCTAACTAAAGTTGGTCTTCTGCAGCGCTTGCATCATTTTCCCCGCACCCTATCGGGAGGCGAGCAGCAGCGCGTTGCGTTAGCCCGTGCGTTTATTAGCAAGCCGGCGATGTTATTTGCCGATGAACCCACTGGCAGCCTAGATGAGCAAACTGGGGCAAAGATTATTGAGCTTTTATTTGCCTTAAATCAACATACTGGTTCAACCCTCATTTTAGTCACCCACGATGTTACGTTAGCAAAGCGTTGCGGGCGTCAACTGCACCTGCAGGGCGGGCGCCTACTACCCGAATGAAGACAACTCTTATAATCTAAGGATGTCTTTTTTTCGTTGTTTGCCAGGGGCTGATGCCCTCTCTTCCTTTCGTCAGCAACGGCTTTTAGCTGATCTTGCCAAGCAAGGGGTCATACTTGATTCGATTCAAGGGCAGTACCTGCATTTTGTCTGGTCTAAAACTGCTTTAGATGAAGAGCAAACTAAGGTTTTAGAGGCTTTGTTAGCCTATGGCGATCCCTATCAGGCCCGAGAAAAATCGCCAAAGAACGCTGGTCAAGCCATCACTATTCCTCGTTTTGGCACAGTATCGCCATGGGCAAGCAAGGCCACTGAAATTGCCCGTCAATGCGGTCTGCAAGTCTTAAGGATTGAACGCGGCATTCGCTTTACCTGGCGCTCAGCTAAAGCGTTATCTGCCGGTGAGCAGGCCTTCATTTTGAGTGCTATTCATGATCGCATGACTGAAGCCGTGATAGTTGAGCTTGATCAAGCAGAAGGTTTATATCAATCTTTAGCTGATACGCCTTTAAAACGTATTGCCGTCTTAGCCGAGGGTGAAAACGCTTTAAAGCAAGCGAATATCGACTTAGGCCTAGCCTTATCGCCGGATGAAATTCACTATTTAGCGACCAACTTTCAGCGCTTAAAGCGCGACCCAAGCGATGTAGAGTTGATGATGTTCGCGCAAGCCAATAGTGAGCATCGCCGGC
>Ga0194050_1000515_pt1 | contig 13519 bp, 15 predicted proteins | sample SepL2310m_MetaG_FD_148657 | JGI IMG/M metagenome (GOLD analysis project Ga0194050, IMG submission 148657) | Anoxic zone freshwater microbial communities from boreal shield lake in IISD Experimental Lakes Area, Ontario, Canada - Sep2016-L239-10m | ecosystem: Environmental > Aquatic > Freshwater >...
GGGGAAATTCGTGGCGCAGAAGGCGGCGAAGAAGCAAACCTCTTTGCAGGCGACTTGTTTGAGATGTACGCCGCATATGCAGCAAGGCAGGGTTGGGCGTGGGAAGTGTTGTCGCGCGACAACTCGCCGATGGGGGGCATCAACCAGATCACAGTGTCGGCCAAAGGTGACACGGTGTGGACCAGGATGCGCTTTGAGGCCGGACCACATCGAGTGCAACGCGTGCCAGTCACCGAAGCACAAGGACGCATTCACACTTCGTCTGCAACCGTGATGGTGTTGCCCGAAGCAGAAGAAGTCGACGTCGAGATCGACGAAAAAGATTTACATATTGACGTCTATCGCGCAAAAGGCCCTGGCGGTCAGGGTGTCAACACCACCGACTCTGCAGTGCGCATTACGCACAAACCATCCGGTTTGGTTGTTGCAATGCAAGACGAGCGCAGCCAGTTGCAAAACCGCTTGCGAGCAATGACTGTTTTGCGTTCACGCTTGCTCAAGTTGCGCGAAGACGAGCAAGCCGAAAAGATGTCGGCACAACGCAAGGCCCAGGTTGGCAAGGGTGGACGTGGCGAAAAGATTCGCACATACAACTTCAAAGAAAACCGCATCACCGATCATCGCATCGGCTTTACGTTGTACCAATTGCAAGATGTGTTGATGGGCAATCTTGATCCAGTGATCGACGCGCTCACCGCGCAGTTCGAGATCGAACAGCTGGCTGGCGCTTCCGTCGAAGTTCACTAAACGAGTAGACCTCAGTGGCCGACACAACTGACAACGTTTCGTGGCGCGAGATGCTTGCATCAACAACGAAGCAGTTGGACAATGCTCAAGAGGCGCGGTGGTTGTGCGAGCACGCGAGTGGCATGGATGCAACAGAGTTTTCGGCAGAACAAGATCAGTTTGTGACCGTGGCATGCGCAAAAAGTTTGCAGGCAATGGTGCAAGATCGACTCAGTGGAGTGCCGTTGCAATATGTGATGAAGCGCTGGGCCTTTCGGCACCTCGACATCATGGTTGACAAGCGTGTGTTGATTCCTCGTCCAGAGACCGAGCAGGTTGTGCAGGTTGCGCTTGATATTGCACGAACACGGTCGGGCAAAACTCCTTTGCAGGTTGTCGATCTGGGCACGGGCAGCGGCGTGATTGGTTTGTCGATGGCTTTCGAGCTTGGCGCCGACGCCGCGCATGTGTGGCTCACCGATGCGTCGGTTGATGCACTTGATGTTGCTCGCGCAAACATGATTGGTATTGGCAGGGCGGCAGCAAACGTGCGCATTGCGCATGGCAGTTGGTGGAATGCGTTGCCTCAAGACTTGGCAGGAATGATCGATATTGCTATTTGTAATCCGCCATATATTGCCCATGCTTCAAGCGAAGTTGCGCCAGACGTTCATATGTATGAGCCGCACTCGGCTTTGTATGCGCACGACAATGGGCTCGCAGATTTGCGCACAGTGATTGAAGGCGCATCTGTGTGGCTAAAGCAATCTGGGTCGCTGGTTCTCGAAATCGGGTATCAACAGGGTGCAGATGTGCTCGCAATGATGACCGCATCTGGCTTCGTTGGCGCAGAGATTAAAAAAGATTTTTCTGGCCGCGACCGCATTGCGGTCGGCCAACTATCTGGCTAGTGCTCGCTGCAAAAATTCGAGTTGATGGAGCAACAAGTTTTCTGCAACCACTTCTTGGGGCGTCATGTGTGTGACTCCACTGAGGGCAAGCAGTTCATGCACTTTGCCGTGATGCAGCAGTGCAGTTGAAAACTGCAATGTGTGCGCTGCAAGTACGTTGTCGTCTGCAAGTCCGTGGATGAGCAGTAGTGGACGCTCCAGCAAATGTGCGTGAGCAACAAGTGAAGTTGCTTCGTAGTCGGCAGCATGCGTGTGTGGGTTGCCCATGTAACGCTCGGTGTAGTGAGTGTCGTACAGATCCCATTTGGTGACGGGTGCACCAGCAACTGCAGCATGAAACATGTTGGGTGCTCGAAGCACAGCAAGTGCAGCCAAGTATCCACCGAAACTCCATCCACGAATACCTACGCGAGATGTGTCGGCGCACGGCACCAATGTTGGAAGTTCGCGTAGCACTTCAATTTGATCGTCAAGGATCTTGGTGGCGAGGTCATGGTGCACGTCGCGTTCCCACTGCGTGCCACGTCCCGGCGTGCCACGACCGTCGGCGATAACAACGCAAAAGCCTTGATTGGCAAACCACTGTGCAGCGAAATATGCGCTAGATGCGCAGACCACTCGCTGCGTGTGCGGCCCGCCATATGGATCAAACAAAACGGGCAATGGTGAGCCGTCGTGATTGTTTGGCATCACGATTGCGGTCGCGATCTTGTTTGCACCAACGCGGTGCATTGTCACATTTGGCGTGAGCAGGCATGTCTCGGCATTGTTTGCAATCTGATGTTTGCCATTCACGCGGGTGGTGGTGAGCACTTCGTTCAATGTCGCGCTTCGAATAACGACTGTGGCGCCACCAACTGCAGCAGTGTGCACGCCTATGTCGGTGGTGAGCCAACTGACCGTCAAGTCGGCGAGGTTGCACTGCATCACGTGCATCACCGTTGGGTCTGCAATCGGATTTGCCGAAAAATAAACTGCGTGTGGTGTAGTGGCAATGATGTTTCGAACCTGAATGTCGCTACTTGTAACAACTAGATCGTCAATGGTGAGCGCCCTCGCGCCCTCGCGTTCGCAGCACATCGCGAGTCGACCATCTGCAAGTAATGCTGGGCTTCCAGCCACTAGGTCTATCCAGTGCTCATCGGCTTCGGTGCGAATCGTGCTTAATGCGCCCGTACTTGTGTGTACTGCACAAACCTCAAGCCTCGTTTGCTCACGATTTTGCAGAGCAATGATTAATCCGTTGGTTGTCCATTGAACATTGGTGAGGTATTCAAGTTGCGATTGCTGCCACTGCACATCAACGCGTGAAGAGTTATCCGCGTTGATGCTGAAAATGTGCAACGAAACACTGGCATTGTTGGTGCCAGCAAATGGGTAACGATGTGGTCGTGGTTGGGTCATCGGGTTGGCCGGATCACCGATCCATGTCATGGCAACGGGCGAGTTGTCTACCCGACACGCCGCTATTGCGGTGCTGTCCGGAGACCACCAATAACCACGCTGTCGGCCCATCTCTTCTGCGGCAACAAACTCGGCTTGACCCCAAGTGATGTCATTATTGGGTGCAGCCTCTGCTGCGACAATGATTTCTGTACCGGTCAAATTACAGATACATAATTTTCCATCGCGCACGTAAGCAATGTGTTTTCCATTTGGACTGATTCGTGGATCAAAGATTGCTTCAGATGTGTTGATCTGGTGAGTGACTGCAGTAACAAGGTTGGTAACAAAGAGTTTTCCGGCAACGCAATATGCAGCATTGAGTACCTGATCGTCGCATGAGTATCCAACGATTCCCGATGCACCTTCGCGGGCGCGTTCGCGTCGCGCTTGCTCGGCAGATGTATCCAACTTTGGGTCGGTATTACTCGAGTGTTGCGCGTACATGTCGGCAACACAGGTTTCCGTCGATGTGGCTACGTTTAATACATACAGCGAGTTCACGGCATCAGACCCACCGAGCGACCTGCAAAAAACTACGCGTGCGCCATCGGGCGACACAACTACGTTGCGCGGTTCGCCAAGTGTGAGTCGTTGTGTGCGAGCAAACTGTTGTGGAAACGTGTCAGACACGTATATCGCCGGTTTCATCGAGCGTGACGGTTTTTCCAACCCACTCGTTTTCGCACATGTCTTGACCAAGTTGTGTGTTGTCGCTCGTTGCCCATGCTCTGCGACCATCGGCCAGAAGTACTGATGCGCGCACTTTCTCGGCAGCGCCATTGCGATCGTGCATCACGCTGTATGCCTCGATGGTCGCTGGTCCTTGAGCATCGATAGCGGTTGCAACTTCTCGACGGGGTAGCGAGTCGACTTCGCTCTGTGGCGACTCGTGCTTTTAGCCATGTCGAGGAGGCGTTGTTGCATACACACCAAACGCATGCTTCGTTGCATAACCACCATTGGCCCACACCAAACCAGTCTCTGTGGGTTTCTCGCGCAGTGTTGTCATCGTGGTAGCAATCGCGTGCATTACATAGTTATTAAATGGTCCGCCCGCAAACGAGAGTCCGCCTGTGCAGGTGAGTTGTCTGTCGAGCGAAACACCAAGTGATTCTGCGCCAAGTTGCACTGCGGAAGGGAAGCATGAATAGAGGTCAAGATTCTCAATTTCGTCGATTGATTTTTCGGCAAGCGCCAGCACGCGTTGACCACCGATGCGTATCGCAGGTGTGTCAGTAAATGAATAGCGATGTGAAACAAAGTTGTGTTCGTGACAGTCGGTTCCTGCGTGCAGAAATATCCATTTGTCACGAGCAATGCCCAGTGCTTCAGCGCGCTCGACAGAGCACATCACCAGTGCTGCTGCCATGTCGACATCGTTGTTTGAGTTCATCAACTTTGTGTACGGAAAACCGATCATTCGGTTGTCGGGTGTTGGTGTACGAATGGCTTCTGCGGTGTATTGCTGTTGAAACCACGCATGAGGATTTTTTGCTGCAACATCACTAAAGCGTGACCACAATTCGCTGATGTGCTTTTGGTGATCTGCAACTGTTCGTTTGTCGCGGTAACGCAATGCAGTCTCAAACATTGGATAGATCTCGATTGGCAGCATGATCTTGTGAGCCAATTCAATTTCGTGGTTCATCACCAGGTCTTCGCCGAGGGCGGTCGGTGCTTGTCGTTCTTGACCTTCTTGATCTTCTTTTGGTTCCATCCATGGCAATGTCATTTGTGCGGCGCGAGCTCGACGCCGAGATCTAAATGATTCTCCACCGGTTAACACGATCATCTGCGCGCCATCATCGCGAATTTGCAGTGCTGCACTATTGACCAAGTATTGGGGCATGTTGCCACCATGGGGTGTGAGTCCATATTCGTTGGCGTTGATTTCAAGCAGAGAAGCAATATCGCGAGCGGGGTTTGTGTTTCGAGTTGACAACGAGCGAACTACCCGCAGGGCATCGATAGTTGTGGAGTTTTGTATTCCTGCATCGGCAAATGCTTCACGAACTGCTTGCGACATTAATTCGATTGGGCCTGCAGCGCTCTTGAGATTATCGGTATGTTGCGCGACTTGCGCTTGCCCGACAAGGATCGGGGTGCGTGGGTCGATCTTGTTTTGGCCAGATGTCACTTGGTCAACTGTATATATCTAGAGAAATAAGCAAAGTATTGGTTGGGTTGCTCGTGATCTAGGATCGTGCGCAGTGAATAGCCCACAGATACGCACAATTGCAATTGGTTCTGACCATGCGGGTTTCGAACTTAAAGCACACCTGGTCGAGGTTTTGACAAAGGCTGGTCACAAAGTTGACGACCACGGCACACACTCCACAGACTCAGTTGACTATCCGCCAATTTGTGCAGCCGTGGGCCGCGCAGTGCGAGATGGCAAAGCCGACATGGGCATCGTGTTGGGTGGAAGCGGACAGGGCGAACAAATTGCAGCCAACAAAGTGCGCGGGGTTCGCGCTGCACTGTGCAATGACGTTTACTTGGCAGAAATGGCGCGGTCGCATAACAACGCCAACGTGTTGTCGATGGGCGGGCGAGTGGTCACGTTTGAACTCGCCGATCAAATTTTGAATGTTTTTCTCTCAACACCTTTCGAGGGTGGTCGACACGAGCGAAGAGTTGCACAATTAACCGAAATCGAAGAACAAGAAGGAAACCGATAATGCCTTGGCCATCTGAAACATCCCGTGATACCGAAACTTTTGGATACATCGATGAAGAACGCAATCGTCAAATTACTGGTTTGCAATTAATCGCCAGTGAAAACTTCACGTCACCCGATGTCATGGCCGCAACCGGCTCGGTGCTCACCAACAAATATGCAGAGGGCTACCCAACAAAGCGTTACTACGGTGGTAACGCAGTTGTCGACAAGATCGAGGCACTTGCTATTGAGCGTGTCAAAAAACTTTTCGGCGCCGACCATGCAAACGTGCAACCGCACTCTGGCGCAAGTGCCAACATGGCCGTGTATTTAGGACTCTTGAATCCTGGCGACACCGTTTTGGGTTTGAGCCTCGATCACGGTGGTCACCTCACACACGGTTCGCCAGTCAATGCCAGTGGAATTTTGTACAACTTCAAATCGTTTCGTGTCGGTGCCACCGACGAGCGCTTAGATTTCGATCAAATCCGCGAGCTGGCTCTCGAGCATCGTCCAAAAATGATTGTTGCTGGCACAACGTCGTATCCGCGCCGACTTGAGCCAGAACCATTTAAAGCGATTGCCGATGAAGTCGGTGCGTTGATGATGTTTGACATCGCGCACATTGCTGGACTGGTTGCTGGTGGTGCACATCCAAACCCAGTTCCGTTTGCTGATGTCGTGACGTTTACAACTCATAAAACATTGCGTGGCCCTCGTGGTGGTTGCATTCTCACTACGTCTGCACATGCAGCAGCCATTGACAAAGCAGTGTTTCCAGGCAGCCAGGGTGGTCCGCTCCAACATGCAATCGCTGGCAAAGCCGTTGCATTTCATGAAGCGATGCAACCGAGCTTCAAGGTATATGCCCACCAAATCGTCACTAATGCGTCGGCACTTGCAGAAGCACTCGCACATCAGGGTTTCAGACTTGTCTCTGGTGGTACGGATACCCACATGATGGTTGTTGATTTGCAGCCGTTTGACAGCGAATTGACAGGCAAAGAAGCTCAGTTGGTGCTCGATCAAGCAGGCATCACGCTGAATAAAAACAACATTCCAAACGATCCTCGCAGTCCGTTCGTTACATCTGGCGTGCGCATCGGAGTTCCATCGGTGACTACGCAGGGAATGACCGAAAAAGAAATGCCGTTGATCGCCGAATACATTGCAACAACACTGCGCGGTCGTAACGACCCTGCGATTGTTGCTGAAGTGCGCGCGAAAGTTGCCGCATTGTGCGCCAAGTTTCCGGTGTATCCAACTGTCAAGAAATAATTTGTGATTGATCTCAACGGCTACCTGATTGTTGGAGGGTGTGCCGCTGTTGTCACTGCTGCAACGACTCCGGTTGTTGCAATCGTCGCTCGTAGACAAGGTTGGATGGCAGAACCAGATGAGAGACGCTCGCACCCAGTTGCGACACCAGACGTCGGTGGTATTGCGTTTTTTGTTGGATTGCTCGCGTCGCTCCTACTTGCTTCGCAGATGGATCGTTTTTCTGAGTTGTTTGAAAAAAACTCCGAATTACTCGGTGTGCTCATTGCAGCACTCGTGATTTTTGTTCTCGGAATTTTTGACGACATTCGCGAAGTTTCTGCACCGATGAAAGTCACTGGGGTAGTGGTCGCAGCACTGGTGCTCGTTGCATTTGGTGTCACCATGTTTTACTTTCGCGCTCCATTTCTCGACGTGTTCATATTGCCCAATGACTGGATTCCGTTGATCACCGTGTTTTGGTTATTAGGAATGACGCAGTCAATCAACTTGATTGATGGGCTTGATGGTCTTGCTGGTGGCATTGTCGCGATTGCGGCCGGATCGTTCTTTGTGTACAGCAAACACCTTGCTGATGTTGGCAAGTTGTCCCCACCAAACATAGGCCCACTTATCGCCATCATCACGTTGGGTATTTGTATTGGGTTTTTGCCGTTCAATTTCAACCCAGCACGTATTTTCATGGGCGACTCTGGCGCGCTTATGCTCGGACTCTTGATGGCGGTATCAACGAGTGTTGTCGGTGGTCGTGCCGATCAGCAGACTAAAGAATTCAGCGGCCAGACGTATTTCTTTATCGCGCCTCTACTCATTCCGTTATTGTTCCTTGGCGTGCCAATTATCGATGTGATCTTTGCCATATTTAGGCGCACGCTCAGTGGCGAGGGCCTCGCAACAGCTGATCGTGGTCACTTGCACCACCGCTTGATCGCACTTGGTCATGGTCCTCGCCGTGCCGTGGTGATTCTGTGGCTTTGGACAGGTCTGTTCTCGGCGTTTGCTTTGTATCCGGCTTTAACCAACAAGAACCCCAATCTGTGGTTGGTTTTGCTGGTGGCAGTGCTCCTGATTGGCTTCACCATTTACCACCCACGATTGGTACGTCATCGCGAGTCAGCGTCAGCTGAATGACAGTCATCTCGTGCGCACAATCGCACGAGCAATTTGGTCGCAAGTCCTTATTCCGTATAGATTGTTCAGCAATTCACAAAGTATCCCGCTGTCAATACTCAAAGGAATCATTGCCCGTGAAAGTTAAGAATCCCGCCGTTGTGTTGCGCCCAAAGCGTGATATTGCACTGATGGGTTCTGACGACTCGATGACCAAAGGGATAGAAATTGCAGGCACTGTTCTGGTGCTTTTTGTGATGGGATTTTTTCTTGATCGATGGCTAGGTACCGCTCCGATTTTTATGATTGTGTTGACGATCATTGCGATGGTGGTGCAGTTCATCAAGATGTACTACGTCTATTCGGCGCAAATGGAAACGAAAGAGCGTCAACGCGCAGCCATGCCGACCGCGCATCAGCAAGAGGCTTCGGCACCATGAACCAAGTCGACTCCATCTCTATTCTTGCGATGCGTGATACTGGACCTGCTCCCGAAGCAGCCATTACTCGCGATTTAGTGAAGCACGGCCTGATCGCTGCTCCTGTACTCATCGGTGGAAGCGCCGCAATTTGGGGAGCTAATGGCGCTTTGTCCTGCGGGTATGGAATCGTCATTGTGTTAGCCAATTTCACCATTGCTGCGCTTTTGGTCACACGTGCTGCTCGGATCTCGTACGCCTTGATGATGGCAGCGACCTTATTTGGCTATATTTTCCGACTCGCATTGGTTTCTGCGGCGATATTTTTTGTGCGCAATCTTTCGTGGGTCGAGTTGCTCCCTTTAGGCCTGACGATTATTATTTCGCATATCGGTTTGTTGTTCTGGGAATTACGCTATGTTTCTTTGACTCTTGCATTCCCGGGTCTCAAGCCCAAACTTAAAAATTCGCAATCAACCTTCTCCACCCAAGACGAAAGCACTGTTAAATCATGATGAGCAACGTCATTGCCTTTGAGTTTCCACCGATCAACGAACTGCTTCGTTGGAAAGATGTGTGGGCTGCAGGCAGTCTCAACAAAGTTGGTCTGATCGCAGTCGCTTCAGCACTCATCGGAATCTTTATTTTCATGTCGGCGGCGCAAAAGAACCCAAAAGTTGCACCTACAGGCACGCGCAACTTGGCTGAAGTTGCTGTTGAGTTCATTGAAGACAACATCATCATGCAGACAATGGGTCGAGATGGTCTTGGTTGGACACCATTCTTGTTGACATTGTTTGTGTTTATTTACTTGTGCAACTTGCCTGGAATTATTCCGTTACTCCAGATGCCAGCAACAGCGCGTATGGCGATCCCAATGTTTCTCGCTTTGTTGGTGTGGGTCATCTTCAACTTCTCCGGAATCAAACACCAAGGTTTCTTTACATACTTTAAGAATGTGCTGTTTCCTCCAGGCGTTCCAAAGGCGCTCTACATCTTGGTGACGCCAATCGAATTTATTTCAACATTGATTGTTCGCCCGTTCTCGATGGCAGTTCGACTTTTTGCCAACATGCTTGCAGGTCACTTGCTTCTCGTGATTTTTGCCTTGCTGTCAGAAGCCCTGTTGCAGGCACGTGACAAGATCCTGATTCCTGTCGGCATCCTGCCCTTATTCATGCTGTTGTTCCTCACCGCATTTGAAGTGTTGGTTGGTTTCTTGCAGGCCTACATCTTCACGATTCTTGCGGCTGTTTATATTGCAGGTGCAACACATCCAGAGCATTAAGAACAAAGTTTTAGCAAAAACAACTATCCAACAAATCAACTACATATAGGAGAAAATACAATGGAAGCACTAGCACGGATTGCAAAGGCAGCTGCTGCTGCCGGCGCATCAGCAGCTGACGCCAAGAACAATGCGGCAGCCGGTTCTGCAGGTTTCGCTTACGGCCTCGCCGCAATCGGACCAGGAATTGGTATTGGTCTCATTTTCGGATCAGCAATCGAGTCGATGGCACGTCAGCCAGAGTCGGCTGGCATGGTTCGCACCACCATGTTCTTGGGAATTGCATTTACCGAGGCGCTCGCGCTCATCGGCTTCGTCGTCTTCATTCTTCTGAAGTACGCCTGAGCAATGATCGTCCACGTAACAACGTGGCATGGTGAGCTTGTACAAGTTCGCGTAGCCACAGAAGAGCAAACTGGCTCTGCTGCGTCTACATCCGAAGCAGCAACATCAGCCCCTAACCCAATTGCCCCTGAACCAAAAGAATTATTTTGGGGAGCGGGTTCATTCTTGGTGTTCTTGGTACTGATGCGTTTGTACATGTTTCCAAAGATCAAGAAGGGTATGGAAGCCCGATACAACGGAATCCGCGAGGATTTCGAGAAGGCCGACGCAACTCGACTTGCGGCCAAAACCGATGTGGCTGCTTATGAGACTGCGCTTGTTGGAGTGCGCGCCGAAGCTGCAGCCCGTGTCGACAAGGCCCGTCAAACACTCGACCAAGAGCGCACTGCGTTAGTGGCCGAGGCAACAGCGCGAATTACAGCAAAGCGCCAAGCCGCCGATGCCGAGATCAGTGCAGCACGAGTTGCAGTGCGAGATCAAGTTGCCGCCGCAGTTGCTTCAGTTACCGAACGCACAACGCAACTTGCAGTCGGCAAAAAGCCAGATGCTGGGGTAGTGCAGCAGGCTGTGCAACAAGCGATGCAAACAGGAGCACGTTCATGATTGCGCAAATTATTGGGTTGTTAGCGAGTGAAGACCCAAACGTCACGCATCACTGGTTATTCCCAGAGACAGCCGAAATTATTTATGGTGGTTTGTCGTCAGTCGTCGTGATCGGTGGGCTTATCAAGCTCGCTGGACCAATGGCCAAAAAAGCGATGGCTGCCCGTACTGCAAAAATTCAGAAGCAATTGGACGATGCAGCAAACGCACTCACCACATCTTCGACAGAGGCAGTTGGCATTCGTGCAGCACTTGGTGATATTGCAGGTGAGCGCGCTCGCATGTTGGCAGAGGCCGATACACAAGCCGCAGCATTATTGGCCGAAGGCCGCACACGTGTGGCTGCAGAAGTTGCAGAGTTAGAAGCTAAGGCTGCGACAGATCTCAATGCAGCCCGCGGTCGCTCGAGCGATGAGCTACGCGCCGAAATCGCCATGCTTGCTTCGATTGCTACACCGATCGTGGTGCAAGCAACTCTCAATGATCAAACCAAAAACGAATTGATTGAGTCATTCATCTCGAGTGTGGGAGCAGGCCGATGAGCACAGTAAAAATTGAGGCATACGCAACCGCACTGTTCGAGATTGCTCAAGCCGACGGCACTCTTGCACTTGTTGAAGACGAATTGTTTCGTGTTGCTCGCGCTTTTGAGTCAAACGAGCAATTGCGCAACACGTTGAGCGATGCAACAATTCCGGCCGATCGACGTCAGCAAGTTGCAGAGCAGTTGCTAGGTGCCAAGGCATCCAACACCACAACACAACTTGTGTCTTTGGTGGTTGGTAGCGGCCAAGTGCGTGACTTGCCAGCAATTGTCGACTCGCTTGTTAAGCGCGCGTCGAGCGAGAAACAACAAGAAGTCGCCGAAGTTCGCAGCGCAGTTGCACTGAGCGACGACCAAAAGACTCGTCTTGCCGCAGCCCTCACCAAAGTGACGGGCAAACCAGTAAATCTCAAAGTTGTCATCGACCCAAGCGTGTTGGGTGGCTTGGTTGCAGTAGTTGGTGACGAAGTCATCGACGACACCGTGCGCACCCGTCTCGACCAGTTGAAGACCCGAATCTGATTTCGTTCTGAAAGGACAAAAACATGGCTGAATTAACACTCTCCGCAAGTGACATTGCGGCAGCGATTACCAAAGGACTCGATGGCTACAAGCCATCCACCGAAGCACGCACTGTTGGTCGCGTGACCGAAGTGGGTGACGGTATTGCTCGCGTCAGCGGCTTGCCAGATTGCGCCGTCAATGAGTTGCTCGAGTTTGAAGGCGGCGTTGTGGGCTTGGCCCTCAACTTGGACGAAGACTCCATCGGTGCTGTTGTGCTCGGTGAAGCATTCTCAATCGAAGAAGGTCAACCAGTAAAAGCAACTGGTCGCATTTTGTCGGTGCCAGTTGGTGACGCAATGTTGGGCCGCGTTGTTAACGCTCTCGGCACGCCAATCGACGGCAAGGGAGACATTGTTGGTTCAATCTCTCGCCGTGTAGAAGTGCAAGCGCCAGGCATCATGGGCCGCAAGCCAGTGCACGAGCCATTGCAGACCGGCATCAAGGCCATCGACGCCATGACCCCAATCGGTCGTGGACAGCGCGAGTTGATCATTGGTGACCGCAAGACCGGCAAGACCACAATCGCAATTGACACCATCATCAACCAACGCGGTTTGGGTGTGAAGTGCATCTATGTGGCTATCGGTCAAAAGGGTTCGACCATCGCACAAACCGTAGAAGTGTTACGTCAATACGGCGCACTCGAATACACCGTTGTTGTGGCGGCACCAGCATCCGATCCAGCACCGTTTAAGTACCTCGCACCATATGCGGGTTGTGCAATTGGTCAGCATTGGATGGAAAACGGCGAGCACGCACTTGTTGTGTACGACGACTTGTCAAAGCAAGCAGAGGCGTATCGCCAGATGTCGTTGCTCTTGCGTCGTCCACCAGGTCGCGAGGCTTACCCAGGAGACGTGTTTTATCTACACAGCCGCTTGCTCGAGCGCGCAGCAAAATTGAGCGACGCAAACGGTGCGGGTTCACTCACTGCATTGCCAGTGATCGAAACCAAAGCAGGCGACGTGTCGGCATACATTCCAACCAACGTGATCTCGATCACCGACGGTCAGGTGTACTTGCAAGACAACTTGTTCAAGTCGGGTGTTCGTCCGGCCGTCGACGTAGGTATCTCGGTATCTCGCGTGGGTGGTGCTGCACAGATCAAAGCAATGAAGAGCGTTTCCGGAACACTCAAGCTCGACTTGGCGCAGTTCCGTGAACTCGAAGCATTCGCTACATTCGGTTCCGAACTCGACCCAATTTCAAAAGCACAGCTCGAGCGCGGTTATCGCTTGGTCGAGTTGCTCAAGCAACCACTCAACAGCCCAATGTCGATTGACGAGCAAGTTGTTTCGATCTTCGCTGGCACGAAGGGCTACCTCGACACCATTCCAGTGTCCGATGTGCGTCGCTTTGAAAACGAATTGCTCGAACACATGCGCAGTCGTCATGCATCAGTGCTTGCTGGCATTCGCCAAGATCCAAAGGCCGATGTGCCAAAAGATCTTGCATCGATTGTCACTGCATTCAAAGATGCATTCCGTATTACATCCGCCACGGCATCAGCCGACCCAACTCGCACCGATGCCGGTGAAGTTGGCGACGCTGCCTCATCCAAGACTCTCGCAACGGAGTAATACATGGCTGGCGGTCAAGAGCGCATTCTGCGCGGACGAATTC
>Ga0194050_1000519_pt1 | contig 13489 bp, 12 predicted proteins | sample SepL2310m_MetaG_FD_148657 | JGI IMG/M metagenome (GOLD analysis project Ga0194050, IMG submission 148657) | Anoxic zone freshwater microbial communities from boreal shield lake in IISD Experimental Lakes Area, Ontario, Canada - Sep2016-L239-10m | ecosystem: Environmental > Aquatic > Freshwater >...
TGGGAATCAACATTTCTTTTGCAGCAGTTAATGCGTTAATAGTTAATAAACCAAGTGATGGCGGACAATCAATAAAAATATAATCAAGTGGCTCACCTTCAGCAATACGCGCTGTTGCTAACTCATCGATTGCATCTTTTAACCGCATCTCACGTGCAACCATGGGAACTAATTCAATCTCTGCTTGTGCAAGTGAAGTATTTGATGAAACACATTCAAGGGATGGAAATCCTTTTACTTTTTGTATCGCTTGCGACATTGTTAAATCGCCCATGAGAACTTCATAAATTCCAGCGTTTTCTAGGTGCTCTACCCCCAGGGCAGTTGAGGCATTTCCCTGTGGATCTAAATCAATAACCGCTACCCGTAGTCCACCCATAGAAAGAGCTGCAGCTAGGTTGACTGTGGTGGTTGTTTTGCCGACCCCACCCTTTTGGTTGGCAACGGTGATAATTCGAAGGGAGGTTGGTTTTGCCATCGCCTCTTTTAAGCGGCGTGTGCCTATAACCTTCTTTGTTTCACGTGAATCATCCACGGAGGTTAGTTAAGCACCTTTGCGCACCTCTACTATGCGTCCGAGCTCAATGCCCTCAAGATTTACCTCGTGGAGCATCGCTTTTGGCACAGATTTCATCTCTTCTTCGGCAGATTTTCCCTTAATGGCCATAAGGGAGCCATTGGTCTTTAAAAGGTGCCAGCTCATCTTCTTCAACTTCTCAAGTGGGGCCACTGCCCTAGCTGTTACATAGTGGGCTGTTGTGCGCACATCCTGGGCTTGGCCCCGGATTACCTCAATATTAAGGCCCGCTACAGCCTCTTTTAGAAACTCAACTCTGCGCTCAAGGGGCTCAATCAGGGTGACTTTGAGATCTGGACGGGCCAGAGCGATAACAATTCCAGGCAGGCCTGCCCCAGAGCCGATATCAAAGACGATAGAGCCCTCTTTTAATAGCGAGGTAACGGGCAGGCAGTTAAAGATGTGGCGGTCCCAGATCTTGTCCGCTTCGCGGGGACCGATTAATCCACGCTCAATTCCAGTTGACTCTAGGAGTGCGGCATAGGTGTGAACCCGCTCGATATCAGGGAAATATCGCTCGATCAGGGTTTCACGTGAAACCTGCATTTAGGCTGGATAGATGACGACGTAGCGGTTTGGGTCTTCCCCATCAGATTCGCTACTTAGGCCTAGCTCTTGAATAGTGTCGTGGATGATTTTGCGCTCAAAGGCGTTCATTGGAGCTAGTTTGATTGAAGCGCCAGTCGATTTTGCCTCTTCAGCCATCTCGTTGGCAAGCTTTGTTAGCTCCTTGCGGCGGTTAGCGCGAAAGTTATCGATATCAAGCATCAGGCGGGAGCGATCACCGGTAGCGGTCTGAACTGCTAGGCGGGTGAGCTCTTGGATGGCATCTAGAACTTCACCATCTTGGCCAACGAGGTGATTGAGCTTTCCTCCGACGATGGCCAGTGAGGCACGGTCGTTTTCAACGTCAATATCGATGTCGCCATCAAGATCTGCGATGTCGAGTAGGGCCTCTAGGTAGTCAGCGGCGATATCGCCCTCTTCCTCCAGCTTTGCCACACCTTTTACAGGCTTTACCTCTGCTACTTCTTCTACCTTTTCAACAACTTCTGCTTTTGCCTTTGCCATGTCGCTCTCCCAGTCGGGTTTGTAGTGAATTAATAGTATTTGTACTGATTTGTCCTATTTCTTCTTTTTCTTCTTCTTTGGTTGGTTTCGTTGCCCTTTAACTTCTTCTTCCGTTGGGGCCACATCTGTTTCAGGTGTTACTTCCCCGCTCTTATGGGCACGCTTTTTACGCAGCTCTTCATAGGCTGGTGATCCTGGTGTTGGGTTTCGCTTAATGACATAGAACTGTTGTCCCCATGTCCAAAGATTTGTTGTTGACCAATAAATCAAAACACCAATTGGGAAGTTAACACCTGAGATTGCAAAGATAACTGGGAATGCATACAACATAATCTTTTGCTGTTGCAACATCATGTTGTTGCTTGAATCCATCTTTGGCATTCCTTTTAACATCAACTGACGTTGTGTTGTGAAGGTTGTTAGCGACATGAATGCAATCAAAATAACTGTAACAACCTTTACGGTTGTTATATCTGAACCTAAAAATGTTTGAGAAATTGGTGCGCCAAAGAATTGAGCTTGGGCCGCGCTCACGACATCATCTTGAGTTAACACACCGTGTTTAACTGGTGGGTTCTTACCAATACCGTTGAGAACAGTGAAGAGTGCAAAGAAAATTGGTGCTTGGGCAAGGATTGGAAAACAAGAAGCTAATGGGTTTGTTTTGTGCTCTTTATAGAGCTTCATCATCTCTTCTGATTGCTTTTGGCGATCATCCTTATATTTCTTTTGAATATCCTTCATATGGGGTTGAAGGGCGGTTAAAGCGCGCTGGCTCTTAATCTGCTTAACAAAGAGTGGGATCAAAATAATACGGATGATGATTACAAGGCCGATGATTGCTAATGACCATGACACACCACTGTCTGCGCCAAATAAAGGTGCAAGTAAATCGTGGATTGTGACAATAACCCAGGAAACAGCGATATATAAGGGTTTTAAGATGCTATCCATTAACACTTACCTTCTCTTTCGAAACTACGTAATCGACTCCGCCATGTGACCATGGGTTACACCGCACCAAACGCCAAGCGCTCATTGCAATTCCTTTTAATCCATATGTTTCAATTGCGCTGACCGCATAGCTTGAACATGATGGGTAGTACTTGCACCGTGGTGCAAAAGCTGGAGAAATCCATTTTTGGTAAAACTTAATGGGGGCGGTCAGGATTATTTTCATTGTGAGACCGCACGTTCTTTAGATTTGCGAATCAACTGCGCTACAACAGTTTCAATCTCACTCTTACAGTCAGCATCGGCTGAATTATTAAGTCCGCGGATAACCAGTAGAGATCCGGTTGGAAGTTGGGTGTAGTGATCGAAAATACAGTGACGGATTTTGCGGGCTAAGCGGTGACGAGCAACTGAGCTGCCAACAGTTTTGCTAATAATTAATCCGGCGCGAGCAGGTTGATCTAGCTGCGTGAGATATAGGTAGCCGACAAAGTTAGAGGATGAGTAACGGATTCCACTCTTTGTTGCGCGGGCAAAATCCCCGCTCTCAGTTAAACGTGCGCTTTTGGCAAGCACAGGAGTTTTCCTTAGAGATCTTTATGCAGAAAGACGCGCGCGGCCCTTTGCGCGGCGAGCTGCAAGAACAGCGCGACCTGCGCGTGTGGCCATACGGGCACGGAAACCATGCTTTTTGGCACGACGACGGGTATTAGGTTGGAAGGTGCGCTTTGTCATGTGAAACTCCTAAATAATTAAAATCCACTGCGGGCCAGAAATATGGGGGAAGCAAGGGTGTAACGGTAGAGGTCTGGGGATAAGCCGGTCAAACTCAGTTCTAGGCTCAGCCTCAAAAAGGGATACTGTGGATAACCAGTTGCTTTTTTTCCCAATCCGCTCTACTTTTACGCCCTCCTCCACAGGTTTTTAACTTTTGGGGGTTATATCAGGGCTCAACCTGGGGTTTAGACCACAGGCTGTGGATAACCCTGTGGATATCAGAGAGGTGCCAAAATGGCCGTTAAAGAGATCGAGTTAACCACTCTCTGGGAGCGAGTAATTGAAGAGGTTGCTGTTGATGCACCTCAACATCGAGCATTTTTACAGTTAACAAAGCCATTGGGTCTACTTCATAACAATGATCAAACAACTTTATTGGTGGCTGCTCCTAATCTTTTTGCTAAAGATGTTTTAGAGAGCCGTTTGCGCACAGTTGTCTGTGATGTTTTAACTCGCGAACTCGGCGATAAGGCCAGCATCGCTGTGACTGTTGATGAGAGCTTGGAATCTGCCGAACCACAAAGCCCAGAAGTTGATATTGAGTTTGTTGCACCCAAGGTTGGAACCGGACGCGAAGAGACCCCTTCAAAAAACGCTGAGGTTTCACAACTTAACTCCCGCTACATCTTTGAAACTTTCGTTATTGGTGCATCCAATCGTTTTGCACATGCTGCAGCGGTGGCAGTTGCTGAAGCACCAGCGAAGGCATACAACCCGCTATTTATTTATGGTGAGTCGGGCCTAGGTAAAACCCACTTATTACACGCTATTGGCGCTTATGCGAAAGAGCTTTATGGCAGCGTCCGCGTCCGTTATGTTTCATCTGAAGAGTTCACAAATGACTTTATTAACTCTATTCGTGACGATAAAGCCACAGCTTTCCAACGCCGCTATCGCGATCTAGATGTTTTACTCGTTGATGATATTCAATTTTTAGAAAACAAAGAACGAACTCAGGAAGAGTTCTTCCATACTTTCAATACTTTATATAACGCTAACAAGCAGATTGTTATCTCAAGTGATCGACCACCTAAGCAGTTAACAACTTTGGAAGATCGCCTACGTTCTCGCTTTGAGTGGGGTTTGATTACAGATATCCAACCACCAGAGTTAGAAACTCGTATCGCTATTCTTCGCAAAAAAGCTGCGCAAGATAAGTTGAACGCGCCTGATGATGTTTTGGAATATATCGCTAGCAAGATTTCAACGAATATTCGTGAGTTAGAGGGTGCGTTAATTCGTGTTACAGCTTTCGCATCTTTAAATCGCCAGAGTGTTGATCTTTCATTAGCTGAGATTGTTTTAAAGGATTTAATTCCTAATGAAAACAATCCAGAGATAACCGGCGCCACGATCATGGCTCAAACCGCTGCTTATTTCTCACTTACTATTGATGATCTCTGTGGAACATCTCGCTCTCGGGTATTAGTAAATGCCCGCCAGATCGCTATGTATCTATGCCGCGAGTTAACCGAACTCTCGCTTCCAAAAATCGGCCAAACATTCGGCGGGCGCGACCACACCACGGTTATGCACGCCGACCGCAAAATCCGTCAACTGATGGCTGAGCGTCGTTCGATCTATAACCAGGTCAACGAACTCACCACCAGAATTAAGCAGCAAGCGAGGTAAGTGCACTAAAGGTGTGAAATGTCCGCTTTGACACTCTTTACCCCCAGTTGGGGATAAGTTGTGGACAACTGTGGAGATCTCATCGTTTTATGTGGATAGGCCCGTTATGGTGCGTTGAAGAGTAAGAAGGGGAAGGGTGTGATCATGGTTTTTGTGCACATCTTTTCCCGCCTTATTCACACCCTCCAGGAATTAAAACACCGCGCTGAACTGGGCTTTTCTTCTCTGTCCACACAAAAGCTGCCTGGTTACTACGACTACCTTTATATATATAAATCTAGATGTGAAACGAACCTTTTACTGAATCGGGGCAGAGCATGAAGTTCATAGTTGAGCAGTCAGCGTTAGTTGATGGCGTTAATTGGGTTTCCCGTTCCCTTTCAACTAGACCGATCAAAACAGAGCTCCTTGGAATAGTCATTGACGCAACCGGCGATCAGGTTTATCTCTCCGCCTCAGATTTAGAGACTGCAAGCAAGTCACATTTTCAAGCAGAGATAAAAGATCCCGGAAAGGTTTTAGTTCCAGGAAAACTACTGGCCGAGATTTCACGCGCTCTCCCAAACAAACCCATTACTTTTGCTTTAGATGGCTCTCGCGTATTAGTAACTAGCGGCAGCGCAAAATTTACTTTGCCAACCTTGTCAGTAGATGAATATCCAAACCTTCCAGAATTACCAGATACAACTGGAACCCTAGCTAGTGATGTTTTTGCAACTGCGGTCTCACAGGTAGCAATCGCTGCTGGGCGCGATGATTCATTGCCAACATTGACCGGTGTTCATGTTGAAATAAACGAAGAAACAGTGACTTTGGCTGCAACGGATAGATACCGCTTGGCTGTGCGCGAAATCCAATGGGATCCAACAACTCCAAATGTTTCAACAAGTGCGCTGCTTCGTGCCCGCACCATCGCAGATGCTGCTAAATCTTTAACTGGAACCAAAACAGTCTCAATCTCTTTTGCTCCCTCATCTAGTAATGATCGCTTAGCTGGATTTGCTGGTGATGGAAAGACAATGACATCGCGCATGTTAGATGGAACTTTCCCTCCCTATCGCCACCTACTTCCACAAGAAGTCACATCAACAGCCCTCATTGAAGTTGCAACGCTTCTGGATTCAGTGCGCCGCGTGGCCCTTGTGACTGATAAAACCGTTCCACTTCGCCTGGACTTTAATAACAACACCCTCTCCCTTGAAGCGGGCGCGGGCGAGGAAGCACAAGCAACTGAAGCGATTGAAATCCTTTTAACCGGTGAACCAATCTCAATTGCGTTCAACCCAGTTTTTCTAGCAGATGGTCTAACCGCGGTTGGAACAAAGTATGTGCAGATTTCATTCACTGGTCCAAACAAGCCAGCGATCTTGATGGGCAAGGGCGATAAAGATGGCGCACTTGTCGAGAACTATCGTTACTTGTTAATGCCAATGCGTTACGCCTCATAACCTATAGGCGTTATTAATGCGTATTAATAAGTTGGCGCTGACCAACTTTCGTTCCTATCCCTCTCTAGAGTTAGAGCTCCAACCCGGAGTTACTACCTTTATTGGCGATAACGGTTCGGGTAAAACAAATATCGCAGAGTCGCTGATCTATTTAGCTTTTCTTTCATCCCATCGTGTTGCTAACAACGTTCCACTTATTTCACTCGGAGCACAACAAGCAATCATAAGAACTGAGATTGAAAGAGATGATCGAACGTTAAGTATCGATTTAGAAATTAACGCTAGTAAAGCTAACCGGGCGCGAATTAACGGCAACCCCACTAGAAGTCAGCGCGAAATATTGGGTGCATGCCAGATTGTTTATTTCTCCCCGGAGGATCTCGATCTAGTGCGCGGGGAACCAGGGGGGCGCCGTGATTTCTTAGATCGCCTGCTCATTACTCGCACGCCTCGCATGGCCGGTGTTATCGCTGATTATGAGCGAGTTATTAAGCAACGTAATGCACTATTAAAGACCCGCTCTTCGGCCAGTGCATTGCTGCCTTGGAATGAACAATTAATTAAGTTTGGAGCTCAGTTAACTGCGGATCGGATAACCCTAGTTGAGGCCCTCAACCCCTGGGTTACTAAGAACTATGCAAATTTAAATGAAGTGAAACCAGCCTCTATTTCATATAAATGCAGCAGTGAAGGTGTCTCAAATAATTGCGAGAACAATATTGAGGTTTTGACTAAAAGGTTAGAAGAAGTTGCCTATCAAGAGATTGAACGTGGGGTTTCTTTAATCGGTCCACACCGCGATGATCTACATTTACAAATTGGAGATTTTCCAGCAAAGGGTTATGCCAGCCACGGTGAATCATGGTCTATGGCCATTTCATTGCGCATTGGTTCATTTAACCTTTTAAAGAGTGAAGGCTCAGAACCTATTCTTATTTTAGATGATGTCTTTGCAGAACTTGATACATCACGCCGCAAGCAGTTAATGTCTGCCACCCAATTAGCTGAGCAAACAATTATTACCGCAGCCGTTGAAAGTGATCTACCTGCAGAACTATTAACACAGAAATTTTATGTCACACCAGGTGTTGTTAAGAAAGGTAAGGGTTAATGACAAAGCGCGATTTAGCTCTTGATCTTTTTAAAACATTTAAAACAGGTGTGACAAGAAAAGCTAATAAGCCTGCACCCACAAAAACCGTGGGACAGGTTGGCGATCCAGAATTAATTGGCGAATTACTTAGTAATATGATTGAAGAACGTGAATGGGATAGCGGTTTAGCTGAAGGAAACCTGTTTATTACATGGGATAAAATTGTTGGACAGGAAATTGCGCAACACACAACACCTATTTCTATTTTGGATTCGACGTTAACAGTTCAAACATCATCAACTGCGTGGGCAACACAGTTAACGTTGGTTGCAGATAATTTATTGGCCACAATTCAAAATGATCCATCAGGTGCCACGATCCAAAAGCTGCGATTTATCGGCCCGCAGGGCCCCACCTGGAAAAAAGGGATCCGCTCCATCCGTAACGCCCGAGGACCCCGAGACACCTACGGTTAGACCCCAGACCCACTAGGAACCCTCACCCGCACGCTCAAAGTTCGGCTATACCCACACCCAAGGCTTATTGTGGCTATTTCAATCTCCTTTTTCCCACTAGGATAAGAGCGTGCCGAAGGGAATCTCCCTTCCAGAAGCCCTCAGAGGGCAAAAGAACGATTCGACCTTGAAGGAGACCTAGTGGCTGAGAACTCCTATGACGCATCCAGCATCACGGTGCTGGAGGGTCTGGAGGCTGTTCGCAAGCGCCCTGGAATGTACATCGGTTCAACCGGTGAGCGCGGACTTCACCACTTGGTTTATGAAGTTGTAGATAACTCAGTTGATGAAGCTCTAGCTGGCTACTGCACCGAGATCAACGTGAGCCTGATGGCAGATGGCGGCGTTGAAGTAATCGATAACGGCCGCGGAATCCCAGTGGACATGCACCCGGTTGAAAAGAAACCAGCTTTGGAAGTAGTACTGACCGTCCTGCACGCCGGCGGAAAGTTTGGCGATGGTGGTTACTCGGTTTCCGGCGGATTACATGGTGTTGGCATCTCAGTTGTTAACGCATTAAGTACAGATTTATCTGTGACTGTGCAAAGAGATGGAAATTTTTGGTATCAGGACTACAAGTTAGGTGTTCCAACAGCTCCAGTTAAAAAAGGTGAAGCCTCAACCAGCTCTGGAACAACGGTTCGCTTCTGGCCATCAAAGGAGATCTTTGAAACCACAGATTTTTCTTTTGAAGTTTTATCTACACGCTTTCGCGAAATGGCCTTTTTAAATAAAGGCTTAATTCTCACTCTTACAGATGCCCGTGCTGGCCACGTTGATGAAGTGGGTGAACAGTTAACCGTTCGCTACCAATACCAAGGCGGCATCTCTGACTTTGTTAAGCATTTGAACTCCACCCGCGGTGAAACACATAAATCTGTTATCTCTTTTGCGTCAGAGGATAAGAAGAATAAAATCGCGCTAGAAGTATCGATGCAGTGGAACGCTGGTTTTAGCGAGTCCGTTTACACTTTTGCTAACACCATTCACACCCATGAAGGTGGCGCTCACGAAGAGGGTTTCAGAACCGCGCTAACTTCTGTTGTTAATAAGTTTGGTGAAGAAGCTGGATTTATCCGCAAGAAGGAAGATCGCTTAACTGGTGATGATGTGCGTGAAGGTTTAACCGCCATCGTTTCCCTGAAGTTAGTTGATCCTCAGTTTGAAGGCCAAACGAAAACAAAGTTGGGTAACACTTCTGCAAAGACTTTCACACAAAAAGTTGTCAACGAAGAGTTAACAACATGGTTTGAGCAAAATCCTGCTGAAGGTAAAGAGATTGTTCGCAAAAGCATTGATGCGGCTGCAGCACGTGTGGCAGCACGCAAAGCTCGTGACTTAAGTCGTAACCGTAAAGGTCTACTAGAAGGCCGTGGAATGCCTGGAAAGTTAGCTGATTGTCAGTGGACTGATCCTGCAAAGTGTGAGCTTTATATCGTTGAGGGAGATTCAGCGGGCGGTTCAACTAAGGGCGGCCGTGATTCGCGCAACCAAGCAGTGCTCCCAATTCGTGGAAAGATTTTGAATGTTGAAAAAGCACGCATTGATCGTGTTTTACAAAACAATGAAGTTCAAGCCTTAATTACCGCACTAGGTACTGGCGTGCATGATGATTTCGATATTGAGAAGCTTCGCTACCACAAGATTATTTTGATGGCTGATGCTGATGTTGATGGTCAACACATTCGTACGTTGCTTTTGACTCTTTTGTTCCGCTTTATGCGCCCACTGATTGAAAACGGCTTTGTTTACTTTGCTCAACCCCCTCTCTATAAGTTGAAGTGGGGTGGAAAAGAGCCAGTTGAATATGCATTTAGTGATCGTGAACGCGATGGCATGATTGAGATTGGCTTAGCTGCAGGAAAGCGTTTGCCGAAAGATGATGGAATTCAGCGCTTTAAAGGTTTAGGTGAAATGCCAGCTAAAGAACTCTGGGACACAACAATGGACCCAGAGCACCGCGTTCTTATCCGAGTGACGCTAGAAGATGCAGCAGCAGCTGATGATCTGTTCTCAGTATTAATGGGTGAAGATGTTGAAAAGCGCAGAGCCTTTATCCAACGTAATGCTAAAGATGTTAGGTTCTTGGATATTTAATGGATGAGTTAAACCCAAAAAATCTTGAGTCATTCGACAAGATTGAAACCGTTGATCTTCAAGTTGAGATGGCACGCTCATATCTTGACTACGCCATGTCAGTTATTGTTGGTCGCGCACTGCCAGATATTCGTGATGGGCTAAAACCTGTTCACCGCCGTGTGCTTTATGCGATGTATGACGCGGGATATCGCCCAGATAAGGGCTATTACAAATCTTCTCGCATCGTCGGTGACGTTATGGGTAATTACCACCCACACGGTGACACTGCGATCTATGACTCTGTAGTTCGCCTTGCCCAGCACTGGTCTTTGCGTTATTTGCTCATTGATGGAAACGGTAACTTCGGCTCACCTGGTAACGATCCAGCTGCCGCAATGCGCTATACCGAGGCCCGTCTGTCTTCGCTAGCGATGGAGATGATGCGCGATATCGATGAAGACACTGTTGATTTTGTTCCTAACTATGACGGACGCTCACAAGAGCCAACGGTTTTACCTTCTCGCCTACCTAATCTTTTGGTTAACGGTAGCGCCGGTATTGCAGTTGGTATGGCTACAAATATTCCACCGCATAACCTTCGTGAAATCGGTGAAGCAGTAATTTTTGCGCTAGAACACCCAGAGATGAAGCAGGAAGAGCTACTTAATAAGTTCCTCACAATTGTTAAAGGTCCGGATTTTCCTACCAAGGGATTAATTGTTGGTCGTGGCGGCATTGAAGATGCTTATCGCACAGGCCGTGGATCAATCACTATGCGCGCAGTTGTGCAAGTGGAAGAGATTAACAAGCGCACATGTTTAGTTATTAGTGAACTTCCTTATCAAGTAAACCCAGATAACTTAGCTCTTAAGATTGCTGAACTAGTTAAAGATGGAAAGATTAAGGGAATTGCTGATGTGCGCGATGAAGGTAATGAGCGCTTAGGCCAACGCCTTGTAATTGTTTTACAGACAAGTGCTATCCCAAAGGTTGTTCTTAATAACCTTTATAAGCAGACACAACTACAAGACACCTTTGGCGCCAATATGTTGGCCCTGGTTGATGGTGTGCCACGCACATTGCGCCTAGATGAGTTCATCCGTTATTACATCGAACATCAGATTGAAGTAATTGTTCGCCGTACTAAGTTCCGCTTAGCTGAAAAAGAAAAGCGTGCACATATTTTGCAGGGCTACCTCAAGGCACTCGATGCACTTGACGCAGTTATTGCATTAATTCGTGCTTCCACAACACCTGAAGAAGCTCGCACAGGTTTGATGAAACTTCTAGATGTTGATGAAATCCAAGCAAATGCAATCTTGGATATGCAGTTGCGCCGCATTGCAGCCCTTGAGCGCCAGAAGATTAATGATGAATATGACGCGTTAATGGCTGACATTGTCATTCTCAACGCCATTTTGGTTAGCCCAGAAAAGCAGCGCGATATTGTTAAAACAGAGCTCACTGATTTAGTTGCAAAGTATGGCGATGATCGACGCACACAGATTGTTGCAAGTGAAGGTGATTTCAGTGCCGAAGATTTAATCCCAGACCAAGATGTTGTTGTAACAATTACCCGTGGTGGTTATTCAAAGCGCACCATGGCAGATCTTTATCGATCACAGCGCCGTGGTGGTCGTGGCGTAAAGGGCGCAGCGCTTAAGGAAGACGATGTTGTTGATCATTTCTTTGTGGCATCCACTCATGACTGGTTATTATTCTTTACAAACCAAGGCCGTGTCTATCGCGCAAAGGTTCACGAACTACCAGATGCTGGACGCGATGCCCGCGGACAACATGTTGCCAATTTAATGGCATTTAAACCAGATGAGAAGATTGCAGAAGTCCTCTCCCTTAAGGATTACAGCATCTCCCCATTCTTAGTTCTTGCAACTAAAAAGGGATTAATAAAAAAGACTCCTTTAGTTGAATTTGATTCACCACGCACCGGTGGATTAATCGCAATCTCATTAAAACCTGGAGATGAAGTAGTTGGCGCATCACTGGTTAACTCCGATGATGAACTCTTACTTGTTTCAACTAAGGGAATGTCACTTCGCTTCACAGCAGATGATGAATCACTTCGACCAATGGGCCGATCAACTAGCGGTGTTATTGGAATGAAGTTTCGTGCAAATGATTCTCTACTCACAATGGCTAGAGTGAACTCAGAGCTTGCTGCGAACTCTTTTGTTTTCACTGCAACTGATGCTGGTTATGGTAAAAAGACACCATTAGATGAATATCGTTTACAAGGCCGTGGTGGAATTGGAATTAAAGCTGCCAAGATCGATGAAAGCTCACGAGGCTCATTAGTGAGCGCACTTGTACTTCGCGATGAGGATGAAGTCCTAGCAATTACTTCTGCTGGCACAGTTATGCGCACACCAGCAGCCCAAGTTCGCCAAACAGGGCGTGATTCAATGGGTGTGCGCCTAGTGAACCTAGATGAAGGCGTGGCATTGGTCTCGGTGACCAAGAACAGCGAAGATGAGATTTCTTCGAAAAGTTAGTATGGTTCGGCTCTGAGTTAAGCAGCTAATCCCCATTTTGGGAGTTAGGGAAGTTCAAGGTAACCTTGCGCTTCTGCAATCGAGATTCATCTTTGTTGCGGGCCTATAGCTCAGCCTGGTTAGAGCGCTTCCCTGATAAGGAAGAGGTCGATGGTTCGAGTCCATCTAGGCCCACCCCGCTCTCAAACGGGGACCTAGCTCAATTGGTAGAGCACCGCCTTTGCAAGGCGGGGGTTAGGGGTTCGATTCCCCTGGTCTCCACGTTATGACAACTACAGCGACCCTTCACACATCACTCGGTGACATCATCATCGAGTTATTTCCTAACCATGCACCAAAGACTGTTGCAAACTTTGTTGAGTTAGCAACTGGCGCAAAAGAGTGGACCGATCCACGCACTGGAAATAAGACAACTGCCAATCTTTATGACGGAACAATCTTTCACCGTGTCATCGACGGTTTCATGATTCAAGGTGGAGACCCACTTGGTCAAGGAACTGGCGGACCGGGATATCGCTTTGCAGATGAGTTCCATGGAGAGCTAGTTTTTGATCGCCCATACATCCTTGCAATGGCTAACTCAGGCCCAGGAACTAATGGTTCACAGTTCTTTATTACTGTTGCACCAACTACATGGTTAAACCGCAAGCACTCAATCTTTGGTGAAGTAAAGGATTCTGCTAGCCAGGCTGTGGTTGATGCCATTGGTAAAGCAAAGACCGGCGCGCAAGATAAGCCAGCCACACCAATAACAATCAACAGCGTCACCGTTGCTTAAGCGTTCTGCTACTTATTCTCTAATCGCATTAATCTGCGGTGCATATCTGCTG
>Ga0194050_1000524_pt1 | contig 13402 bp, 14 predicted proteins | sample SepL2310m_MetaG_FD_148657 | JGI IMG/M metagenome (GOLD analysis project Ga0194050, IMG submission 148657) | Anoxic zone freshwater microbial communities from boreal shield lake in IISD Experimental Lakes Area, Ontario, Canada - Sep2016-L239-10m | ecosystem: Environmental > Aquatic > Freshwater >...
TCATGAGCAAGCAATCGAAATGTCGGATATTGCACTTGACCCAAATACGGGAGCCAGCGCTGCGGTCATCGCACTCGCCACCCAAATCAAGGGAGCGCAGGATCCAGAAATCTCACAGATGAAAAATTTGCTTACCACCTGGGGCATGCCAATGGAGATGGGCTCAATGGACCACTCATCGATGATGGACGGAATGCTCTCGCTCGAAGAGATGGACACACTTGGTCAGTTGAAGGGCGCAGAGTTTGACAAGGCTTGGGCCAAGGGCATGATTGCGCACCACGAAGGCGCAATCGCGATGGCAAATGACGTGCTTGCTAACGGCAAGAACAGCGAAATTCTTGCTCTTGCTAATGCAGTTGTCTCCGGTCAGTCCACAGAAATTGAGACGCTCAAGCCACTCGCTGGCTAAATCGTTAATCGTCGGAGATCTGCTCTACTTCTGCACATTTTCTGTTTGCGAAAACCTTTTGTTCTTGCCGATTTGCTCGGCCAAATCGGTGAACATTTCTGTAAATGGCCAAGATCTGCGCCAAATAAGACCGATCGTGCGACTTGGTGACTGACCAGCGAATCGGCGCGTGACGATACCTCGACCCGAGCCCGCCTCAACTTTTTCTGCGCACTCTGGCAACAATGTGACACCCATTCCTGCTGCGACCATTTGCGACAACGTAGCCATACTCGTTGCCTGTATTTCACTCGGTTCACTAAACGCAAGTTGACAAACTTGTGCAACTTGATCTCGAAGACAATGCCCCTCTTCAAGAAGAATCACTCGCTCACCGCGTAATTTTTCCAACTTGATTGGAGACTTAGCGCGTGCCAATTCGTGATTTGACGGCATTGCTAATAAAAATTTGTCTTCAGCAATTGGAGCACAAAGAAACTCATCAGAAAAAACTGGCAAAGCCAGAAGACCTAAATCAATCTCGCCGCGGCGCAGCGAATCTAAGAGGTCGTTTGTCTTCAGCTCGAATATTCGCAACTCGGCGTCTGGGTGCGCGGCTTTGAACGAGCGAACGACGTCAGGCAAAATATACGGTGCAAAGGTTGGTATAACACCGAGCCCAATCTCGCCGCGCAAACGCTTTCCGTCATGCATGGTTGCCTCAATAAGGCCAACCACTTCTCGCAAAACAACGCGAGCTCGTTTCAACACCTCGACACCATGGGTCGTGAGCAACACGCCACGATTTGTTCGTTCAAACAACGTGACGCCCAATTTTCGTTCAAGCTCTTTGATCTGTGCGCTCAAGGCTGGTTGCGAGACGAATTGCTGATCGGCAGCGACGCTAAACGAACCGGAATCAGCGATCGCGACAAAATAACGCAGCTGTTGAAGGGTTGGCCAAGACATAACTAAATCTTATGATACTTTGCAGAAAGTACGATTTGCCTTATGGGCATAAATAGCCGAGAATGTCTTCATGACAAACGACCAAACCACCAGTTGCCCTTTTTCGGGCGGAGCATTTACATCGGCAAACATGACCCCCACAAATGCAACGTGGTGGCCAAATCAACTCAACATCAGAGTCCTTCATAACAACCCAGAAGTTGGCGATCCGATGGATCCCGATTTCGATTATGCGAAAGAATTCAAGTCACTTGATCTCGACGCAGTGGTAAACGATCTCACCGTTTTGATGACAGACTCACAAGCCTTTTGGCCGGCTGACTACGGTCACTACGGACCTTTCTTTATCCGCATGGCGTGGCACGCTGCTGGTACATATCGCATTCAAGATGGTCGTGGTGGCGGTGGCGCAGGCATGCAACGCTTTGCACCGACCAACTCTTGGCCAGACAACGGCAACCTCGATAAAGCACGGCGCCTACTTTGGCCAATCAAACAAAAGTACGGCAACAAAATTTCTTGGGCCGACCTCATGATCCTCACCGGACACGTCGCTCTCGAGTCGATGGGCTTCAAGTCGTTTGGCTTTGCAGGTGGTCGCCCAGACGTTTACGAATCAGACGAAACGTATTGGGGCAAAGAAACAACTTGGCTCGCAGATGAGCGATACTCAGGTGATCGCGAACTTGCGAATCCGTTGGGCGCAGTTCAAATGGGTTTGATCTATGTCAACCCAGAAGGTCCAAACGGCAATGCCGACCCAGTGTTGTCGGCTCGTGACATTCGTGAGACATTTGCACGCATGGCAATGAACGACGAAGAAACTGTTGCACTCGTTGCAGGTGGTCACACATTCGGTAAAGCACATGGTGCTGGCGACCCAGGTAAATATGTTGGTCCAGAACCCGAAGCTGCACCAATCCAAACGATGGGTCTTGGTTGGATGAACTCAATGAATTCAGGTCGTGGTGTTGACACAATTACCAGCGGCATTGAAGGCGCTTGGACAACTAACCCGACGCAATGGGATAACGATTATTTCAAAATCCTGCTGGAGAATGAATGGGAGTTAACGAAGAGCCCAGCGGGTGCACAACAGTGGATACCAAAGGGCGGAGCGATGGCTGGCACTGTGCCAGATGCGCACGATTCTTCACGATCCCATGCACCAATCATGACGACAGCCGATCTCGCGCTGAAGTTCGATCCTGCTTACCTCAAGATTTCGAAAGACTTCTATGCAAACCCTGACAAGTTTGCCGATGCGTTTGCTCGCGCCTGGTTCAAACTTAATCATCGCGACATGGGACCAAAGGCCCGCTACTTGGGCAACTTGGTGCCAAAAGAAGATCTGATTTGGCAGGATCCAATTTCGAAGCCAGGCAAAGTGCCAGCCGCAGCAGATGTTGCAAATCTGAAGAAGAAAATCCTCGCAAGCGGACTTTCAGTTTCAGAGTTGGTCTTTACCGCATGGGCATCGGCTTCAACTTTCCGAGGCACAGACAAGCGTGGCGGTGCAAACGGTTCACGCATTCGTTTAGCGCCTCAGAAAAACTGGGAAGCAAACAACCCAACCGAACTGGCGAAGGCTCTCAAAATCTATGAGGCGCTGAGCACAGAAACGGGCTTCTCGATTGCCGACCTGATTGTTCTCGGCGGAAACGCAGCAGTAGAAAAGGCTGCGCAAGACGCGGGAGTAACCGTTGAAGTGCCGTTCTTGGCAGGTCGTGGCGATGCAAAGGCCGAACAGACCGATACTGATTCATTCGCAGTGCTTGAACCAACTTTTGATGGTTTCCGCAACTACCTGCGTCCGGGTCACGTTCAGACAACAGAACAGTTGTTGCTCGAGAAGGCAAGCCTGCTCACACTCAGTGCTCCAGAAATGACAGTACTGGTCGGTGGCATGAGAGCGTTGAATGCCAACTACAAGAGTTCAAATCATGGTGTCTTCACCAAGACACCGGGCGTTCTGACCAACGACTTCTTTGTTGCGTTGACTGACATCAACATTGAGTGGCATCCAACAGACAAATCGGAAGAGTTGTTTGAGGGTCGCGATAGCAAAACCGGCAAAGTCATCTGGACGGGTACACGCAACGACTTGATCTTTGGATCAAACTCGCAATTGCGTGCCCTCTCAGAGGTCTACGCTCAAAACGACGCGAAGGCAAAGTTCGTGCGCGATTTCGTCGCCGCATGGACGAAGGTGATGAACCTCGACCGCTTCGACAAATAAAGAAGCAGCGTTAACTACGAGTTTCGGTTTCGCGTGACGTTAGCTCGTCGCATGTTCGTACACATGGTGCCCCCGGCATGAATCGAACATGCGACCTGCGGTTTAGGAAACCGTTGCTCTATCCACTGAGCTACAGGGGCCAATCCATTAATTATATGGATTTCTCTACTGGTCAGTATTTGCTAGAGACAGTCGCCAGTACCCATTTGGGTAAGAAAAATCCAAACTTCACTTCACTCTCGCGTACGAATTACGTGATGATCCACAGGAAACTCGCTCAGTGACGCGCATGCAGTCACAACCCCTTCACTAAAGGTGAGAGATAACCTATTTAGTGATGAATAACGGCCTAATCCGCGTTGGACTCCTTGCGTATGGAGCAATCGGGCACGAGCACAATATTGCGACCCAAAATACGGTTGGTCTCGAACTCATGGCAGTATGCGACACAAACCCACAGCGGGTCGCTGCAGCACTCGAACTTGCACCAAATGCATCCACATTCAGCGATGCAACCGAAATGCTGAACTCCGGTCTTCTTGATCTTGTCGTCATTTCAACTCCGCCGAATAGCCATTTTCAGTGGGCAAAAGAATCACTATCCCGCGGCATTCATGTTGTGCTCGAGAAACCAATGGCGCTTACTGCTGATCAATGCGACGAGTTGATTGAGCTTGCTGCAAGCAAAAAACTCATGCTTGTGGTGTATCAGAACCGCCGGTTTGACGATGACTTCGTGACGATGCGTCAGATCATTCGTTCGGGCGAAATTGGCGACGTGTATCACTACGACAGTTTTGTTGGCGGGTATTCACGACCATGCGATTATTGGCACTCAAACGCCGAAGTATCTGGCGGAGCAATTTTTGATTGGGGCAGTCATTTTCTTGATCAGATTCTGAACATCATTCCTGACGATATAGCCCATGTCAGTGGACAAAACCACAAGCGCGTATGGACACATGCAACAAATGCCGATCATGCGCATGTCACGGTCACATTCACGACCGGCAAGCAAGCAACTTTTGTTCATTCAGATCTCGCGGCTGCTCGCAAACCCAAGTTTTATGTGCTGGGCACACAAGGAGCAATCATTGGTGATTGGGACCCAGCCGGCGAACCAGCAGTTGCCGACTTGCCCGCAATACTGACCGTGCATCACAACGACGGAACCTCGCGAGTTGCACCACTGCAGCCGCTTGCGCCGCATGCATTCCATCGCTCCATCGTCGAGTACATCAACAACGGAATCCCAATGGAAGTTGATGCATTACAATCTCGCAATGTCGTGGCAATCATGCAAGCAGCCGAACAATCGGCCCTTCAAAACGCCATCCCCGTTGTGCCCATACTTCGGCGGTCATAACTCATGGCGGTGAACTGGGGCTTTTTGGGCGCTGGTTTTGTAGCCAGCCGAGGACTCGCTCCAGCCGTGCATGCTTCGCGCGGAGCAAATTTGTATGCCGTTGCCAGTCGAGACGAGAAACGATCTGCAACTCTTGAGCCAGAACGAGTGCATGCAACCTATGACGACCTCTTGGCTGACGAACGAGTTGATGCCGTGTACATCAGTTTGTCGAATAGCCAACATCTTGAATGGGTGACAAAATCACTTGAGGCCGGCAAGCATGTGCTGTGTGAAAAACCGCTCGGGTTAAATGCATCTGAGACGGAAGCCATGTTTGCTTGCGCTACCCGTAGCGATCGGCTACTCGTTGAAGCGGTTTGGGGCAGATGGCATCCACGTTTTTCACGCATGGTTGACGTAGTTACCAGTGGAGCAATTGGAAACATTGAGCACATCGAAACCGCCTTCACCTTTACGTCAGAGATGACCGACAACTATCGACTAAACCCACTCATGGGTGGCGGGGCCTTACTTGATGTCGGGTGCTATCAAGCACACGCATGGGTGGCACTCGCTGAAGGTGCAGCAGATATGGAAATTGACAATCTCGCACGCACGATTGGACCAACAGGTATCGACTTAACTACTGACGTCTCAGTGCGCATCAACAAATCGGTCACAGCACACGCAGTGAGTTCATTTGCATTGCCCAGCCAACAACAATTCATTGTTCGGGGGTCACAAGGATCGATGCACACCGATGTGGGTGAATCGTTCACAACATGGAATGAAGCATCTTCTCTTCAAATCAACGACGTTGTTGAAGAATTTGCTGTCACCAATGCATTCGTGGAAATGGTGGAGAACGTCAGCAACGTAATACGTGGCGAAGAAGGTTGGATTGTGCCAAGTACAGATTCAATCCGTGTTGCACACATTCTTGACAGCATCGTGCAACACCCGTAGTCAATTAACCTGACGCTATGGAAAATTTGCAACGCAACTTACGCCCACTGATTGTTGTTCATGCTGCAGCGTCAATGTTTATGGTTGGGCTGATCTGGACGATCCACTATGTTCACTATCCATTGTTTGCTTACGTCGGAGAGTCAACATATGTCAGCTTTCAGGCTGCGCACGTTGAACGAATTGGAAGATTGCTTTTTGTGCCATGGCTTACTGAGGGCATCACATTAATTGGAATCTTTGCGCTGGCATTTCTTGGTGGCCGCAAGACGTTACGAGTTCCCGCAGTAATCAACGGCGCAGCGATGGCTGTCGTTCTCGTGATTAGTGGTTTTTGGTCGGCCCCAGCACACGCAAAACTTGCCGATGGTTTTGACAAAGCAGTGCATGATCAATTGATGACAGCAAACCTCATTCGCACCCTGGCATGGACAGTGTGCGGGGCATGCTCAATTTGGATCGTGGTCTCGACGTGGGCTGCAGATCGTGCCGAATAGATAGGTACTTGACAGCCAGAGCAACGGGTGTGTAACGATCCACAGCACAAACCCACACCCTCACGTACACATCGTGGGCATGACAACACGAACATTAGGAGCACTTATGGAAGCCGATAGCGAAAACAGCAATCCACTCAACGAGATTGAGCAACAGATCATCAACGACACACAAGACCGATGGAATGAACCAGCGACTAAAGCTGACCTACGCAATCATGCAGTGCGCATGGACTCACGATTTGGGAAATTGGACTCACGATTTGACAAAATTGATGCTCGATTCGACGTACTTCGCTCAGATTTACAGGCAATGATTCATAAAAACATTTGGGCAAGCGCTACAGCAACCATGACACTCAACCTTGCAGCACTAGGACTTGTTGTATCAATCTTGAAATAACGGATCATGTAGTGGGATACGATTCAAGAATCATGAGCGAATCACCGGTGCACTTCATCGCCCACTTCACCATTAACGATGCCGATAAGTACCGCGTGTACGAAAAGGGCTTCTTCCCTATTCTCAAGGCTCATAACGGCACGTTCGTCACGTACGACGATAATGTGACGGTGCTCGAAGGCTCACCAGTAGCAGGCCGAAGAGTCATCATTCAGTTTGAATCCGAAGCAGCATGCATGATGTGGTGGAACTCGCCCGAATATCGCGAGCTCGCAACCCATCGACATGCAGGCACCACTACCCACTCCATATCAATCGTTCACGCAATCAAGAGGTGAGCCTTGACTGCAAACCTTGAACCACGCCGAGCTACGTTTCGTTCGTTTGCCGAGTCGACAAAAGAAGATTGGTACGACCTCACCGAGCAATACAAAGTGGTGCAAGGCCGTGTTGCCAGCCAAGTGATTGAGCAACTCGAAAAGTTACGTGGCGAGTTTTTGGGCTATCCAGTTGATCGGCTCGAACACAGTTTGCAAACTGCCACCCGAGCAGAGCGAGATGGTCGCGACGAAGAATATGTTGTTTGCGCTTTGGTGCACGACATCGGTGACAGTTTGGCCCCTGACAATCACGAAGCCATCGCTGCATCGGTACTCAAGCCTTTTGTTTCACCAGCCAACTATTGGATGGTTGCGCACCATGGGATATTCCAGGGCTACTACTTCTGGAATCACATCGGTCTCAATAAGAATGCTCGAGACGAATACCGGGATCACGAGCATTACGCCCTTGCTGAAGAGTTTTGCGCTAAATACGATCAGGTGTCGTTTGATGTGGACTACAAGTCTGAGCCACTCGAGCACTTCGTGCCGTTACTGCACAAGTTTTTTGCGATTAAGTAGTTTCTTGTTCGGCAATCTGCTTGTGCACTTCAACCATGTCGACTTCACGAACTGACGCAATCAATTTGTCCAGTGATGCTGCTGGTAGAGCACCAGGTTGAGAAAAAAGTAACACCCCATCGCGAAACGCCATGATGGTCGGAATGCTCTGAATACCAAGTGAGCCACCCAATTGCTGTTCAGCCTCGGTATCGACCTTGGCAAAACGAATATCGGGATGGGCATCGGATGCTTTCTCAAAGATGGGACCAAACATCTTGCATGGGCCACACCACTCTGCCCAAAAGTCGACGAAGGTAATGCCTTCGCCCATCACGGTTTCTTCAAAAGTATCGAGTGTGAGATTTACGGTGGCCATATTTATCCTCTTGATAGTCCTGGTGTTGCCTTGAGACCAGCGATCAATTCGGCCATTTCAGCCGTCGTGAGTTTTGCCTCAGGGTGCCTGCCGAATTGAGTGTAATAACTCGGTGGCATGAAACCAGATGTGACGGCAAGAACCGTATTTTTTGCGCGGCGTTGGCCTTTATCGAACTCGGAATAATTCACAGATTGTCGTCCCCCATCAACATGTGACTGCACAACCCATGAAATTGGAGCGACACTTGCATATGACGGATACTTCACCTCGTTGGAATGACAACCAAAACAGGCACGCACCATAAGTTCACGAGTACGCGGTGTTGCCCACTCTGGTTCGCCCGTAATTGGCGGGTTGGAGTGACTACGACCATATGGAATTGCTTGGATGACAATCATCGTTCCCAGCGTCGCTGCGAAAATTACTGAGAGTAAACGCACGTTGGTGAGCTTGGACACTGTGGATGAGCTTGCACGTTGTGCTCGCAATATGTACCACGCAGTAGGTGCTGCAACGAAGCCGATAATGACGACAAAACCAAATGGGGGCATACCAATCAGCACGCTGATGCCAATGAATGCAATCGACATGACGCCGACAACAACTGCCGTGAGTTTGAATGTCTTTACTAGGTCCCATGACCAGTCAAGGAGTGAGCGAACCAGGCCAACAATTTTTGAAATTTTCATAGATTTACCATACGTGAGTAACTTCACGCATCACGTAAGGATTGATTAAGGATTTGTCTTTTTTTATTCGGGTGTGACGTAAGCCGCGGTGATTCCGCCATCGATGATTAGTGATTGACCAGTCATCCACGATGATTCATCAGATGCGAGAAATAATGCCCCATGAGCGATCTCTGTTGGTTCACCAAAGCGACCCATTGGAATGTGCACGAGACGACGATTACGTTTTGCATCATCGCTCAGAAACGCCGCCAATAACGGTGTCATCACCGGGCCAGGACAGAGTGCGTTGGCGCGAATGCCCTTGCGCGCATAGATGACCGCGATCTCTCGAGTCATTGCCAAGACCGCACCTTTTGATGCGGTGTAGGCAACTTGAGGTGTTGCAGCACCCATATGTGCAACAAACGATGCCACATTGATGATTGAACCCTTACCCTGCTCAAGCATGGTCGGAATTGCATATTTGCATCCGAGCAAAACACCTTTGACATTGATGTCCATTGTGCGTTGATAGGTTTCGACAGAAGTGGACACTGGGTCGTCATCGTCTCCGATCATCACGCCCGCATTGTTGTAGAGCACATCTACTGAGCCAAAATTCTTGATCGCAAAATCAATCGTGTGTTTCCATGACTCTTCATTGGTTACGTCACACTGAACGAACACAGCCTGTCCACCAAGGCGATTGATTTCGTCAACGGTTTCATTGCCATCGACCACGTCTGCCACAACGACTCGAGATCCCTCTGCGGCAAACATTTGTGCTGCCACGCGACCAAGCCCGCTTGCGGCACCGGTGATAATCGTGGTTTTATCTTGTAGACGAGCCATGTAATTCTCCTGCTCTGTGCTTTTGGGCGATGGATCTTGTGCCAAAACTCTTCTGCAAGCAGTGTAGGCAGGGGATTTTGGCTCATAGTGTGGCGAGGTGGCTTTGCAACATCTTGTCTCCCCTGTTGATGGATCGACCCTTGCCAGCCGCGAATTGGCGACTCCTTCCCAGATCGAGGCCGTTCTGCAAAGGGCTGCCGACTCTCAAAAAATCTGGCGCACCACGCCAATAGCCGAGCGTGCCGCAGTAATCGAGCGCATGGTGCAAATGATGGAACGAGATGCCCTTGAAATTGCCACCGAACTGACGTGGCAAATGGGCAGACCTGTGCGCTACACGCCAAACGAAATACTGCGGGGGTTTCAAGAACGCGCGCGCTACATGTCTTCGATTGCTGCCAGCAACCTGAGCGACATTGCAACGCCACAAGTAGATGGATCCACTAAATGGATTCGGCGCGAGCCACTTGGCACCGTGCTCGTGGTTGCACCGTGGAACTACCCATATCTCACTGCAGTGAACTCAATCGTTCCTGCACTGTTGGCTGGCAACACCGTGGTGCTCAAGCACGCCAGCCAAACACTGTTGTGCGCAGAGCGTTTGCAAGCAGCGTTTGATGCCGCTGGTCTGCCAGTGGGCGTTTTTCAACATGTCCATGCAAGCCACTCGTCAGTTGACATGATGATCAAAGATTCGCGCATCAACTTTGTGGTGTTCACAGGTTCGGTAGATGGCGGTGCAAGCATGGAGCGCTCTGCTGCTGGAAGATTTATTGGAGTTGCCACCGAGTTGGGCGGAAAAGACCCTTCGTACGTGCGTGCCGACGCCGATATTAATTATGCAATTGGCGAAAATGTAGATGGTGCATTTTTCAATAGTGGCCAATCATGTTGCGCGATTGAACGCATCTATGTACACGAGCACGTGTACGACAACTTTGTTGAGGGCTTTGTCAATGCAACACGTTCTTACGTCCTTGGAAACCCGCTGCAAAACGACACCACAATCGGCCCAATGGTCAACACAGCCGCAGCAGAGTTTGTGCGCAACCAAATTGCTGATGCTCTTGCAGCAGGTGCCCGTGCACTTGTGACCGAGCGTGATTTTGCTGCGTCGCAACCAGCGACTCCGTACCTTGGACCCACGGTGTTGGTGGATGTAGACCACACCATGAGCGTCATGCGCGACGAATCATTTGGCCCAGTGATTGGCATCGTCAAAGTGCGTTCTGATGACGAGGCAGTTGCGCTCATGAACGATTCGCAGTACGGCCTCACCGCAAGCATCTGGACCAATGACATTGAGGTCGCCACTGCCTTAGGCAATCGCATCGAAACGGGCACTGTATATATGAATCGCTGCGACTATGTAGACCCACACTTGGTCTGGACCGGCGTCAAAAATACGGGACGTGGCATTGCCTTGTCGTCACGAGGCTTTGACCCATATGTTCGGCTCAAGTCGTTTCACCTCAGGGAAATTGGTAGGGACAACTCCTAGGAAAAGTTTGTTTCCCCCACAAATCACGCCACTGATTTTTACATTGGTTAACTTTGTCTGAATAACGAACTAATTTCATAACAAAGATGTCTATTAGCCGATTTTTTGACGGTGAATCATTTATGGCTGAGATATGTTTCACTTGTGCCACTCAACATCGATGCTCCACTTACGCGGTCGCAAGTAGACCACTACATCGAGACTGGGTGGCTGATAACTGACACGTTAGGCAACCAGACCAAACAGCTTCAAACCTGGTCCGATGAAGTTCAGAGTTGGTCAGACGACGGTGACTGGATGCATTATCGAGAAATGACCGACCATGGTCCAAAACTCTGTCGAACGGAGTACTTCACACCATTTCATTCCGGTTTCAGGTCGTTATTGACCGACGGCATCATGGTTGATACCGCATCTGCGCTTTTAGGCGACCGTGCAGTGCTCTATAAAGAAAAAATCAACTACAAATTGGCTGGTGGTGCTGGATACGCACCACATCAAGATGCGCCGGCGTATCGATTTATTGATATTCACCTTTCGTGCATGGTGGCCATTGACGACTCAACGATCGAAAACGGTTGCTTGGAAGTGGTATCTGGTGCGCACCAAGCAATTCTCCCGATGGATGATCAAGGGTGCATTGATGCTGCAGTGGTTGCTGGAATGGATTGGTTTCATGTAGAGCTACATGCAGGACAAACATTATGGTTTCATTCACGAACACCACATCGCAGTGGAAGCAACAATTCCACAAACGATCGTCGCGCGATCTACCCTACGTATAACGCGCTGAGTGAGGGCGATCTGCGAGAAAAGTACTACCAACAGAAAATACAGGAGTTTGCAGAATCAACAGCTAACGGTTCAACAGTACGAGTTTCACTTATCAACGATTTTCAAGGAAAGCCGGTGCCACAATGATTAATGACTTGATCAACGACATCATCAATATTTACGCAAAATGGGGAACCCAAAAATATGATGAAAAGATTTCTCAGATGGACCACGCAGTGCAGTGCGCTGCGCTTGCACAGCAATCTGGTGCATCAGACGATCTCATCGTTGCTTCCCTCTTGCACGACATTGGCCACTTGCTCGAGCTCGAATCAAAGTCTGGCAATGTCAACATTGACATCGACGACAGACATGAAGCAACGGGCACAAGATATCTTGCGAAGTCATTCGGATCGGGTATCACTGCTCCGATTGCTTTACACGTAGATGCGAAGCGCTACCTCTGTGCGGTAGAGCCAACATATTTCGACACGTTGTCAGAGGGTTCTGTAAGAAGTCTCGAATTGCAAGGCGGACCAATGACCGACGAAGAAGCACGACGATTTGAGGGTCTTGCAGGTTTTGAGGACGCAGTGAGTCTTCGTCGCTGGGATGAGCAGGGCAAGATTCTTGATCTTGAAGTTGCATCGTTCAGCACGTATGTGCCAATGATGCAAAGTTTGTTATAACAACAATCAGAAACGATTAACCGACAAGCTTTTCAAGTTGGTCTATAACTTTAGACATGTCATTAGATATGTCGCTCGAGTGACGTCCAATACCCACATATTTCACTGCAGTTGAAGTGAAATCATGGTCGTGCCAGAGGTTGCGCCCATCGATGATGACCGGATTATCCATGTTTGCAATGAGGTGTGAAACATCTAGGTCACGAAACTGTTTCCACTCGGTGACGAGAAACAAGATGTCTGCCCCAACAAGTGCATCATTCTTGTTTTCAACGATTGCAAAGAGTTCTGGTGGGAGACTGCTGAACATGGGAAGCCAATCGACCATCGGGTCGTGAGCAACAACGGTTGCCCCCTCGGCAAGCAGAGTGCGAATAAGAGCGAGTGATGGCGCATCGCGAATGTCGTCTGTTTCAGGCTTGAATGACAAACCCCACACGGCGCAACGCTTACCTTTCAACGATCCAAGAACCTGTTTTGCCTTTTCGATCATGACGTGTTGCTGCTGGTCGTTGACATCGATCACCGATCGCACAAGATCCATATTTAAACCATTATCAGCACCCATTGCAACAATTTTTCGTAGGTCTTTGGGGAAACAACTGCCGCCAAACCCTGCCCCGGCGCTGAGATACTTCGAACCAATTCGAGGATCTGCCGCCATGACGCGTTGTACGTCAATCACATCTGCACCAAGCGTGTCAGAAAGTTTGGCAATTTCATTCATGAAGGAAATGCGAGTAGCAAGCATTGCGTTACTTGCGTACTTGCATAACTCCGACGACCTCTCACTCATCAACATCAACACCTGCGGCGTTGGGCACAATGGCGCATACATT
>Ga0194050_1000533_pt1 | contig 13321 bp, 11 predicted proteins | sample SepL2310m_MetaG_FD_148657 | JGI IMG/M metagenome (GOLD analysis project Ga0194050, IMG submission 148657) | Anoxic zone freshwater microbial communities from boreal shield lake in IISD Experimental Lakes Area, Ontario, Canada - Sep2016-L239-10m | ecosystem: Environmental > Aquatic > Freshwater >...
ATGTTGAGGGTGTTGCCTGGTTGGCGCAGTATTTAAATAACAGAAAGTCCTTAGCGGTAACAGTTGTAACGCACGATCGCTGGTTCCTAGATGCAGTTACCGATCGCACATGGGAAGTAGTTGGCGGAAAAGTTGAAGAATACGATGGCGGTTATAGCGCTTTTGTTTTAGCTAAAGCAGAGCGAGCTCGCCAAACATCAGTGATGGATCAGCGTCGAAATATGTTGATCAAGAAAGAACTTGCCTGGCTTCGCCGGGGAGCACCCGCACAAACAGTAAAACCAAAGTTTCGAGTCGATGCGGCAAATGTTTTAATTGCAGGTGAACCTGAACCGCGCAACCAAGGTGAACTACTTAAATTTGCACTTAACCGTTTAGGTAAGACTGTTTATGAGGCCCACCATGTTCAGGTAAAACTTGGCGATAATGAATTAATTAATGATTTGTATTGGAATGTTGGTCCAGGAGATCGCATTGGCATTGTGGGCATTAATGGTGCTGGCAAAACAACGCTCATGAAAACTCTGGTGGGTGAAATCCAACCAACGGCAGGAAAACTTGTAACTGGAATAACTGTTAAGGCTGCTTTTCTTACACAACACCTAGATGAGTTAGATCCCACGTGGCGAGTATTAGAGGCAGTTGAAAAGGTTGCCAACCGTGTTGAAATCGGTGGCGGACGAGAACTATCTGCTTCACAACTATGTGAGCGTTTAGGTTTTGATCGTGAATCACAGTGGACTCCAGTTGGTGACTTATCAGGCGGTGAAAAACGACGCCTGCAACTCACACGTTTGCTCATGGATAGTCCCAATGTTTTATTACTCGATGAGCCTACAAATGATTTTGATATTGAAACTCTGACTGAACTTGAAGACTTACTTGATGGCTATGGCGGAACCTTGATTGTTATTTCCCACGATAGGTATTTCCTAGAGCGCGTTTGTGATCGCTTTGTTGGTTTGTTGGGGGATAAGACTGTGAGAGATCTTCCACGGGGCGTGGATGAGTACCTTGAACTTCGCCATGAGGCCTTACAGCCCGATGTCAGCGCACCCAAAGAGAAGAAAACTTCTAGCGCGGCCGAAGAACGCCAACTTAAAAAGGACAAAGTCCGCCTTGAGCGCCAAATGGAAAAAGCTGATTCACGGATAATCGAACTAGAGGGTGAGCAAGAAGGTGCATCCTTTGATGCCGAGCGTTTGAATGAAATTATCAAAGAGATAGCACAGTTGCGCGCCGAGAAAAATAGACTCGAGGAAGAATGGCTTCAGGTCACAGTTTTACTTGAGGGATAAGTTAAAATTCTCTACATGAGTCAAATATCGCATGCCATCGAAGTAATCCTCTTTCGTTCTCGCTTTCTACTAGCTCCGCTCTATTTAGGATTAGTTGGCGCACTAGCTCTTCTGGGTTACCGCTTTATCATTGAATTTATCCACTTAGCTGAAAAAATTGGCGATGCAACCCCACAGAGTTTCACTCTAGATCTACTAGCACTCTTAGATTTAACCTTGCTCGCTAACCTCATTTTGATGGTTATTTTTGCAGGATATGAGAACTTTGTTTCCCGTATCGATGTGGCAACAGAGTCAAAAGATCGCCCTCATTGGATGGGAACTATTGACTTTAGTGGCTTGAAAATTAAGTTAATTGGTTCTTTAGTAGCAATTTCAGTTATTGAGCTACTTAAAGACTTTATTGAACTATCTGGTCAGGACCATGTTGGCGCAGGAACCAAATGGAGAATCGTTATTCACCTGACATTTGTTGGCTCTGGAGTTTTGTTTGCAGTGATGGATTGGATTGCTGACAAACGAGAGTTTAGCGGCACACATTAGTAGATGCGTTTAGATCTGTTAGCTGCGCTTTCAGGAGTATTAATTTCCTTGCAGACAAGAGCCAACGGCGAACTATCCCACCTACTTAATAATGGTCTTGAAGCCGCATTGGTTTCATTTGGCTCAGGCCTAATTATTATTTTACTCATTACTCCATTTAACCCTCACATTAAAGAGGGCATCTCAAACCTTCGAGGCTCTGTTGCCCGAAAAGAGATCGCAAAATGGAAACTACTTGCTGGCGCACTAGGTGGAAGTTTTGTTGCAATTCAAACCCAAGTGGTTCCACTTATAGGTGTAGCGATTTACTCAGTGGCATCTATAGCTGGGCAAACGGCAATGTCACTAATTGTGGACCGAATCGGACTTACAGGAGGAGGTAAAAAACTTATCTCCCCTCGCCGAATCTCTGCAGCATTCATCACCGTTCTTGCTGTTCTTGTTTCTGTTCTAGATCGCATAAATGCAAATAATGTCTCTAAGTTCGCAGTCGTAGGTGGTTGTATCGCCGGAGCATTGGTTGGCTTCCGGAGCGCACTTAATGGTGAAATCAATGAGCATTCCCATCAAAGTTTTACAACATCACTTCTAAACTTTATTACCGGGACAACTTTCCTTATAATTCTTATGGCTGGCGGCCTACTTCTTGGAAAAATTCATTTCTCTGCACTTCCTGCTGGCCCATGGTGGATATATACAGGCGGGGTGCTTGGTGTTGTTTATATAGCTTTTATTTCTACAATTGTTCAACATTTAGGTGTTCTAACATTTACGCTCTTTAGCGTAGGTGGCCAGCTTCTCAGTTCTTTGATTATTGATTTAGTTTCACCAACAAATGGTGTGAATGTAAGTGCTTACCTTGTAACTGGCATCGTTATGACGTACTTGGGTGTTATCGCCGGTGGCGTAAGTAGTTCACGAGTGCAGAAACCAAAGAGGCTGTAATAAAGAAAGCGGCAATTGCGTAAGACCAGGTTTTTACCCATGGCAATGTTGCTGCGTAATAACCTGCAAGAGTGATTCCCGCACCCCATAACAAAGCACCAAGTGCATTAGCCGATAGAAACTTGTAGTAGTTCATCTTTGAAGCACCAGCAATTGGTGGGACAAAGGTGCGAATCCAAGGGAAGAAGCGCGCAGCTACTACTGCCCACCACCCGGTTTGTTCATAGAAGCGCTCAGAGCGATCAATCATCTTTTGCATGCGTGGGGAGTCATGCTTTTCAAGATAAGGACGGCCCACTAAACGGCCTAAAACAAAACCTATTTGATCGCCAAAGAAGGCAGCGATAAAGATGACGCTCACAAGAATGACGATATTTACATCTCCATGAGCTGCTGCAACCAAACCTGCGCTAAAGAGGATTGAATCACCAGGCAGGAAAAAAGCAAATAAAACACCGGTTTCAAAGAAAACTATTGTTCCAACCGTTAAGTAGATTAAATACGGTGCAAGGTTAGAAAGTTGAGCATCAAATGATGCAGCTAGTTCAATCACACTGATTTCTTAACCGCCGCCGCAACAGCTTTTGTCACATTCGGATCAAAAACACTAGGCACAATAAAGGATGCATTGAGTTGTTCAGGAGAGACGCAATCTGCAATAGCTTCAGCTGCTGCAACTAATAACTTATCGGTGATTTTATGAGCATTGGCATCAAGTAATCCTCGGAAAATTCCAGGGAAAGCCAAAACATTATTAATTTGATTTGGTTGGTCACTGCGCCCTGTAGCAACAACGGTTGCATATTTACGTGCCACGACTGGATCGACCTCAGGATCTGGATTTGCAAGAGCAAAAATAATTGAACCCTTTGCCATAGTTGCAATATCAGCTTCTTTAAGAATATTTGGTGCGCTCACACCGATGAAGACATCAGCGCCAATGAGAGCTTCTGGCATTGTGCCAATAAAACTATGTGGATTGCTGTTATCGATAAACCACTGTTGCATTGAATCTCCAGATTTCATGCCGTTATGGATTACTCCGTGATGATTAAAGCCAATAATGTTCTTTGCTCCGCTGAGTGTGAGCAAGCGAGCTATTGCATTTCCAGCCGCGCCCACCCCACTCAAAACAATCTTTACAGAACTAAGATCTTTCTTAACAAACTTAAGTGCATTTCGAAGCGCAGCCAGAACAACAATGGCAGTCCCATGCTGGTCATCATGGAAAACAGGAATATCAAGGAGTTCACGTAGTCGACGTTCAACTTCAAAGCATCGAGGAGCAGAGATATCTTCTAAGTTGATACCGCCATAGACAGGTGCGATTAACTGAACTGTGCGAACGATTTCATCCACATCTTGTGTGTCTAGGCAGACTGGCCAAGCATCAACATCTGCAAAGCGCTTAAACAAGGCAGCTTTACCTTCCATCACAGGAAGTGCTGCTGCTGGGCCGATATTTCCAAGGCCTAATACTGCTGATCCATCAGTAACAACTGCCACGGTATTGCGCTTAATAGTTAAGCGGCGAGCATCTGCTGGGTCAGCAACAATTGCCTGACAAATACGTGCAACCCCTGGTGTGTAAGCGCGAGAGAGATCATCACGGGTCTTCAGAGGAACTTTTGATTGAATCTCAATCTTTCCGCCGAGGTGAAGTAGGAATGTTCGATCACTGACCTTGCGGACTGTGAGTTCAGGATTCTTTGCAAGTGCAATTGCAATTTGATCAGCGTGGTTTGAATCAATCGTGTCACACGTAATATCTAAGACAACTTTTTCTAAAAGAGATTCAACAACATCGAGTGCGGTAATAGTTGCACCGGCGGTGGTGATAACAGTTGTAGCAAGTGCTACAGGTTGAGCAGAAGGTGGACCCTCAACACGGATAGTGATTCCATATCCGGGGGAAGTGGCTGCCATTTATACAACCCCGTATAAACGATCGCCTGCATCGCCCAGTCCGGGGACGATGTAACCATGTTCGTTAAGTTTTTCATCGAGTGCACCAGTCACAATATTGATTGGCACTTTACTTCCAGAGAACTCATCCTCTACAGCTTTCACACCTTCAGGTGCTGACAAGATACAAATAGCTGTGATCTCAGTTGCACCAAGGTCAAGTAGATAATGAAAGGCTGCAATTAAAGTTCCACCAGTTGCAAGCATTGGGTCTAAAACAAATACATGACGGCCAGATAAATCTTCAGGCAAACGATTGGCGTATGTGCTGGCCTTTAAAGTTTTCTCATCACGGACCATGCCAAGGAAACCAACTTCAGCATTCGGCATCAACTTACTCATGCCTTCGAGCATTCCAAGACCCGCGCGCAAAATAGGAACTACTACCGGACGGGGCTCGGCCATCTTTAGGCCTTTTGTCTTTGTAACAGGAGTTGTTATCTCAACACTGTGCGTGCGAATTTCACGCGTGGCCTCATAAGCGAGAAGTGTTACTAGCTCTTCGACTAAACGGCGAAATGTTGGGGAATCAGTACGTTCATCGCGCAAAACCGTCAATTTGTGGGCAATAAGCGGGTGATTGGCAACGTGAACTTTCATAGGTATTACCTTACAGGGCTTTCAATCCTTTCCAATGAGTGGAATCATCTGAGCATGGCTGATTTCGATGATGACCTCGCAGAAGACATCGAAGAGTTTGACGTTTTAGCCGAAGATGCGCCAAAAGTAATCAGTGTCACAAATGAGTTAGATATAGCCGTAGCTGCATGGCATGAAGATGGACGCTGGACCTTAGGAATATTGCCGGATCCAAATGACATCGGCCAGATAATTTTAAGACTTAAAGCGCAACAAACAAATGGTGGATCCATCGCACTCATTTCAATTGATGAAGAGTTCTTTATTTTAATTCGTGTTCTAGGTGCACATATTTCACTATTCCTGAGTGATGCAACTGCAGCCCTAGATTATGAAGTAGCTGAAGAGTTATTAGAGATTGCAGATATTCCTCTTCCAGAAGATGACGATGAATCATCTCCAATCGGGCAGTTAGAAATACTTGCAGATCTTGGAATGAATGGCATGGAAATTTCAGCGCTTTGTGATGACGTGGAGTTATTCCCAGATGAACAACTGGAAGCAATTGCAAATCGATTGGGATTTGGCGACCAGTTGGCAGAGTTATTAGAGCTGTGAACGATCAGGAGTTAATGCGCGCAGCTTTAACTGTTGCGCAACAAGCTAGCGCCAGTGGAGATGTTCCAGTCGGTGCGGTGATTGTTAATAGCGCTGGTGAAATTATTGCTACTGGCCACAACGAACGTGAATTAAATAACGACCCAACAGCACATGCTGAAATTGTTGCTATTCGAAAAGCTGCTCAAGTGCTAGGGCATTGGCGTTTAGAAAATCACACAATTGTTGTCACACTTGAACCATGTCCTATGTGCGCTGGTGCTATTGCACAATCTCGAATCTCAACACTTGTTTTTGGTGCATGGGATGAAAAAGGTGGTGCGGTTGGCTCGGTTTGGGATGTAATTCGTGATCCTCGCGCCCTTAATAAGCTAGAAGTGCGCGGTGGAGTCCTTGAAGACGAGTGTTCAGCGATGTTGAAAAAATTTATACAAGGAGTTCGTAAGAAGGATTAAGAATCACCATAGATCCTTCATCTTCACCAACCATGCCCTCGGCACGCATCTGTGAACCAACTTCAAGACCTGCAATTTCGCGGCGACCTAAGAACTGTAATGAGACTCCGCCGGTTTCATCCCAAATTTCAACTTGTAGGGCTGGTGCAGAACCGCGCGGGGCTGTTTTAATTGAAGTCACTCGCCCTTGAACTTGAGCGCGCTTTCTCCATTGAATCTCACCAATTTTCATGACATTTTCTGCGTAATGGCTTACAGGTTCAACGTTAATTGGTGTACTTGTCTTTGGTGTTGGAGCTAAAGGCTTTACTACTTGTTTCACTTCACGAGGAGTGCGAACCACTATCTTCGCACCCGATGTAATGCGATCGACATCAAAGGGAACAATTGTCGCAACTACGCGAGGTAATTGAGAGATAGGTGCTGCGATTTCTTCAGCAGTTTGATCATGAAGCAAACGTCCTAAGAATCGAGAATAAGAACGACGCGGTAATAACAGAGTTAATTCGACTTCTTCTTTTTCTGTGATTCGAATTGCATAATCTACAGCAGAGTTAGCTAAACGACGATCAGGACAATCAATGAGCTCTAAGGTCACATCATCAAGAGCGTCAGATTTCGCCCAGGCTTTTTGAATTTCTTCAGCTCTGCGATCATCAATTACAAAGTGAACTGCAGTTAAGTTGCGTGGCTTAAGGCTACGGGCATAACGAATGGCACCTACAGTTGCAATATCAACGCTATCAACCAAAATTGTCACATCGTGGCGCGCAATTGAGGTAGCGCGCTCTTGATGTTGCTTCACTGAAAGAGCTTCCTGTTCGCGGTCATACTGGCGACGCAAGCGTAAGAAAGACATAACAAGAATTGGCGCAGTGACAAGCACAAGCCAGGCACCTTCAGTGAACTTAACGACAGAGAAGATGATTACAACAAGGAGTGAGACTGCCCCTGAAAGTCCATTGATAAATACTTTTGCTTTCCATTGTCCTTCTTTATGGCGCAGTGCATGTCGTACCATTCCAAAACCTGCCAGAGTAAAGCCCGTGAAAACACCGAGTGCGTAGAAAGCAACTAAGTGCTCAACTGATCCTGCAGTAAAGAGAACCAAGAAGATTCCGCCACCTGAAAGAAGCAGGATTCCATTTGAGAAAGCTAAGCGGTGACCACGCTTTGTTAATTGGCGGGGTAGGTATCCATCTGTTGCAACGAAGTTACAGAGCAATGGGAAAGCGCTATATGTGGTGTTTGCGCCTGCGAACAAAATTAACATTGTCGCAGCCTGAACCAACACGAACATTGTTTGCCCAAATACCCCGTCACCCACAATTGTTTTAGCAATCTGCGAGATAACTGTTGGTGTGCCAGATTCATATGGCATTGCGTGAATTCGGTGAGCAAACCAAGAAACTCCTAGAACTAATGAACCAAGGAGCCCACTCATAATAAATAAAGTACGACGAGCATTCACATGCTCAGGTTGTTGGAAGAGTGCAACACCATCAGAGATAGCTTCTAGGCCAGTCAGTGATGAACCACCATTTGCAAATGCACGAAGCAGGATAAAAATGGCTGCAAATGTGAGTAGGCCGTGACCTTCTCCAAGTGGAACAGCGCCAATCTGATCTGTTGAGAGAGTTTCAAGGGTGCCAGCGAAGTGGCGATAGATACCAATTCCAAAAACTATGAACATACAACTAATAAAAAAGTATGTTGGCAAAGCAAAAGCCTTACCAGCTTCCTTAACACCGCGCAGATTGCCAAAAGTTAAAAACACAATAACAAGCAAAATCATCGGAATTTTCCATGAATGCAATGAAGGGAAAGTTGAAATAATTGCAGCAACACCTGCAGCAGATTGAATTGCTACGGTTACGATGTAGTCGAGCATCAGCGCAACAGCTGCAATTTGTGCCTCAACCGGACCAAAGTTATCTCGAGAGACTATGTATGCCCCTCCAGTTTTTGTATAAACGTTAATCACATTGCGATATGACAAAGTAATAATTAATAAAATTACAAGCACAACAACTGTCATTGGCATCAATATCGCAAACGCAGCCAAACCAAATGCGGGAAGAAGCGCGATTAGAATCTGTTCTGAACCATAAGCTGACGATGAAATGCAGTCGCTCGATAAAATTCCAAGCGCATAACGCTTGCTCAAACGTTGGTGACCTAGCGAGTGTCTATTAAGAGGGTTTCCCAATACGCGCCGCTTGAGAGTGTAGAAAAAGGAGTCTTTTAGGTGTGCGTGGTCTTGAAGCACAACCGGTGTTGTAGCGTCATCAGTCCATGACTTAGGCACCTAAAACTCCTTTTTCATTGCGTATACCGCAATACTATTTCAAGGCTCTATCGTAGAGCGCATTGGTTTCAACTTCTCGCAGGCTGAGCGTATGATTACCGCCATGCATACACAGTTATATATTGATGGCCAATGGGTAGATGGCGTAAGCAAGGTTGCCGTCTACGATCCAAGTGATAATTCAGTAATCACCGAAGTTTCTATGGCCTCAGATGCCCAGTGCGAGGCTGCTATTGCTGCAGCCGATGCTGCGGCAGTGGCGTGGGCAAAGACTGCCCCTCGATATAGATCTGAGATTTTAAGAAATGCTTTTGAAATCATGACAAGTGAAATTGAAGCTATTGCAACTCTTATTTCACGCGAAAATGGGAAAGCGATGCCAGATGCTCGCGGTGAAGCTGCCTATGCTGCAGAGTTTTTCCGTTGGTTTGCCGAAGAAGCAGTCCGCACACCAGGAGATTTCCGCAAATCACCATCAGGAGATAAGCGAATTCTGGTGACTCATCAACCGATCGGTCTTTCTATTCTTATTACCCCGTGGAATTTTCCTGCAGGTATGGCAACTCGCAAGATTGGGCCAGCTGTTGCAGCTGGTTGCACGATGGTTCTAAAACCAGCAACTGAAACGCCATTAACTGCCATGTACATAGTTGGCATCATGGAGCGTGCCGGTCTGCCTAAAGGAGTACTTAATTTAGTTCTGCCAGAAAAAACTGGACCAGCAATTTCAAAGATGTTGCACGATCCACGTGTAAAGAACCTTTCATTTACTGGTTCAACTGAAGTTGGTCGCGTGCTGCTAAAAGAGGCTGCAGACAGGGTAATTCGCTGTTCTATGGAGCTAGGCGGAAATGCACAAGTAGTTGTTCATGATGATGCAGATCTTGCTGTGACAATTCCACAACTTATTCTTGCCAAGATGCGCAACGGCGGCGCTGCCTGCACATCAGCAAATCGCATCTATGTTCAGCGCGGCATTTCAGAGGCATTCATAGCCGAGATGACTAAGTCCATGAGCTCATTTGTGATGGGCCGCGGTACTGATGCCACAACAACACTAGGTGCTTCGGTATCAATGAAGGAGCGCAATAAGATTGCACAGATCGTTGATGAATCTGTAGCTGCAGGTGCAAAGGTAAAGGTTGGTGGAGTAAAACCTGAAGGCGATGGCGCTTTCTATCCAGCCACAGTGTTAATCGTTGATAAAGACAATCCAATTCTTCTTCATGAAATCTTTGGGCCAGTAGCCCCAATCATTATTTTTGATACAGATGAAGAGGGCATCAAGCTGGCTAATGACACCGAGTTTGGTCTTATTAGTTATGTCTTCTCTTCAAATCTCACTCGCGCCCTGCGCACAGCCGAAGCGATGGAATCAGGAATGGTTGCCATTAATAAAGGTGTTATCTCAGATCCAGCAGCTCCCTTTGGTGGCGTGAAGCAATCAGGGTTGGGCCGTGAAGGTGGCTTTGATGGCATCCATGAGTTCTTGCAGACCAAGTACATCGGGGTAGAGATTTAAAAGACTTATAAAGTTCGCAGTTTTGTGAGCATTTCTCTGTCAGTTGTTCTGATTTTCTTCATCAACCCAACAAATAGATTTTGTCCATTAGCGTAGTAAGCAACCGTGTAAAAAGGTTTGGCATTGAATCCATACCCTGATTCTTCTTGAGGATTGGGTCCTGGAAGGGGAAAGTTACTAATTACATCGACATCGCACTGGGCAAAAAACCTTTGGAGTTTTCTGATGTTGTAAAACCTAAGTCTTGTCAACTTGATATCCCGAAGCTCAGAATAAATCTCATCGGAGTCCAATTTTCTTGCAGAATAGCCAACCATTCTATTTTTAAGAAAGTACGTTGCTTCTCCGTTTGCAATACTTCGCGTGATTGTTCCTTTGTCCAAAAGTAAATTGGCCTGACTCACATAAAAATCATTATTTATTTCAAGCAAGTACTTATAAAGCGCCCTTCGCTCCTCTTGGAATCGAAGGCCACCAGAAGTTAAGCATTCTTCAAAGTAACTCATACCCCTATTGTGCACCTATCGAACAATCTGCCGCCATATATTTTCCTGAATCACCTTCGAATGGGTATTTCTTACCACTCTCCAGCATTGCATAACCTTTGGCTTCACCCTTATAGGTACTCCAGACACCAAAGAGGCACTCTTTGTAAAGATCTTCGATAACTACCAGGTTGGAGGATTTAATTTCAGGCACACGGCGTATAACTTGAAATCTATGCGCAAGAACTTCACGGTTGTTTTCTATTTTTTGGATGCTTGATGCAATTTCTGAATATTTTTGAGGAACATTACAAGTCACTGTCATGTTGAGCTTGATTGCGTCGATGTTCCTTTTCTCCTTCAAGCTTGTGGAGTGATGAGGTCTCTCAACATTTAGAGTGCACTTTGGTTCAGGGCTATGTCCGATTTGGAAGAAAAAGAACTGAGCGGCTAATAGCCCGACGACTAGAACGCTGGGTACTTTTGGCAAAAGTAATATTGGTTTGGGGATTGTTATGGGCATGCTTTGAAACTAGAGAAACAAGCCGACTTACTTAATCAGGTTATCCCCAGCGGCTACAGCTGCTATCAAGGTAAACCTGGCGGAGGATGAGGGATTTGAACCCTCGATAGGTTGCCCTATACACGCTTTCCAAGCGTGCGCACTCGGCCGCTATGCGAATCCTCCAGTGAAGCGGCTTAACCTTACCCGTTAATTGCTTTGCGCAAGAACCTAACTATTTACTGTTAGATCGCCAGCCAGAATGGATTTTCAAAGCGCTTAACAAAGGCTGCCAGCCATTGTGCTGCCACTGCACCATCAATGGCGCGGTGGTCAACTGAAACCGTGAAATTGATGATCGAACGTATTTTGATTTCCCCATCAATTACTACAGGTTTTTGCTTGGCTGCACCAACAGCCAAAATTGCTGACTGTGGCGGATTCAAAATTGCAGAGAATTCATCAGTGCCATACATACCAAGATTTGTAACAGAGAATGATCCGCCTTCAATTTCATTTTGCTTTAAGCGGCCATTACGAGCTCTGTCAATTAAATCGCTGGTTAAAATATTTAGCTGTGCAAGACTCATGTGATTGATTCCCCTAACCACAGGTGTAATCAAACCATTATCCGTGGCAACGGCAATTGAAATATCAACATCACTAAATTGACGTAAAGCAGTATCAGTCCAAATGACATTTGCTTGGGGAACATCTGCAAAGGAAGCTGCAACAGTCTTTAAAATGAGATCAGTGACTGAGACTTTCTTTGGGGCCCATTCATTATATTTAGCGCGAAAATTCAACATGTCATCTGCAAGCACTGGGGCTGAAAGATAGAAGTGTGGAACTGTTGTCTTGCTTTCAGTTAATCTGCGCGCAATTGCCTTACGCATGCCAGAGTGCGGAATGTCTGTAAAACTTCCGGCAGGAATGACAACCGGAACAGCTTTTGCAGCAGGAGTTTTTCTTCCTGCGATTGCTGCCTCTACATCCCGGCGAACAATGCGTCCATCAGGGCCTGTGCCTTGAATTGAATGTGCATCAAGACCATTTTCTTTAGCCAGACGACGAGAAAGTGGACTTATGAATAAGCGATCCCCATGGTCTGTATTTTTTGATGCAGGAGTGGCTACTGCTACAGGAGCAGCTACAGGAGCAGGAGTTTCAACAACAGTTGGTGCAACTGGTGCTGCGGCAACAGCTACACCTGCTTCAGCCATCAATGCATCAATCTCAGTTTTTCCTTCACCTGCTGCAAGCAAGATTGCAATCGGTGCACCAACTTGTACGAATGCACCGTCTTGAGCGAGGTACTTACCTAAAATCCCGGCGGTTTCGGCTGGAACTTCAACGAGTGCTTTTTCGGTCTCTACTTCAGCAATTGCCTGGCCAAGAGTGAATGAATCACCCTCCTTAATGAGCCATTTGGAAATAACTGCTTCTGTTGCATTAGCCAAGACCTCTGGCATTCTCATAATTGATGCCATTTTAGAAACTACCGCCAAGTCCAGTTTTTACTCGAGCAAGACCAGCCAGAATTTCTTCCACGCCAGCAAAAGCCGCGCGTTCAAGCACCTTTGAAATGCTAGGAGAAGCTTCTCCACCAGAGACACGTTGAACTGGTTGATCTAAATAATCAAAGTAACGACGATGAATCTCATCAGATAACCATCCACCATACGAAGTTCCTAATGCGCCTTGTTCAACAATCAAGACGTTATTTGTTTTCTTAATTGAAGCCTCAATAGTTTCCCAATCGATTGACGCTCGATCGAGCCAACGAAGATCGATTACTTCTGCATTCATCCCACTTTGTTCAACGGCGGTAAGAGAGTGTTTAACCATAGATAAATATGTTAGGACAGTGAGATCTTTTCCTTCACGGCGAATGTTTGCTTTGCCAAATGGAATTTGATAATCGAAATCACCCTCAGGGATATCTCCCATATCTTGATACAGATCAACGTGTTCAAGAACAAGGACAGGATCTTGCAATGCCAGTGCTGCATTCATCAATCCGATGTATTCAGCAGGAGTTGATGCTGCAACAATTCGCCAGCCTGGGCTGGTTACAAAAATTCCCGCAGGATCCATTTTT
>Ga0194050_1000536_pt1 | contig 13293 bp, 11 predicted proteins | sample SepL2310m_MetaG_FD_148657 | JGI IMG/M metagenome (GOLD analysis project Ga0194050, IMG submission 148657) | Anoxic zone freshwater microbial communities from boreal shield lake in IISD Experimental Lakes Area, Ontario, Canada - Sep2016-L239-10m | ecosystem: Environmental > Aquatic > Freshwater >...
AGAAGGACCGGGCGAAAAAGGAGCGAGAGTTGGAGCGCCAACGCCAGTTCCAGAGCATGTGTGGGCCTGGAGGCCACTGCGCGGGCTGTAACTGCCGCTGAGGGCCCCGTTGTGGGGGCAGACCTGATCTGACCTGTTCCGACGGGAAGATTTGGGACTTTGGTCCTACCAAGTAGCGGGTCTACCCTGCCGATGAGGCTGTCATGGGGCGAGTGCTGGCTGAAGCGACACCAGGGCAGAAGTTTCGGATGGCGGCAGTGGCCGCGGGCGTGCTGGCCGCCACCTATCCGGCGTGGATCGTTGTTGCCGTAGGTGGGCCCCGCGGCACGCTAGCCGTAGACGATCTCGGTCAGATGGCCGCGGCCTGGGCGGCGGCCATCATCTGTGCGGCAGCAGCCCAACGATCGACGACGGCACGGGCCACATGGGCACTGCTTGCAACTTCCTGCTTTCTTTGGGGAGCAGGTGAGGCGGCATGGTCCTGGTACGCATTGGTGCAGCACGCGCCGGTACCGTTCCCATCGGTGGCTGACATCGGCTTCTTGGCTGCTGTCCCGTTCGCCTGTGCTGCCCTGCTGGTCTACCCCAGCGGATCCCGGCGAACCACCGATCGGATCCGAGGCGTCCTCGATGGCTGCATCATCGCAGTCGCCATCTTGTTCGCCAGCTGGGCCACGATCCTGGGGCCGATCTACCGTTCGAATAAGGACAGCCTGCTTGGTCAGGTCATCGTGCTGGCCTATCCGATGAGCGATGTGGTCATGGTCTCCTTGGTGGTCATCTTGATGGCTCGGACCTGCAGCCGGGGCCGTGAGAGCCTCGGCCTGGTCATGGCTGGTTTGGTGGCCTTTGCCACAGCAGACAGTGGGTTCGCCTACCTGACTGAAGTGGGCCGGTACACAGGTGGGAACCTCCTCGATGTTGGCTGGGTGGCCGGGTACCTTCTGATCGGACTCGGAGCGTTGTGGGCCATCTGGCACCCCCCCGTCGTGGTCGACCGCGACGACGAGTCGACTGTCTCACTGGTCGCACCGTACGTGCCCGTCCTGATGGTCCTGGTCGCCACGTCGGTGCAACTGGTCCGCGGCCGTCACATCGAGATGGTCTCGTGGGTGATGGCTTTCGGGCTGGTCCTGCTCGTCCTCGGCCGCGAGGCCTTGCAGGTGGTGGGCCGAGCGAAGGAGGTCCGCCAGACGTCCAGCGCAACAGCTGTCGCCCTAGAAGAGCCGGCATCCGGGTCCGAGGAGGATCCGGTACTCCTGGGACGCACACCATAATGGCGGTCTCGACGGCTGGATTCTCATCGAGTGACACCACCGTGCAGTGGGTGCCAAATCACTACAGCCAGCGACGCCCTCCGCCTGGGCGAACGGGGCCATTGTCGAAACGCACGGTTCCGTCCCGTCGTCCGGACCGTTGGGTCATCCGGTCCGTCACCCTGGCCACCACGGCCTTCGCTCTGATCGACCTGTACCTGCTGGTCTCCAAGCATCACTAGGTTCGCCAGCTTGGTGAGACGGATGTATTGCAAAAGACACATCCGGACCTGACTTCCGAACCGGATGCATCCACTCGCCTTTGAGCTGAGCGACCGCTGCCCTTCCACGTCCGACACCACGACAGGTGCGTGGCTGCGTTGATGTCCGGGTCGAGGGACGCACCGCAGGCGATGCCGGCGTCGACCCCTATGGAGGTGGTCGGGCCGAACTGGCCTGGTGCTGGAGGCCGAACCACTGGCCGAACCACTGGCCGAACCACTTATTGAATAACTGGCCAAACTTGGTATCGGATCAGATACCACTCCAGGTGCCGAATCAGATATCGAATCAGCTACCTCACCAGCACCCATGCCGGCCAACGCCCGCCGACATGCGAGATGGTGACCTAATGAATGGGGGCTTCACCGGCTGCCACCGTCTAGACCAGGTGTCGGGTGGGTGGACTCGATGAAACGGCCCGGTTCAGGGACTCCTCGGTACCAACCCTGGCCACACCGTTGATTGGCCATCCCGGGTGCACCAGGACACGGTTTTGGGTACATGGCATCTCACCAAGCTGGCGAACTCGAGCATCAGTGACCGTCGTGGGTGCTACCGCGCCCATTCACGACAGTCGAGCAGCACCAGTGCGCAACACAGCGGGCAGGATCTAGCCGCGCCGTCTACCGTTCACTGAACGGATAGGGGTTCGGCCCCTGTGGGGCGAGAGCGAGGAGCGTCACATGCTCGATGTGGTCATCACGGGCGGCACAGTGGTGGATGGGACAGGGGATGCGGCCTACACCGCCGACATCGGGATCCGGGACGGCCGGATCGTCGAGATCGGATCGGTCACCGAGGCTGCGGATCAGGTGATCGAGGCCGATGGTGCACTGGTCACCCCTGGATGGGTCGACGTCCACACCCACTATGACGGCCAGGTCACCTGGGACGACGTGCTCGAGCCATCTACCTCAAACGGGGTGACCACTCTGGTCATGGGTAACTGCGGTGTCGGGTTCGCCCCGGTGCGTCCGAGCGATCACGACGCACTGATCGATCTGATGGAGGGTGTAGAGGACATCCCCGGGGCGGCGTTGAGCGCGGGCATACCGTGGGGGAAGTGGGAAACGTTCGGCGAGTACCTCGACCTACTCGACCAAGGGCGCTACGCCGTGGACATCGCCGCCCAGATCGCCCACGGGGCGGTCCGGTTCTACGTGATGGGTGAACGGGGAGCGGCCAATGAAGATGCCACCGTGGAGGACATCGCCGCCATGGCCACCATCGTGGGGGAGGCGATGGCCGCCGGTGCGGTCGGCTTCAGCACCTCGCGCACCATCGGCCACAAGTCGAAGTCGGGACGCCCGGTGCCTGGGACCTTCGCACCCGAGGAAGAAGTACTGGCCTTCGCCCGGGCGCTGGGCGCTTCGGGGCACGGCGTGTTCGAGGCCATCGTGGCTGGCACCATCGGCGCCCTCGAAGGTCTCGGAGGTGAGCGGGCCAAACTGATCGATGAGGTGCCGCTGCTGGTGGATGTGGCCCGTGCTAGCGGCCGCCCGGTGACCTTCACGGTGGCGCAGTTGTTCGAGGACCCCACGCACTGGCGCGAAGTGCTCGACTCGGTGGCCGAGGCCAACAGCACCGGGGTGATGCTCCGTCCCCAGATCATCCCTCGGTCGGTGACCATCATGACCAGCCTCGACACCTACCACCTGTTCATGGAGCGTCCCTCGTATCGGGCTATCGCCGATCTGCCGCTGGCCGAGCGGGTGGCCCAGATGCGCCGGCCCGAGGTGAAGCGGGCCATCGTGGGCGAAGAGAGCGTGGACGGAGGACCCAACGACTTCATGGCGTTAGTGGTGGCTCTGTTCGGGCCGGCACTTCCGGTGACCTTTCCGCTGACCGATCCGGTCAACTACGAGCCGAGCTTCGATGAGTCGGTGTGGGCCCGGGCGATGGCGGTCGGGGCTGACCCCATCGAGTACATGTACGACCTCTTGCTGGCTGACGAGGGCACGGCGTTCTACGCTCTTCTTGGTTCGAACTTCGTCAACGGAACCTTGGACGTCTGCCGAGAGATGCTCCTGGACCCCAACACGGTTACTGGCCTGGGCGATGCCGGAGCCCACGTCAATCTGATCTCGGACTGCTCGGCATCGACGTTCCACCTCACCCACTGGGCTCGTGACCGCTCAGTAGGTGAGCGGCTGCCGATCGAGCTGCTGGTCCACAAGATGAGTGGCGCCAACGCCGAGCTCTACGGATTCGACGACCGGGGAACACTCTCCCTGGGTAAGCGGGCCGACGTCAACGTCATCGACTTCGATCGGCTGCGCATCTGCCCGCCGGTACTCCGCCACGATCTCCCGACGGGCGAGAGCCGGATCATGCAGCCAGCCGAGGGCTACTTGGCCACGCTGGTCAACGGCGAGGTGACGAGGCGCCACGACGCCGACGCCGGGGCCCGATCCGGGCGCCTGGTGCGTGGCTCGGCCTGAGCCTCAGCGCACCAGAGCGAAGAACGAGCGCAGCTCGCTGACGAATGCCTCGGGCTGCTCGAAGGCGGCGAAGTGGCCGCCCTTGTCGAGCTCGTTCCAGTATCGGATGTCGGTGAAGCGGCTCTCGGCCCAGCGCCGAGAGATGCGGATGATCTCCTTGGGGAAGATCGAGCACCCAGTAGGCACGGCGATCGTGTCAGCGGCACCTTTGTCGAAGCTGTGCTCGAAGCTCTCCCAGTAGAGGCGGGCCGACGATGCCCCGGTGCCCGGGAGCCAGTAGAGCATCACGTTGTCGAGGAGCTCGTCGCGGCTCAGGACATTCTCCGGATGGCCGTCGCAGTCGGTCCACGCCCAGAACTTCTCCACCACCCAGGCGCACTGGCCCGCGGGGGAGTCGACCAGCCCGTAGCCGAGCGATTGGGGCCGGGTGGACTGCTGCTTGGAGTAGCCCGCCTCCCACTGTTGGTAGTGGGCCATCGAGGCCAAAGCGGTGTGCTCGGTCTCGGTCATGTCCTCGAAGGACAGAGACGAAGGCGGTACCACCGGCATGTTCATGTGGATGCCCGCCAGGTGGCCGGGGTCCTCTTGGGCGAGTCGGCTGGTGACGGCTGATCCCCAGTCGCCGCCCTGGGCCCCGTACCGGTGGTAGCCGAGGCGGGCCATGAGCTCCGCCCAGGCCTCGGCGGTCCGCTCCACTCCCCAGCCGACCGTGGTGGGTTTGGCGCTGAAGCCGAAGCCCGGCAGCGACGGGCACACCCCGTGGAAGGCGTCATCGGCGCTTCCGCCGTAGGCCACTGGGTCGGTGAGCGGGCCGATGACCTTCTGGAACTCAGCGATCGAACCGGGCCATCCATGGGTGATGACCAGCGGCAGGGCGCCGGGGTGTGGGGAGCGCACGTGGATGAAGTGGATGTCGAGGCCGTCGATTTCGGTGATGAACTGGGGGAAGGTGTTGAGGCGTGCCTCGGTGGCTCGCCAGTCGTAGCCGTCGGCCCAGTAGGCACAGAGCGCTCGGGTGTAGTCGAGGGGGATCCCCTGTGACCAGTCGTCGACTGTTTCGGCCTCGGGCCAGCGAGTTCGCTCTAAGCGGAGGCGCAGGTCGTCGAGGGCTTCTTCGGGGATGTCGATGCGGAAGGGCCGGATGGCGTCGCTCATAGCGCCAATGTAGAACTGCGGCAGTCCGGGTGCACGCCAGGCTCAAGACCGGGGCCTGGCTCTCCCTGGCCCCTACGCTGGCCGCCAGAGCCGACAAGTGGGGAGCAACCGTGGAGTTCACCGTCACCCAGACCATCGCCGCACCCAGGGAGCAGGTACTCGAGGTTCTGGTCGACCCCGGCTACTACCGCTACCTGGGTGCACAGTCGACGACGGTGCAGGCACCCGAGTTGCTGTCGGCCTCCGATGAGGGCGGCACCATCAGCACCCGGGTCCGCTACGCCTTCAATGGCACCCTCTCTGGCCCAGCCGCATTGGTGGTCGATGTCGACAAACTCACCTGGGTCATCGAGACGAACTTCGACCCGATGACGCACACCGGGACGTTGGTCGTGGTGCCGGATCACTATGAGGGGATGCTCCGGTGTCACGGCACCCTCACGCTCCACGCAGGGGACGGGGACGATGACGATGACGATGACGGGGACGGGGACGGGGACGGGGACGGGGACAGGGTGACGGTCGAGACGGTGTCGGGCCGACTCGAGGTCCGGGTCCCTCTGGTATCTCGCTCGGCCGAACAGGCGATCTTCGGAGGCTTCCGCCGTCACCTCGAGGTCGAGGCGGCAGCCATGGCCGACTACTGCTCCAAAGTCCGCTGACGGACAACGAGATGCGTCAGTAGGCGTGTTTTGGTGCGGTCGGATCCGCCGTCGGTGCCACGAGAGCCCAGGAACGGCGAGTGGAAACTGAACACACCCCCGTCGATCCCCCTGGGACTCAAGTATTCCGACTACAGGCCGATGTACTGGTGAGCGGTCGTGAACCAGGAGGTGGATCGAGTGAGTGATTCTGAAGCGTTCCGTAGGTGCCCCCACTGCGCCACTGAGGGGATTCCCATGTTGGTGGTCTATCCCCGACTGGTGTCCGGTTCGGCCACGAACTGGAAGTGCCGGTCGTGTAACCGGTACTGGTCTGACACCCAACTGCTCGTGCTCAGCGCGTCTTAGGTCATCCCGGGGCGACAACGGATGCACCTGTAGGCCCGACCGCGTCCATGACTTACAGGACAGGTCCGATCAGCGTGGTCTGCCTCGAACGCTGGGCCAGCATGGTGGCGAACTCGCCCATGGCGTTGAGAGCGGTTTCAGCCTCCTCGTCCGTCGTGCCGAGGAAGGGCCCGAAGGCGGCGTTCCCCATGAGGTAGGTGAGGAACACGTTGGCGCAGATCGGGACGTACTCACCCTCGAGCCCAAAGATGAGCGAGATCGACTCCTCGATGGCGTGGACCAACGGAGGCTTGATGTCGCCGGTCTCTCCGGCCGCCAGGCTGCTAGCGGCCAGGAACCGGTACAACCGGAACCAAAGAGAGATCTCGGGGATCGACATGATCTGGGTCACATAGTTGCCGGGTTGTCCGATGCTCAGCACCGGTTGATCGGCCCGGACCATGTCGCTGATACGGCGGCCGAGATCGTCGGCGACGGCTGCTAGTAGCCCGTCTTTTCCACCGAAGTAGCGAGTGATGTAGTTGGTGGCCGTGCCCGACGCCTCGGCGATCATCCGACTGGTGATCTCTTCGACCGAGTGAATCTGCAGCAGATCGATGGTGGCGGCGATCATCCGGGCTTCGTTGGCCACCTGGATGGGGAGCCTGCGCTTGGGGACATACTGGGCTTGGATCGGGGTATCGATGACGGTCACGGTGGGCCAACTATACCGGTCCTCGCAACCGAACTGCTACCACTTTTCTGCCCAGAATCCGTTTGAGAAGCCTCCTGGGTTGCAGGTTGGTTGCTCAATCAGCGTAATTGTGTAACGCGGTGACCCAGTCGGTGGCGATGGCGCTCTGCGCGGCAGTAAGCGTGAGGGTGCCCGAACAGACCAGGCGACGGAGGACGGACTCGAGGGTGTCCTTGGAGTTGTACGTCGAGGTTGCACCTGGTCGGTCGTTGGGCTGAACCCACAGGTTGGCCGGGTCGTTCGGGTCGCCGCCGAGTTCAAGGGGGATGAGATGGTCGTACTCGCCCGTGGAGAACGACCCGGTGTAGTTGTAGGCGGCAGCTGACCCCCGTTTTTCGGCCCCGGTAATGCTCGACGGTGGTCGGATGGTCGATGTCCACCCTGATCGGCAGATGGTGGAGCCGATGGTGGCCTGGGTCACCTGAGGGTTGACCGCTCCTGGGGTGCATGCCGGATCGGGCAGGGTGTCACCCCCGGTGGTTCGGTAGTGACAGGTGCCGGGATCTGGCTGGCGTTGCACGGTGTACGTGGACTGCGCACCGGGCCCGATGACGATGCCCGGGGTGCTGACAGCAGCAGTGCTCCCTGTCGACGGGGGAGTGGTTGCCTGGTCGGTGGAGACACTCGATCTGCACGCTGCCAGCGCGATTGCCGTCAGGGCCAGGGCTACGGCTACGGCGTAGTGGTGAGCCCGGGTGCGACTGCGGGTGCTGGTGTGCGAGCGCATCAACTGTCTGGGTAGTGGATGGTGGCCGCTGAGCCCCGACTGGTCGATTCGATGGTGATGCCGTTGGGGAGGGCGTCCTTCAACTCCTGCACGTGGCTGATGACGCCAACCATCCGACCTCCGTCCTGCAACGAGCGGAGTACGTCGATCACGGTGTCGAGCGAGTCGCCGTCGAGCGATCCGAATCCCTCGTCGACGAAGAGTGCACCGATCGTGTAGTTCGATCCGGCCGACACAACGTCGGCCAGACCGAGCGCCAGGGAGAGCGCGGCCATGAAGGTCTCCCCGCCGGACAGCGTGGTGGCTGGACGGGACTGTCCGGTCTCGGCATCGAGGACGGACAGGTCGAGACCCCAGGGCTTGCGCCCGTCGGTGTACTCGCGATTGAGCTCCAACGCATACCGGCCACCGGTCATGGCCTCGAGCCGGTGGTTGGCCTGAGCCAGTACCTGGCGCAGGTAGTAGGCGAGCACCCAGTGGTCGAGGGCGACCCGGGCACCGACTGCCCCTGATGCTGTCCCGGCGCAGATGGCGGCCAGGTGCTCGGCCTCCTCCTTGCTCTTGCGGGCGTCGTCGATGGCACCGACCCGGGATGCCACCTCAGCCGCGGCGGTATCGATCGACTTGATGCGCGATGTCACCACGGCCAACCGGCCGATCAGCCCGGCTGACCTGCCATCAGCAGTCTTCTCGGCTTCCATTAGGGGTGTCGGATCGGGACGTTCCGTCGGTCCTCCGTCCTCCTGGTACTGGGCGATCCGGGCGCTGATGTCTCGACGTTCGTGGGCACGCACCTCGATCGATGTGGACTCCCGATCGACCTCCTCGGCCGGCCGTCCCCACGACTCGAGTCGAGATGGGTCGTCGACCTCGAACTCGGTCAGGGTCGGCTTCAGCACCGTCAGGTTCTGGTCCAGGGCGGCCGTCGCCTCCTCGACGGAGCGTAAGGCGACGCTGAGTCCAGTGATGGCTTCTGCCAACAGCCGGCGGTCCCGTGCCGCATCGGCTGTTGAGGCCAATGCGCCGTGTGCGGTGATGAATGCATCGCGCTCGAGGTCCCACTGGGTGCCTGCGGCGGCCAGGACAGCCCGGTCGGTCTGCAGTGCCGCCACTTCGGCTGCCGCAGCGTTCAGTCCAGCGCTATGCGCCTCGGTGAGCTGTTCGATCTCTTGCCCGAGCCGCAAGCCTTCGGACTCGAACCCGATGATCGCATCCAACACGGCTTGCGCTTCGGCTAGCTGAAGCGTGAGATCCTCGACGTCCCCCGGATCACCGAACGACTCCACCGATGCATTGGCTGCCGCCAGCTCGACCCGTCGGGCCTGGCACACCGAGCTGAGCCGGGCCGCAGTCTCTTCGGCTTGCTGCAGTATCTCGTCGGTGGGGGCATCCACGGTGAGTTGGGCCAGCGAGGGGTGTTCCCCGGATCCACAGGTGGGACACGGCGCGCCGTCGACCAGGTGTTCAGCCAGGCGGCCAGCCAGCCCAGCCCGCCACGCGGCGCGGACCGTGTGGGCGTCCACGAGGGCCTGTGCTTCGGCATCGGCCGCCTTGTCGACGTCGGCCTCGAGGGTGGTGACCCGCAACAGGCCAGTATCCCGTTGGGCGGCCTGGCGGGCGGCCTGGGCGAGTTCGTGGACCCGGACTTCGCTTGGGACGCGTCCAACCGCAGACGCCACTGCTGTGCTGAGCGACTCCTTGGCTGTGACTAGGGCGGTGCCGAGTGCGTCTACGGAACCCGATGATTCGTCGAGGGCGGTCTGACGCTCCGCCAGGCTCCGTTCGACGGAGGCCATCTCTCCTTGGCGTCGGATCAGGTCGGCGTAGTCGCCGTCCGCTTTACCGAGCACGACGGCGTCGGCGGCAACCAAGGCGGCCAAGTTAGCCAAGGCAGCCGAGGTATTGGCCCCATCGAGGGTGGATGCGTCGTAGGTGGTGATCCATGCCCCGTCGATGACGGTCCGCAGGCGGTCCCGATCGATGCAACCAGCGACCAGCGCGTCGGTTGCCTTCCGCCACTGAGTGAGAGCTGGACCCAACCGGGCCACGGTGCGGGCACGATCGAGCGCCTCGAGCGCCAGCCGATCGGCCTCGGCCTGGACGGGAAAGTCTTGTGCGGCCAGGAGGTCGGCCCGCCAGCGATCCCACCTTGTGGCCGAGGCCTCTGCCACTGCACGCTGTGAGCGGGCTTCGGCCAGGGCTGCGGTGGCGCTGTCCCGTTCGGTTGCGATGGCCCCGGCCAGGTCGTCGAGCACGGACCGGTGGCGGTCGAGGTCGCCGGGATCGAAGGCTTCCGCCGTGAGCGACGGGTCGGGCAGGGCCGGTGGGTCGACGTCCTCGGTGGCCGATCGAAGCGCGATCAGAATGTCGGTCCGGATCTGCTCGACCAAGGCGGCACTACCGCTGCTGAGCTCGGCGTAGGCCACCCGGCGTGCTGCGGCCAGTTCCTTGAGCGCCTCAGTGGTCTTGGTGTAGCTGGCGATCGGAAAGAGGCGCCCGAGCAGGGCGGCGCGCTGATTGGTATCGGCCTTGAGCACTTCTTCGAACTTGCCCTGAGGAATGAGGACGACTTGTTCGAACTGCTCCTTACTGAGGCCGATCAGTCGGAGGATCTCTGTGTTGACGGCGTTCTTGCGGGTCAGGCCGCCGCCATCGGCTCCAGCCTCTTTCAGTACGACCTTGGACTCGTCGTACACCGGAGCCCCGACACCTCGGATGCGGGGCCGGTACTGGCCAGGTGAGCGCTCGACCTCCCACACCTTCCCATCGGCTTCGAAGGTGAGGGACACCGTGGTCATCGACTGGTCGTCTGCGTACTGGCTGCGGACGTGGCTGTCGGAACGGAATCCGGGGAGGTCGTCGTAAAGGGCGTAGACGATGGCGTCGAAGATCGTGGACTTGCCGGCCCCGGTGGGACCGGTGATGGAGAAGACGCCATGGCGGCCCAGCCGGGCGAAATCGACTTCGAACGCTCCGGCGTAGGAGCCGAATGACTGGATACGGAGGGTGAGCGGCCTCATGCGTCTGCCGATCGGAGGGCGCCAGCCAGCGCATCGCGGATCATGTCGCGCTCTGACTCCGTGGGTGCATCTTGGCGGAGCTCGGTCAAGAACTCGACGATGACGTCTTCCTTGGGTTGGTCTTCGAGCGCTGTCCGTCCTGGTCCAGAAGAGATCGGTGCACCCGTTTCGAGGCCGGCCGGCATGTAGCGCAGGCTGACGGCGTGGGGGAATCGGACGCGGAGACGCTCCATCGGCTGAGTCTGCACGGTGGCGTCGGTCAGCCGGGCTGACACCCAGTGGCCGACGTAGCGGTCGTGAGCCGGATCGACCAGCAGTTGGTCGAGGGTGCCGGTGAGGGTGACCACCGGGCGTCCGACTGGCACCGACAGTGTGCGCACGCCTGTGAGGCCAGAGGCATCCACGTCGAGCAGGCGAACAGACTTCGGGTGGTCCTCGCTGAAGGAGTAGGGGAGGGGGGATCCCGAATAGGCGACCGTGTCGTCGCCGCCGATGCGCTGCGGCCGGTGGAGATGACCGAGGGCGACGTAGTCGAACCCCGCGAGTACCGCGGCGTCGACCAGGTCAGTACCACCGATGGACAAGATGCGCTCGGACTCTGAGTTCACGCCCCCCGCTACGTAGGCATGCGCCACGCAGATGGTCGGTACCGGGTCGTCAGGGTCAAGATGGGCTCGCCCGGCTTCGACGGCGTCGGCCAGCACGTTCTGATGGGTACGAGTCCGAACCGATCCGTCGATCTCCGGATGCGGGGCAGGTACGGCGTACGGGTCGAGGAACGGGACGGCCAGCACGGCCACACGCTCGGCACCGGCAGCGAAGATCCATGGGACTGGCTGACCCTGATCATCGGCGAAGACGTGCACACCTCCACGGGCCTGGCGGGCGGCACCAAAGCCCAGGCGGCGGGCGCTGTCGTGGTTGCCGGAAATGAGGGCCACCACGGCTCCGGCGGCAAGGAGCCCCTCGAGCCCTTCGTCGAGCAGGGCGACGGCATCCTCGGCGGGCATCGATCGGTCGTAGATGTCGCCGGCCACAATGACCAGGTCGACCCGGTGCTCGGTCACCTGTCCGGCCAGCCAGACCAAGAAGGCACGCTGTTCGGCTTCCATCGACTCGCGTTCGAACCGGCGCCCGATGTGCCAGTCGCTGGTATGGATGATCTTCATGGCCGCGTTCCCCTCACCGGCACACACTGCCAGACGGGTGTATCACCCAACGCGACAGAGGAGAGAAGAGCGAGGCAGGAGGCGCGGAGAGGCAGGCAGACGGCCGGCAACTTCAGCGTCTGGCTCTCAATCCAACGGGCCCGGGGTTTCGCCGGTTTCGCTCAGTCGCACCACGGCGATGATCGTGTCCTCGAGTGCAGTGGTCCCGTGGCCAGGGCCTCGGGTGTTTTCTTGCAGGACGATGTCGCCGGCCGCGATGCGCCGGATCTCGTCACCGGCCGTCACCTCGAAAGCGCCGGACATGAAGAGCATCAACTGGCGGGCTGGTGCCGGGTGGGCCGAATCGCTCCAACCGGCCGGCACTCGGATCATCAGGTACTCGGATGCTGCTATCGGCTCCGACACGTCGAAGGGAGGAGCCGGAGGGACGAACTCCCGGGGAGCGAAGGCCATCTCGAGGTCCTCGAACCGGGATACGCCGTCTGTATCGCTGTAGAGCCTGATGAACCGCATCGGTTCATCCTCGCAGAACGGCGTACCGGCGGACCGTCTTCACCCACATGGCTCACAGGCCGCGGTAGAGGGCGTCCATGAGTGAACGGTTGCGGCTGCTCTGCCACCGGGGGATCACGTGGTTCATGGCGTAGCCGAAGGCCACCGAGGCATCCGGGTCGGCGAACCCGAGGGCCCCGCCGGTGCCGAAGTGTCCGAAGCTCGCTGGGTTCGGCCCGAACGGCCGTCGTTCGGTAGTGGGCTTGAACCCGAGCCCGAAGGTGACCTCTTCGCCGAGGATCGGGCAGTAGCCCACCGACTGCGGTGCGGTGGCCTCGGCCAGCAGGGCCTTCGAGAGCAACCGACCGGGCTCGAGCAGCCCCTGGTAGATACGGGCGATTCCGGTAGCCGTGGCATGGCTGTTGGTGGAAGGTATCTGGGTGGCGCGCCACGGCCGAGTGTTGACCACACCTATCGACGAGTAGCCCGGGGGATTGAAGTAACTGAGTTGGGTCATCCGGGCATCGTCAGCCAGCGTGACTGGGTCGGGGAGGGGCGGCATCTCCCCGAGGGCCCAGATGACCTCGGCGCACCGGACTTGTTCGACCTCGGGGAGGCCGCACCAGATGTCGGCGCCGAGGGGCTCGGCCACCGACTGCAACCGGGTGCCCGGGAGCTCGCCGGTGACCCGGTGGATGATTCCGCCGATCAGATGGCCGTACGTGTTGGTGTGATACGCGTGCCGGGTCCCCGGCTCCCACCACGGCTCCGTGGCGGCCAGGGCCGCGGTCATGGTGTCCCACTCCCACAGGTCGGCGTCCGTCAGGGGAATCCGAATGGCGGGGACCCCGGCCCGGTGACACAGGGCGTGGCGCATGGTGGCCGACTCCTTGCCGCCAGCGGCGAACTCGGGCCACACCGACGCCACCGGGTCGTCGAGGGCGATGCGTCCCTCGTCGACCAGCTGCAGCGCCAGCAGCGCCACGACCGCCTTGCCTACCGAGTTGT
>Ga0194050_1000537_pt1 | contig 13288 bp, 10 predicted proteins | sample SepL2310m_MetaG_FD_148657 | JGI IMG/M metagenome (GOLD analysis project Ga0194050, IMG submission 148657) | Anoxic zone freshwater microbial communities from boreal shield lake in IISD Experimental Lakes Area, Ontario, Canada - Sep2016-L239-10m | ecosystem: Environmental > Aquatic > Freshwater >...
ATCCTGCATCTGCTCGGGCTAGACCATACTAAGTTAACTTGGCGCCATATTGGGCGCGATTACCGCCTGACCGATGTTCATGGTGAAGTGGTAAGAGAGATCCTCGCTTAGGGCATACCTATAATAAAAAAGGGATACATTCCTTTTTGATGGTAGTATGATTGTTAGTCCTCGCCTTAGGTTGCAAAGAATCTGACTCACAGGATTCAGATGTACATGAATTAAAATAGGTACGCAGAAAACCATGATAAGACTGAATTACACCCTCGTACTCCTAGCCGCACTGCTGCTTGTGCCACTGGCCAACTTGCATGCCGTAGAGCCTTCGAGCACCCGTGAGCTCCCAATTTCATTCGTAAAAAAACATTGTGCTGACTGCCACGATGCTAATACATCGAAGGGTAACTTCCGGGCAGATTTGCTTACCAAGGATCTTGGGGATCAGAAGAATATCAAGGCTTGGAGCCGGGTGCTGGCACGCGTGCAAAGCACTGAGATGCCCCCACCAAAGAAGACTCAACGCCCGACGGAAGCGGAAATCAACACGGCTCTCATAGCATTAAAGACTGCTTTTCATGAGGATGCACTTGCAAGGCATAGTGAATCAGGCAGGGTTCGTTTGCGCCGTCTCAACCGGCTAGAATATGAAAACACGGTACGCGACCTGCTCGGCATCGATACGCCATTAAGAGACCTATTACCGGAAGATGATTTACGCGATGGGTTCAACAACCAGACAGCAGCCCTGAGCATTTCACCTGTGCACATTCAGCAATACATGGCAGCAGCGGATCGTGCCCTAGAGGCTGCCAGTGTTCGCCAAGCACGCCCGGAAACAAAAACACACAAGTTTTCCTACACACACGATGCTGAAAAATCATTCCATGGCCATGCTCATAACAAGCTGCAGTGCAACCTTAGGGGAGATGATCTACATTTCTTCCTCGACACTCACATTGAAGTGCCCGCTTACCTGCGCCAGTTCGAAACAATTACACGAGAGAACCCAGGCAGGTATCGCATCCGCATCACAACAGAAGCACGCGATACTACGAATGGCGAGGATCTTATTTTTAGCGTCTGGCTAGCCGCTGGCGGTAAGAGGCGTGAATTACTCGGCCACTTCGATGCGCAACATCGCAAAGAAACAGTCGTAGAGTTGACTCGCCCCTTTGAGATTGGTGAGACAATCATCATCGCGCCCTATCGCATGGCCAAGGTGCGGATCGATGCAGGTTACAGCGTTTATTTGCCCGACAAGCAGGATAAGATTCCCAAGGGCTGGCATGCAATCAGTAATCCCAATCCACCCATTCCTACAGTGGGCCCTGGGATCGTGGTGAAGCCCGTTGAGATTATCGGGCCGCTGTACGAGCATTGGCCTCCACAGGGGCATCGCTTGCTTTATGGCGATGAAGCTGAATTAATCTCCGTAGCAGATATTGCAAAAACCATGAGGGTGCCCGATACGATTCTGCGTCCGGTGAAGGGCTATCGGCAAGTCAAGGATCCAGTAACGGTTAGGTTGCCTAAGGATAAAACAGAGGCCGCCATTCGCGATACGCTCACCCGCTTCATCAGCCGTGCCTTCCGAAGGCCAAGTACCGCCAGTGAAGTCGAGCTTTACCAATCGATGGTTCGTGACCGACTAAGCAAAGGCGAGTGTTTCGAAGTTGCGCTGAATGCCGCACACCGCGCAGTGCTATGTTCACCCGATTTTCTGTTTATCGTTGAGCATGGTTTTAAATTGAATAGCCATGAGCTTGCAGCACGACTCTCGTATTTCCTTTGGCGAACTGCACCAGACGAAGAGTTGCGCAAGCTTGCGGACAAGGGCGATTTGATAAGACCGGAAGTGCTGAGGAAAGAAACATCCCGCTTGATCGCATCGCCACGTATTGAAGGTTTTGTCCGAGATTTTCTTGCTCAGTGGCTCAATCTGCGAGAGATCAATGCGACCACGCCAGACCGCGATCTGTTCCCTGAGTATTTCGAAAGCATTCACGATGGAAGACAGGACGTTTTTCTGCATGACTCGATCGTGGGAGAAACGCAAGCGTATTTCCGCGATCTTCTAGACCGCAATCTTGGCGCTGCGATGTTAGTTTCTGCACCTCATGCATACCTGAATCAACGCCTTGCCGAGCATTACGACCTGCCACCAGTAAAAGGTGCTGGATTACGGAGAGTAGATTTGCCCGCTGACAGTTTGCGTGGCGGATTGCTCACGCAGGCAAGTATTTTAAAAGTGACATCTAATGGTGCAAATACCTCGCCGGTGCTGCGCGGTGCATGGCTGCTTGAACGAATTGTTGGCACCCCTGTGCCACCGCCTCCTCCGAATGCGGGATCGATCGAGCCCGACACCCGAGGCGCGACCAATATCCGCGAGCAACTTTCTAAGCATCAGTCTGTAGCGAGTTGCGCAGGTTGCCATCAGAAAATCGATCCGCCTGGTTTCGTGCTCGAAGCCTTCGATCCCATCGGCCGCTATCGCGATTACTATCGCACTACCGAGAGTGGTGAAAAACTCAAAAATGCACGCGTCTTTTATGGTGGTGATTACGGCAGCGTCAAGTATCTCAAAGGATCCATGGTAGACACCAAGAGCCAGCTTCCCGATGGTAGGGAAATTGCAGATATTCGCGCCTACAAAGCGACTCTTGCCTCTAGGCCCGAACTACTTGCCCGCAGTCTCGTCCGCAAGCTTGCCACCTTCGCAACGGGTGTGAGTGTGGAGGCTGAAGATGAGATCGTTGTCGATGCAATTTTGGAAAAATCTAAGTCATCCGGGTACGGTTTACAAACACTGATCCACGAAGTCATACAGAGCGAGCTGATCACTCGGAAATAATATGAATTTCACAATGAGCAATCACTTACCGAAAAGGGAAAACAAATGAAACCATTACCACGCCGCCTCTTTCTGAAAAACGCAGGCATCGCTATAGGATTACCGATGTTAGACTCGATGTTGCCCTCGCGATATCTAGGAGCCGCCCCAGTGACTCCGCCACGCCGCATGGTCTGCATTGGCGTTCCCTTCGGTTTTGACCCTGCCGCTTTCGTACCGGTCACAACCGGTCGTGATTATACTCTTCCTTCACACCTTGCTCATCTTGCGGCACATCGCAACGATTTCACGGTGATCAGTGGTCTGAGCCATCCCAACACCGGGGGCGGCGGTCATAAGGCGGAAGCAGTGATGCTTACCGGTGCACCCTATCCAGACTATTCCCACAATCTCAAAAACACTATCTCAGTGGATCAGGCTTTTGCCATCCGTTTTCGTGGTGAGACTCGCTACGAAAGCCTTACCCTTACCACGCAAGGCCCATCGCTTTCGGTCACCGCCAATGGTGTCTCGATTCCTGCGATGGATCGCCCCTCGGCAGTTTTTAAAAAGCTCTTTCTAACTGCAACTCCCGCCGAGATGGAAGCCGACTTGCGCCGTATCGATGAAGGACGCAGCATGCTCGATTTCGTAAGGGATCGAGCTAAGAGCCTCAACAGCCAGGTCAGCAGTGCCGACCGCCAACGCATCGATGAATACTTTGAGTCCGTACGCGATGTAGAACGCCAGCTTAAAATGACACGCGAGTGGGTGAACCAACCCAAGCCGAAGGCAATCGGTGGCGAACCGAAAGACATTGCAGATGCCCAGCAGCAAAAGGCAAAGTTCCAACTTATGGTAGACATGATCTACCTCGCACTGATCACGGACTCTACCCGCTCCATCAGCCTTATGACCTTCGGCATGCATCATGATCTTTCTCATCATGGCAAGGAACCCAAAAAGCTTGCGCAATGCCGTCAGGTTGAAGTCGAGCTGATTCAGGCCTTTGGCGGCCTGCTCGACAAGCTGAAGGCTGCTAAGGAAGGGGGCACATCGCTGCTCGATTCCACCATGATGTTGATGACAAGCAATCTTCGCGATGGTAACACTCACTGGACTTACAATCTACCAACCATCCTTGCTGGTGGCGGCTTCCGTCACGGTCAGCACCTTGCCTTTAACAAGCCTTATCTGGAACAGGTGAATCAGGAGCTCAACCCTACGCCTGCAGCAAAGTCCAACCCCGAGAAAAAGATTCCCCTCATGGGCCAGGATCAGCAACCGCTATGCAATTTGTATACATCCATGCTGAAAAAGGGCGGAGTTGAGATCGAACGTTTCAGTACCGCTACCGGTCCGCTCGAAGGGCTAGTATAAGTTAGCGATTCAACTATTGGAAAAGATCGACTCAAATGTGGCATGATCGAGGTTTGATCTATTATTTAGTTACGACTCACCTCAGGCAGATACGAAAACCATGCGTTCATATCCTGGTGTTGGGGTCGCGTATGATTTAGATCGTACTAGTCCTGCGGCGTAAAGTATTATCGTTGGGTTTGTATTGCGCTATTGGCACAAATTGCCCACTTGGATAATCGTAGGCAAATACCTCGCCCGTTTCGATCTTGTAAACCCAGCCATGCAAGTGAAGATCGCCCTTCACCAATCGTGATGCAACCGCTGGGAGAGTCCGCAGATTTTCCAATTGGACTAGAACATTTTCTTCGACGGTTGCGGTTACAAGACGGTCGCCTTCCAAGTGTGTATAGTTATCCTTCACGATTCTGCGCGTAGTTTCAGCATGGGAAAGCCAGGCGGAAACCGTAGGCAAGTTGGCAAGCATTTCAGGCTGCAATAATCCTTTCATCGCACCACAGTGGGAATGGCCGCAGATGATGATGTCTTTTACGCCAAGCCCTGCAACAGCAAATTCGATGGTGGCGCCTTCGCCACCGTTTGCAGCGGCGTGTGGGGGTACAATGTTTCCTGCATTGCGAAGGATGAATAAATCGCCTGGTTGGGACTGGGTTATCATGTTGGGATCGATGCGGGAATCGGAACAGGTGATGAAGAGAGTTTCAGGATTTTGACCCTTGGATAATTTTTCAAACAACCCCTGTAGTGGACGAAAGTTGTCTTCCTGAAACTGATGGATGCCTTGAATTAACTTTTGCATGGCGCTTACCTTTATAAGTGGTTGGATTTAAATCACTCGTTCAAAAAAAAGTCAGTCAGAATCAAGCCCAATCTTTACGGGTTTTGCTTATAGCTTTTCGGAGTTCGTTTGCATCAACGGTTTCTTTTTCAAGAAACCCGGTTGCGTCAAGTAACCAAGTTGCAAGTTCAGGCTGTCGAAGTTGGTAGAAGACCTGCCTGCCCTCGCGCCTTTCAGAAACAAGCCTGTTCGCTCGCATTACCATCAGATGCTGCGAAACCCCGGAATGGCTGATGCCAAGTGCTTCCCGTAAGGCGTTCACATTGCGTTCTCCGGATCGCAACTCTTCGACGATACGAATGCGGTGAGGGTGCGACAAAGCCCCCAAGAGCTCTGCAAGTTCTTTTGTCACTAAGGTGCGATGTGGCATAGCCAGCAACCTTTCAAATGTATTCAGAAATTTGAATGTTCTAATGTTTTAATATATAAACATATAAAGGCTTTGTCAATGGAATTGCCCTAGGTTGTGTGATTGTGCGGTAGAACGCAATTGTCTAACAAGGGAATCACTTCGAGGTGAAAAATAAAGGTAGTCAGGATCAACCGATCCGCATTATGAACGGATTCATCAAGACGGGCTTAGAGAATGATAGTTTGTTTTTGTGAGATTATAAAAGCGAGAGCTATCTATTTTGGTTTTGGCCCACCGAAGCCACCGAGGAATGGAATCATCTGTACGCCACGCTCTTTGACTCTTTGGTTCATACGCACCCAGTATTCGGTCATTTGCGCACGCATCTCAGGCGTGGATTTATCAAGGCCATCGGAAAGCCGCTTATTGCGCTCTTCAGGAGTAGGAACCCCTTTACCTTTTACATTAGGCCCGCCTGTACCGTTTGCATTTGCAGTATTAGTTCCGCCTGTACCGTTTGCATTTGCAGTGTTGGCACCACCCGCACCATTTGCATTAGCAGTGTTGGCACCATTAGCAGTGTTGGCACCACCTGCGCCATTTGCGTTGGCAGTATTTGCACCATTAGGTGTGGCTGTTTTTTTTGCAGAATTATCAGCGGGTTTAAAGCCAGCGCCACCACCACCGGGTCCGCCTGCACCAGGAGGCCCAAAGCCCCCCTTGCCACTCATGAAACCTTTCATCATGCCTGCCATGCGGTCGATATCTTTATCTAAAGCAGCGCGTTGTTCTTCTGGGGAAGACCCAAAAAAGCGGTTGAATTTCTCTTTGAACTGTTCGTTCATGCGTAGCATGTTTTTTTCGTCATTGATCTTCTTCTGGGCATCAGACATTTTGTCGCGGATGGTTTTCATGGTTTCGAAAAAAGTTTTGCGCTCTTCCGCTTCCATGTCTGCAATTTTTTCGATATCAACGCCTGCAACTGCAGCATCAAACTCCCGCATAGGGGCATTTTTGATGTACGAATAGCTGGAGTATCCAACGCCGCCAAGAAGTAGAAGTAAAAGCGCAGCGACAGAAAGCTTCATGCGCAAGCTGAAGGAAGATTCAGGGGCGTTTGATTCATCCATGGTAAAAAGGTAAACTCCAAAGAGGAATTATGAACAGTGAGGAACCAATATTATTTGGTTCTAGCTGGGGTGGTAGGGCCACCGCCAAAATTTGGGATCTGAACGCCTTTTTCTTTTGCCCGTTGGTTGACCATTTGGAAGTATTCAGTCATCTGGGCTCGAAACTCAGGCGTGCTGTTATCCAGACGGTCAGAGGTACGCTTGTTTTTTTGTTCGGGAGTTGCATTAGGATTGCCCCTGCCCCAAGGAGGGCCACCGCCACCGGGAGGAGCCCCCGCGCCACCTTTAGCCGCAGCATCTGTACCACCGGGACCACCTTTACCCGCACCATCTGCACCACCTTGGCCACGACCTTGAGCATTAGCACCACCTGCCACATTACCATTTCCAGCATTAGGCCCGCCCGCCCCACCGCCTTGGCCATTACCATTAGCACCGCCAGCATTAGGCGCTCCGCCTTGGCCACGACCAGCAGCATTAGCGCCATCCGGTGCTTTACCTGCGCCTGCGCCACCGGGCGCGCCACCTTTGCCACCACCAAAATTTTTCATCATGCCAGCCATGCGATCAACTTCTTTATCTAATTCCACTTTTCTTTCTTCAGGGGGCAGGGCAAAAAATTTGTTCATCTTTTCGGACATCTGAGTCTGGAATCTCTCACGCATGGAATCATCGGCTTTTTCTTTTTGAGGTTCGGTCATTTTCTCGCGTAGATTTTTCATGTTTTCGAAGTATTCTTTTCGTTCTTCAGCGGGCATATCGCGCATTTTTTCCATGTTCATCTCAGCAGTCAGGGTTTGATACTGGCGCAAAGTTGAATTGCTGGAATAAGAATATAAGGCGTAACCCGAACCCAAGAGCAATAAGGCAAGGAGAACTGATAAGATAATGATTTTGTTTTTGGATAACAAAGGTTGATCATTTATTGTTTCATCAGGAATCGCCATGGTTATGCTCCGAATTAAGATATAAAGTAAAAAGCCATCCAAAAGTCAGATAAAGGATGGCTTAAATAATTAATAGACAACTTAAATAAAAAAGCCTAGCCGCGCTTACCACCAGGAGTACCGCCACCGGGGGCGCCACCGGGTCTACCACCACCGCCTGGAGTAGTAACAATCCCCATTTCAGCACGAGTTTTGTCACGAAGTTTTTGATATTCCATTTTTGCAGCACGGTATTCAGGGGTGCTATTATCTAAACGATCGGAAGTGCGTTTGTTGCGTGATTCGGGAGTTGAGGGAGGCCTGCCACCTTGTTGAGGAGCACCAGCAACTACAGCAACTTGATTGCCTCCTGCTGGAGGTGCACCTTTACCTCCTGCTGCGGGTTGATTACCACCGCCTTTACCTCCATCTGCATTTCCGCCTCTACCACCACCTTTGCCACCATCTGCGTTCCCACCTTTGCCGCCACCTTGAGCACCAGCCACTTTTTGATTATTACCTTGCGCCCTTTTGGCTTCCCATTCCTTGCGTTTGGCTTCTCCTTCAATTCTGCGCTTTTCATCGCGATTGACTTCATCGACCAATTGCTTTTTCTGTTCAGCTTTAGTCATTGCAAAGAAGGTATTTAACTTCTGCATATCTTTCTTTTCGTACTGGCGTTCGCGAGCATCATTTAACTGCGATTTCTGATCACTGGTAAGTTTTTTATCAAGTGTGCGCCATTTTTCAAAACGAGCTTTTTGATCATCTTTAGAAAGCGTAGAAAAATCTACATCTTCCTCAATCATAGCCATGGCATTGCGGAAAGGCGCACCACTCCACCAAGAATAACCACCATAAGAAAACCCTGCCAACAAAAGGGCAAGAATAATGGTGAGAGCTATTTTTTTGGAATTGGACATGCCTTTATCAGCGTCAGCATTTTCAGGAACATCTGCAACAGCCATGGTTGAATCTCCTTAGTAAAAATTAAGAACCGGGTGCAACGGTAACCTCGTTAGAAACATGCCCATCGGCATACACAATGTTTCTTCCTCTTCCTGAACCAGACGCCCCGTGATTGTCATCCATGTCAAAAACAAGAACAATGTTTGCTGTGCCCCTACCATCGGTCATCAGTTCTTCCATGCGCCTGCCATTAATATGTGGCATGGATCTGGTGTTATAACCAACAGGTTTTGGGTAAGGCGCGAAAGAAGGTTTATCGCTCGGATATTCGTAACTGTACTTAATGTTGTATTTGGAAAGCCCAGTGGCAACATCAGAACCAGCGGGAAAGGTTGCGGTTGCGGTGTCATTCCCAATGATTACTTTCATGTAAAGTGAGGTGAATTCGCGGGCACCACCTGGATTAACATCCGAGGGGCATAAGAATGTCTTGGTGTTTTTCTCAACATAATCGAAGATCTTTTCACCGAAGAAAACAGGGAACCCAATGTTTACATTCTGATATTCTCGATTTGCAATATCGTAAGGATTCCCGTTGGTTTGTGACAAAGGGTTGGCGAATACACTGCGTTGAAAAATCCGATGAGCTTCGGGATATTGCTGTGGGGGATTCTGCCTGTACATTTCCATCGCCAAACCGATTTGCTTTAAATTATTCTGGCAATACATTCTGGCAGCGGTGGATCGTACCTTTTGCACCGCGGGCAGCAACAAACCGATGATGATGCCGATAATTGCAATCACCACCAGCAACTCAATAAGCGTAAATGCATTCTTGTTAGTACGATTATTTGTCATTCGAGAGACCTTTCGGCGGGTTCAAACAAGCACTTTAAAAACTTAATCAATAACACTTATCACCCTTATGTTTTACAACAAAAAGCATTAAAAGATGATGAGATTCGTTATGAATTTAGACATAATTTTATGAATTAGAGCTATAGCAGCTTGAAATGTTTTGATTTATTTGTCGTTAGTCTATAAGAAATAAGGCTTTACGGCTTGGGGCTGATTTGTTTAGGATATGCTTTCGAGCCTTTAGGGTTAACTTTAATGACAGGAAGAAATGCTATGAATAACAGCAATTTTAATCGCAGGGTCTTTTTAGCAACTATGTCATCTGTTGGGATTTCATCCCTGATAAATGCTGCGCCAACCGCAAGCCGCTATCCATTTTATGCAATGGATACTGGTTTAAGAGGCCCTGATGTGCCTTCGCTGGAAAAGAAAGTCGCCCTGCTTGCAAAGCTTGGGTTTGCAGGCATAGGGTGGACTTGGAACCCATCAGAAGCGGAACCCCTGCTTAAGCTACTTGACCAATATAAATTGCAACTCTGGGCGGTTTACCTCGCGCCCTTCATGGAAGATGCACCCGATAAAGCCTTACTTACTTATATTTCAAGCTTAAAGGGCAGGCCCACTCGAATAGAGCTGGCTTTACGCAGTAAAAAATTCAAACCCTCTGATCCCGAGGGAGATAAAACCGCATTGCAATACACGATGCCCTATGTGGAACAAGCAAAAGATTCCGGGCCCGTCATTTCTTTTTATCCGCATCGCTCTTTCTGGCTCGAAAAGGTGGAAGATGGCTTGCGGCTTGCATCCAATGCCAACCTCCCTAATTTGGGTACGCATTTTAATCTGGTTCATTGGCGCTGGCAGAATGGTACGGATGAAAAGAAAATCCTTGAGACAGGTAAAAAACATATCTTTTGCATCACTATTAACGGCATGAAAGATGCAGCCATCGTTTCTCTGGAACAGGGAAATTATGATGTTGCTTCTTTTCTCAATTCCGTGCAAAAATCGGGCTGGACGGGACCTATCGGTTTACAGTCCTATAGTGTTCAAGGGAATTCAGAAGACCATCTTGGTAGGTCGATGAAAAAATGGCAGGAAGTTACCCGCAACTGGTGATATTAACGGAGTGATTCATGAGCGATCAAGAAATGAACGATGAGAAATTTGAACTCGGGCTTAGCTTTCACCAGCAAGGCAACCCCGACCAAGCAGAGATGATTTACCGTGAAGTTCTCAATGGCAACCCAAACCACAAGCACGCATGGTCCAACCTTGGTGCGATCCTTTCTAAAAAAAACAAACTTGAAGAAGCAATCAATTGCTATCGGAAGGCGTTGGAAATTGACCAGCAGTTTGGCGAATGCTGGTTCAACCTTGGTAATGCACTGCGTAAAGGAATGAACCCCGCAGGCGCTGAAGCTGCGTTTCTTCAAGCCCTCAAGATCAACAATACGCTTTTTGGCGCAGCAGTAGGTTTGGGCCAAGCTCTTTCCGAACAGGGGAAATTCCCCCAAGCCGTCGATGTCTTCAAACAAATCATCGCACAAAAACAAGATGATCCAGACCTTTATTCCCACCTTGGTAACGCCCTCAGGATGCAGGGTCTGCGCGATGAAGCCATGCAGGCCTATCAGATGATGCTGAATTTGAAGCCCGATGATCCGAAAATCATCCATCAATATGGCTTGGTCTTAATGGATGTTGGTAGGCTCGAAGAAGCTTTCAACCAGTTTAAATATGTTCTTAGTATCAAGCAGGATTACCCCGAAGCCCACAACTCCATGAGCATTGTTTTACAAATGCTTAAGCAGGATGATAACGCCCTCGCGCATAATCTTGAAGCGGTAAGGCTTAACCCCAACTTCACCGAAGCTTGGAATAATCTTGGCAACCTTTATGGCTTGGGTGGGAAACCCAAGGAAGCCATCGATGCGTTTAGGAAGTCGATCGCATTGCAACCACGGGCCATTCCGTTTCATAGCAATTTGCTTTTGAATCTGCATTATTCACCCGACATTACAGGCGAAGAGGTATATAAAGAGCACGCTGCATGGGCCGAAGCCCATTTGAAAAATTTCCCCCAGGCCCAACCCTTTGACAACAACAAAGAAGGCGATCGCAAGCTAAGATTGGGAATAGTTTCTCCTGATTTTCGCAAGCATACTGTCAATGCATTCATGGAACCTTTTTTAGATTCCATCGACCGAAACAAGTTTGAAGTATTTGCCTATAGTTCAGTTATCAGGCCCGATGAAAAAACCGAACAGTTCAAGCTTAAAGTTGATCATTTTAAGGATGTCAGGCCGATTCCCGATATGAATGCATCAAGCATGATAAGGAAAGATCAAATCGATGTTCTGTTGGATCTTGCAGGGCATACCGCTGGAAGCCGACTGCCTATTTTTGCGTTGAAATCCGCACCCATTCAGATTACCCAGTTCGGGTACCCTAATACCACCGGCATCCCCGGGTTTGGTTTCCGTATTACCGATGCCTTTGCAGATCCCAAGGGCTTAACCGAAGCTAATCATTCTGAAGAATTGGTTCGCCTTCCCGGCTTGGCGTGGTGTTATCAACCGCCTGCGGATGCTCCTGAAGTGCTTAAGCGTTCGCCCAAGGCGGGCGCTATTATTTTTGGCTCGCTCAACAACATGGCAAAGCATAATGGCAAAGTGCTGGCGTTATGGGCCAAATTACTTAGCGCAGTCCCCGGTTCAAAATTACGATTGTTATCGGGCCCTGGCCAAGAATCCGTCAAGATGGTAAGGCATGCCTTGCAGACCGCAGGGGTAAACCCCGATCGAGTCGAGTTTCTTTCCCGCATGGAGAAAAAAGAATACTTCGCAGCGCTTGGCGAAATCGACATCGCCCTCGATCCTTTCCCTTACAACGGGGGAATCACTTCGTGTGATACTTTGTGGATGGGAACACCACTGCTAACGCTTGCAGGGAAAACCTATGTATCACGACAAGGAGTTGCAATTTTAAGTAATGTTGGGATGGAAGAATGGATTGCAAAAACACCTGAAGAATTCATAGAGAAGGCGAAAAAGTCTGCAAGTGAAGCTGCAAGGCTTAGTTTGCTACGGGGCAAATTAAGAGACATGGTTAAGAAATCTTCCATTTGCGATTGGAAAGCCTATGGCAGCAAATGGGAAGAAGCAGTACGCAAGTTGTGGAAATCTTGGTGCGCCAGTAAATAATTAGCCACGGAAATGAAGGAAGCAGAAGAGAAAACATTTTGCCACGGAATTACACGGAATAAGACACGGAAAAAATACAGAATCAGAACCCAAAACGCTCATGGCTTGCTGGTAAACTCGTTCTAAAAACCCGCAACCAAGACCTCGAAAAACTTCAATAGAAGCTCCGATGATATTGTCACATTAACTTATTCCGTGTCTAATCTTCTGTCTTATTTCCGTGTAATTCCGTGGCTAGCCTTATTCTTCTCTTTTCGGTGTTTTTTTCATTTGCCCTATGGGGCATCAATAGTAAGTTTTGGGAGGGGTGGAAATTCGTATTGGAAATCCCTGAGCACTTTGTGCATAAGGAAATTATATTCCATCTTGGGGTCCGATCCTTTTGGTGGAATGATAACAGAGCCTGCGATGGGAACCAAAACAGTACCTGCACTATTCCCTTCATTTTGCAATTTGAATGCAGGATGATATTCTGCGAATTGTCGGAGTTGCTCCGAGGTAAATTTTTCGGGGGCAGATTGAAGGCGCTGCACTATCATTTGCCCATACGAATCAGCAAATATAAAGGTCGGGTCATTGCCTGAATTTGGTAAAAACCCAAAACCAACGACTTGATATCCTAGTGACATGATTGGTGGGGAAAGCAACTGAGATTTTTCCAGATCCCACAAATAAACAGCACCTTCAGTGCAGCCGGTAATGCCAACATTTTTGTTTTTTAACTTGCCCACGCCTTGCCAAACTTCAACACCATTCACGGTGCTGTCATGCAGCATTGCCTCCTTTAGCGGAGCGCCATCTTTTAGCTTCCATGCTCTTAGGGTGCTATCTTCACCACAGCTTAAAATTCTTTTCC
>Ga0194050_1000538_pt1 | contig 13276 bp, 16 predicted proteins | sample SepL2310m_MetaG_FD_148657 | JGI IMG/M metagenome (GOLD analysis project Ga0194050, IMG submission 148657) | Anoxic zone freshwater microbial communities from boreal shield lake in IISD Experimental Lakes Area, Ontario, Canada - Sep2016-L239-10m | ecosystem: Environmental > Aquatic > Freshwater >...
GTTTTAAGATCGGAAATAGCCCTGCCAGCAAATGGAATGATACCAACTGGAATCTTTGCGGCCTTGCATTGCGCCACCACGCTATCAATAGCTTGATTTAATGCGGCAAAATGATCCGGCCCTTCTAAATTTAAATTAGCCGATAAATCAGTAGGCCCAACAAAGACTAAATCTACCTCTGGCAAGCTACCAATCTCGACAGCTAAATTCATCGCATTGCGCGACTCAACCTGAATAATTACTAATGTATCTCTATTTGCATTGCTACGGTAATCAGGATTAGTTCCATAGGCAGAGGCCCTAAGGGCAGGTAGAGCTAAGCCCCGATCACCTTTTGTGGAAATTTTGCAGCACGCGCTACCTCTAAGGCTGTGGCAACACTCTCAACCCGTGGCACCATCACGCCATGTGCACCTCGGTCAAGCACCCGTGCAATTAAACTAGGATCGGCCGATGGCACACGGACAAGCGCACTAGTTTCGCTACTAAAACCACGCAATATTCCTGGTAAGTCGGCTAAGCCAATTGCGCCATGCTCCATATCGACCACCACGAAATCGAGTCCAACCGCCGATGCAATTTCTGCAAATGCGGGGTTCACAGTCATCATCCAAGCTCCGCCAATAGACTTGCCTTGCTTTAACTTCGTTTTAAGTGATGTAGTAATTGAGTGCATATTCTTTCCAATAAATTGAACATCTGTAAAAAAATGAATGCTAGTTTAAGTTAACCCCAACTTTTTTCCCTGCCGCACAAATATCTTGCCAAGTTGTATCGTCTATCTCAAAACCATCTGCTAAGCGTTGTGCCAGCATTTTTTGTTCGGGCTCACCAGCCAGCATAACTGGTACGCCTGCCTCACTCGCCGGACTTTGATAAACCCATTCAATAAAGGAATTTGTTTCTAAGTCAAATTGCTCTTTCGAATTGATGCTAATCGGATTGATCAAAATTGATAACATGCCGTTCCAAATGGCGCGTTTTTTTACTTTGGGCGGTTTCCAGGTGCCATTACCCGTTAAGGCACCACCCAGTAGTTCACAGGCAATAGCTAAACCCGAGCCCTTGTGCTCGCCAAACGGCATTAGTGCGCCTAAATTACCTGCGCTATCAGGCTTCACAACTACGCCTGGATCATTGGTAGGCTTGCCCTGTTGATCAATTAAATATCCCGGACTTACTTCTTTACCGGCGTTATGGGCAACTCGCATCTTGCCTTGAGCTGAGCGACTGGTAGCAAAGTCTAAAATAAAAGGTGCACGATTAGCAAGCGGTACACCAATACAAAATGGATTAGTACCGTGGCGACCGATGCCGCCGCCCCATACCGCTACCACCGGCGCAGAAATAACGTTTACTAAATGAATCGACACTAAACCCTCAGCTGCAGCCATTTCAGCGAAATGCCCAATGCGGCCTAAGTGATGAGCACGCGATAGAGACACAATACAACTACCTAATTTTTTTGCTCTGGCAATTCCCATAGCCATTGCCTCTTCACCGACAACTTGGCCAAAACCTTGTTGACCGTCTAGCACTAACATACTTCCTAAATCGCTCATAACCCGAATGGTTTGGTTTGGTTGTAAAGAGCCCTCCATAAATGATTCGACATAGCGCGGAATCATTCCCGCACCATGTGAGTCATGACCCTTCAGGTTAGCCTGAATCAAGTTGGTACAAACCCGTAAAGCTTCCGCCTCAGAGCTACCAGTAGCTCTCATTATTGGAATAATTTTAGTTTTTAAATCTTCGGCTTGAAATATCGGCATAGATACCCAGTTTATGGCTTCTTAGAGTGCGTTAGAATAATAAAAAAAAGGGGGGGCAATGTTAAAACAGTGGCGCTTATCATTCTTGGTAATAATTGCGAGTCTCATTATGGCTTTTCCAAGCCATGCGCAATCGAACTATCCTAACAAACCCATAAAGCTAATTGTTGGCTTCCCTCCCGGTGGCGGTCTCGATTTTACCTCGCGACTCATAGCGCCTTATCTTGGCGAAGCGTTAGGACAGCAAGTTATTGTTGAAAATAAACCAGGCGCTGCTGGTGTCATTGCGCTCACCGAGCTTTCGCGTGCTGCCCCTGATGGTTACACCCTCGTTGTAGCGAATATTGGGCCCATGGTCTTAGCACCGAATATGATGGCCAAAAAACCCTATGATCCTTTAAAAGACTTCACTCCCATTGGGCAAATTGTTTCGACTTATTTCCTTGCTGTTGTCCCACGAGAGCTGCCAGTAGACTCACTCAAAACATTTATCCAGTGGGCAAAAAAGAATCTAGGTAAAGCCAATTTTGCATCTGGTGGCAATGGTTCTATTACCCATTTAAATGGCGAGTTACTCAATAATGTTGGTGGAATCAAACTAACGCATGTTCCCTATAAAGGTTCTGCACAATTTCTGGCCAAACGCATATCTTGGTCGATATTACTGGCATCTTGGTGCCGCAAGTTCAGTCTGGCAATCTAAAGGCGATTGCTATTACTAGTCCAACTAGAGATAAAGATCTGCCTAATGTTCCGACAGTGCGCGAGTCGGGTTATGCTGAATTAGAAACCTCCGGGTGGCAAGGTTTAGTTGGGCCCGCTAACATGCCTAAAGATGTGGTGCAAAAATTACAAGCCGCCCTCAAGAAAACCTTAGCAAATCCTGAAGTGCGTGAGCGCTTTGAAAAAGCCGGAACCCCCATAACCGAACGATCAGCAAGTGAATTTGCGGCATTTATTAAAGCTGAAAATGATCGTTGGGTCGCTGTTATTAAAGAGTCAGGTGCCAAAATTGAGTAAATCGAATCGCAAAAAACCAGAAGAACTGCGTAGTCATCGCTGGTATGGTGTAAAGGATATGCGTAGCTTTGCGCATCGTTCGCGCACTGCACAAATGGGTTATACCCGCAGCGATTATGCTGGCAAACCCGTCATCGCTATTATTAATACTTGGAGCGACATTAATCCATGTCATAGTCATTTTCGGCAGCGTGGGGCGGCGGTTTCCCAGTTGAAATGCCGGCCATGAGTTTGTCAGAGCCCTTTCAAAAACCAACCACCATGTTGTATCGCAATCTTTTGGCAATGGAAACCGAAGAGCTATTACGCTCCTACCCAGCTGATGCGTGCGTATTGATGGGCGGCTGTGACAAAACGACGCCTGCTTTACTCATGGGCGCAATTAGTATGAACATTCCCACCATCTTTTTGCCGGCTGGCCCGATGTTACGGGGCGATTATCGTGGTCAATTTTTGGGTAGCGGCAGCGATGTATGGAAATACTGGGATGAATTACGAGCCGGCAATATTACCGAGGCCGACTGGGGCGAAATTGAGGATGGTATTGCTCGCTCAGCTGGTCACTGTATGACGATGGGTACCGCATCCACCATGACAAGCACCGTAGAAGCGCTAGGCTTATGTTTATCTGGATATGCTTCTATTCCAGCGCCCGATTCAAGACATGCGCAAATGGCAACATTAACAGGCCGACGTATCGTCGAAATGGCGTGGGAAGATTTAAAGCCTTCCGATATTCTCACTGCTAGCTCTTTTGATAATGCCGTAATGACTACCTTGGCTTTATCAGGCTCTACTAATGCTGCAGTGCATTTAATTGCCCTAGCAAAACGCGCTGGCTTTGCGCTCTCCTTAGAGCGTTTTGATGAATTAGCTCGCAAAATACCGGTACTCGCGAATATTAGGCCCTCAGGCAAATATCTTATGGAAGATTTTTTCTATGCCGGTGGTTTGCGTGCTTTACTCAAACAACTTTCCAGCTTCTTAAGTCTTTCTGAGCAAACTGTTGACGGTAAAAACCTCGGTGAGTTAATCGCTGATGCTAAAGTATTTAATGAAGACGTGATTCGTTCGGTTGATAAGGCGCTAGTAAAAAGCGACGGCTTGGCAATCTTAAAAGGGAATCTTGCTCCAGATGGTGCAGTTATAAAGCCCCCTGCTGCGGAGGCACACTTACTAAAACATACTGGCAAAGCGGTCGTTTTCAAAAGCTATGATGATCTATCAGCACGTATTGATTCTGCCGATTTAGAAATCGATGCAAACTCAGTAATTGTTTTACAAAACGCGGGGCCTCAAGGTGCTCCCGGCATGCCAGAATGGGGGCAATTGCCTATCCCCAAAAAACTCTTAGAGCAAGGTGTACGCGATATGGTGCGTATCTCTGATGCCCGTATGAGCGGTACTAGTTATGGCGCATGCGTTTTGCATGTCACCCCAGAAGCCTATATCGGTGGGCCTTTAGCTTTTGTACAAGATGGCGACTTAATCGAATTAGATGTGCCAGCACGCAAATTAAATATCTTGATTACCGATGCCGAAATGGCCAAACGCAAAGCAGCCTGGGTAGCGCCAGCGCCTAAATTTGAGCGGGGCTTTGGTAAGATTTATTTACAGCACATTCAGCAGGCCAACAATGGCTGTGACTTTGACTTCTTAGAAACTCTGGTTGATACGACTAAAGCTCCTAAACAGCAAAAAAGTAGTAAAGGCAGCGAACCAGAGATTCATTAAAGGTGGCAATAATGGTACTAAGTGAATAATGAATCTCTGATCTATAAATTTTTTATTTATAAAACTGTTTATTCGCCTGATCAAGAAGTCCATCTATTGTGCCGCTGCTAACTACTTTTTTAAGGCCAGCAGAAAATCCAGCCTGCAGACTTGCATAGCATTTCGATTTCTTTGAAAACGCCACATACATATCGCCATAGACAAGATTTTTCGGTAAAAAGTCAACTTTCGCAAGAATGTTTAATTTCTTTGCCTCAAGTTTTCCTGGGTAGCGCCCAATAATCAGGTAATCGGCTTGCTTGTTTAATAGCGCCTCAAAAGCTTTATCTACACCATTGGCTCTGGCAAGGGTTAAATTTTGTGTAATATACGCGTCAAATTCAGAGCCATAACTTTCGCCTACATTAGTCACACCTTTCTTGCCCTTTAGATCACTCCACTCCGAGAATTTCAAAGTATCGCCATTGCGAATTACAATGGCAACCGGATCTTGCATATACGGTGGGTCAATGTAGTTCATATAGGCAACTCGCGCTGTATCCTTATAAATCCCAAAAATAATATCGGCCTTACCATCTTTAATGGCATCTTGGGCTTTTTGCCAAGAGCCAAAGTCAATAGAAGTAATTTTTTTCACTTGCAACTGCTGCGCAATTGTCGATACCAATACAGCAGAGGACCCAACAATTTTGCCATCAGCTCCCCAAGCCACAGGGGGGTAAGCTGGGTGCCCCGTAATAACCAAAGCCTCACAAACAGGGCTAGTCTGCGCAAATGCTACAGTAGCTAATGAGCTCAACACTGAGAGCATTAAGTATTGTTTGATTTTCATCGTTACCTTTAAATTTAGCAGCACATAATTTGCCATTATGACAAATTTACCTAGCTTGGCTAAATTAACGCAGATAATCATACTCAATCCGAAAATTGAGGGCTACTTACCCAATCCCAAGGCCTCAACCATAGCTCGAAATACCTCGGTATTATCCATAAAACCTTTAAAGCGATCAGCGCCAGGGCCCATGGCATTTAACACAGCATCGTCAGCAGTATGTACGCCCGATTCTTGGGTGCTAGGTAAATTACCCGGCATATGAATGGCGTCTTCATGATTCTCTTGATACTTAGGATTGGCGATGTATTTACCAGCAGAATTTTTAACCGCAGGTATAAACGTACCGTCTAACTTAATTTTTAACCGCAGGTATAAACGTACCGTCTAACTTTGGCCGCATAGTCTCATAATGATCAGGGTAGTTACCGTAAAAAAAAGCTAAGCGCCGCGTAACGTCAATTTTTTCTGGGTAGCCGGAGTCATTTGCAATGGGATAATTTGGAAACCCAGCCTCAGCATATACCCCTACTTTATCGCGCAAGGCGCCAGACTTAAGATCATCAACGACACCCGCAATAGACCCGCTATGGGTATGGTCTGGGACAACAATAATTAACGTATCGGGATGCGTCTTAGCAAAATCTTTGGCAACTTGAACCGCATTACTTAACATAATGGTATCAAATGCTGCTCGTTCCCAATCTAATGGATGATTAAACTTATCGATCAGAGCAGCCTCTACCATGAGAAAAAATCCATTCGGGTTTTTAGAAAGAATCTTTAATGCCGCATCGGTCATTTCAGTTAAATCAGGCTGATTAGGAAACTCTTTAACAGTATTTTGTTTCAGTACAAATCGATCTAATGAGCCATCCATATTATCTGGATGGTAAGTACCAAATAATTTTTTGGTTAGCGGATCATTTGCATCAGACTTTAATTCCTGTTTAGTAGTTGATACACGGTAACCAGAATTCATGAAAGATTCAATTAAATTTCGATCGTCTTTGCGCTTCGATCCCTTGACGCTTTGCGGTAGAAAATAAGCGGTACCCCCACCTAAAATAACATCCGCGCCACTAGCAAAAAATTGATCAGCAATATATTGCTTATCTGCTCTTCGCCGGGTATGGGCAACCATGGCTGCTGGAGTGGCATCTTCAATTTCTGCATCACTAACCACACCCACAGCCATATTCGTTTTACGTTTAATAATTTCCGTAATCGTTTCAACTTTAGGATGTTCTAGGTTTTCCCGTGCTCTAGAAACATATACACCCATTGCATTAACTGCTGTTTTATGACCAGTTGTGTAAGCACTCATCGAATTAGCTGAATCAGTTATTAAAGAATCGCTACCTGAAGTGCCAATCATTGCGGTATAAGGCATATCGTCAAAAGCTAAGCGTCCGTTATATTTACCTTGAGTTATGCCCTTTGATAAAACCCGCGCCGCAGTTCGATTAGCAATCGTCATTCCATCGCCAACAAATAAAATAACATTTTTTACTTTTTTTAGCCCAGTTCCAAATACTTCCCAATGTACTTCTCCGCTCTCCTTGCCGTCTGTGACGTTTATTTTGTAAGGTCCAGGCTTACTTATAATCATGTCCTTTAGAATTAAGCTGCTTCCTAGGCCATTTTCTGCTGGAATAAAAATAGGTGTTTGTTGAGAAAATTGGCTCAATGGCAAGCCATTAATCATTACTTTAATATCTTGCGAATTTACTTGATTACTAAATTCAATCCGAAAATCAAAGAGTGAGCCGTTTAAAATAATCGCTCTATCTATCGGATAAATAGTAACTGACCAAGCGTTACTAATAAATAAACTAAAGTTAGCACTAACAATAGTTATTAAAAAAATAAAACGGTAACAAAGCCGCATCATAAGAAAACCTTAATTAAAAAATTTTTAACTCAGAGTTGTAATATGAAGCAGAAAAATGACGAAATTGTGACAGCCCGCAGGCCATATCTAGAGCTTTACCTAGCTTTAATTAATCTGTACCCATTCCCGTCTTTTTAACTAAAGCGGGGGTTGTGACAGCCCGTAAGCAATATCTAGAGCTTTACCTAGCTTTAATTAATCTGTACCCATTCCCGTCTTTTTAACTAAAGCGGCGTAGCTAGCCAATTGGTCTTGAATTTTTTTAGCCAACTCTTCTGGCGAGCTACCTACCGGATTTAGGCCATTAGCCAGTAGTTGTTGACGCACGGTGGGATCTTTCAATGCCTTGATCAGCTCAGCGTTTAGTTTTTGAATAATAGGCTGTGGCGTACCTGCTGGCGCTACCAGTGCAAACCAGGCGCTAAACTCAAACCCAGGAAGGCCAGACTCTGCAATCGTTGGTACATTGGGATATTGCAAGGCACGTTTAGGGCTCGTAACGCCAATTAATTTGAGGCGGTTTGACTTTACTAAGGTTTTGGAGCTTGCTAGAGTAATAAATGCTGCCTGCACTTCACCTGAGGCAACCCCAATTCCTGTTTGATTAATCCCCTTATAAGGAATGTGCGTCATCTTAATACCTGCCTCAGAAGCAAATATCTCCATGGCAATCTGTTGAGGGCTACCGTTACCGGCCGATCCATAATTGAGTTGTCCAGGATTTTGCCGGGCAGCAGCAATCAGTTCACCTGCATTCGCATAGGGAGATTTAGGCGGCACAACTAGACCCCACTCCACCATCACAGCCAAAGAAATTGGGGCAAAGTCTTTAATAGGGTTCCAAGGTAGTTTGCGATTGACATTTGGCACCATGGTTAAGATGCTATCGTTGAAACCCCCCAGGGTATAGCCATCCGGTTTAGCTTTGGCAACCTTATCGGCGCCTATTAAACCAGCGGCGCCAGGAAGGTTCTCAACGATAAAACCTTGGCCCATGTTTTGACCCATTTTTTGCGTAATAATGCGCACGGCATTATCGGCACCACTGCCTGGCGCTAGCGGAATAATAATACGGATAGAATGAGTTGGGTAGGATGCCGTATTCAGTTCGGCTGCCTGTGCGCCACCAATAATTGCTAAGAATAAATAAACATAAACAAACCTCACAACAACTCCCATCTTTAATTCAATTGCCTGAATATACTAAAACTTAGTGACAAAATATCTTTTTATGGCTAGAACGTAAACCATGACCACAATTCCGGATTTTTTAATCCGTCGCTTTAAAGCCTTGGGGGTCGATGAGGGCTTTGGAATCGTTGGCGACTATGCGCTCAAGCTTTTTGACCACCTCTACCGCGGTGGCTTTCCAATCCTGGTCACTACCGATGAACAAGGGGCCGCCTTTGCAGCAGAGGCATTTGCGCGGATACGTGGCTTTGGGGTTTGTGCCGTTACCTATTCCGTTGGCGGCTTTAAGGTAGTAAATGCGACCGCTGGAGCTTGGGCTGAGAATGTACCTCTATTAGTGCTAAGCGGCGCGCCAGGTCTATCAGAAAGACAGGGCGACCCTTTACTTCATCACAAGGTTAAAAATTTTGATACCCAACTTGAAGTTTTTAAAGATATCACTATCGCCCAAGCTGTGCTGAAAAACCCCTTAACAGTGACTGCAGATATCGATCGAGTTCTGGGCGCTATGATTGCCCATCAACGGCCTGGATATATTGAAATTCCCCGCGACATGGTTGACGTTCCATTACTTGATAACCCAGAGGATCTAGTAGTAGAGCTGCCCAAGGTTCATCAAAAGCGTTTAGAGCTAGCGGTAGCAGAAACAATGCAATTATTAGAAGGCGCAGGCAATGCAGTGGCAATTGCAGGTTTAATGGCAGTAAGGCGTGGGCTTGGTAAAGAGCTATTGGCTTTCATGGAAAATTTTGAGGTTCCAATGGCAACTACCTCTTTATCTAAAGGAGTAATACCAGAAACTCACTCATTAGCATTAGGTGTATACATGGGCGCAGTTAGCTCTCCAGCTATTGTTCAGCAAGTAGAAAATGCTCAGCCACTGATTATGTTTGGAGTTTTATATGCTGATTTAATAATGGGTGCGTTTACTGACCATTTCGATCGCGGTCAGTTAATCGAGTGTACTGATAGCCAAGTCAATATTGGTTATCACACCTATCAGGACGTTCCACTTTGGGCCTTTTTGCCCGCTTTGATTAAGGCAGCTAGCGCTAGAGCTTACAAAGAATATGGCCAGGTTGTCCATAAAAAAATGTCATTTGTTCCAATTGCAGGTCAAAGTCTCGTTGTTGAGAGAGTTATGGAATGTATTTCTATTTTTATTAATGAAAAAATACGCTTGATCGCTGAGCCAGGTGATTGTTTATTTGGCTCAATAGAGTTACCTGCGCAATCCTTAATGCTCGCCAGCGCCTACTACGCGACGATGGGATATGCAGTACCAGCAGCTTTAGGTGCAGCTCGCGCCGACGCAACCCGCAGGCCCTTAGTTTTAGTAGGGGATGGGGCCTTTTTGATGACGGGCCTAGAAGTTCTCTCTTCGGTGTTGCATGGCGTAAACCCACTTGTGATTGTGGTTGATAACCAAGGTTATGGCACCCAAAGACCAATGATAGATGGGCCCTTCAACGATATAGCCTCATTACGCTCTGAAGAATTACCAAGAATCTTGGGTACTGGCAAAGGTTTCTTATGTAATACAGAAGATGAATTATTTACTGCCTTAACTAAGGCGGTTGCTACAGATGAACTCTGCATTATTAGAGCCTGCGTGCCCTTAGGGAACTATAGCCCAGGTTTATTGCGTTTAACTTCAGCACTGAAAAAACGAGTCTAATTGTTGCCGCAGGGTCTTAAATCTGGGAAATTGGTAAGGCTAAAGTGGCCTGCCCAGGACGATTCGAACGTGCGACCTACGCCTTAGAAGAATTCGTGGCTGATGGAATATCTAAATATTTCAATGACTTACAGCATAAAAAAGACACTGTGTAATGCATAAGTGCTGCTTAAAAGACAAATCCTCATCCAGCTTTTAACACTCAATAAGCATTATTTGACAAAATTCATGCCATCATGCAATAATGCAGCACGAATATAGGAGAATGTCATGGGCGCAGTTATAGATCACCAAGTTATTAAATCCATTGGATCGAGTGGGCAAATCTCGCTTGGAAAAGAATATGCAGGACGTCAGGTTCTTGTTGAAAGCCCAGAGCCTGGAGTTTGGATGATTCGCACCGCCACTGTCATTCCAGATAATGAAAAGTGGATGCATACGCCAGCCCTTAAAAAGGATTTAACTGCTGCTTTCGCTTGGGCACAAAAAACACCTGCTAAAGCAAGCAACCTTTCTAAATTAAAAATGGCTAAAGCGCATGGCACGAAACGTAAAGCCTGAGCCATTAGTCGAGCTTGATCTTAATAGTCCTGTTTTTCAATCCGCCTGGAGTGATTTAGAGCTAGCAGAGCAAGAAAAGGCACTTGCTACCTTTAAAAAGCTCACACAACTAACCTGGAACCAGATCTATCGAGACAAGGGCTTGAAATGGGAAAAGATTCACAGCATTGCAGCCCCTAAAAATATTGAAGCGCTCTACTCCTTTCGTATAAGCAAATCTATTCGAGGGATTGGCTTTAGAGAAAATCACTTTTTACGAGTCTTATTGATAGAGCCAGACCATGATGCCGCTTATGGGAAAAAATAGTTAGGGTGAACAGCAACTGTAAACCATGTGTCCGGTACGTACCGTTTTTTGGTGGGCCCTCCAGGACTTGAACCTGGGACCAAAGGATTTAAATCGACGGTTAAGCATATCGTTTTAAATAATTTCTATCTTGAGAAAAATGAGATGGCTACTTACAAGCCAACATTTCAGTAACCCTATATTGAGAAGCTCTTCCCCAGATGGCTACTTACAAGCCAACATTTCAGTAACCCTATATTGAGAAGCTCTTCGAGCCATTAACTCAAATCGCCCCTGAATACTATTTTTCATAAAATACTCAATTACTGCTGAGGGGATCAATAAGTTAGGCTCTACCAATGCCTCATACTTAAAGAAAGTTTTATTCTTGTCTGTGGTCAATTTCCAGCTACCTTTATAAAACTTTGTATCGCCACTAATTTGCTCAAAATTTAGCAATCTGTTCGGCACTTCTGTATATTCCATAATAGATTTCATCTCTATTGGAAAAAAGAGTATTTGCTCTTCAATTACCCTTTGAACACGAACTTTGTTGCCTGCTCTTGATATAACCTTAACTTCCAAAATACCTGGGATGCTCTTCATTCCTTCGTAATCAGTAATAAATGCAAATGCACTACAGATGTTGATTGGTACGACATAACTGGCCTGAATCTGATAACGGCCCTCAACAGGGTTTACGCTAACCTGGACATCAAATGGGTTTGCGTTTTCTTGGGCATAGACTTGGGGTATTAGTAAAAACAGCGTAAGAGAGAAAAACCATTTCATAAATGATATATAGGAACTAATTGAATTAGTTGATTTAAATCACACCTCTAGCCATGGCAATTTTAAATAACGAAATTACTTAGGCCTTTAATAATTGTTAGTTTTACTCCTTGCGTTTATTTACGGCATCTTTAAATGCTTTGCCGGCAGAAAACTTCACTGTCTTTGCAGCTGGAATCTTGAGTTCGGCACCAGTTTGAGGGTTCCGACCAATACGAGCGGCACGTTTACCTGACTTGAAGGTACCAAAACCAATTAACTGGACATCCTCACCTTTGGTAACTGATTTGATAATTTGCTCAATCGACGAATTCAATACTCGCTCTGCCGATGCTTTTGTCATATCTGCTTGGCTAGCAATCTTTTCGATTAATTCTGCTTTATTCATTTCTTGAATTCCATTTGTGAGTGAGCAGTGAATCTAACACAGTATTTTTACAGTAAATCATTATCAGTAATAACGAATATTTAAGTGTCATCAAATCTACATAAACCCCTAGTAGTATTTTTTTTGATTAAAAAGACTCAAGACCAAAACTTGAGCATTAAAGAAGCGGATTTTGCGTGGCATTCGATATTTACCAAAACCCTGTCAGTAATGATTGTCATTCATCATTACTGGGCCTCATCAAGTTTGACTGCTTTAAGTCCTACGAAGAATCTACTACCTACCTAAAGGGTGAGAACGCTATTCGCTTTGGCTATCTGTATCACTATGCCACCCTTCAGTTCAAACCTAATCTTCTACCTAAATTATCTAAGGATGGAAACTATTACGATTTGCCTGAAGCCCTAGGGGCAACTTGTGGAGATATTTGGAGTACCAGCACTGACATACTGATTAGCAATTATCGCCTTAGGACGAGAATTGAGGCAATTCTCGAAAAAAATGATCCCCTGCTAACAGATATTTTTTTATTAAACCTTGGATTTGCCCCTGTCAATATGAGCATGATTTATGGCAAAGGAACCCAGATAACAGAGCCTGCGTAGATCTTGTTGCTGTTTTAGACGAGATCAAGGGTTTGGAATCTAAGCAGATTTCAATCCTTTTAATGTTTCTCGTTGGAGATCTCAGGCTACTTATATATCCAACTAAGTGTTTTGCTGTCATGCAACATTCATAAATAAGGCGCATACTAACTAGGTATTAACCCTAGTATTTAACCTTAAGGAGCCTTAAATGACACAATTATTGAGTCTCTTGAGTCGAGTTTTTAGCAAACAAACTAAAAGCCATGATTTAGATCGCTACATCAATAGTCGCAGCCCTACTACCCATCAGCAGGTAGAAGAGATTACCCGTGAATACCTATATAGCTATTACTCATCCAAAGGACTGTAATTATGAAACCAATTTTTAGCTTACTAGACACTCTTATTGCAGCCTGGATAGAAGCTCGTAAAGCCTACGTCAGTCGCTATGTAAATCATCGCCTTGGCTCATAAATTTAATTTGAGTGCGACTAATTGAAGTTAACTGTATTTCGCTATAAGGTTTGGGATCGTCAAGATG
>Ga0194050_1000542_pt1 | contig 13221 bp, 9 predicted proteins | sample SepL2310m_MetaG_FD_148657 | JGI IMG/M metagenome (GOLD analysis project Ga0194050, IMG submission 148657) | Anoxic zone freshwater microbial communities from boreal shield lake in IISD Experimental Lakes Area, Ontario, Canada - Sep2016-L239-10m | ecosystem: Environmental > Aquatic > Freshwater >...
TTGTAGCCCGGCTGATGCGTAGCTCAGCGTGCCCGGCTTGGTTCGCGCGGTATTGATTAAGTCCTGCAAAGACGTGATTTTGCTACTCGGTTGCACCACCAGAATCAGCGGGCCATAAGCCACCATGGCCACGCGCTCGAAGTCCTTGACAGCATCAAAAGGCATTGGCGAGCGCATAGCGGTATTCATAGTCAGGGCGCTGGTGGTAAAAAGCAGGCTGTAGCCGTCTGCGCTCGCTTTAGCTACTTGGTCTGCGCCAATATTGCCGCCAGCACCAAGTTTATTTTCCACAACAAAGGGTTGACCCAACATAGTTTGCATGCGGTTGGTAAGTTGGCGCGCCGCCACATCGACTAGGCCACCAGCAGGCCAAGGTACGATCACTCGTACCGGTTTGTTCGGGTAGTTTTGTGCTTGCGCTGATGAAAGGAATACTGTGAGGGTAACGGTCGCTACCAACAGTGTGCGCAGCACATATTGGCTGGAAAAGCGTGTGGTGAGCATGGCATTGGCCTTGAAGTGGTTGTACAAAAAAGTTAGAGCGTTAGCTGCATTTCAAATTGAATGAAGTCGCCCCTGTAGATAATTAGTCCGAAGTACAGCACGGTTCCGTCGCTTGATTGCACAATGCGGCGCACTTCTGCTACCGGCGATCCCACCGGCACCTGAATCAGATCGGCTATCTCTATGTCAGCTGTCGAGATGCGTAAGGTTTGGCGGGCAGCAGCGATGTCTAATTTTGGCAAGTCCATCATCACTGGCACCACGGTTTCCTTGCGAAAGCGCTTGGGCGCCTGCCGAAATACCCGCTGATCGATAAAGATAGATGCCGCGCAATAGGCTTGACCATCGCGCGAATGCACACGACGCATAAAGTGATAGGCGGGTGCTGCTTTGCCGTCCAGTGGTGTGAGCGTGGGGTGCACCCCGGCTTCTTCAAGCAAAGTGAGTTCGGGCTTGTCGTTGCGGTAAGACTCAGCAAGACCGCGTAAAGAAGTTTCCAGTGTGAGTGAGCGTTGGGTGCGTACTTGCTCGGTTACAAAGGTACCGCGCCCGCGTTGAGGCAGTAAGAGGCCTTCGCGCGTGAGGATGTCGATAGCTTGACGCACGGTGACGCGCGCCACTTTGAATTCGGCTACTAAGGCCTCTAAAGAAGGTACTTTGATACCTGGCCCCCACATGCCGCGCAGCACACGCTGACGCAAAAGGTCTGCCAACTGGGAATACAGCGGCACTGGGCTGTCAGGAAAGATGGGATGGGTCGAACTCTGCATAAAAAATCCGATAGTTCTATCTATAGTAACATGGCTTTTCGGGTTGGCTGTGTGCGCCGCACTCGCATTAACAGCGAAGGACAGAACCCACAACACAAGGGCATGGATGAAGACGATATTTGTACTATTTGACTCTCTGGTGCGCAATGCCTTGGAATGCTATGGGGGTAGTGCCGTTGCCACTCCGCAGTTCAAGCGCTTTGCGCAGCGTGCAGTGACATTTGACAATCATTATGTGGGTAGCCTGCCATGCATGCCGGCTCGGCGAGATCTTCATACTGGGCGTCTTAATTTCTTGCACCGCAGTTGGGGTGCACTAGAGCCTTTTGACCAGTCCTTCTCGGAACTGCTCCGCACCCAAGGCACTTACACCCACCTGATTTCGGACCATTACCACTACTGGGAGGACGGTGGTGCCACTTACCACAACCGCTATTCATCCTGGGAATTCATACGTGGGCAAGAATGGGACAAGTGGAAGGCGATGGTGCAACCGCCCTTAGAACGCTTTAAGCAGATGTACCACCCCATGCAACAGCCCGAAGGTCCTAACGATGGTCGCTTGCAGACCATGGTGAACCGCGAATACATGAAAAACGAGGCCGACTATTGCTGCCCGCGCACGTTCAAGGCTGGATTTGAATTTCTGGATGCTAACCGCGATGCAGACAACTGGCTGCTGCATCTGGAATGCTTTGACCCACATGAGCCGTTCGCTGCGCCCGCGCGTTTCCGCGAGCGCTATCCCACCGGTTATACCGGCCCGATTCTGGACTGGCCGCGCTACAAACGTCATGAGGAAACCGCGTTAGAAGTGCAGGAATTGCGTGCTAACTATGCTGCCTTACTTAGCATGTGCGACGAGTACTTTGGCCGATTGCTCGACTATATGGATCGCCATGACATGTGGAAGGACACCACTGTCATTCTGAGCACTGACCATGGTTTTTTACTAGCCGAGCATGACTGGTGGGGCAAAAACCGCATGCCATTTTTTAATGAAATTGCGCATATTCCTTTAGTGATTGCGCATCCGGCTTTTGCCGCCCAAGCCGGCCAGCGCCGCCAGGCATTGACCCAAACCACCGACTTGATGCCTACATTGCTGGATTTGCATGGCATGAAGCCGCCGGCCACGGTCGAGGGTCATTCCCTTATGCCTTTGCTAGCGCAAGACATGCCGCTGCGTGATGCAGCTATATACGGCATGTTTGGAGCGGCCACCAATATCACCGATGGGCGCTACACATATTTTCGCTATCCGCATGACATGACGCGTCAGGATTTGTATGAATACACCTTGATGCCTATGCATCTAAAGTCCATGTTTGCAGTTGCTGATCTGGCCCAGGCCGAGCTGGCGCGCGGTTTTAATTTCACGCAAGGGGTTCCTCTTCTCAAAGTTCCTGCACGGCGTAATGCCAAAGGCCAACCGGTGGGCCACACTGGGCAGGGAAGCGGCTACGAGGACACCACCACGGTGCTATTTGATTTGGCCTCCGATCCGGCTCAGTTGCAACCCATCCGAGACGCGACAGTGGAAGCACGCTTGCTGTCACAGATTGGCAACCTGATGGAAAAAAATGATGCGCCTCCAGAAGCCTTTTTGCGCTTGGATTTAACTGTCCCTGCCAAGTCCCTGCGCGTCTAACGCCTAAAGAACGACGCTGCAAAAGAGTAACTGTCCCCAGCTTGTTTGAGACGCTAGACGTTGCTTCCACATTTGCTTCTACACCACTGTAGATCGCTTGTAACCTATTGATTTATATAGGTTATTTTTTATTAAAGCTGCTCATAATCCTTTGGTCCCTGGTTCGAGTCCAGGTGGGCCCACCAATAGTGAAAACGCCACTGATTTTTAAAGTCAGTGGCTTTTTTACTTTAAGTGATGAAATGCCTGGGTTCTGTTACAGACGTCGTTGACTTGGAAGTATTAAAAAAAGAAGTGGAGTGTGTCGCAATGACTTGTTTCGAAATAGCATTTGCAAGTTAACTTTTACGCGCAGAATAGATTATCTGATTAAGCATTGACCAATGGTTCTGCAATGATGGTCATGGACACGGCGGTGAAGCCAATCATGACCAGCGTCATTGGAATATTCAATACCCAAGAGGGCAAGAGTTTGGTTTGACCAAATTGGGTGCTGTAGTAGCACGCTACCCGATGCGCCAAGAACACAGAAATGACATGGCCAATCACAATGCTGAAGGTGGCCACATACCAAGTTACTTTGGCATCAATCAGTCCAATATCAGGATAGTACTGTGCAGTACCCCATAAATTCATGCCAATTCCAAAGGGGTCAGACGCCAGGGCAATGATGTTTTGACCTTGTATGAAAAAAGAAGAGAAGTTGTGCGCTATGAGGTAAGCCATTGCAATTGGCATGAGGCTACTCAGAAATGATGATGCCAAGTCCAAAAGAGTGATGTCAATTGTTCTGCCAGGAAGAGTGGTCGCCGAGCCCATTTGAAGCAAGGCTCGGGTCATGAAGCAAGTGAACAGATAAATGGAAAGTAAAAGAATCCAAAGACTTAATAATCCCAAGCTTCCTAACAGGTAGCCATTGACATCGGATTGGATGAAAGGAATTTTGCCTGCAATTTTTTCAAACAGCAACCAAATGGGTCCTGCATGAATGCCATCAAACAAGACACTTGTGAAGACGGCAATGACCAAAGCAATGATGCTGATTTGACTGGATTTGTTTTGTACAACAGCTTGATATGGCACTTTATTTCTAGACAACAGCATGGCTCGCGTTTGTCCAATCAATTCAAAATACAGATTGAACCCATCAGCATGATTGCGCCATGTTGACGGACCAAATAGCCACATGCCTGCCCACATTGAAAGACTGTAGACCGCAATCCAATAACCGATGCGATGAGGCATGGATGCGATTGGGTAAATAACCTCTAAACCGCACCATAGCATTAGAAAAATGCAAGCTGGCCAGCGACCTAAATTGTCGGGCCAGCGCAACAAAGATTTTTCTGGCGAAGAATCATTGGTATTTTTTTTACCTTTGACCAAACTTAGCAAGTGCTCAAAGCCTTGAAAAAGTGCCAGCCAGGGATCGAGTTTGTTCCAGGCATTCCCAAACAGCATGCACGCAAAGGAAGTTCCTAACCACCAAACGATCCAAATGAAAGTAGGTGAGAAATTCATCAATGGATCTGCAGATCCCCAAAGGGCAGTGCACCATGTCAATATCAACAAGCCTACTGAAGAAAATTTCAGAAATCGCGTCCAGGCAGGTTGAGCATGGGACAAGCGGTCAAGCTTTTGATCAAGTTGAAAGATGAAGTAGGCTTTACGATCGGTGGGGTGGAATGAACTTTGTTTGAGGAAAGGTGTCAACAAGAAACTTAACAACACGACCCAACATGCAGCCACAATGACCCAAGACATGGGTATGGGCAAATCATAACGTTCTCCAAAGCCATGTGCCCGTACAATTTGCGGCACCAACAGGCAAAAGCTGCTGACCACCTTCGGCCCATGCCTTAGCAGTTGCAATGGACGATGGACCCAATTAGCGGGGTAGAACTTCAATGCTGGCCAAGGGAGGTGCATGTGCATGACCTTTTTTTGCACTTGTGTCATTGACTGATTTCAAAGGGTGCCATTCGAGTTTGAACTTTCCGGTTGACTTGGCCTGAAAGCGCAAACTTTGCAGTTCATTGGGTTGAAGTGGCAGACTCAAGCGGTAGGCATGGAGGTGAAGTTCTCCCGGCAAGTCACTGTCGACATTCAAGTTGATCCAATCGTTTTTGAATACTTTGAAAACAACTTCTTTTTGCGTTGGCGTTGAGCTGGAAATGTGAAGCGTCAATGGGACTTCCTGCTGTGCCCAGGCCATTGCAATGGCACAGCAGTTGAGTATCCAAAAAGTGGACTTTGAGGGCTGCACTTATTTTTGAGCTTGAGACCAGTCGGCAATTTTCCGGACCGAACCTGTCAATTCCAAGATGTGCATGCCAGAATTTGCGCGGTCAACAATATAGATGTAGCCACGCTCATCGACTTCAACGTTGTTGGTTTGAATAACACGCTTCTTAGATGCTTCTGTGAAAGGTAAAGATGATTCCTGCCCAGGTGGCGTTAACAGAGCAACGGTATTCTTATTCAAGGCGGGAATAAAGTAAGCAATCTCTTTAGGGTTCATTGGATTGCGAACATCCAATGCACGAACGCCAGCATTGAAGTGTGCAAAAAACATGATTTTCTTGTAGTAAAGCGGCGTCATGTTTTCATTGGATGAGTGAGTTCCAAATCGACCGCCTTTGGCGCAGAATTTTTCCTTTGTTTCGGGCACGGTCCAACTGGCCACGCCAAAGGGCTTGGTTTCAGTGGTGATATCCACAAACCAGACCATCTGACGACCTTCTAAGCATTCCTTTTGGATGGCTTCATCGGTGACCACAATGAAATCACGGACGCGTCCAAGGTAGTTGTTTGCAAACTCTGGGATGTCGACGCCAAACATGGGAAACACCGTGTGCGCGCCATGCATGGGTGGTAAGTCAAGTCTTGCAACTTGAGGCAAGAGTAAGTTTTCCGGTGTGGGCTCCTTCGGGCCATTGAGCAATTTATCGCGGTCAACGATTTGAAGGACACCTTCAGTGTTGGTGCCATAGCCAAAGTAGACTCGATTGCCTTTAGGACCTGTTGAGATGGGGCCGTGCAATGAAATTGGAACGGGTCCACCTGCGCCAGGCTGCTGGCCAATCAGGCCAAAGTCGCGGATAAAAACTGGTTTAGACGGGTCTGACAAATCATATATTTGAGTCATCCTATTGGTACGCCACTGAGGATTGCCGGAAACCAAATAGGCAATGCCTGTATCACATTCCCAAAAATTTTTGTGTGTGCCTTTAAGGCCTTTGCCAATGGTGGTGAGTAAATTAGGTTTGGCAGGATCGGTCACGTCCCAAACTTCGTGGGCCTGATTGCCAAAAACGCGAAGCATGTAAAACTTGCTCTTGTCAGCTTTGGGAAGATTGGCACCACTGCAGATGCGAACCATTTGAGCACCACCTTGCTCTGCTTTACCTTCTTCGCCAGGAATGTGCGTCAGATATTGCGGTTTTTTGGGGTCCGTGACATCGATGATTGAAGTGCCGTTGTCTTCGATCTTGCCATTCAATGGGTTTAGTTTTTTATCCCCATGGTGCCCGATATAGGCAATCCAGCGGTTACCTTGTTTTTGAATGGTGGGTTGATAGGCTGTTCTAGCTTGTAGGTCGCTGTAGCCAACCAGTTTCATGTTCATTGCCTGTTCTGCATCAGGGTTGGTCGCAAGAGCAGACTGCATACTTATGCAGCCCCATAAACCGAGTGCTAAAACGGCCCCCGAACGGTGGATAAACTGCTTGAACATGAATGTCTCCTTGTGATTAGATTACAAAGTCGGAAAATTTAATTGCTTGGGTCTCCGACCACAGGACCCGTTCCGCTGAATCGCTCCAAAGCCAAATAAATGACGGGGGTGATGTAAAGGGTGACAGCTTGGGAGAAAATCAATCCACCAACAACTGCAAGGCCCAGGGGCTGTCTCAGCTCAGCGCCAGCACCGATGCCCAAAGCAATTGGCAACGCACCCATCAGGGCGGCGATGGTGGTCATCATGATAGGGCGGAATCGCAATACACATGCTTCACGGATGGCCTTCGCAGGCGTCATACCCATGTGACGTTGCGCCTCAAGCGCAAAGTCAATCATCATGATGGCATTTTTTTTCACAATACCAATGAGCAACAAAATACCGATCGTTGCTATAAGTGTGAGGTCTTGTCCAAACAACATGAGCGTTCCCAAAGCACCAATTGCGGCAGATGGCAAGCCGGCAAAAATAGTGATGGGATGGATGTAGCTCTCGTAGAGCACACCAAGCAGAACGTAAATTACGAGCAAGGCAGAGACGATCAAAATGGTCTGACTGCCTTGAGAGTTTTTAAACACAGCTGCATCGCCACCATAAGTGCGAATGATGGAGCTGGGCAATTCAATGGCTTCGGCTGCTGCCTCCAATTGGGCGGTAGCATCTCCCAAAGCCGCGCCAGGTGCCAAGTTGAAGGAAACTGTCACGGCTTGAAGTTGGCCAACGTGATTGATGGAGGTGGGGCCAACAGTGCGGCTGATGGTGGCAAAGCTAGACAATGGCACCAAGGAGCCGTTGTTTGAGCGGACGTAGATTGAGTCTAAGGCGGACTCATCTCGCTTTGCTTCCGGGTTGACTTCCATGATCACCTGATAGCTGTCGGTCGCCAAATACATGGTTGAAACCTGACGTTCACCAAAGGCACTGAACAGTGCACTTCGGATGGAGTCGACCGAAACTCCCAAAGTATTGGCGCGGTCTCGATTGACTTGAATTTCGGCTTGCAAACCCCGCAATTGCGCGTCGCTTGTAATGTCGCGAAAAATGGTATTGCCACGCATTTTCTCTTGCAGCTTAGTTGCCCAAACATTCAGTTGATCCGCTTTCACGCTTTGCAAAATGTATTGGTATCGAGCTTTACTTTGACGTCCACCCAGTTGCAAATTTTGCACGGGCCGCATGAAAACATTGATGCCTGCCACGCCACGCAATTTTTTACGCAAAGTCTCTACGACTTCTTTCATGGGCTTACGCTCGCGCTGTGGTTTCAAAGTGATGAACATGCGCCCAACGTTTTGTGCGCCAACACCGCCGTTGAAAGAACTCACGGCATCCACATTCTCATCTTTTCTGAAAACGGACGCTACACGCTCTTGCAGAGTGATCATGGCTTCAAATGAAATGTCTTCAGGGCCTTCTGTGGTCACTTGAATTTGGCCAATGTCTTCTTCTGGAAAGAATCCCTTTGGAATGACGGCCAACATCCAGGCCGTGATGCCAAAGGTGGCCACAGCAATGATTAAGATGAACTTGCTGTGACCCAATGCAAAATCTAAAGATCGAGTGTAGGCTGCCAAGATGACGTTAAAGCCTTTCTCAAACATTTGAACCAATGCACTAGGAGGCTTTTTGTGAGTTTCATCTGTGAGGTAACGACTTGCCAGCATAGGGACAAGGGTTAAAGAGACAAAGGCTGAAACCGCAATGGACAAACCCACCACCACCGCAAACTCATGGAACAAAAGTCCAATCACGCCAGGCATGAAAAAGATGGGGATGAATACCGCTACCAATGAGGTAGAAATAGAAATGATGGTGAAACCAACTTCACGCGCACCTCGCAGCGCAGCCTGAAAAGGGGGGACGCCATCTTCTACGTGGCGAATGATGTTTTCAAGAACCACAATGGCATCGTCAACCACCAAGCCAACGGCCAAAGTCAGGCCCAATAAAGAAATATTGTCGAGACTGTAATTAAGACCCCATAAAAGCGCCACAGCACCCACCAATGAGATCGGCAACGATAGGGCCGGTATCACAGTAGCCACGAATCGGCGAAGGAACAAGAAGATGACTAAGACAACTAAAACAATGGTGCCAAGAAGGGTTAAGGTGACGTCTTCAAGTGCGTGTCGAATGGACAAGGAACGGTCATTAACGGGAGTCAGTGAGACCGATTCAGGCATCTGAGACTTGAGTTCAGGCAAAGCGGTTTTGACTGCATCGACCACGCGAACTGTATTTGCACCGGGTTGTCTTTGAATTGCTAAAGTGATGGAGTTTTCGCCATTCAAAGTTGCCCAGCTTTTAATGGTTTCGACGCTGTCTTGAACTTTGGCCACATCTCTTAATCGAACAGGTATGCCACCCTTATTGCTGATGATGAGATCTGCAAATTCTCGGGCTGAACTCATCTGTTTATTGGCTTGGAGGACTAAGGTTTGTTGAGGACCTTCCAGAGTACCCGCTGGCGTATTCACGTTGGCTGCTTTCAATGCGGCACTCAATTCATCCAATCCAATGTTGCGTGCTGCAAGCGCTGCAGGGTCAACGCGTACGCGAACCGCAAACCGCTTGGAGCCATAGATATTGACTTGTGCCACGCCGTCAATGGTGGAGAGTGTGGGCGAAATTAAATGTTCAGCAAAGTCTTGCAGTTCTGCCTGTTGTAGCGAGGGAGAACGCAAGGAAATCAATAGAACAGGGGCATCCGCTGGGTTCACTTTCCGATAGGAGGGTGGGATGGTCATGTCGATAGGCAGGGTGCGTTGTGCCCTCAGCAAAGCCGCTTGTACATCCAAAGAAGCCGCATCAATGTTTCTGCTCTCAATGAATTCCAGCGTGATAGAGGTGCTGCTTAGGGTACTGCTCGAACTGATGACCTTCAATCCAGGGATGGTTTGAAATTGTTTTTCAAGAGGCAAAGCGACTGAGCTGGCCATTGTTTCTGGATTGGCCCCTGGCAAAGTGGCAGACACGTTAATGACAGGTGTGTCGTAACTCGGAAGGGCTGCCACTGGAATATTTTTGTATCCAATCACACCTGCCAAAACTATGGCTGTGTTGAGCAGCACCGTCATGACGGGTCTGCGAATAAAGAGCTCAGAGAAATTCATGAAGTTTGACCTGACGCTTATTTAGGTGCTGCTGGATTGGTGTCGGTAGGTTTACCGGCTCCAGCTGCATCTTTGGACTTCTCAGCTACCTTGACGCCTGGCCGTAGATTTTGTTTGCCGTCTGTGACGATGATGTCGTTTTCTTCTACGCCTGTAACTACAGCTTCTGGTCCTGCTGCAAAGACCATCTTGATGGGTTTAATGACGGCTTTGCCATCTTCAACAGCATACACAATGGGGCCGCGCACTGTTTGAATGATGGCGGCTTGAGGCACCACAATGGCATTCTCAAGTTTCTTGGTGGTTAAGCCCACATTGACAAATAAACCGGGCCAAAGCTTGCTGTCTTTGTTATCAAAAATGGCTTTCAATTTGACGGTACCAGAAGCCGTATCTACAGCGTTGTCTACAAACTGAAGTTTTCCAACGAGAGGTTTCTTTTCTTCTGGCAAAGTCGCGGTGACTTTCACATTGCTTTGGCTGCTGACAGCGGCTAAGAAATCGGCCAAATCACGTTGCGGTAAGTTGAATGCAACGGCAATAGGATTGACCTGAACAATGGTCGCCATGACTGTGTTATTGGCTTGAACAATGCTGCCTGTGGGGGTATTGATAATGCCAGCACGACCAGAATGAGGCGCCGAAATCTTGTCGAATGACAAAGCGACTTGTGCAGCTTGAACACTTGCAAGATCGGATGCAACAACAGCAGCGGTTGAGTCAACCAATGTTTGAGCCGTATCAACAGCCGCACCAGAAACAAAATTTTGAGCAACCAATTCACGACTTCGAGCCAATTGACGTTTGGCATCTGTCAATGCTGCTTGATCCTTAGCCAATTGAGCGTTGGCTTTTGCCAAGTTGGCTTCGTCATTTCTGCTGTCTAGGCTGAATAAAGAATCACCTTTGTTGACAAATTGCCCTTCTTTGAAATGTACTTTGGCCACAGCAGAAGTGACTTGAGGCCGAATGTCTACGCTGGCCAGAGATACCGCTGTACCAACTGCTTTCAGAACGACTGGCAAATCTTTTTTCTCAACCTTTGTGGTCACCACTGTGACGACCGGTGCTGGCGTTGCTGATGGCAATGGTGTTTGTCCGTTTGGCGAGCTTGCTGTGCTTGGAGCGGCAGCCGATTTGCCATCTGCGTTTGTGGCGGGCGCTGAACTGGGAGGTGGTGTTGTCGCCGATTTTTCCGCTTCTTCTGCAGATTTTTTAGAGCATCCAAACAAACTCAGTGTGATTATTACCCCGCCAATTGCCATCAAAGCAAAAGACAGAGGTTTAGAAGTGTGGATAGAAGTTTGATTCATACCGAATTTAAAAGTGATAGAGGCCATATAAAAAAGCTGGTTGGCAGGGTTTTTATATAGAAAAACGTTCACTATCAGTTTAATAGGTTTGAGTAATGTTCATGTAAATTCATATAAGGGTAAATAGCTAGTGATGGCGAAATAGCTTTACAAAGGGAAGCGATAATCAGAGCAAGCTTTTTAATGGGGGAAGCCCTGATTAACCATGACGCACTTTTTTCTTCGAATTAAAAGTCAACGGTTTGCACTGTTCGGTTTCATCTTATGCATACTGAGCCTGAATGCATCTGCCCAATTTGGGGGCGGCATGGGGGGGATGGGAGGCATGGGCGGTGGTAAAAGATCTGGCAGCTACGATCGATCAAGTCGATCTGAAAATCCTAAAAATCAAAACTCCGAAAGAGCATTTGAGTCTGCCAACAGTTCTGACCAACTACTTGCTAGATTGGGCACTTTGCAATTTGATTTGAAATTGACGGAAGAGCAGTTGCCAAATTGGTCTAAATTTGACAGCAAAATCAGAACATACATTGAAGACTTAGAGCGCGAAAAAATCAGAGGAATTCCCGCCCCCATGGCTGAGGCTCAAATTCCTACGAACTTCTCTGGCATGTCTTATGTCAGCAAAATGGTTGATTCTGTGAGAAACAGATACGCAGATCTAGAAGACATTGAATCGGCCATCAAAAGTCTCTATCAAACTTTGACGCCATCTCAAAAAATTGTGTTGGATGCACGTATTCCAAGCATCCTGGTTCGAGATCTTGGTCGTTAAGAAATTTAAATACAAACATCAATTGCAGTTACGTGGTGATTGGAGGCAATATGAATTCAAAACGAGAACTTCTTTTAGCAATGGGTTCAGGGCTTGTCTCATCTGGCTTTGCTCAATCCCCCGCTTCGGTCCCCCCAAAGAAAAAGGTCCATTAGTTTGGTTAGATATGGACCAAGCAGAGCTTGATGCCTCTTATGCAGAAGGGGAGGATTACCGTAGCAGGTCAAGTTAACCAAGTGGTACATTTAGCAAATGACGAAATCGGAGTCCTCATCAAGCCGCATACGCACCACAAGTCGAACCAACGATCCTGAACGGACGATGGCTGAGATTTTGAAAGTCGCGACCACAGAGTTCGCAGACAAAGGTTTGGCAGGGGCACGCATCGATGAAATCGCAGCGGCCACAAGCACCAGCAAGCGCATGATCTATTACTACTTTGGCAGTAAAGACGGTTTGTATGTTGCCGTTTTGGAAGCGGCCTACGGCCGTATGCGTCAAATTGAAACGAATCTGCACCTGAGCGACCTTGAACCTGAAGAGGCCTTGAGGCGCTTGGTTGAATTTACCTACGATCACCATCAAAGCAATGAGCAGTTCATTCGTTTGGTCATGACGGAAAACGTACAACGTGGCGAATACCTGGCACAAAGTAAAGAAATTCAAAAGCTCAATGGTTCGGCCTTGCAGACCATTCAGGACCTGTACACCCGTGGCTTGAAGAAGGGCGTTTTCAAGAAAAACCTAACGCCCCTCGAAATCCATTCGGCCATTTCTGCACTCACATTTTTCAATGTGTCCAATCAACACACTTTTGGCCTCATCTTCAAAGGCAAGACGCCTAAAGGCAAAGCTCAAACGCTGAAAAAGTCCCAGGTTGTGGACATGCTGATGAGTTATGTGTGTGTTTAATGGTTCGTAAGTACTGATATTCAAATTAGACATAACAGGTAGCCGCTTATTTTCTTGACAGATAAGGGTAATTACTTACCTTAAAAAACTAACTAGTTCGTACATTATTGATTGAGCTCAATTTCTAGGAATCCGCAGATGACCCGTTTCTTCGATATCACTTGCAAAGGGATCGAATACCTGATTGCCGCTTTCATGGCGGCCATGGTGGTTTTGGTTTTTGGCAACGTTTTGCTGCGATACGGCTTTAACTCAGGCATCACATTGTCCGAAGAGTTGTCTCGTTGGTTGTTTGTATGGATGACATTTTTGGGTGCCATCGTTGCCTTGCGTTCCCACGAGCATCTGGGAACAGACATGTTGGTAGGGCGTCTTGGACCTGTCGGCAAAAAGATCTGCATGGGCCTGTCTCAACTCCTCATGATGCTGTGCTGCGGGTTGGTT
>Ga0194050_1000543_pt1 | contig 13219 bp, 8 predicted proteins | sample SepL2310m_MetaG_FD_148657 | JGI IMG/M metagenome (GOLD analysis project Ga0194050, IMG submission 148657) | Anoxic zone freshwater microbial communities from boreal shield lake in IISD Experimental Lakes Area, Ontario, Canada - Sep2016-L239-10m | ecosystem: Environmental > Aquatic > Freshwater >...
AGTATCCCCTTCATACGCTTTAATCAACCGATGGATTGCCGAAGGAGCGCGTCCAAGTGATCCCAATGCGAGGCGAGTTATTGGAATTGATGCCTATCCTCTGATACGTGTCATGCATCCTTCGAGCCATCAGCAGGTGCGAGTGATGGCGCATTACTCCGACGGCTCCAATGAAGATGTCACTCCAATGGCTCAGTATGAAGTCAATGCGCCCGAACTCGCGGCCGTTGATAAGTCTGGGCTTGTCACCGCCGTTGAGCGAGGTGTGGGTCCACAACGCAGTGGCACCGCCGCCCTGATGGTGCGGTACCAAAGTCAAGTTGCCGTATTTCGAGCAACTATCCCACTTGATTCCCCCCCTCGATTCCGTGCGATGACGCAACGTTCCTGCGGCGAGTCTCACTCGACATTGTTGGACGCATTCCAACGCTTGATGAAAGCCGTACGTTTCTGGCCGATGCCGATCCTACAAAACGCGAGAAGGCCATCGATCGACTGCTCGAGAACCCTGAATATGCCGATTATTTTGCAAACAAATGGAGCTCTATTCTTCGCAATAAACGAACCGACGATGCCCTCCACCGTCGAGGCAGCTATTCCTTTCACGCGTGGATTCGAAAGAGCATGCTCGAGAACAAACCCTACAACGAGTTCGTTCGCGATATTCTCACCGCGACAGGAGAAGCAGGAAGCCATCCTCCAGTCATCTGGTATCGCCAAGTCACTGACGCCAATCAGCAAGTTGAAGATTCCTCACAGTTATTTTTAGGACTGCGTTTGCAATGTGCGCGATGCCATCATCATCCGTTTGAAAAGTGGAGCAGTGAAGATTACTACCAACTTTCGGCGTTCTTTTCTCGTGTGGGACGAAAGAAAGGATTGCAGCCGGGAGAAGATCGACTCTTCCACGATCGTGGAACTCCTCAGGCCAACGGACCTAAGGGAGTTGTAAAAGCGGCCGTTCTCGGATCGCCCCCAGCTGAAATTGCTGCTGATCAGGATCCTCGGCAGGTGCTGTTGGATTGGATGACTGCCGCCGACAATCCGTATTTTGCTCGGTCCTTGGTGAATCGTTATTGGAAACACTTTTTTTCTCGGGGACTCGTTGAACCTGAAGACGACATGCGTTTGACCAATCCGCCCACCAATCCCGCGCTGCTCGATGCGCTTGCCAAGCATTTCGTAGAACATGGTTACGATCTCAAGGACAAGGACATCATTCGAACGATCTGCCGCTCGGCCACCTATCAGCTCTCTGCTGAGCCGAATGAACTAAATGCGGAGGATCGTCAGAGTTTTTCACGCTTTTACCCGAGACGGCTTCCCGCAGAAGTCGCGCTCGACTCAATCGACACACTTGCCGGAAAGAGCACCGGGTTTAGTGGCACGCTCGGTGGAACTCGTGCGGTGCAACTGCCCGACTCAAACTTCAATAACTATTTTCTGACTGTCTTCGGTCGACCAAACGGAGACAGTGCCTGCGAGTGCGAACGGGTTTCTGATGCAAACCTGGCACAAAGCCTGCACTTGATCAATTCCACTGACATTCTTGGGAAACTGACTGGAAATCTTGATCAATTCCACTGACATTCTTGGGAAACTGACTGGAAATGACGGCCGGGCCTTTCGGCTTGCCAATGAAAAAGAACGCGATGTGAAGCAGAAGATTTCTGAACTCTATCTCGTTGCGTTCTCTCGTGAGCCTACCGCTGAAGAAACGGCCTTGATCGAAACGTACCTCGTTGCCCATGCCGAAAATGTGGCCGGTGCGTACGAGGACTTGATCTGGTCACTCTTAAATACCAAGGAATTTCTGTTCAATCATTAGAGCTTTTAAAAAATAGTTTTCCTTCCAAGAGGCATTTCAGACTCGATCGAATTCGCACCTTTATTCAACCGTTCTGGTCGTGGATGTCATTTCCTCTCCAGAACTCCTTCCTCAGGTTCCTCCATTCTCATTCGTAGGATGTACCACTCCATGCTGAACAAACTTTTCTCTTGGTTGACAGCGTTTGCTGGCGTGAGAACGAACTCATGGTGCGGTTGCTCTTTACGAGTGATCGCAGCGTTTTGTTTTCTCTCGTCGCAGATGCTGCTGGCGGATTTTCCGCAAGCTCGCCTGGCAACGATTTATCCCCCGGGAGGCAAGCAGAATTCTCAGGTAACTGTTGCGATTGTTGGAACCGATCTCGACGACCTACAGAAACTTACTTTTTCGCATCCCGGTATTACCGCTATTCACAAAATGAGCGAACCGACTGAGTTCGATCCTCAACCAAAACCGATCCTGGGACAGATGGTCGTCTCTATTGCCGCGGATGTGCTGCCAGGGATCTACGATGTTCGTGCGGTCGGTCGTTACGGCGTCAGTAATCCTCGGGCGTTCATGATTGGAACCGTGGAAGAACTTCGCAAAGAAAAACCTGCCGACGATGTCGCTACGGCAATTGATATTCCTCCTGATGCTGTTGTTTCCGGGGGCTACGGCAATTGATATTCCTCCTGATGCTGTTGTTTCCGGGAAAGCAACCGCTGGCAAAGCCGATCATTACGCCGTTTTGCTCGCCGCGAATCAGCGGGTTCGAGTCAGCGTGTGGAGTAAACGATTGGAGTCGCGAATGACGCCCATCGTTTCAATTGCTGATGGATCTGGAAAGGTTCTTGCAGCATCGAATCGAACTCCCAGCGATGACCCAGTACTCGATTTTGTGGCGCCGATTGCAGGCAAGTACATTGTGAAAATCAGTGACTTTTTTGCCGGAGGAGGAGACGAACTCTTCTATAGACTCTCTCTCTTTTGACTCTCTCTCTCCACTGGGCCTCAGATTGATTTCGTTTTTCCACCTGTGGCAAAGCCCGGAGAGACCACAAAAATCAGCGTTTTTGGACGCGGTCTCCCAGGCAGTTCACCCGCCATTCTTGAAGGCGGCGCTGGATCTCTCGAGCAAGTCACGGTCGATGCGAGTCTCGGCGATCCTGCCAAGGGCACTTTATCGCGAGTTTCACGTCGCTTGATGGCGCCGAGAGATTCATCCATAGACGCTGGAGATATCTCAGCGAGCCTGCTTTCTTCTGCTTTGCAACCAATCGCCGCACTTGCTGCAGTTGGTCCTGTTGTGATTGAAACCTCACCGAATGACACTTCATCGCAGCCACAAGCAATTCAAATCCCTTGCGACGTTGCTGGTCGATTTCATCCCAAGGGAGATCGCGACTGGTATTCGTTTACAGCCAAAGCGGGAGAAGAGTTCCGATTTGAAGTCATCTCGCAGCGACTAGGTCTTCCCACGGATGCATCGCTCACCATTGAGAGCGTTGGGGTTGACGACAAGGGACAGCCTGTTGTCAAAGAGATTGCGTTTTCCGACGACATTGCAGCAGACTTTGCAGGCGTTGGAGTCGATCGTCCAACGACCGACCCTGCTATTTCGTTCAAAGCTCCTGTTGATGGCAACTACCGCGTGCTGATACGGGATTTAACATCGGATTCCCGCACGCTTCCAGAACATGCCTACATTTTGGAAATTCGTCGCCCCGCACCCGACTTTCGTCTGCTTGTCATGCTCGCGCTGCGTGATAAAGCTGATGCGAATAAGGCAGCCATCTGGACGCCGTCACTTCCGATTGGCGGATCGCTTGCCTTGGATGTACTCGTGCTGCGTCGCGATGGTTTTGCAGGTGAGATATCTCTGGAAGTTGAAGGGCTTCCAGCCGGCGTGACAGCATCAACAGTATCGATCGAGTCCAAGTCAAATCGTGGATCGCTCGTGCTTTCGGCTCCCGAAGGGGGTCGCGCCGACGTCGACCACCATTCGAGTCATCGGTCGTTCGAAATTAGACACTACAGAGCTTGTTCGATTCGCTCGTTCCGCAACCTTGACATGGAATGTTGATACCGCGAATTCTCCTCAAATTGTGCGAGAAATGCATGATATTCCGCTTGCCGTGGTCGCTGATATTGCTCCGGTAACGCTCGCTCAAAGCGCGGCAAAAGTGTGGGAAACATCTCGCGGTGGAAAATTATCAATTCCACTGGGAGTTGTTCGTCGGGCAGGATCAAAAGGAGAACTGTCGCTCACCGCCGCGAATCTCCCTGCTGAACTCAAGGTCGCTGAACTCAAGCTTGCCGAAGGGGCTGCAGCTGGAACGGTAGAACTCGACTTCGATCCCAAACTTCCTGCAGGATCATATGTTGTCATTCTTACTGGAGCCGCCAAAGCTTCCTATCAGAGAAACCCACAGGCCGCAGAAGTTGCAAAAGCTGATCACGAACGCATAGCAGCTTTATCAAAAGAACGAACGGCTATTGCAGAAACTGCCAAGCAAGCAGTCGCTACTGCTGACAAACTCCTTCTCGATTCTCAAGCGATCGGAAAGCAAGCCGTTACTGCGATTGAAGAATCGAAAAAATCGATGCTCGACATCGACAATGCGGCAAAGCAAACTGCTATTGCATTCGAGGCGGCTAAAAAGCTCGCTGCCGAAAAGCCTGGCGATGCCGCGGTAGTCGAAGCACGAAGCAGCAAAAGTTGCTGAGAAGGCTGTTGCCGATGCTGCTTTAAAGCTCGTTGCTGCAACCACGCTCGTTCAAGAACGCACTGTCGCCCAAGCTGCTGCACAGAAAAAAACAGATGAACTTATTGCTGCCAAGGTGACTGTAGACAAATCAATGCAGGAATCAGTCGCAAAAGCCAAAGCTACAGAAGAAGAGAGAGTTCGTCGAGAAAAGATTGCGACTGATACCGCTGCGGCAAGTGTTGCCAAGGATATCGACGTGCCGATTATGATGCCACCGATCACCATCCGCGTTGCCGAATCACCTCTGACCATCGCTCCCGCACCGGAAAAAATCACACTCAAACAGGGGACTGCAGCAGACCTGACGCTGGCCTGTACACGATTATTCGGATTTGTTGGAGAAATTGCTCTTGAGGCAGCCCCCGCAGCACCGGTGAACGGACTTGCGATTGCACCTCTGACGATCCCTGCGGATCAACCGCAGGGAATTCTCAAACTTACGACCACGCCACAAACCCCTCCGGGTTCCTACGAGCTCGTCATCAAAGCCAAGGTAAAGTTTTTTGAACGCGAAATCGTCTCGGAACGTCGAGTGCCGGTGGTGATCGAAGCCGTTGCGGCAGAAGTGCCGAAAACCTGACGACCATCTCTAGAGTACGGATGATTTTTTGTATTGCTCACTATCAGTTTCTTTTTCTGTTTTCACCGCGTTGGAATCCATTGAAGAGTTACGCCCTTTCAAGACAGAGGCCTTTTTCATGCATGTCCTATGGTTCAAACGAGTATCACGCAGCATCTGCACTTTTGTTTTTCTTTTTTCAATACTTGGAATTTCTGTTTTGTTTTTCTTTTTTCAATACTTGGAATTTCTGCTGGCACTGGAGGCATGCTGAAGCTGTCGGCTGCTGAAGGACTCGCCGTAAAACTTCCTATGAGACCGGATGCTGTACGGTTTCAGGATGAAATTCTGCCGCTCCTCTCTGGTAGTTGCACCGCGTGTCACAATCAGAAAATTCACGAGGGTGGTCTCATTCTCGATTCCGTAAAAGCAATTCTGACCGGTGGTGACTCTGGTCCATCGGTAGTTCCAGGAAAACCTGTGGAGAGTCTCGTTTACTTAAGGGCCTCTCATCGACTCGAAGACTTCATGCCGCCTACTGACAATAAAGTAGGCGCAAAAAATCTTTCCGCCGAACAACTCGGGCTCCTTGAGCAATGGATCCAAGAAGGTGCGACCGTTGGCCCAAAAATTGAACGAAAGCCGATTGCCTGGAAATCACTTCCGCTTGGGTCTGGAGGTGTTTTGACTGTCGAACAACTCGGGCTCCTTGAGCAATGGATCCAAGAAGGTGCGACCGTTGGCCCCAAAATTGAACGAAAGCCGATTGCCTGGAAATCACTTCCGCTTGGGTCTGGAGGTGTTTTGACTGTGGCTATGAGCAATGAAGGTCGACTCACAGCAGCCGCTCGCGGTGGACGAATCAGCCTCTACAACACTTCCTCTGCTGAACTTCTTGCCACCCTGATTGATCCATCAATGGTCGCCGCTGACATGCCTGTGGCAGATACGTCGCATCGCGATCCCGTCGCATCCTTGGCAATCGCTCCATCAGGTGACCTCGTAGCATCCGGTTCATTTCGCACCATTAAACTTTGGAAAAAAATCCCTCCTGCGCGTCTGCTCGAGCTTGCCGATACCGCAGCAGCAACTGCAATTGACTCCACTGCGATTGATACACTCACTGTGACTGGCTTGACTGACGGACGACTCATCCTTTCCGACAGATCAAAAGGGACTGTGGTCCGCACGATCAATGCCCACAAGGCTGCCGTGACGGATGTTGAGTTTTCCCTTGACGGTGCTACGATTTTTTCTTCTTCACGCGACGGTTCTCTTCGCGCTTGGAAGACTGCCGACGGCACGCCGGCTGGTGAATTAATTCGCACCGGCGAAGTCCATTCCTTGGCACTTGTTTCCGGAGGAGCGCAGCTTGCCAGTGCAGAGTCCGACTTTGTCATTCGAGTCTGGAGTCTCCCGCTTCCACCGGCTCCCGTGGAAGGCATTGCACCTCCTGTTGTCATGCCGCTGAAGGAACTCAAAGGGAGTACCCAGGCAGTTGTTTCACTGACGGAAATGCCGGCTGTTGCTGGGCAACTTGTCAGTGCCGGAGTTGACGGTGTTGTGCGCCTATGGAGTATCGAAACTGCTGCGGTACTCAAACAATTTGCGCACGGTGGTGCTGTCACGGGCCTCTCGATTCGTGCTGACGCAACGCGACTTGCATCCGTCGGCACGGTTCCTGGCATAAAGCTCTGGGACATAGCCAGCGGACAACTTGTGCTGGAGTCAAAAGGTGACATACGCATCGCAGATCGGCTGAAGTCTGCTGACATTGCACTGATTCTGGCAAAAGAAAATGTTGAATACAGCAAGGCACAGGTCGCTGCTGCTGAAAAAGCAGTGCTCACCGCCGCTGAAGAAATAAAGAAAACGAGCGAGGCCATGGCCGCTGCGGAAAAAGCAATGGCTGAAAAAACGGAGGCTGTCAAAGCTCCAACACTTGCGAAGTCCGAAGCCGAGAAAGCCGCAGCCCAATCGACTGCCGCCATGCCAGTAGCAGTCGAGGCTCATGCAGCGGCCGTAAAATCGGCTGCCGCGATAGTCGCTGCTCTTGAAGGCGCTACAGCGAGTGTTGCAGCAGCTACAAAAACTGTTGAAGTTTCTCCAGGAGATGCCGGCGCTCTTGAGACATTGAAGGCCTTTCAAGCCGCCGCCGCCGCTGCCACTGTGGCCAAGACCGCCACTGATGAAACCGTCAAGCAGGCGACTGCCCATGTTGAGCGATCAAAAGTAAAACTTGACGAGACAACCAAAAAACTCGCGGAGGCCGTGAAAGCATTTGATGCTGCTGAACAGGCCCGTAAACAGGCTGAAACTGGACTGGCATCAGCCAAGCGAGCCGTTGAATTTGCGCAGCAAGCAAGCAAGCAGGCTGACCTTCAGGTCCCACTTCAAAAGACACTTCAAACACAAGTTGATGCAACTCTGGTTGCTCAGGATGCAACTCAAAAACAAGTGACTCAGGAAAACACAGCATCGGAAAAGCCACTGCTGACCGTCGCTTTTTCGCAGGACGGTTCCTTGCTGGTGGCATCCGGAACGGATGGTCGTGCCTATCTCTTTGGAGGCACTGACGCAAAGCCTCGAGGAATTATTGATGGCATTGGTGACGGGCGAACGCTGATCGATGCTCCGATTGCAAAACAAATACTCGTGGCCGGTGGGGAGTGCAAAACAAATACTCGTGGCCGGTGGACCTGCTCTTGCAGGAATCTGGAACGCGGCAAGTGTATGGAGCCTCGAACGCACGATTGGTGGAGAGCAGACACCTCCGACCGATGAAGACATCGCAGATGGCCCACCAGTCGACATTGTGACGGCACTTGCTTTTTCTCCCGATGGGAAACTGCTCGCTTCAGGAGGAGGACATTCAAGCCGCAGCGGTGAGATTAAACTTTGGAACACGGCCGATGGTGCCTTTGTCAGAGGCATCACGACACCGCATTCAGATACTGTTACATCGCTTGAATTTTCTTATGCTGGCGACATGCTTGCGTCTTGCGGAACTGATCGATTTGTAAAAGTTCACAAAGTGGCTGACGCAACTCTTGTTAAGGCATTCGAGGGACATACCGGTCACGTGCTCGGAGTTTCATGGCAGGCCAATGGCCGTCGGCTTGCCAGTGCGGGTGCCGACAAGGTGATCAAAATCTGGGATCTTGTCAGCGGCGAGCAGCAGCGAACTATTGCCGGTCTGACCAAGGAGGCCACTGCCATTCGGTTTCTTTCTCCTTCGGAAGAAGTGCTTGCGGCTTCAGGCGATCCAACCGTTCGCATCTACAATGCAACGAGTGGGGGCACTGTGCGACAATTCGAAGGAGCCGTCGACTTTGTTCAATCAATTGCTGTCGACAAAGCGTTTCTTGTTTTGCAGGTTCCCAAGATGGAAAACTCCGAATCTGGAACACCGCTACCGGAGTGATTGTGCACACGATTGAGCCATCTGCTGCACCGTCAAAGTAAAACGCTCATTCACCAACGCCCACTTTTTCAAATCCGACTCGACAGAAATCCTTAAGAATTCGCTGCGCAGTACCACTGAATACAACAGCAGGCAACTGCGTTTAAAGGAGTTCGGCGATCGGTTCACGTTCAACTAAATATTGCGGGCGACCAGTCGTATCAACGATCGTCGTGCCTGCGGTGTTAATGCCGAGATTGTGATACAGAGTCGCTACAATCTCCTGCATGTGAACTGGTCTGTCAGTGGCATGTTCGCCAAGACGATTGGTCGCACCAATCACTTGCCCGGTTCGCATTCCACCTCCAGCCAAAAGTGCAGCACTTACTTGCGGCCAGTGATCTCGGCCAGCACCTGCATTGATTTTTGGGGTTCGACCAAATTCACCCCAGACAACGATTGTCACATCATCAAGCATGCCACGAGATTCCAGATCGTTGATGAGTGCACTCAAGCATTGATCAAGCTTCGGACCATGATCCCGGACGAGATCAAAATTCTGCGAATGGCTGTCCCATCGACCATAGCTAAGACTCACCACACGCACTCCTGCTTCGATCAGGCGTCTGGCCATCAGCAACTGATCGTTGCACGTGGGAGCACCATCGTACTGGTATTGGTAGGGCTTTCCGTTTCCGTAGGCCTCGACAATCTTTGGATCCTCTTTCGAAAGGTCCATCGCTTCGAGAAGTTTTGAGCTACTCAAAACATCGAATGCCCTTTGACCGAACGCATCCATGCCCGACATCATTCCGGATGCATCGGCATCTCGTCGCAGACGATCAATACTCGAAAGCAAAGCCTTTCGATCGCCGAGCCGTTCGATAGACATTCCTTTTAAAGTCATGTTTTCCCGATCCGGCCCGTCTGGCTTGAATGGGGCAAACGAAGGTCCGAGAAATCCGGCGGTTCCTGAATCGGACCAAGGGCCGTGGGAAGTCTTCGCAGCAAGCCCAACAGAAGGAGGAACTGACGGATCAACCGAACCCTTCAGTTTGCTTATGCCTGCGCCAACAAAAAAGGACGACCTCCGAGCGAACGCAGGCTGTCGGGTGTCCAGCCTGTCATGCACTGAAAAGCCGCATGATCGCCGTGGCAACCAACGATAGATCGTATGATCGCGCACTTGTCCATTTTTGCTGCCAGCTTTGGGAATACTTCGCAGATTTCTATCCCGCTGACATTTGTTGAAATGGGCTTAAAATCGCCTCGAATTTCACTTGGGGCATTGGGCTTTAAGTCCCACATATCTTGATGCGGCGGTCCACCACCGAGAAAAATATTAATCAACGCCTTGTGCGACGTTTTTGGACTGGAGAAAGAAGTCCGGTTGTCATCGGCCCGAAGCAATCCTGCAAGGGACAACCCTCCTACGCCGAACGAAAAACCCCCGATCGCAAGAAAGTCTCGCCGACTTTTTCCGTTGCAATAGTTCTGCTTGTTTCCAAAAATCGAGAGCATCGGTCACCTCATTTTTTAAAACTTTCGAATCAACGCGAGAGAAAAAACTTGCCTTCCAAAAATAGTCTTAGGAGGGTTTCCCTATCGATTGTAAAAATAGCTGTCTGATTCATCCCTCGTTGAACCGGTTGCACGGCTGATCTTTCAATCGTCATCTTAGTTCTATAGAGACGACTCTACCAAAGTTGAACCGATCCAGAAGCCGATTGCCTCTGTAAAATTACTCAAAACTCAAGCATTGACAACACTTTGCGTTCTAATTCGCTCATGGATCGGTGTTTTTACGAGATTGTTCTGAGATTGTTCGCGTCTCGCTTTTTTATCAAAGAAGCAGGACTCTCCGACTTTTCTTCGACTCCGTCGACAAACACTGTTTTTGAGCTGGATTGCTTTAAAAATAGAGAACTCTTGGAGGTTTTTCAATTTCAATACAATGCAGTAAGATGACTTTTCCACGGATCTTCTCAGTCCTATACGATACGATCTCGTTACACTCTTTTTGGGTGTCGATATAGAAAAAAATCGTAGCGAGTTCTTCGTTTCAATCGCGACAACCGATCACCGCCAGCCATTCCTGCCAGTTTTTGACAGATACCTACTCAGAACAATCCGAGGACGTTTAGTGTCTTCAAATTTAAAACTCGACCCATGCCGTGATTGGCTTGGAATTGCTGCCAATGAACTCGACGATCCTCGCAAAGTGTTGGGGCTCTCCGCATTTGAATCTGATCCTCTGACTGTGCTTCAATCGGCCGAGACCCGACTGCTCTTGCTCAAACAAGTATCGGCCGGTCCCTATGAGGTTGTACGACAGGCTTTGATCAAACGTGTTGAGGAATCGCAGAGATTATTGCTTTCCGAGATTTCTGCGATGCCACAGCAAGGTTCAGCGATTCCAGTTTCGCCGGCCCCAAGATCAGATCGATTAAAATCAAGCTCCGTTGCATCAAATGAAAAGCTCGAACGAGTTCAGTCGTCCACGCTAAAAGAGGGGGTCCATTTGCGATGCCGATTCCACCGTTCCAATCAGGCATGGCAGCCACGCCGCCGATGACTCCCAAAACGCCGTGGGAACGTTCTCAACAAGAGCCTGCGACGAATGTCTCTCCTGCATTGTTTGACCCTGCTCCCGTAGTTCGACCCAGCCCCTACCGACGCAAATCAAACTCCAATGCAGGTGGTTTGATCGTGGTAATGCTCGGCTTGGTCACATTGCTACTTGTGTTGGGATTGTTAGTTTTTTCACAAAACAAAGATGGTCGCAAATCTGAGGAAATCGCTTCCGCAAACACAACTGATGCGCCCTCAATTTCCACTGAAGAAAAGCCCCAACAAAACTCTGAACAAACAGTTACTGTCCCTGGTGCAAAGAATTCATCGCAAGACACGACCGAAGTGCCCGATCCCGCTCCCGTCAAGCCAGTGAAAAAGATCCCGCCGTCACGTGGCAAGCCTGATCGCGTTCCATCCGATGCTGCCACTGAAGAGCCTCCTGAGGTTTCGCTTCCGCCGGAAGACTCGCAGCCCCCTTCGCCTGAAACTACCGAAGAAACTGATGTACCGATCGACTCCGATATTCCGAAAATGGAGATGACAGAGATCACAGAGATGACTGTCGAAGAAAGTTCTGATGGTGATTCCGCCGATTCCAAACCTGAAAAAGTTCCTCTGCCAGAGGCTTCTACTTCCGAGGAACAATCCGCGAAGGAACATGCAGTTACTCTCGCCGCAATCCTTGAGGCCCGCGGTGCACTTGCTCGGCTTGAGTTTGAAACAGCCAGACGTGTACTTGAAGTAGCAATCAAAAAAACCGACGGGGAATCCGCCGAGCGGCTGAATCGTTACCTGACGCTCACTCACTACGCGGAAGGGTTTCAAGATCACAAGCGAGAGGCGCTTGCGAGCGTGATTGTTCCGGCCATGAATACGAGGTTGGAAAACAGCGAATAGGAATCGTTGAATATAGTGATGACACACTCGTGATTCGTGCTGCGGGTGGAAATAAGACGTTTAAATCAGACGCGATCCCAGCGGGAATTGTTATGGCGATTGTGACTACTTGGTACGATGAAAATCCGGCCAATATGCTGTTTCTGGGGGCCTATCAGTTGTCACGACCAGATCCCAAAGTTGACGAGGCTCGAACGTGCTGGGAAAAGGCTGCTCGCGAAGGCGCAGAAGCAAAAGATCTTCTTCCGTTGCTCGATGAGGATTTTTCGACGGGCGAGTAGTTTCTGAATTTTGCGAACAACTGTTAATAGATGTCCTGCAGAATTCGTTCGAGTTCATCCGGCACCAGCAATACAGGATTTCCGTTCATACTCGATCCAAACGAATTTGCAGCCAACCATTCTATTCGGTCGGCTCGTAGTCCGAGATGGGATAACCGCGCCGTAACGCCACACTCCCCAACGAGCTGAGTCATTCGTTCGACAAATCGGTCGGCACAGACGCAATCGTTTCCACCGCCATTCGGATTGATCGCGCGCTCAAGGAGAGCAAAATCAACCTGGCAGACTTTTCTATTGGTCGCGAGTGCTGTTGGTAACAACACTGCGCACGCTTTCCCGTGAGGCGTGCCACACTCAACCCCTAATGCAGCTGCGATACCGTGTGCCATTCCCAGACCTGAATGAGCCAGCGCGATTCCAGAGACCAAGGCCGCCTGACTCATCGCCTCCCATGCGGGTTTATCTGATCCATCTGCAATAACGCGGGGCAGCGATCGTACCGCAGCAGGAAGGACGTCTAGCACAAGCGCTCTGACAAGCGGTCGCCGAACTCTGCAGACAAAAGCCTCGATCAGCTGCGTTATTGCATCAAGCCCTGAGCACTTTGTCACTTCAACTGGACAGCCGACACACAATTGCGGGTCAATCAATGCCACTCGGGGGGGATCATCAACGGGCTACGAAGACTCTTTTTAAATCGACGCAGCGAACACGATATGACAGCATTCCGAGTCGCCTCTGCACCAGTGCCTGCGGTGGTTGGAATAGCAATCAAAGGAAGTGGTTCGCGATCGATCGTATATCCCTTGCCCACTCCTTCGAGATATCCAATGACGGTATCTTCCCAGTCGATTTCCTTTAGGTTGTTTAATCGCTCAGGCGTGAGAGTCGTGATCAGACAAGCGAGTGCCTTGCCAAAATCAATCG
>Ga0194050_1000546_pt1 | contig 13212 bp, 9 predicted proteins | sample SepL2310m_MetaG_FD_148657 | JGI IMG/M metagenome (GOLD analysis project Ga0194050, IMG submission 148657) | Anoxic zone freshwater microbial communities from boreal shield lake in IISD Experimental Lakes Area, Ontario, Canada - Sep2016-L239-10m | ecosystem: Environmental > Aquatic > Freshwater >...
CTCTTTTTGAACAAATTAGCAACCTCAACGATTTCGATCCTAAAGTTAGGGAGTTCAGGCGTTATTTTCTGAATGGAGCAACACAAATTGAGCTCGATAGCGCCGGACGATTATTATTACCCAAAAGCCTGGCAGAATATGCAGGATTGGGAAAGGACATCGTTTTGGCTTCTGCAATGAATAAAATAGAAATCTGGGATAAAAAAACATACCAGCAGTTCTTTGACTCAATAACACCGGATGACTTTAGTAATCTGGCCAATGAAGTAATGAACAAAAAAATTGAAAAGCCGAACAGTTGATAAGTATGTCGAGTAATCAAAAACCATCCGACATCACCGATTCTTCTGATTCCCCAAATCAATACCATGTTCCTGTATTACTTCACGAAAGCATTGATGCGTTAAACATCAAAGCAGACGGCGTTTATGTTGATTGCACATTTGGTGGCGGAGGACACAGCAGAGAAATACTGAAAAGATTAGGTGAAAATGGAAGGCTTTATGTGTTCGATCAGGATGCCGATGCTTTAAAAAATGTTCCAGCCGATGACCGAATTGTTTTCATCAGACAGAATTTCAGAAACATTAAAAAATTCTTAAGAGTTCATAAATGTTCAGCTGTTGATGGAATTCTGGCCGATCTGGGTGTATCCAGTCACCAGTTTGATGAAGCCGGCAGAGGTTTTTCAATCAGATTCGATGCTGCTTTAGATATGAGAATGGATAATCGTCAATCGTTGAAAGCTGCTGATATTATCGCAACATACGACGAACAGCAATTACAAAAGTTATTTGAAATATACGGTGAAGTAACCAATGCAAAAACGTTAGCCAGATTAATTGTTTTGAAAAGAAAAACTGCAGCTATTCAAACAATCAATCAGTTTAAACAAGCAATTCACGAAATCGTAAAGGGCAATCCCAATAAATATCTCGCCAAAGTTTTTCAGGCTTTGCGAATAGCAGTAAATGATGAAATAGGTGCGCTGAAAGAAATGCTGGAGCAATCCATCGAATTACTGAGACCCGGAGGAAGAATGTCGGTAATCACTTTTCATTCTTTAGAAGACAGAATCGTGAAGAATTTTTTTAGATATGGTTCAACGGTGGAACTGCCTGTTGATGATGTATATGGAACCAGGCCGCAAAGTCCTTTGAAAGTAATTTCAAAAAAACCAATTGAAGCAAAAGAAAATGAGGTTAGAGAAAATACCAGATCAAGAAGCGCAAAGCTTCGGATAGCAGAAAAAATATAATTCGAAAAATGAGTGAACAAAAAAATATATCAGAACAGTTAATCAATGACAAGATTGATTGGAAGAAATATTTTAATTATTCCAACTTAGTTAAGAATATTCCTTTTCTTCTTTTTTTATCAGTTATCGCAATAATTTATATCTACAATGGACATTATGCAGATAAGCTGATCAGAAAAATAGGTGTGAGCGAAAAAAATGTGAAAGAACTGGAATACGAGTACAAAACAATAAAAAGTGAAGTTATTTTCAGAAGCAAACCCAGCGAAATGACAAAAGCGGTAGAGCCCATGGGTTTGAAAGAATTGAAACAACCACCCGAAGTACTTATTGACTCGGTTAAAACAAAAGATTAAGCACACAACTTATAAATACAGAATCGGCAATTAAAAAAACACACACTTTTTGGACATAAAGAAAGACATATTATGGAGGGTTTACTTGTGCTTTATCGGTACAATAATCTTAGGATTCTTTGTATTAGGTAAAGCATTTTACATCCAAAACGCTCAGGGTAAATTCTGGAGAAGCATGGGCGATAGCCTTCATTTGAAGTATTTGCCTATTTCTGCAGCAAGAGGTAGCATCTATAGTGAAGATGGAAATATTCTTAGTACATCCGTTCCCGTTTTTGATATATATATCGACTTTGGCGCAGAAGGATTAAGAGAAAAAGAAGGAAAGCGGTTTAAAGAAAACGTGGACTCATTAAGTTACTGCCTCAGTAATTTGTTTCAGGATAAACAACAGACTGAATACAAAAGCGAACTGGAATTAGCCTACAAAAACAATGAACGCTTTTATCTCCTGAAAAGAAAAATATCATTTGATGAATTCAAAGACTTACGCGAATTTCCTCTGGTTCGTTTAGGCAGAAACAAAAGCGGATTCATCTTCGACACAAGAGACAAACGAATTAACCCCTATGTATTATTAGCAAACCGGACCATAGGTCTTTCAAGGAAAGATTCCTCAAAAAATGTTGGACTTGAAAGAACCTATGACAGTTTGCTTAAAGGAACATCAGGACAAAGACTGATGAGGTATGCCGCAGGAGCCTACATGCCTGTTGAAGGTGCTGAATTAGATCCTGTCAACGGAAAAGACGTGATCACTACTTTAGATACTTACATTCAGGATGTAACAGAAACAGAGTTGATGGATATGCTGGTTGGAAATAATTCGCCTCACGGAACAGCAATTGTAATGGAAACGGCAACGGGTAAAATTAAAGCCATTGCAAATTTAGGAGTACAGCCAGATGGAACTTATGCTGAAGATCTTAATTATGGTATCGGAAAATCTACAGAACCAGGATCCGTTTTTAAACTGGTTACACTGCTGAGTTTGCTGGAGGATAAATACGTTACCATAAACTCAAAAGTGGATTGTGAAGGCGGCTCAAAATATTTTTATGGATTGAAAATAAAAGATTCGCACCTAGGCACTGGAGTTATTACGGTAGAAGATGCCTTTGCAAAAAGCAGTAACGTGGCTTTTGCAAAAATGGCTACTCAATATTACGAACAACAACCGATGAAATTCTGGCAGCATATTGATCATTTCCGGTTAAATAAAATGACGGGAATCGACATCGTTGCTTCTTCAGGAAGACCCACTGTTAAAAATCCAAATGATAAGTATTGGGAAAAAACCACAATACCATTTATGGCTCATGGTTATGAAGTGCTGGTAACACCACTGCATTTATTAATGCTCTATAACGCTGTTGCCAACAATGGAAAAATGATGCGCCCTTATCTCGTAAATGCAATCAGAGAACATGGTGTTGATGTAAAAACATTTTCCCCGGAAGTTATTGTAGATAAAATTTGCAGTGATGAAACAATCAGACAGGCAAAAATATGCTTAAGAGCTGTTGTGGATAGCCCACATGGAACCGGTCATCTTGTATTGTATGATTCTCTTTATTCTATTTCAGGAAAATCCGGAACAGCCGTAACCGCACTTGATAATCAAGGTTACGTGAATGGAAAAAAAATATATCAGTCTTCCTTTATGGGTTACTTTCCTTCAGAAAATCCAAAGTATTCTATTGCAGTAGTGATCCAGAACAGCACAGAATCTAAAAAGTATTACGGAGCAGAAGTGGCAGGAACTGTTCTTAAAAAAATAAGTGATCATATTTACAACCATTATTTGAGCCAGCCTTGTGATAAAAAAATGTTTGTTGATTCCTCTTATCATTTCTATTATGGAATGAGAAATGATTTACAATCTATTTTTTCTGAATTAAATGTATCATTTAAAGATTCTGCCGAAACAGGCGTTTGGCGCCAAGCTAGTTTTCATAAGAATATCGCAGGATTAAAAAATCCTGTTCAATTAAACGCCACTGAAAATAAAATTCCAGATGTAAGAGGAATGGGGCTTAAAGATGCCTTGTATCTTCTCGAAAACAAAGGCCTCATAGCCTTGGTTTCTGGAAAAGGAAAAGTAATCAATCAAAGTTTAACAGCCGGAACAAATTTTAAAAAAGGTCAAAAAATAATTTTAATGCTCAATTAAGAGCTACTGTCAATGCTAAAAGAGATTTTATACAAGGTTAACATTCGTGAGGTATCAGGAAGTACGTCAATAGAAATTAAGAATCTGCAAACAGATTCCAGAGAAGTGGCCCCCGGAACTTGTTTCATAGCATTGAAAGGAAGCCTCAGTAACGGACATGATTTTATTAACGCGGCTATTCAACAAGGTGCTGTTGCCATAATCTGTGAAGAATTACCAGAACAGTTAAATCCTGCAATTACTTATATTTCCGTTCCCGACAGTTCTATTGCTGCAGGAATAATCAGTCATAACTTTTTTGGCGAGCCTTCCACAAAACTAAAAGTAGTAGGAGTAACCGGCACCAATGGCAAAACAACGATTGCTACTTTGCTATGGAAATTATTTTCTGGCCTTGGATATAAATGTGGATTGATCAGCACTGTACAAAATCAAATTGGAGATTCCATTATTTCTTCCACCCATACCACTCCCGATGCTATTCATTTGAATGAGTTGCTTAAGAAAATGGTTGACGAAAAATGCAGTTATGTATTTATGGAATGCAGTAGTCATGCGATACATCAGAATCGTATAGCAGGAATTGATTTTGCAGCGGGCGTCTTTAGCAATATCACTCACGATCACCTCGATTATCATAAAACTTTTGAAGAATACATCCGTGTAAAAAAATCATGGTTTGATTCTCTTCCTAAAAATGCAATCGCGTTAAGTAATGCCGACGAAAAAAGAGGCGCCGTGATGTTGCAAAATACAGCAGCTAAAAAATATTTCTATAGCCTTAAAACACTTGCTGATTTTAAAGGAAAAATTCTTGAAAATAGTTTGAACGGATTGCACATGACCGTTAATGATGTTGAAGTGCATTTTAAAATGATTGGCGAATTCAATGCTTATAATCTTCTTGCGGTTTATGGGGTGGCTATTTGTTTGGGAGAAGAAAAATATCAAGTGTTACAACTGTTAAGCACACTATCCGGAGCCGAAGGAAGATTTGATTATACATTAAGTCATCATCAAAAAGTAGTGGGTATTGTAGATTATGCTCATACCCCAGATGCGCTTTTAAATGTGTTGGTTACTATAAAAAATTTACGTCAGGGAGAAAAGAAAATAATAACGGTAGTTGGATGCGGAGGCAACAGAGACAGTGCAAAACGACCATTGATGGCCGAAGTAGCATGTCAGTATAGCGACAAAGTTATTCTTACTTCAGATAATCCCCGTCACGAAGATCCATTGGAAATATTAAAACAAATGGAAACAGGCGTGAATGTAGTTTCCCGTAAAAAATGTATCACCATTGCCGATAGAAAAGAGGCCATCAAAACTGCAGTTAGTTTATCAGGAAAAGAAGACATCATATTGATTGCAGGTAAAGGACACGAAAAATATCAGGAAATCAAAGGAGTGAAATATGATTTCGACGACAAGAAAGTTTTAAATGAAATGTTTGAATTGCTGGAAAAATAATTTTTAAAAATGGCTCAAAAAACTGAGCATAAAAAAAGTAAATGCTGTATCACTTATTTGAATGGTTTGCAAAAGAAAACTACCGGTTTCCGGGAGGTGGACTTTTCCAATTCATTACTTTCAGAGTGATGCTGGCCCTGATTCTTTCTTTGGTAATCTCCACTGTTTTCGGAAAAAAAATAATTCTGCTTTTGCAAAAAAAGCAAATGGGGGAAACCGTTAGAGAGCTTGGTTTGGAAGGTGAGAAACAAAAAATAGGCACCCCTTCCATGGGCGGTATTATTATCATACTTGCGATTATTGTGCCTACGTTAATGTTTGCCAATTTACACAAGGTTTACATAAGATTAATGCTGCTTTGTACACTCTGGCTAGGAGCAATTGGGTTTATTGATGATTATCTTAAAATACGAGCAAAAAGATTAGCCAAGGATAAAGGTATTCATTACAAAAAATCAGATGCAGATGGTCTGGCAGGAAGATTTAAAATATTTGGTCAAGTTGTATTGGGAATTATTGTTGGTGCCACACTCTATTTCAATCAAAACGTTTTGGTAAAAAGAGAAGTGCTGTTAAACAGCCCAGTTAGTGTGTATAACAAAAAAGGACAAAAAATAAAATATGATACAGTAATGGTAGAGGGCAAAACCAGAGTTTTTACTGATGCCAAATCTGTTATTACCACAATTCCATTTGTGAAAGGACATGAATTTAATTATGCCAAACTTTTACCTAAGAGCCTTGAAGAATATGCGTACATCGTGTATATACTGATTGTTATTTTTATTGTTACCGCTGTTTCTAATGGCGCTAATATTACTGATGGCCTGGATGGTTTGGCAACAGGGGTGAGTGCAATTATAGGGATTTGCTTAGGCATATTTGCTTATGTAAGTGGTAATATAAAATTTGCCGAATACTTAAACATTATGTACATCCCCAATCTTGGTGAACTGTCTATTTTTATCGCCGCTTTTGTTGGTGCTTGTATAGGATTTCTTTGGTACAACTCTTATCCTGCTCAGGTTTTTATGGGTGATACCGGAAGTCTTGCTCTTGGAGGAATCATTGCTGCACTGGCTATTATTGTAAGAAAAGAGTTATTGATACCAATATTTTGTATGGTTTTTCTTGTTGAAAATTTGAGTGTAATGATCCAAGTGAGTTATTTCAAGTATACCAAAAAGAAATATGGAGAGGGAAGAAGGGTTTTTTTAATGAGTCCTTTACATCACCATTATCAGAAAAAAGGATTTCATGAAAGTAAGATTGCTGTGCGTTTCTGGATTGTTACCATTTTGAGTGTGGCTTTGGCAATAGTGACTTTGAAACTCAGATAATAAAATTGAATAAAATAGAATTTAAGTTTTTATAAAATTAATCGATTACCCTTAGAAAATTACTACCCATTAAATTCGATGCTTTTGAAGAACCATTTTTTAAAGTTGTGCTGAATTCACTCAATAATATGTGTGATTATTTAATGCTTCCTTAGAAAAACACTTGTCCTAAACCAACCGGCATTTAAGGATTTTGTCCTGTAAATGTCAATACCATTGAAGAACCATTTTTAATCTACCCTACAAAGATATTTATGGATGATTTTGTCCTGTAAATGTCAATACCATTGAAGAACCATTTTTAACAGATGAAAACACCACGGTTTTAATCTGTACCCTTTTTTTATTTTCTCATTTAAAAATGAGATAGAAAACGAAACGCTTATTTAATTGCTGAAACGCTGATGAAAAAAAGATTGGTCATATTAGGAGCTGGAGAGAGCGGTGTTGGTGCAGCATTGCTGGCCACGCAACAAGGCTTCGACGTCTTCGTCAGCGATGGTGGAATGATTGCCGAAAAATATCTTACCGAACTCAACGAAAGTAATATCGCTTATGAGCAAGGTATTCATTCAGCAGATTTGATTTTAAATGCGGATGAAATTATCAAGAGCCCGGGTATACCAGAGAAAGCCGACATCATCAAAAAAATCAGAGCCAAAAATATTTCAATAATCAGCGAAATAGAATTTGCTTTCAGATTTATTGGCGACAGTGATGTGGTGGCAATTACAGGCAGCAATGGCAAAACAACTACTACTGCACTCACGTATCACATATTTAAACATGCACAGAAAGATTGTGCTATGGTTGGCAACATCGGATTTTCTTTTGCCAGACAAGTAGCAGTAGATCCCAAACCTGTTTATGTTGCCGAAATCAGTTCGTTTCAACTTGACGACATTAAAACATTCAGACCTAAAGTAGCGGTGATTACCAATATTACCGAAGATCACCTGGATCGCTACGACTATAAAATCGAAAATTATATTGCAAGCAAATTCAGAATCATAGAAAATCAAAGAGAGGATGATGTGTTTATTTATAATCTCGATGATGATCTGACGATGAAAATGATACCTCACTATCCCATCAAATCAACCCAAGCTCCCATCACTATGAGTAAAGAACTACCACAAGGTGCGTACCTGACAAACGCCAAGATGTACCTGAAATGGAAGAGTGAAGAAATTCAAATGAGTGTTGAAGACTTTGCTGTTAAAGGAAAACATAATCAATATAATAGCATGGCAGCAAGTATGGCAGCGACGGCCTTAGACATTCGCAAAGAAAAAATCCGAGAAGCGTTGCAGACTTTTGAAAGCCTGGAACACCGGATGGAAAAAGTAGCAACCATTAAAGGAGTCGAATTCATTAATGACAGTAAAGCCACTAACGTAAACAGTACCTGGTTTGCACTGGAAAGTATGACAAAGTCTGTTATTCTGATTATGGGCGGAGTGGATAAAGGAAACGATTATGATTTATTAAAAGAAATGGTTGCAGAAAAAGTAAAAGCTATCATTTGCCTTGGTGTAGACAATGCCAAAATAAATGATGCATTCGGAGAAATTGTACCGCTGATTGTAAATACTGAAAATATTCAGGATGCGGTGAAAACAGCTTTTCATTATTCTAATAAAGGAGAAGTGGTGTTGTTGAGTCCGGCATGCGCAAGCTTTGATCTTTTTAAAAATTACGAAGACAGAGGCAAGCAATTTAAAGAAGCCGTTAGAGATTTATAATTCCTATTTTAAAATATACTAGAATATAAAATGTCACAGTTTCTCTCCAAAATAAAACAGTTGTTCAATCCATCAATGGATGGTGAACTCGCTACGGCTGCTCCTTTCAGGGGTATTGGCGATGTTGGAGGCAATTTGGCAAACAAAACCAAGGGCGATAAAGTGATTTGGAGTATTGTGATTATTCTAACCCTGGCAAGTTTGTTGCTGGTATATAGCAGCACAGGTTCGCTGGCGTATAGAATGAGCAGAAGTAATGAAAGTTATTTGTTTAAACAATTCGCGTTTATCATTCTTGGCTTAATCATCATTTATTTTGCTCATCGAATTAATTATACCATTTACTCAAAAGTGGCGTTAATTATATTTCTGATTTCATTGCCGTTGTTGGTTTATACCTTATTCTTTGGTGTGCAATTGAATGCCGGCAGCAGATGGATCAGACTCCCGGTAATTAATATGACTTTTCAAACTTCAGATTTAGCTAAGCTGGCTTTGTTCATGTACATGAGCAGAATGCTTAGCAGAAAACAAAATGTAATCAAAGATTTCAAAAAAGGATTTGTGCCAATTATCACTCCTGTTATTTTAATTACAATTTTAATTGCACCGGCTAATTTATCAACAGCATTATTGATTTTTGGAACCAGTATTTTATTAATGTTTATAGGAAGGGTTAGTACAAAACATTTATTATGTACCGTTGGTATTGCGATGATTCCGGTCGCACTATTGGTGATGATTGCAGTTTCTAACTATGATAAAGAAAATCACCGCGCTAAAAAATTACCTGAAGTATTCTCCTCTGTGAAGCGACTTCCAACATGGATAGGAAGAATTCAAACATTTTTATACAGTAAGAATGATGATGATAATGAAAAACTGTATCAGATTAATCAGGCAAAAATAGCAATAGCCAATGGGGGATGGTTTGGAAGAGGTCCGGGAAATAGTGTTCAACGAAATTTTTTGCCACATTGTTACAGTGATTTTATTTATGCAATTATTATAGAAGAGTATGGTTTGGTTGGTGCTGCATTTATGATCATGATTTATTTATATTTTCTGTATAGATGCATTAAGATTTATCGTAATTGTCCATTTGCTTTTGGTGCATTTCTGGCACTGGCCTTGAGTTTCACTTTGGTTATACAGGCAATAGCAAATATGGGGGTTAATGTAAATCTATTTCCAAACACCGGAGTTACATTACCGCTGGTAAGTATGGGCGGTAGTAGTTTTCTATTTACCTGTTTATCTATTGGGATTATTTTAAGTGTTGCCAGAAACGTAGAACAATTGGAAGGTTCGCAATTACAAAAAATAGAAGAACAGGTTACAGAAGCAGAAAAGGAATAAAGTATATAACATAAATGAACGGAAAGCGATTTATAATAGCTGGAGGCGGAACAGGCGGGCATATTTTTCCTGCTATTGCTATTGCAAATACGTTGAAACAATTGTCGCCCGATGCCAGCTTTCTTTTTGTTGGGGCTAAAGGCAAAATGGAAATGGAAAAAGTACCGCAAGCGGGATATGATATTGAAGGGTTGACCATTGCAGGCTTAAACAGAAGTTCTTTGATAAAAAATATCGGATTGCCAATAAAGCTGATTCAAAGTTTTATACAGGTATCCCGCATCATTAAACATTTTAAACCTGATGCTGTAATTGGTGTTGGTGGGTATTCAAGCTTTCCGGTTTTGAGATTTGCTCAATCCAAAGGAATTCCAACCTTCATTCATGAAGCCAATTCCTTTGCAGGTAAAAGCAATATGATGCTGGGTAAAAAAGCAATAAAAATATTTACAGCAACTGATGGAATGGAGCGTTTTTTTCCAAAAGAAAAAATTATAGTAAGTGGTAACCCTGTTAGAAAGGCGATCCTGAATATAGATACAGATCACACCACTTGCATTAATCATTTCGGTTTGATTGCTGATAAAAAAACAGTTCTATGTGTTGGCGGAAGTCTTGGTGCCAAAAGCATCAATGAAGCCATTGAAAAAAACATTCATCTGTTTGAAGAAAATAACCTGCAGTTAATCTGGCAAACAGGAAAGCCTTTTATTGAAAGAGCCAGAGCTATTTGCGCCGATAAAAAAAATGTTTATGTAAGCGACTTTATTACTCAAATGGAATATGCCTATTCCGCAGCTGATGTAGTAATCAGTAGAAGTGGGGCCATGTCTGTTTCTGAATTATGTAGTGTTGCTAAACCGGTCGTTTTTGTTCCGTATCCCCATGCCGCTGAAGATCACCAAACGGCAAATGCAAAAAAACTGGTGAACAAAAATGCGGCTTTATTAATTGAAGATAAAGCCGCTTTGAATAAGCTGATTCCTGCTGTAATTGAATTAATGAATAATAAAATACAGCAGGAAACATTGCAATCAAATATCCGGAAACTGAGCATTTCGAATGCAGATGAAATTGTTGCTAAAGAAATTTTGAACTATTTGAATCGATGAATAATAAAGAACGAATTGTTGATTTTTTAAAAAAGGTCGCAGCCGGCGAAAGTACAGGCAGTGCTGTTTATTTTTTAGGTGTAGGCGGTATTGGCATGAGCGCAATTGCACGCTATTTCAATAGCAGAGGAGTAAAGGTTAGTGGTTATGATAAAACAGAAACTGAACTGACAAAAAAACTGATTTCGGAAGGGATAAATATTCATTACGAAGACAATGTTGACTTGATAGATAAAGAAGCCTTGTTTGTAGTGTTTACTCCCGCTGTTCCGAAAGACCATACTGAGTATAATTATTTTCTGAATAACGGGTTCAGTATTTTAAAGAGGAGTGAAGTGTTGGGTTTGATAACCAGTAGTTCTTTTAATATTTGTGTAGCAGGCACTCACGGCAAAACTACCACGAGCACAATGATTGCACATATTCTCAGACACAGCGAATATGGTTGCAATGCTTTTTTAGGAGGTATCGCATCTAATTATGATACCAACTTCTGGAGCAGTTCAAAAAATGTTTATGTGGCAGAAGCGGATGAGTACGACCGAAGTTTTTTAAAGTTGAATCCGGATATAGCTGTGATTACAGCAATGGATCCCGATCATCTTGATATTTATGGAACCGAAGAAAGTTTCAAAGAAGCTTTTCTCGAATTCAGTGGCAAAGTGAAAAAAGGCGGACTGCTGATCTCGAAGTTTGGGCTAGAACAAACAAAGAATTTCAGAACGCCAAACAATATTACCTACAGCAGTAATAATAGTGATGCTGATTGTTTTGCAAAAAATATACACATGCAAAATGGCTCGTATCATTTTGATGTAAAAATAAAAGAAGAGATCATTGAAAATCTGGTTTTGCATATGGGCGGAATGCACAATTTAGAAAATGTGGTTGCTGCAATCGCTGTTGCCAAAAATATCGGACTGGCCGATGAGAAAATAAAAGCTGCCATTGCTGAATTCAAAGGAGTGAAAAGAAGATTTGAATATGTAATTAAAAAAGAAAAAAAAGTGATGATTGATGATTATGCACATCATCCTCAGGAACTAAGTGCTCTAATAAACGGAGCTAAAGGTTTGTTTCCTGAGAAAAAATGTACCATAATATTTCAGCCTCACTTGTACACCAGAACAAGAGATTTTGCAGATGGTTTTGCAGAAGCACTGAATCTGGCCGACGAGGTTTATCTGTTGCCCATTTATCCGGCAAGAGAAAAACCAATTGAAGGCGTAGAAAGTGAAATGATTTTGAAACTGATGAACTCACCAAAAGTGGTTTGTTGCTCGAAAGAAGAACTGATTAAAAAAATGGAAGAAAAAAATAAAATGGAATCACTGGAATTATTAATCACGGCAGGGGCCGGAGACATCGATACCATGGTATTGCCCATTAAAAAAATTTTAGCATAAGCAGACAATGAATTTTTTAGAAAAAAATAATTTTAAAAAAATACTTTCCATAACGGGATGGTCTTTATTGGGCCTATGCGGCTTGGTATTGCTGATTGCTGCATTAAATAAAAAAAATGAAACCACTTGTTCTGGAATTGAAATTCAAATTAGTGGGGTAAACAATAATTTCTTTATCGACAAACAAGATATCATTGAATCGTTGCAAAGTTTTACGGATCAAAAAATAAAAGGCAGACGTATCAATGAATTTAATCTGGATTCGATGGAGCAGCAGATAAAAAAAGATGTATGGATTAATAAAGCGGAATTGTATTTCGACAGAAATGGTTTACTGAAAGTAGAAATTGAAGAGAAGGATCCCGTAGCTAGAGTATTCTGTTCTAATGGCGGCTCTTTTTATATCGACAATGAAAAAAATATGCTTCCATTGAGCAAAAGACACTCAGCAAGGTTACCAGTGTTTACAAATTTCCCTTCATCGCTAAAAGTGCTTTCGGTTCCTGACAGCAATTTACTTAACGACGTAAAAATGATGGGACTTTTTATTCAGCATGATCCTTTTTTAATGGCTATGATTGATCAGATTGACATCAATGCACAACGTCAATTTGAACTGGTTCCAAAAATCGGAGAACAAATTATTTTCTTTGGTGATGCTACTGATCTTGATTTAAAATTCGATAAATTAAAACTGTTTTATAAAAAAATAATTCCTGTTTATGGCTGGTCTAAATACAGTAAAATAAATCTCGCCTATAAAGGACAGTTAGTGACTACCATAAGAGGTGCAGCAGATGTGGCAGCAGACTCATTAAAAACTTTGCAATTGATGAAAGTACTAGCCGCGTATTCGTCTTTAATGTCGGCCGATACCTCTCAGGCCATGGTTCAGGATAATGACAAAAATACCACTGATGCTAATCTTATTAATAAATCTTTACAGCGGGAGGATTCGGATAATGGCAATGAAATTTCCACTGAAACCAA
>Ga0194050_1000550_pt1 | contig 13098 bp, 8 predicted proteins | sample SepL2310m_MetaG_FD_148657 | JGI IMG/M metagenome (GOLD analysis project Ga0194050, IMG submission 148657) | Anoxic zone freshwater microbial communities from boreal shield lake in IISD Experimental Lakes Area, Ontario, Canada - Sep2016-L239-10m | ecosystem: Environmental > Aquatic > Freshwater >...
TTTTCGGTCGCCTATCACTTGGCAGAACTTGGTGAAAAAGATGTCATTCTTCTTGATCGCAATGAGCTAACGAGCGGCTCGACCTTTCATAGCGCCGGTTTAGTTGGTCAACTACGGGCAGATCCAACTCTGACCCTAATGAATATGCACTCCGTAGATCTCTATCGAAAACTACAGGAAAGTGATGCACCGCCTAGTTGGCGCGAATGCGGCAGCATTAAATTGGCATCGAGCCCAGAGCGTATGCAGGAGATTCGCCGCCAGATCGGCTGGGCCAAGACATTTGGCCTTGATTTACATGAGATCTCCCCCCAAGAGGCTCAAAACCTATTTCCCTACATCGATCTAGATGGCGTTGTCGGCGCCTGCTACATGGCATCGGATGGTCAAGTCGATCCATCTCAGCTCGCGATGGCGCTGGCAGCGGGTGCGCGAAAAAAAGGTGTTGAAATCTTTACACATACCCGCGTATTAGAGATTAAGACAAGAAATGGACGGGTAAGCAGTGTTCTTACCGATAAGGGTGAGATTGAGTGCGAGATTGTTGTTAACTGCGGCGGGATGTATGCCCCGCAGATTGGGCGCATGGTCGATGTTCGTATTCCAATCGTTCCGATGAGTCACCAATATTTAATTACCGATAACTTTATGCCACTCGATGCCCCATTTTTACCATCACTGCGTGATCCAGATAATTTAATCTACTTTCGCCAAGAGGTCTCTGGTTTGTTAATGGGTGGGTACGAGCGAAATTCAAAGGCATGGTCGGCCGATTACAACAGCATCGACAACATCCCCGCTAACTTTAACTCGATGCTACTACCTGATGACTGGGATCGCTTTTACGATATCGCCGAGGCTTCACAAAAACGCGTACCAAAGATGACAGAGGTCGGAATTAAAAACTTTATTAACGGCCCCGAGGGCTTTACTCCTGATAACGAGTTCTGTTTAGGCGAAACATCGGTCGGCGGCTTTTTCGTTGCTGCAGGCTTTTGTGCACACGGCATTGCAGGTGCTGGCGGAATTGGGGAAGTAGTCGCCGAATGGATCGTTGCAGGTGAGCCAACAATGGATCTGTGGCATATGGATATCAAACGCTTCGGTGCATCCTATGAATCCCCTGACTTTACTTTGCAGCGCATCACCGAAAACTACGAGCAGTATTACGATATTCACTATCCAGGTGAAGAGCGTACAAGTGCACGACCAAAGTTTGTATCTTCCGTATACGAGTGGCACAAGGCCCATGGCGCAGTCTTTGGTGAAAAAGCCTCGTGGGAGCGGGTTAATCACTACGCCAACAACAAGGGCGATGAAGGGCTACGCCCTAAAGGCTGGCTTGGAAAACACTGGTCATCAGCGGTGCAGATCGAACACCATGCAACTCGCACGTCAGCTGGCTTATTTGATGAATCATCTTTTGCTAAGGCCCGTATAAGCGGTGTGCGAGCGGCTGAGTTTTTAAACTATGTCTGTGCAAACAACGTCGTTAAAGGTGTTGGTAAAACCGTTTATACCCAAGCACTCAACTCAAAGGGCGGAATCGAATCCGATTACACCGTAACTCAAACTGGTGCCAATGAGTTCATGATTGTTACTGGCACAGCCTTCGCTACACATGACTTTGGTTGGCTAGAGAAAATACGTCGAGAATTTAATTTTGACGATGTAGAGATTACTAATATCACCAAAGAACTAACCTGTTTTGCAATTATGGGACCAAACTCTCGTGCAATTCTGCAACCACTTACCGATAGCGATTTGAGCCATACTGCATTTCCATTCATGAACTCTCGAGAGATTGATTTAGCGGGGATAAAAGTTCGTGCAACCCGAATTACATATGTTGGCGAATTAGGGTGGGAGTTATATACCCCCACTGAAAATGGAATGGCGCTATGGATCGCTCTAATTGATGCAGGAAAAAATTTAGGTCTAATACCCTGCGGATACCGCGCAATCGAATCCTTACGTCTTGAAAAAGGTTATCGCGCGTGGGCAGGAGAGATTAATACCGAGACAAATCCATACGAGGCCGGTCTTAGCTTTGCAGTTTCTGGAAAGAAAGAAAACTTCCACGGCAAAACTGCACTCGTCGCCGCTAAAGAAAATCAAAAGAGAAAACTTGTAGCAATTACCTTTGATGAGATCTCTTCGGTTCCTTTTGGCTCTGAACCGATTCGAATCGATAATAAAATAGTTGGCCGCGTTAAATCTGGTGGCCAGGGCTACACAATCAATAAAGCGATTGCATACGCCTATCTACCCATCGAGCACACTGAGCCAGGAACAACGGTTGATGTTGAGCTCTTTGGTCTGTGGTCTAGTGGTGTTATTGCAGCAGAGCCTCTCTTTGATCCTCTTAATGAGCGGATCCGTTCATAAATCTCACGCTTTAAGATTGCCAAAATTACTTTTCTACACAGGCCTGTGTGTATAGAAATACCCTCTGACCTGCGCTTTCTCACCCCTTACGGGCTAACCCAGTGGTTTTACCCACAGGCTATCCACCGCTTCCTACACAGAAAACCGGCCTTATCCACCTACTTATCCACACCTTATCCCCATCACCCCGCAAGCTTTCTCGCCTGCGGTAGGGGCTCACGCCTAGGTTACGCATAACTAATCGTAACTGTCAGTGGCACATGGGAGGTTATACGCGTGAGCATCGCAGAGCTTCCCAGTAATAGATCATCTCGTGATCTCAACCTTTCATCCGTTGGCGCAGAGTTTGAGCGCACACCACCACAGGATTTAATCGCCGAACAATCAGTCCTCGGTGGAATGTTGTTATCCAAAGATGCAATCGCCGATGTTATTGAAGTAATTCGCGAACGCGATTTCTATCGCCCAGCACACGAGTTAATTTACGACGCGATTATAGATTTATATGGACGCGGTGAGCCTGCAGATGCAGTGACGGTTTCGGCTGAGCTTTCAAAGCGTGGAGATATTGCGCGTGCAGGTGGTGCGCCATATCTACACACATTAATCTCATCGGTACCAACTGCTGCAAATGCCGGGTACTACGCAAAGATTGTTCGCGAGCATGCGATTATGCGTCGCTTAGTTGAGGCCGGTACAAAGATTGTTCAACTCGGTTACACATCCGAAGGTGAAGTCGATGACATGGTCGATCAAGCACAGGCCGAGGTCTATGCAGTTACCGAACGCCGCTCATCTGAAGACTACGTTCAACTATCAACGTTGTTGCCACAGGCACTCGATGAGATCGAAGCGATCTCTAAAGGCATCGGTGTTGAAGGTGTTAAGACTGGCTTTAAAGATCTCGATGCGCTTACTCATGGTTTCCATCCAGGTAACATGATTATTCTTGCCGCCCGCCCTGCAATGGGTAAGTCAACACTTGGTTTAGATATCGCTCGCCATGCATCAATTGCAAATGGTTTAACTTCGGTTATCTTCTCTCTTGAAATGTCGAAGTCTGAAATCACTATGCGTATGTTGTCGGCCGAAGCTCGCGTTGGCCTTAACAATATTCGTGCAGGTACGTTATCCGATGATGAGTGGTCACGCCTTGCACGGCGCATGGGTGAGATCTCAGAGGCACCGTTGTTTATCGATGATTCGCCCAACCTATCCATGATGGAGATTCGCGCTAAGGCCCGTCGCTTGAAACAGCGACATAATCTCAAACTCATTGTTATCGACTACCTACAACTGATGTCATCAGGAAAGAAAGTTGAAAACCGTCAACAAGAAGTCTCCGAGTTTTCACGTCACTTAAAGCTAATGGCGAAAGAGTTAAATATTCCAGTGGTTGCTATCTCACAGCTCAACCGCTCACCTGAACAGCGCAGCGATAAAAAGCCAATGCTCTCTGACTTACGTGAATCTGGTTCTATTGAACAAGATGCCGACGTTGTTATCTTGCTCCACCGCGATGATATGTATGATCAACAAAACCGCACAGGTGAGGCCGATCTAATCGTTGCTAAACACCGTAATGGACCAACACGCACAATCACCGTTGCAGCCCAACTTCACTACGCGCGCTTCTTCGATATGCCACAAAACCCAGGAGCGGGCACCGACTGGACACAACAGCGTGAAGCGGCGACACCAGAAGATAATACTTCAACTAATTAATTAGAGATTAATGCGCAGCCGAACGTGCTTTATCGGCGAGAATAATTCCTGTAAGAACAACTACCCCACCGACTAATTGAATAAAATTCCATCGTTCAAACAGTAGCCACCATGCAAAGATTCCAGCTAAAACCGGCTCGGCCATTCCAATTACACTGCTCGTTGATGCCGATAATAATTTAATACCATTTATCACGAATAAATACGGCGCAATTGTTCCCAATGTAATTAGCCAGGCAATAAGCACCCAACCCGGCAGATCGTGAGCGATAAAGCGGCCCTGCAGATTAATCGACTGCGTGAAAATTTCAAATGGGTAGTTCCAGATAGGTAGAGCAATAAGCAAACCTAAAGTGGCAAAAGCAAAACCATAAACCGAGAGCGATTCGGCATCTCGCGTTTTACCTAGCTTCTCTCCTAATAAGAAATAAATAGCTAAGGCAACAGCGTCGACAAGTGCGGCGATTACTCCGATTGGGTCAAGTGTTTGGCCCTTCCACACTTGCGCTATTAAAAGCAGCCCACTAAAGGCCATTGAGATTGCGATCCACATTTGGGAGGGAACATGTTTTTTCATTACATAGCGCAGCCAGAACAAGATCCAAATGGGAGCCGTGAACTCGATTATCAGGCCGATACTTACGTGCATGCGAGAGATAGCAATAAAGTAAAAAATCTGTACGGCTAAGAAACCAACTAGGCCGTAGGCAATCAGCCACGGGAGCTCTTTTTTGGTTGTGCGGAACTTGTGTCGGTAGCGCAGAAAAACATATGTCCCAAGTACTAGAAAAGCGCCACCGCAGCGCACTTGTGTTAACTGCAATGAGGAGAGCCCACTAGTCAAGAGTAATTTAGCCACGACGCCATTGAATGCAAAGCCGACGGCGCCAATTAGCGCGAGAATTTCACCTTTGCGTCTAGACCACATCGGGCCAGCGTAGTGGTTTAAAAGGCGCTTTCTGGAATATTCATGATCGCACCATCGCCAGCCTCAATGATTGCTCGATCGGCGGCGATTTGTGGCAAGAAGTTAGCGACAAAGAACTTCGCCGATGCGATCTTGCCAGTGTAGAAATCTGCATCTTTACCAGCGGCAGAAAGCTTCTCTGTAGCAATGTCAGCTTGGCGAATCAATAACCATGCGGTGATGATGTCACCAACAGCCATTAAGGCGCGAGCTGTGTGAAGACCAACGTTATAAATCTTCTCTGGATTTTCTTGTGACTCTATTGCACGTCCAACAAGGACAGAGATGATTCCGTTGAGATTGCCAAGGGCTGTAAAGAGTGCCGCTTTTTCCTGTGGATTTGCACCACCAGATTCGGCAAATTTTTGAATCTCTTTTCCAAGTAGACCAATTGCCCGCCCGCCATCTTTTACAATCTTGCGGAAGAAAAAGTCCAAACCTTGAATCGCAGTTGTGCCTTCATACAAAGTATCGATCTTTGCATCGCGAACATACTGTTCAATCGGCCAATCCTGAGTGAAACCAGAGCCACCAAATGTCTGAAGTGATTCGGTACCGAGTAATGTCCAGGATTTTTCTGAGCCATAACCCTTAACAACTGGGAGTAGTAAATCATTACGCGCAATCATGTCGGCAAGAAGATCAGTATCTCCTGCCTTTTCAGCCAACTCAACCTCATCTTGAATCGAGGCGGTGTAGAGAACAAGGGCGCGCATGCCTTCGGAGTACGACTTTTGGACCATTAACGATCGGCGCACATCAGGGTGATGAATAATCGTGACACGTGGGCTGGCCTTATCGTTCATTACCTTCATATCACCGCCCTGCACACGCACCTTGGCATAGCTCAGAGCCTGTTGGTAGCCGGCAGATAAAGTTGCAATCGCTTTAGTACCAACCATCATGCGAGCGAACTCAATCACCTTAAACATCTGTGCGATACCTTGATGGACATCGCCCAATAAATATCCGACAGCGGGCTCATGTTCACCTAAGTTTATTTCACACGTTGCCGAAATATTTAATCCCATCTTCTTTTCAACATTAGTTACATATACCCCATTTCGCTTTCCAAGCTCGCCAGTCTCTAAATCAAACATAGTCTTCGGAATTAAAAATAGCGATAAGCCCTTAGTGCCAGCTCCTCCACCTTCACGGCGCGCCAAAACAAAGTGCATGACATTGGGGTAGATGTTTGCTGCATCCCCAGAAGTAATAAAACGTTTTGTGCCAGTAATGTGCCAAGTTCCATCGGCCTGCTCTACTGCTTTGCTGCGCCCAGCACCAACATCAGATCCGGCATCGGGTTCAGTTAACTGCATGGTCGCGCCCCACTCTTTATCGACCATAAACTTCGCTATCTTTTTCTGCTGCTCATTTCCTAAGTAATATGCAACATGGGCAAAGGCTGTACCTGATGCATATAAGTGCACACCAGGGTTTGAACCCAAAACCATTTCAGCGATTGCCCAGCGAATCGACTGAGGGATCTTTGTCCCACCGAGCTCGACAGGTGCATCAATGCGCCACCACTCGTTATCCATCCAGGCGCGGTAAGACTTTGCAAAAGACTCTGGCACAGTCACATCACCCGTTGCTTTGTTAAATGTTGTTCCAACACGATCGCCTTCAACAAAACTGGCTGAGAAGTCATTTTCGGCAAGACGCTTTACCTCTTCCAACATCCCCATTGCAGTCTCGCGATCAATATCGGCATAGACAGAGGTTCCGAGTATTTTCTCGCGCTCTAGAAGATCAAAGAGGCAGAATTCGATATCGCGCAGATTGGCTGTGTAATGGCTCATGGGCAAATAATGCTACCCGCCAGTAACTTATGCAAGCCTGCCCCGCGTAGGCGCTAGAACGGGATAGGGTTCTGCGCGTGCTACTAAGTGATCGCGATATCCGCGCCGAAATCGCCGCTGGCCGGGTGGGCTGTGAGCCCTTTACCGAGTCCATGATTCAACCCTCCTCGGTCGATGTGCGCTTGGATAAGTTCTTCCGTGTCTTTGAAAACCACAAATACAGCGTGATTGATCCATCGATCGAACAGCCAGATCTCACCCGTGAAGTTATCGCCGAGGGCGAGGAGCCATTTATCCTGCACCCCGGCGAGTTTGTTTTAGCCAGCACCTACGAAGTAATTACTCTGCCCGATGACATAGCTGGGCGGTTAGAGGGTAAATCCTCATTGGGTCGCCTTGGCTTACTCACTCACTCAACGGCAGGCTTTATCGACCCTGGCTTTAGCGGTCACATCACCTTGGAGCTTTCAAACGTTGCCAACCTGCCCGTGAAGTTATTTCCCGGCATGAAGATCGGTCAACTCTGTCTCATTAAACTCTCATCTCCGGCCGAACACCCTTATGGCAGCGAAAAATATGGCTCTAGATATCAGGGTCAGCGCGGACCAACTGCTAGCCGCTCATTCTTAAACTTCCACAAATCAAAGATTCAGTAAATTGACAGGAATGAATCGGCCTAAAAGGCGGTTTAATTAGATATGAAAACAATCGTTGTACTTGGTGTCATCGCTCTTATCGTCCTATTTTTCATCGCTCAATATAACCGTCTTATTCGCCTTAACATTAGCGTAAATGAGGCATGGGCCCAGATTGAGGTTCAGTTAAAGCGCCGTGCAGATTTAATCCCTAACTTAGTTGAAAGCGTTAAGGGATATGCCAAGCATGAACAGTCGACTTTCGATGCAGTTGTTACTGCGCGTGCAAAGGCAACGAGTGCATCAAGTGTGGCCGATGTTGCAGCTGCCGATGGAATGCTCACGCAAGCCTTACGAGGATTACTTGCAGTTGCCGAGGCGTATCCAGATTTAAAGGCATCGGCAAACTTTCTATCCTTACAAGATGAGCTTGCAACAACTGAAAATAAAGTTGCATTTAGCCGACAGTTCTATAACGACAATGTGCGCTCGCTGAATACCGCTGTAAAGACAGTACCCACTAACTTCTTTGCCGGTATTGCAAAGGTTACAGAGCGCGAGTTTTATGAGGTTGAAGATCCACAAGATCGCAACGCTCCAAAAGTTACCTTTTAATATCAATGAACTTTAGAACACAACAGGCGGCAAATAAGCGTAAAACAATCGGCTTACTGGTCGGCATGGCCGTACTGGTCTGGCTCGTTGTCTACGCAGCCCTTACATACTTTGGCACATCTACTGCCGGCATAGTCCCAATAGCAGTTGGTATCGCGCTGATTTCAGTCTGGGGCTCTTACTACGGCGCCGATAAGTTAGTAATCACTATGACTGGGGCTAAGTTAATTCAAGAGTCCGATAATCCAAAGCTATTTGCGCTCATTCAAGAGGTAACAATTGCTAGTGGATTGCCTATGCCAAAAGTTGCAATCGTGGTTGATAGCGCACCTAATGCTTTTGCAACTGGCCGCAACCCTGAGCACGCACTCATCGCCTTTACCACTGGGATTTTAGATGCAATGGATCGAGATCAACTGCAGGGTGTTATTGCACACGAGCTAGCACATGTTGCAAACCGAGATACTTTGGTATCTGCAGTAGCTGCAACAACAGCCGGTGCAATCGCAATCCTTAGTGACATGATGACTCGCATGATGTTCTTTGGGGGCGGGCGGCGTGATCGTGGTAACAACGGTAATCCAATTATGCTCCTTGTCTCACTTCTTATTCTTATCTTGGCCCCGCTTGCTGCAATCCTTTTAAAATCTGCAATCTCACGCAAACGTGAATCTTTAGCCGATGCAACTGCAGTTGCCTTTACACGAAACCCTGCCGGACTTCGAAGTGCGCTAGAGGTCTTAGAGAGAGATTCGACGGTGGTGCAACAAAAATCTACATCGGTAGCACATATCTGGATTGAATCACCATTAGATGGAAAAGCCGTCTCACGTCTTTTCTCTACACATCCACCGATCGCCGAACGTATCGCGGTATTAAAAGCTATGGAATCGCTTAACTAATTTTTAGTATGAGGGAAAAAAAGAGTAAACACTGTTCCGTTACCCGGCTTTGAAACAACACCAACTTTTCCACCATGTGCGGCCATTACGGCATCAACAATAGATAAGCCAAGCCCACTACCGTCATTACCATTCCTTTGGCGTGAGGGATCGGCGCGGAAAAAACGCTCGAAAATCTTTTTCTGATCTGGCTCGCTTAATCCTGGGCCGTTATCGGCCACTGTTATATAAGCACCATCATCCTCGGCACGAGCAGTGATAGTGATCGCCGTTCCGACAGGTGTATGGGTACGGGCGTTAGCAAGTAAGTTTGTAAAGACTTGATAGATCCGATCTGAATCACCAAGGGTGTACAACTCACTTGGAACTTCAACGGCAATTGGATGCTCAGGTCCTGCGGCAGTGGCTGATGCAACCGTTTCCTTAATAACATGGAGCAGATCAACGGGTTTGAGCTCCATCTCTCGTGATTGATCAAGTCGGGCAAGTAGTAAGAGATCTTCTACTAGAGCGCCCATTCGCACGGACTCTTTTTCAATTCGCCCGATTAACTCTTTAGTTTTTTCACCATCAGGCACAGCGCCTTGGCGATGAAGCTCGGCAAAGCCACGGATTGCAGTTAAAGGTGTTCGGAGCTCATGGCTTGCATCGGCAACAAATCGCCGCAACTTATCTTCACTCTCTGTGCGCACAGCAAAAGACTCTTCAATACGGCCAAGCATTGTGTTAAGCGAACTACTTAATCGCCCAACCTCAGAATTTGGCTCGAAGTTTTCTAGCCGTGCGGACAAGTCACCAGCGGCAATTCGTTGGGCTGTTACTTCAACATCTTCGAGTGGCTTCATACCAATCTTGATTACTTGCCGAGCCGCGATAGCGATAAGAAGTAAAACTATGAGTCCAATAAATAGAAAGGCCTGCGCTAAACGATGGGTTGTTTTCTCAAAGTCATTAAGTGACTGGGCGACAATTACAGATCCTGCCGAAGATGGCAGCACGCGAGCAATGACTCGAAAATCTGCACCTGGTGCCTCAACGGTAAAAGGTTTATCGCCAAAATTCGCCACTTGGGCCGGGAGTAAACCCTTTACATAATCTGAAATCCTATTGGTATTTAAATCGCCACCAATACCGCCGACTAGATTGCCAAACGGATCTAAAACAGTGACAGAGATAGATGATGGCACTCTATTCAGTGGAGTAACAGGAGTTGGGCTAACCTTTTGATTACCTTCATCGGCTTCGCTATGTTGTGGATTGGTCTCCTCATCGTTGACAATTCCAGCGGCGTTAACACGATTAGTGGTACCGCCGATCACACTGTTAAGTTGTTCATCTATTTGCCCGATTAAGTAGTTTTTTAGCGAAAGCTGTGCGGTAAAGCCTGCACCAATAAAACCGAATGCAGATAGCACGAGAACACCGACTGTTAAACGGTTGCGCAAAGACCAGTTGCGAAGCGGAGATTTCATTTTTACTTAGGCGGGATCCGCAAGCGATAGCCAACGCCGCGCACCGTATGAATAAGTGGTGGGTCATAAGCATCGATTTTTTTACGAAGGTAAGAGATGTATGTCTCGACAATTCCAGCATCTCCTCGGAAGTCGTACTGCCATACGTGATCTAAAATCTGTGATTTAGAGACGACACGATCGGCATTGATAATTAAGTATCGAATTAAAGCAAACTCTGTTGGAGAAAGATCAAGCATGTTTCCGCCACGACGAACCTCATGTGTGGCCTCATCTAATTCAAGATCTGCAAATCGCATCTTCTCATCATCGATTTCAATCTCAGTTACACCAGTACGACGCAGTAATGCGCGCAATCGTGCTACCAATTCTTCGAGAGAGAATGGTTTGGTCATGTAATCATCACCACCAAGAGTTAAACCCTTGACTTTATCCTCCATGCCATCTTTAGCGGTTAGAAAAAGTACGCCGGTATTAACGCCCTCGTTGCGGATCGCTTTACATACTTCAAAGCCATCTAAATCTGGCAACATGACATCTAAAACCATTGCATGTGGCCGAAACTCTTCTGCCATGGCTAAAGCTTGTGCACCATTTGCAGCGGTGCGCACATCAAAACCCACAAATCGAAGGCTCGTTGAAATAAGTTCGCTGATACTTGACTCATCATCAACTACGAGGATTCGCTGCATTGTCTTTTCGGCTGTTGGTGTCATGGCTAAACAATGCTCCCACATGCTGGGAGTTTCCTGAGAATTGGCAGGTAAATAAGCTCGGGTTTAAGGCCCGTTTACGCTTTTACAGAGCGCAGCAGCACCTGGGCAACATCTAAGACCTCAACATCAGAGGCTCTAGCAGTCATGCCATCGCTGGTCATAACACGGCAGAAGGGACAGGCAACGGCTAACTCTTTAGCACCCGTTGCAATCGCCTCATCGACGCGGTTGAGGTTGATCTGAGTGCCTAATTTCTCTTCCATCCACATGCGGCCGCCGCCGGCGCCACAACAAAATGAGCGCTCTTTATTGCGTGGCATCTCAGAGATTTCGGCACCCGTCGCTTCAAGTAATTCACGAGGGGGTTGGTAAATCTCATTGTGACGGCCCAAGTAACAAGGATCGTGGTAGGTCATAGCAGTATGACTCATCTTTATTGGTAACAGTTTTTTATCGCGAAGTAGTTGATTTAAAAGCTGCGTATGGTGAAGCATCTCTAACTCAAAACCACTTTGGGCATAATCGCGACCGATAGTTGTAAAGCAGTGCGGGCAGGTAACAACAACTTTCTTTGTTCCTTTACTGCGCCCAGCAAAGACCTCTTTAAATGTCTCAATGTTTTCTGTGGCCAAGATTTGATAGAGAAATTCATTGCCGGCACGGCGTGCAGGATCTCCCGTGCACGTCTCTTTCTTGCCAAGAACTGCGAAGTTAACACCGGCCATATGTAAAAGCTCGGCGACGGCCTTAGTAGTCTTCTTAGCTCGCTCGTCATAAGCACCCGCGCATCCAACCCAGAACAAGTACTCGACCTCATCGGGAAGAGTTCCTTCAACGACACGAACCGGGAAGTCACACTCAGCTATCCAAGCCTCACGATCATTTTTATTTGCACCCCAAGGATTACCTGTTTGTTCTAAGTTACGGAAAGTTCCACCGAGTTCGCTAGGAAAGTTTGACTCAACTAAAACTTGGAAGCGGCGCATATTAACGATGTGATCGATATGTTCGATATCGATTGGGCACTCATTAACACAGGCACCACAGGTCGTGCATGACCACAAAACATCGAGTGAAATAGGTGCACCAACGCCTGCCATAGCCTCATTTTCAACGGTTTTAGCGAAGGCGTGATCGCGCATGGCCATAATGAGAAGCTTTGGCGAGAGCGGCTTATCAGTATGCCAGGCAGGGCACTGCGATTGACAGCGACCGCACTCGGTGCACGAACTCATATCCAACAAACCCTTCCAGGTTATATCGGCGCGAGTACCAAGTCCAAAGACATCATCATCCTTTGGATCTTCAAAGTTAATAACCTCACCGTGGGATAACATCGCAGGCAATGGCCCAAGTGATGACTTGCCATCGGCGTTGCGCCGGAAGTAGATATTAAACGGTGCTAAGAATCGGTGCCATGCAACACCCATTGTTAAGTTACTTGCGATAACAATAAACCAAGCCATTGAAACAACGATTTTAATTGTTGCGACTAATTGAACAGTCGAAATAAGTTGTCCTAAGCTCCATGATTTAAAGATTGATGCGATAAACCATGTTGTTACATAGTGCCGGTTCCAAGCAACCTCATCTGATAACGCACCCTCTAAACCACGCAGGGCGAGCACACAGAAAATAATGACAAGAATCGTGGCCTCAACGTAATAGCCCTTAACCATCCCAGAACCATAAAAGCGCGATGTGCGCCCCTTCTTAACAATACGTGTTACTTGGCGAATACCAATTAAGGCAACAATTCCAACACCAGTTGCCCAAGCAATTAGCTCAGTGAAATATTCGTAAGGCCACAGATGACCAATAAATGGAAGTGTGAACTCTGGAGTAATTAATTGGCCGTAGGACGTTACTAAAG
>Ga0194050_1000556_pt1 | contig 13041 bp, 8 predicted proteins | sample SepL2310m_MetaG_FD_148657 | JGI IMG/M metagenome (GOLD analysis project Ga0194050, IMG submission 148657) | Anoxic zone freshwater microbial communities from boreal shield lake in IISD Experimental Lakes Area, Ontario, Canada - Sep2016-L239-10m | ecosystem: Environmental > Aquatic > Freshwater >...
CCCCGCGCCACCGGCACCGGGAACCCCAGCGCCGCCCTCACCGTTTGGCGTGCCCACCGATGGCCAGCCGCCGCGCGAGGCGTAGCAGGTCGTGTGATGAAGTAGAGGGAGGGATTCGGTCTCATGGCCGAATCCCTCCCTCTCCTTTCAAAGCCGCTGCGCCAGTGGCGATTTTTCCCGCGTCGGCCACCGCGCAGCCGGCTGAGCGTGCCTAGCCGACGCTGTTGCGACGCAGGGCGATTCGGAGGCCGAACTCCTCGTCAACAAGTGCTACGTCGGTGTCGAGCACGCCGTCGCTGGCACCCTCATCGAACGTGGTGGCCAGAACTTCGTCGGCCACCATGGAGCCGTGTTCACGCAGTGCGTCGGCCAGGTCGGTGTCGGTTGCCCTCCACCACACCGAGATTCGGTCGCTCACTGCGAAGCCAGCTGACTTGCGGGCATCTTGGATCAGTCGCACCATTTCGCGAGCGAGCCCGGCCCGGCGAAGTGCTGGCGTTACCTCGAGGTCGAGTGCGACGGTCTCTCCGGAGTCGCTAGCCACGGCCCAGCCAACCCGAGGTGTCTCGGTGATGATGACATCGTCGGCGGTCAGCGATACCGGTGCACCGTCGACCTCAACGCTTGCTTGCCCACCGCGCAGAGCCTGCACCAGTGCTTCGGCGTCGGTGGCTGCAATCGCTTCTGCCACAGTCGGAGTCGCGCTACCGAAGCGCTTGCCCAATGCTCGGAAGTTGGCCTTCACACTGACATCGACGAGGTCGCCAGCCGTGTCGCCCAGTGCGATCAGTTCGCCACAGTTGAGTTCATCCGACACCTCGGCCCGAAGGTCAGCCGGTAGCCGCTCCCAACCGGGTGCGGCTATGAGGGCACGCCCAAGCGGTTGCCGGGTACGAACGCTCGAGGTGGCGCGAGCAGCGCGTCCAAGCTCGACGAGTCGACGGACAAGGGCCATGTGACCTGAGAGGTCGTCATCGATCACGCCGTCTTCGGACACGGGCCACGCAGCGAGGTGCACCGAGATGGGGAGTTCAGGGTCGGTCGCAGCGAATAGATCGCGCCACACTCGTTCGGTGATGAACGGCGTGAACGGCGCCATCACGAGCGTGACGATCTGAAGACATTCATGCAACGTTGCCAGGGCACTGGGATCACCAGCCCAGAACCGTCGACGCGAGCGCCGCACGTACCAGTTCGATAGATCGTCAACGTAGGCCGACAGCGCCCGGCCAGCACGCTGCGTGTCGTATGCCTCGAGTGCGGCGTCAACTTCGCGGGCGAGCCGATGTGCCTCCGACAGAGCCCAGCGATCTAGCGCCGGTCGATCGGCGGTTTCAGGCGCGATCATGACGCCCGGTTCGAAGCCGGATTCGCGGGCGTAGAGGGCTTGGAAACTTACGGTGTTCCAGTAGGTCAGCAGTGTTTTACGCACGACCTCCTGAATCGTGCTGTGCCCTACTCGACGTGACTGCCAAGGTGATCCACCCGCGAGCATGAACCAGCGAACGGCGTCGGCTCCGTGCTCGTCCATGAGTGGGATTGGTTCAAGGACGTTGCCGAGGTGCTTGCTCATCTTTCGGCCGTCCTCATCGAGGATGTGGCCAAGGCAGAGCACAGTTTTGTAGGACGACTTATCGAAGACCAGTGCGCCGACAGCCATCAGCGTGTAGAACCAGCCACGGGTTTGGTCGATCGCCTCGCAGATGAAGTCGGCGGGGTAGCGGTCGGCGAATTCCTGCTGGCCACGATGGGGATATCCGAACTGCGCGAAGGGCATCGCGCCACTGTCGTACCAGGCGTCGATGACTTCCGGAACCCGAGTGGCAACACTGCCGTCAGTGCAATCGGGGCAGGCGAAGGTGATGTCGTCGACGTAGGGACGGTGTGGGTCGAGGTTGCTGAGATCGTGCCCGGCTCGCGCGCCAAGATCGGCGAGGGACTCGATGCAGGTGAGGTGTCCGGAGTCGCAGGTCCAGATCGGCAGGGGAGTGCCCCAGTAACGGCTGCGCGACAGCGCCCAGTCGATGTTGTTGTTGAGCCAGTCGCCGTAGCGTCCCCACTTGATAGTGGCTGGATGCCAGTCAGTGGCCTCGTTCTCGCGCAGCAGTGCTTCTTTGATCTCGGTAGTGCGGATGTACCAGGACGGCTGCGCGTAGTAAACGAGAGGTGTGTGGCAGCGCCAGCAGTGCGGGTACGAGTGCTCGTAGGGCAGGTGCTTGAACAGCAGACCGCGGGCCTGCAGATCATCGACGAGTACTCCGTCTGCCTTCTTGAAGAACATGCCACCAACGAGCGCGACATCAGGCTCGAACGTGCCGTCGGGGCGCAATGGGTTGACGACGGGTAAGCCATAGCGGCGGCACAGGGCGAGGTCCTCGGCACCGAAAGCCGGCGCTTCGTGCACGATGCCAGATCCGTCCTCGGTGGTGACGAAGTCCGCCGCAAGAACCGTGTGGAGCGGGGCATCGGTTTCCGGGAACGCGAGGCCGGGGAAGGGCCGTACATATGGAGTTCCCACAATGTCAACGCCTGTAAGGGTTTCCACGATTACTGAATCAGCGCCGAGAACGGCTTCGCGCAGGGCCTCGGCCACCACGAGTAGCTCGCCATCTGCGGTGCGAACCACAACGTAGGTGACGTCAGGGTTGACCGCGCACGCCGTATTGGAGATCAACGTCCATGGAGTGGTGGTCCACACGAGCAGCGCTAGACCTGGGTGTCGTTCGACCAGTGGGCCGCTCGCGATCGGGAAGCGAACGTAGACCGAGGGGTCGACAACCGTCTCGTACCCCTGAGCCAGCTCGTGGTCGCTGAGGCCCGTGCCGCATCGTGGGCAGTACGGGCTGACTCGGTGATCTTGCACCAGTAGGCCCTTTTTGAAGATCTGCGACAGTGACCACCACACGCTCTCGACGTACTGCGGATCCATGGTCCAGTAGGCATCGCCCATGTCGACCCAGTAGCCCATGCGCTCGGTGAGGTCGGCGAAGGCATCGACGTGACGGAGCACTGATTCTCGACACTTGGTATTGAACTCGCCGATGCCGTAGGCCTCGATGTCCTTCTTGCCCGTGAACCCGAGTTCCTTTTCCACCGCGAGTTCAACTGGTAAGCCGTGGCAGTCCCAGCCGGCCTTTCGCGGGACGTGATAGCCCTTCATCGTGCGGTAACGAGGGAACACATCTTTGAAGACTCGAGCCTCGACATGGTGGGTGCCGGGCATGCCGTTGGCAGTGGGCGGGCCCTCGTTGAAGACCCACAGCGGACGACCAGCGGTCTGGGCGAGGGATTGGGCAAACACGTCGTTGGTTCGCCAGAACTCGAGCACATCGTGATCGAGTGCGGGCAGGTCGACCTGGGGCGGGACTGGGCGGTACATCTAGCCTCCGTCAGCAACAACAACACCTCCACATCGGATGATGTGGTGCTGGCGAAGGGACGAGGCATAAGCCCCGCGGTACCACCCTCCTTGGCTCAGAACCTGCCTGGGCCCGCTCGAGCATGTAGCAGACGGCCGGATCTACCCCGCACTAAGCGGCTCCTCCGGCAGCTGGTGGGGTGATGTTCACCTCGCGCACACCCCCGGGCTTACACCGTCCCCGGGTCGCTACTGGCTGCGTGCGGGACTACTTGTCCCCGTCATTGCCGTGTCTGAACACTGTTGGTGAGTGTATCGGGCGTTCTAGGTGGCAGGCTGACCGACATGGCCAGTGAACCGTTGCGGATTCGGGTGCGGGTGCGGCCCGGGGCCTCACGGACGGCCGTGGGTGGCAGTTACGGAACAGGACCAGAGGCGGCCTTGGTAGTGGCGGTCTCGGCTCGCGCAGTCGATGGAGCGGCCACTGAAGCCGTGCTAGTGGCACTAGCCGCAGCTCTCGGTGTGCGGCGCTGGCAAGTCAGGCTGGTCCGAGGTCAGACAAGCCGCGACAAGTTGGTCGAAATCACCGATCCCACCGCTGGCTCTGTTTCGACTCTTGCCGGACTTTTTTCCGCGTAGAAGCGACCTAAACGGCCAAAATCGCCTGTCATTCGGGGGAATATCGGCGCGCCCTGTTGATCTGACCCCGTGGGGCACCTACTCTTCGCACGACTATCGGGAGAACCCCGAGTGTCTTGGTACGGCAAGCGTCGCGGATTCCCCACCCTCAGGTTGTGACGTTTGTGAGAACCAGGAGCGTTCGCAGATCCCTCTGCGGAACAAGTGACGAGGAGTGGCCATGGCCGCGCGAACCACGGCGTCGAAGTCGGCTGCGCCGGCAAAGAAGGTGGCAGCCGCCAAGCTCATACCGGCACGTAAGTCTGTAGCAGCTAAGACGGTGACTCTGGCTAAGTCCGCTACGCCGGCGAAAGCGGTGGCCACCACTAAGAAGCCCGTCGTGCCGGCGAAGAAGCCTGCGGCTGCGGCGCCAGCTCCCGCCAAGAAGCCTGCGGCTCCAGCTAAAAAGGCTGTCGCTCCGGCGAAGAAGCCTGCGGCTCCAGCTAAAAAGGCTGTCGCGCCAGCGAAGAAGGCTGCGCCCGTTAAGGCTGTCGCGCCGGCGAAGAAGGCTGCGCCCGTTAAGGCTGCCCCTGTGATAGTCGAAGCAGTCGCGGTCGCAGTTCCCGCCCCGACGAAGAAGTCCGCTCCTGCGAAGAAGTCCGCTGCGGCGAGCAAGGAACAGCCCGCCCCCGTCGACACTGAGCCGCCGCAGCCAGCGAAGTTGGCTACCGCGATGCCGCCGATGTCTGCCCCGGTCAAGGCCGCGCCTCGCCGCCCGGTCGTGCGTGAGGACGAGTCGCCCTGGACTACCGACGAGCTCAAAGGCGTTCGCCGTGAACTTGATCTGGAGATCGGGCGCTTGCATGATCAGATCAGCGACGCCGAGGAAGGTATCGCTGATCTACTCCGCGACTCCGGTGATGGTGCGGGCGATGATCAGGCTGACGCTGGCACCAAGACGTTCGAGCGCGAACACGAGATGTCTTTGGCCAACAATGCTCGTGTGCTGCTCGAGCAAAATGAGCGCGCGTTGGCTCGGCTCAACGACGGTACGTATGGTATTTGTGAGCGGTGTGAACTCCCGATCGGTAAGTTCCGGCTGCAGGCCTTCCCTCGGGTCACTCTGTGTGTGTCGTGCAAACAACTTGAGGAACGTCGCTGACCGCTGGCGCACCGATTCCTCCACTCGGCACATCACCACGTACGCTCGGCTCTTGTGAGTAGCGAACCTGTCCATGAGACGGCCCAGATTGTGGCCGCACCGGCGAACAATCGACGGCTCACACGCATCACCTTTGGCGTCGCGGCAGTGGTCGTCCTACTTGACCAGGTGAGCAAGGCTCTGGCGGTGCGCTACCTGCAAGATCAGCCACCGATCGATCTGCTTGGCCCCTGGCTGCGTTTGGTCTTCCTGCGGAATCCAGGCGCTGCCTTCAGCATGGGAACCAGTTACACGTTTGTCTTCACCGGCATCGCTATCGCCGTCGCAGTGGTGATCGTGCGTACCTCGCGCCGTCTCGGAAGTCTGGGGTGGGCCTTCGCTCTAGGTGGCCTCCTCGGTGGCGCGGTCGGTAATCTCCTCGACCGAATCTTCCGCGACCCCGGGTTCATGCGGGGCTATGTCGTCGATTTCATCGCGTTCCCGAACTTCCCCGTCTTCAATCTCGCTGACTCCGCAATCGTGTGTTCCAGCGTGCTCATGGTCTTGCTCGCTGTCCGCGGTATTGAGATCGACGGACGACGGGGCTAGGACTCGTGGGGGAGAGCCGCCGGCTAGAAGTACCTGAAGGCCTTGAGGGTGAGCGTGTTGACGCTGCGTTGGCTCGACTCTTTGGCTTCTCGCGCACCAAGGCCGCCGACCTTGCCACGGCCGGATTGGTCTGGATCGATGGCCAACCGGTAGGAAAATCTGGCCGAGTCACGGCTGGCAGCTGGCTCGAGATCGAACTGCCCGAACCACCTCCGGCGGTCATGATCATCCCCGAACTCATTGCCGGCATGACTATCGTTCATGACGACGACGACATCGTTGTTGTCGACAAGCCGGTCGGAGTCGCGGCCCATCCCTCACCAGGCTGGACCGGCCCCACGGTGGTTGGGGGCTTGGCCGGCGCCGGTTATCGCGTCTCCACATCGGGTGCTGCCGAGCGCCAGGGTGTCGTGCATCGCCTCGACGTCGGTACCACTGGCCTTATGGCCGTGGCAAAGAGCGAGCGCGCCTATACGTCGTTGAAGCGGCAGTTCAAGGAGCGCACGGTCAATAAGGTCTACCACGCATTGGTGCAGGGGCAGATGGATCCCTTGCGCGGCACTATTGATGCACCAATTGACCGCCATCCGCAGGCTGAGTACCGCTGGGCGGTGGTCACCGACGGCAAGCCGAGTGTCACGCACTATGAAACTGTTGAAGCATTCCGGCACGCGTCTTTGCTTGAAATTCATCTCGAGACCGGCCGCACCCATCAGATTCGCGTGCACACGTCGGCCATGCGGCACCCTTGCGTTGGCGATCTCACCTACGGGGCGGATCCGGTGTTAGCTAAGCGACTGAACCTGCTCCGCCAATGGCTTCACGCGGTACAACTTGGTTTCGAGCACCCTGGGTCTGGTCAGTGGGTCGAGTTCACCTCGCCGTATCCCGCAGATCTTCAGCACTCACTCGATGAGGTTTCGGCCACCTAGTTTTTCCGATGACACTCCACCGTCAGATTGGTTCGCACCGTGTCTTCAACACAACCCGCTCTTGATTCTGGTTCCTTCACTATCGGCGGTTCGAGTTCTGAATCATTTAGCGTGCACCGCATGGGTTTTGGTGCGATGCAGATCACGGGGCAAGGCATCTGGGGTCCACCAGAAGATCATGACGGTGCGATCGCGGTACTCCGTCGTGCTGTCGAACTCGGCGTCGATTTCATCGACACTGCCGATTCTTACGGTCCGTTCGTCTCGGAAGAATTGATCCGCGAGGCGCTATACCCTTACGGCCACGTGCGGATTGCGACCAAGGCCGGTCTGACTCGGCCTGGGCCCGGTGAGTGGCGGGCCATGGGAGCACCTGACTATCTGCGTGAGTGCGCCGAGATGTCGCTTCGTCGCCTCGGGGTGGAGACGATCGACCTGTTTCAGTTGCACCGGATCGATTCGAAGGTGCCGTTCGAGGACCAGCTCGGGGTCTTCGTCGAACTTGTGGCCGCGGGCAAGGTGCTTCAGGTTGGTCTATCTGAGGTGAGCATCGCGGAACTGCAGCAGGCGCAGCAGATTCTGCCGATCGCGACTGTGCAGAACCTCTACAACGTTGCCAATCGCGAGAGCGAGGCCATGCTCGAGCACTGTGCTGCCACCGGCATCGGATTCATCCCGTGGTTCCCGATCGCGACGGGTGCCCTCGCAACCGCAGGTGGACCTTTGGCTGCCCTTTCGGAGCGCACCGGCATTAGCCCGTCCCAACTTGCGCTGGCTTGGCTGCTGCGACGATCCCCGGTGATGTTGCCGATTCCAGGCACCAAGAGTGTGTCGCACCTCGAGGAGAACTGCGCCGCGTCGCTGGTCACCTTGGACGATGCCACCTATGCCGAGCTCGAGGCACTTGCCGCTCCCTAGCCGATTGGGGTCTGGTCGACACGCCGAGGCGAAGATTGACCGGCTCACCCCTGTCCACGATGTCGGTCCCGCGGGTTAGGGTGAGGTCTTCCGACCGCCGCCTTCCCCCGGCTTGTCGGTGCTGATTCCCTGCTCTCGTGGGCTGGGTCATGAGTGGGAGGCTTAGCCGGTGTCGAGTGACTCGTTCGTGCACCTGCACGTGCACACCGAGTACTCCATGCTCGACGGCGCGGCCCGAGTAAGCGATTTAGTCGAAGAGGCCGCCCGCATGGAGATGCCGGCCATCGCGATGAGCGATCACGGCAATCTCTACGGCGCCTTCGACTTCTACAAGCAGAGCAAGGCCGCTGGCATCAAGCCCATCATTGGGATCGAGGGCTACTACGCCCCGCAGGGCCGATTCGAACGTGCCCCGTTTGATTTTGGTGGCGGCTACGACGAAGGCACCGGCGAGGATGGCGAGACGTCGGGCAAGGGTCGTCAGCCATACACGCACATGACTTTGTGGGCCGAAAACACCGAGGGCTTACATAATCTGTTCCGCCTGTCGAGCCTGGCCAGTCTTGAGGGGTTCTACCGCAAACCGCGAATGGATCGCGATCTGCTGCAGACCTATGGCACGGGCATCATCGGCACCACCGGTTGCCCCTCGGGCGAGGTCAACCGTTGGCTGCAGGCTGGAAACTACGACCGCGCCCTGGCTGCTGCGGCCGATTATCGCGACATCCTCGGCCCGGATAACTACTTCTGCGAGTTGATGGATCACGGTCTGGGCATCGAACGTCGGCATCGTGAAGATCTGCTGCGACTCGCCCGCGCCCTCGATATTGCGCTAGTCGCGACTAACGACCTGCACTACGTCTACCCCGGCGACGCTGAGTCGCATGATGTGCTGTTGTGCATCGGTACGCGTACCACCATGGACGATCCCAAGCGCTTCCGGTTCGACGCTCGCGACTTTTACCTCAAGTCCGCGGCCGAGATGCGGGGGGTCTGGTCCGAGCTCCCCGAGGCCTGCGACAACACACTGCGCATTGCCGAGCGTTGCGATGTCACCTTCAACGAAGGTGCCAACCTCATGCCCCGCTTCCCAGTGCCGGCAGGTGAAGATGAGCAATCGTGGCTCATCAAGGAAGTTGAGCGTGGCCTGGCCATCCGATTCCCAGAAGGTGTTTCCGAGCAGCACCGTACTCAGGCTGCGTACGAAGTTGGCGTCATCTGCCAGATGGGTTTCCCGGGCTACTTCCTGGTCACCGCCGACCTCGTGCGGTATGCCAAGGAGAGCGGCATCCGGGTCGGGCCGGGCCGTGGGTCGGCTGCTGGCGCGCTGATTGCCTATGCGCTGGGCATTACCGAGCTCGATCCGATCAAGCATGGGTTGCTGTTCGAGCGATTCCTTAACCCCGAACGTGTGTCGATGCCCGATATCGACATGGATTTCGATGAGCGTCGACGCGGCGACATGATCCGCTACGCCACCGAGAAGTACGGCGAGGAACGGGTCGCCCAGATCATCACGTACGGGTCGATCAAGGCCAAGGCTGCGGTCAAGGACTCAGCTCGCGCACTGGGTTACCCATTCGCGGTAGGTGACCGCATCACCAAGGCGATGCCACCAGCGGTCATGGGAAAGGACATCTCGCTCGCTGGCATCTTCGACACGAAGAACTCGCGTTACAACGAGGCGAGCGAGTTCCGCACCTTGTATGAGACCGACAACGATGTACGCATCGTCGTCGATACCGCCAAGGGCCTCGAGGGCCTCAAGCGACAGCCCGGTGTGCATGCGGCAGGTGTCATCTTGTGCGCCGTCCCATTGCTCGATGTCATCCCGATCTGGCGACGTGACCAGGACGGCGCCATCATCACCCAGTTCGACATGGGTGCGTGCGAGAGCCTCGGGCTGCTCAAGATGGACTTCCTGGGATTGCGCAACCTCACGGTGCTCGATGACTGCCTCGCGCACATTGTGAGCAACCGCGGCCAGAAGATCGTGCTCGAAACCCTCGAGCTTACTGACGCCGCCACCTACGAACTCCTCTCGCGCGGCGACACTCTGGGTGTCTTCCAGCTCGATGGCGGTCCGATGCGAGCGCTACTGCGTGCCATGTCACCCGACAACTTCGAGGACATCTCAGCGGTCCTGGCGCTCTACCGTCCTGGCCCGATGGGTGCCAACGCGCACAACGACTACGCCGATCGCAAGAATGGCCGCAAGCCGGTCGTGCCCATCCACCCCGAGCTTGCCGAGCCACTGGCAGAGATCCTCGACGACACATACGGCCTGATCGTCTACCAGGAACAGGTCATGGCGATCGCGCAGAAGCTCGCCGGTTACTCCCTGGGTAACGCTGACTTGCTGCGTCGGGCCATGGGTAAGAAGAAGAAGGAGATCCTCGACAAGGAGTTCGTGCCCTTCTCAGATGGCATGCGAGCCAACGGATATTCGCAGGCGGCCATCACCACGCTGTGGGAGATCTTGGTCCCGTTCTCTGACTACGCGTTCAACAAGGCGCATACCGCCGGGTATGGCTTGGTGTCGTATTGGACCGCGTACCTCAAGGCCAACTTCCCGGCCGAATACATGGCGGGCCTGCTCACCAGCGTCAAGGACGACAAGGACAAGCTCGCGATCTACCTCAATGAGTGTCGTCGGATGGGCATCAAGGTGCTACCGCCGGATGTCAACGAATCCGACTTTGACTTCACCCCGCGCGGAACCGACATTCGGTTTGGTCTATCGGCAGTTCGCAACGTCGGTGGCAATGTGGTCGACGCGCTGATCGGTGCGCGCACTTCCAGCGGTCGGTTCAGCGGCTTTGACGACTTCCTCGAGAAGGTCCCGATCAGTGTCGTCAATAAGCGGGTGGTCGAGTCGCTGGTTAAGGCTGGCGCCTATGACTCCCTCGGCGAGTCGCGCAAGGGATTGCTCGCCGTGCACGAGAGTCGCATCGACTCCATCATCGACGTCAAGCGCAATGAAGCGATCGGTCAGGATTCCCTGTTCGGTGGATCCGACGACGAGGTAACAGCCGCCCTCTGGGCGCCGCCGGTGATTCCTACGGGCGAGTGGGATAAGGCCGCTCTGCTCGGCTACGAGCGCGAAATGCTCGGCCTCTATGTGTCCGATCATCCGCTCAATGGTGTTGAGCATGTGCTCGCGGCCTCGGCCGATGTTGCCGTGTCGGCATTGCACAGTGATGAGGTCTCCGACGGTCGCATTGTCACGGTTGGTGGGTTGATCACCAGCGTTCAGCGCAAGGTCACCAAGCAGGGCAACGTCTGGGCCATTGCTTCGCTCGAGGATCTCGAGGCTTCCATTGACGTCATGATCTTCCCGGCCACCTACCAACTCGTCGGTCCGCAGGTCGTCCCCGACGCGGTGCTCTTGGTGAAAGGTCGTCTCGATCGCAGTGAGGAAGATGCACCCAAGCTGATCGCCATGGAGGTCACGGTTCCTGACCTGTCCACCGGTGAGTCCGGCCCGGTCGTGGTCACCATCCCTGCTTCCCGTTGCATCCCACCGGTGATCGAGCGATTCAAGGACGTACTCGCCACGCACCCTGGGGTCACCGAGGTTCGCATGGCACTGCAGAACGGCCCGCGTACCACGGTGGTGCGCCTTGATGATCGCCTTCGAGTCACGGTCACGCCTTCGCTCTACGCCGACTTGAAAGCGCTGCTCGGGCCGTCCTGCTTACAGTAGGGGGCGCTGGGTCAGCCCCGCGCGATCATCGAGGTGATTGCGTGAGTGATCGTTACTAGATCGGCGGGCCGAAGGCCAAGGTCGAATCCGCGCCGACCACCGCTGACATAGATGGTCTCGAAGTTCAGCGCACTGTCGTCAAGCACCGTGCGCAGCACCTTGCGTTGACCAATCGGGCTGATGCCGCCCACCACGTAGCCGGTGGCACGCTCAGCCGCGGTGGGATCTGCCATCTCGGCTCGCTTTGCGCCGACCGCGACTGCCAACGCCTTGAGGTCGAGCTTGCCTGCTACCGGCACGATCCCGACCACGAGGCTGCCGTCGACTTGGACCAGCAGGGTCTTGAAGACCTGCTCGTGGGGGAGCCCGAGCACGTGGGCAGCCTCGAGACCGTAGGACGGCGCTGCGGGGTCGTGGTCGTAGGCGTGGGTGGTGAACTCAATGCCAGCTTTGGCGAGCGCCACGGTGGCTGGCGTGCCGCCGGATCCCTTCGCGCCCATGCCTAGATCCTGACCGATGGCGAACTAGTTGAGCGCGATCGGCACGCGGGTGAGTTCGGTTGCCGGTAGCGAAGGTAACTCGCGAAGCAGGGTGATTTCCCGTTGCAGCAGAACTAGTTCGGCGAGGAGCCGATCCACTGTTGATGGTGCCTCGAGCAGACGTTGGTGGTCGGTGAGGTCCAGGATCATCGCTGCCGCGATCAGATAACTGCGCACACTGGGTTCATCGGGCAGCCGAGTGGAGTCTTCCTCGTCGATCCAGCCAGCCCCGGCAATGTGCGCCCGATACTCGTCAAAGCGCGCGCCGACCGAGATGCTCAGGAGTTCGGCCTCTGGCCCGCCTTCGGGCTCGTCAAGCCATTCGACTTCGGCCCGCAGGTAGGGCGTGGTCGAGTCGACGAGGCCTAGCAAGCGGAACCGGGCCGAGCCGTTGGTGAGGATGTCGGCCCGACCGTCGGAATAGGGGTCTACCTCGATGAGTGAGGCGAAGGTGCCGATCGAGTGCAGTGCCCGGACTCCGTCGACGCCGACCTCATGGCCTGACCGGATCGCGATGATTCCGAATCCGCGCGTGGCCGCGGGTTGATCTTCCTGATCTCGGATCAGCTGTCGGTACCGAGGTTCGAAGATGTGCAGTGGCATGACAAGGCCTGGCACCAGCACACTGCCCAGGGGGAATAGCGCGATGATCTCGCGATCGCCTACCCGCCGTCCGGTCATGGGGTCAGCCTGTCTCATGTGGCGTGTACTTGCATCCCCGTCCACTAAACGCTCGCCGCTTCCCTAGACTGGCACGGTGATTCGACGTATCGACCTTCGCGGGTCACTCGCTGACCCGCGCGAGTTCCTGCCTCGGGCCGCTGTCGATGTCGAGAGCGTGCTCGAGACCGTGGGCCCCATCGTCGAGGACGTACGAGCACGCGGTACCGAGGCGGTGCTCCATTGGGGTGAGCAACTCGACGGAGTGCGGCCGCCCTCACTGCGCGTGTCGCAGCAGGCTCTTGATGATGCCTTGGCTGCCCTTGATCCTGTCGTCCGCGAGGCGCTCGACGAATCGATCCGGCGGGCTCGTCTTGTTCACGAGGATCAGCGCCGAGTCGACGTGACCACCGTGGTTGTCGAAGGTGGCACGGTCACTGAGCGCTGGCTCCCGGTCGATCGGGTTGGGCTGTACGTGCCCGGCGGTCGTGCGGTCTATCCGAGTTCGGTCATCATGAATGTCGTGCCGGCGCAAGTGGCCGGCGTTCCATCGTTCGCGG
>Ga0194050_1000564_pt1 | contig 12983 bp, 6 predicted proteins | sample SepL2310m_MetaG_FD_148657 | JGI IMG/M metagenome (GOLD analysis project Ga0194050, IMG submission 148657) | Anoxic zone freshwater microbial communities from boreal shield lake in IISD Experimental Lakes Area, Ontario, Canada - Sep2016-L239-10m | ecosystem: Environmental > Aquatic > Freshwater >...
GGGCCGGCGTAGTCGGGCCTGGGCGGGCTGGCGGGCTGGCTGGCGGGCTGGCGGGCTGGCGGGGCGTCCCTCTTCCACGGTGAACATGGGCGAGGCCGACTAGTCGTCGACGGCCAACGCTTCGGGAGGTCCATCCCCGTCATCGGGGTCTGATCCCGATGGCCCACTCTTATTCGGAACGAATCTCCATTCACCAGGGCGACCTTCGAGTCGGAAACGCTTCGTCGTCTTCAATAGATGGTGATGCTGGCAGATCCGCACGAGATTCCACCACTCGGTGGCACCCCCTTTTGCATAATCAAGATGGCAGTGATCGACCTGGAGGTGGTCGGAACGATCACAGCCAGGGACGACACAGATCGGGTCACGTTCCAAGAGGGCAGCGGAAATCGCAGCCGGAATATGGCGACCCAGATTGCAGATGGCGGGAACGTCGATGCCGTTGGTGATGAAGAGAGTCGTGATGGCATCTCCCATGATCTCCTTGGCGGTCTGCACGGAGATAGGACCCACACCGGGGATCTCACACATCTGGCCGGGGCCCACTGATCCTTGGCGCAGCGCGTCGAGGTCGATGCGTACATGGACACGAGCTCGACTGGAACGACTCGTTCGACGCCTTGCGGTTCCGTCTTCGCCACCATCTGGATCTTCCGGGTCAACCAGATGGTCCGTGCTGCCCGTGATGATCGCCACCAGGGCATCCGCGGCATAGTTATCGTGCGAGTCACGCCGACCTGCGGCACGAGCTGCATTGAACATCTTGTCCGTGGTGGCTTCCAGCACCGAGAGCACCCTGGCCCCGGCGTCGGGGGTGAGCCGGGCCGACATACAGAAGGCACCATCCTCGCGATCAATCCAGGTCCGACACGACCGACGGCTACGTAGGGCCTCCTGGCGCTTGGCTTCTTCATCGGCAGATCGGGCCTGAGCCTTGGCCCTCGCACACCGGTCTTGCACTTGTCGCACCGTGGCCTGGTCAGCGGAGCCGAGGAGATCGGACTCGCTACCGGGATTGGCCGTCACAGCCCTGCTGATCAACTTGACCTTCGGGTCCGAGAGCTTTCCACGACGAAAGGCGTCCTCGACCCCTGGCTGGGACGCCAGGGCACGGCCAAGGGCCAATGTGTCGGCAGCCTGTCCGACGGTCTCCCCTGTCTGTTCGGCCAGCCAACGGGCCGGGTCGTGATGCCCGCTGTCGCGATGGATCTCGGCCTCAGCCGATCGGTGGGCGGCAAAGGTCTTTCCGGCGCATGCCAACCGTTCGATCCGAGCGAAGCGGGCCACCATCCGACCAGCATCGGGGCCGGTGAAGCACGCTGCATCGAAGGTCGCCATGAACGTGTCAAGTGACCGGGCCACGCCGTCAAGGTAGGCACCGGCACCGGCTTCAGTGGCGGCAACAGCATCGGAACTGGTGCCTCCATCGAACGATTCGCCGAGCGCTGCGACGGCATTCAGGACCGGTGCACCCACTTCGCCTTCGCTGCGACTGCCGCCCTCGATTGCCCCAACGGGGATTTCCAATGCCATGGGTTCATTGTTTCAGAGGGGTGTAACAGCATCAGTCGAAGCCTTGACCGAGGCCTTGGCCGAGGCATCGGCATCGGCATCGGCATCGGCATCCGACGTTCCGTCCACCTCGCCCACTGCCTTGGTCGATCGTGCCGATCAACCGTCCCGGCCGGCTAGCCCGGCCGGGACGAACAATCAGGTCAACCCAACAATCAGGTCAACCCAACAATCAGGTCAACCCACCGTCGGAAGTGTGGATAGCCCCTCGGCGAACCGGGCATCGGAGACCTCTTCGTCGACCATGCGGCCGCTCAGGTAGGAGTCGTAGGCGGCCAGGTCGAAGTGACCGTGGCCACACAGCGCAGTGAGGATGACCTTCTCTTCGCCGGTCTCCTTGCACAGCAGCGCCTCACGTACCGCGGCAGCAATGGCGTGGGTCGGCTCGGGTGCGGGCAGGATCCCTTCGGTGCGGACGAACTGCATGGCAGCGGCGAAGCATTCGGTCTGGGGGATGGAGATGGCCTCCATCATGCCGAGCTCATAGATGTGCGAGATGAGCGGCGCCATGCCGTGATAGCGGAGACCGCCGGCGTGGATCGGGTCCGGAATGAAGTCGTGGCCCAGCGTGTGCATCTTCATCAGCGGGGTCATCCCGGCGGTATCGCCGAAGTCGTAGGCGTAGACACCGCGGGTCAGCGACGGGCACGAAGCCGGCTCGACGGCTCGGATGGTCGGGTTCATCTTTCCGGCCATCTTCTCGCGCATGAAGGGGAAGGCCAGCCCGCCGAAGTTGGATCCACCACCGGTGCAGCCCACCAGGAGGTCTGGTGCCTTCTCTCCGGCCTTGGCCAACTGCAGTAGGGCCTCTTCGCCGATGATCGTCTGGTGCATCAGCACGTGGTTGAGCACGCTGCCCAGTGCGTAGCGGGTCTCGGGATCGGGGGCGGCGATCTCGACGGCCTCGCTGATGGCGATCCCGAGCGACCCGGGGCTGTCGGGGTTGGCGGCCAGGATGGCACGGCCAGCCGCGGTCAGTTCGCTCGGCGACCGGTGGACCTTGCCCCCGAATGCCTCCATCATCAGGCGGCGATAGGGCTTCTGGTCGAAGCTGGCACCCACCTGCCAGATCTCGCATTCGAGGTCGAAGAGGGCACAGGCGAAGGCCAGGGCAGTGCCCCACTGCCCGGCACCGGTCTCGGTGGTCAGGCGCTTCACTCCGGCCTTGGCGTTGTAATAGGCCTGAGGGACAGCCGTGTTCGGCTTGTGAGATCCGGCTGGCGACACACCTTCGTACTTGTAATAGATGCGGGCCGGGGTATCGAGTAGTTGCTCAAGCCGGCGGGCCCGGAAGAGCGGGCTTGGACGCCACTGGCGGTAGACGTCGAGGACGGCGCCGGGGATGTCGATGTACCGCTCTTGACTGACCTCTTGGAGGATCAGGTCCATGGGGAACAGCGGAGCGAAGTCCTCGGGACCGGCCGGCTGGAGGGTGCCCGGATGAAGTGCTGGCGGAGGCGGAGACGGCAGGTCGGGAACGATGTTGTACCAGGCGGTGGGCATTTCGCTCTCTTCGAGCAGGAACTTGTGCTGGTGGACCGTTTCGTCAATTGCCATATGAGGGCCTCCCTAATGTTCGTGGTTCGATCAAGATAGCCAGGAACGGCGACCTCCGGACCACAACGCTCCCACACTCTCCCCCGCCACGTCTCCGCAGGTTCAATCGAGGCAGGTTCAGACGCCGGCCGGGAACCTACCAGCCCAAGGTTCCGCCTCCTCGATCTGTGACGCCACCCGGATGAGCTGGGCATCGCGGAACGCACCAGCCACGATCTGAACTCCGACGGGGAGGCCGGAGGCAGACACGTGGAGGGGCAGGCTCACTGCTGGCTGACCAGTGATGTTGAACAGGGCGGTGAACGCGGCCATGGCCACGATGTCCATCGGAGGGAAGTCGGGCTCGGCATGGACCTGGGCCAACAGCCCGATCTCGGGCGGCTCGATGGCCATGGTGGGGGTCAGCAACAGGTCGAACTCATCGTCGAAGCGAGCCAAGACGGCCCGGCTCTGTTGCTGTAACTCCATCAGCGAGCGCGAGAATGCCAGGCTGTCGAGGGCCAAACTGGCCCCGAGGGCGGCACGGTTATGGGGCTCGATGCGGTCGGGGTCGATGCCCGAATAGTCGGCCATCCCGGAGTTCATGAGGTTGAGGAACGACCCCAGGCCAGCCGGATCGAAGAGGTCCGCGTCGAGACGGATGATTTCGTGGCCGAGGGACTCGAGCAGGCGGGTGGCATGCTCGACGGCGGCCACCGCTTCGCCAGACACCTCGACGCCCAAAGCCGACACGGTGTTGACGGCCACCCGGAGGCGGCCAGGGTCGGCACCGACCTCGTCGGTGAACGGTCGCTCCTTGCCGGGAGGACTCCACCAGGCATAGGGGTCGGGATTGCTGATGACTTCGAGAATGGCGGCAGTGTCGGCCACGGTGCGAGTGACCACGCCCTCGGTCGACAGACCCGACCAGTAGGGAACGGTGTCGGCCACCCGACCGCGGCTGGGCTTCAGCCCGACCAGTCCGCAACAGGATGCCGGGATCCGGATGGAGCCCCCTCCATCGCTGGCATGCGCCACTGGGAACATGCCAGCCGCCACGGCAGCCGCGGCACCACCGCTCGATCCGCCCGGAGTGTGCCCCAGGCTCCAAGGGTTCCGAGTGGCACCGAACCGCAGATTCTCGGTGATGGTGATGGAACCGAACTCGGGCGAGTTCGTCCGCCCAGTCAGGATGAAGCCCGCGCCGGTCAAGGCCTGGGCCACCAGCTCGGTGGTAGCAGCAGGATCGTCGCTCGACCCGTTAGATCCATAGGTGCAGGGCTGGCCCGCCACCGTCGTGAGGTCCTTGATGGGGATCGGCACCCCGGCGAACGGAGGGAGATCGCTGGCGCCAGCGGCGATCTGCTCTCCCAAGGCGCGGGCTTGGGCCCGGGCCTCGTCGTCGTTACGCCAGATCACGGAATTGACCGCAGGATCACGCTCGTCGACCCGGGCCAGGCAGGCATCGAGGACTTCGAGGGGGCTCACCTCCCGGCTGCGGATGGCGGCGGCGGTGTCGATGGCGGAGGTGTGCTCGTCCATGGCCACACCGTAGGCCAGCAGGCACCCCCGGCACCCCCGGCACCCGAGCGAGGATGCACTGTCATCCAACCAGATGTGGCACGGTGGACCCATGCCGGCCTACGAGCACTTCGCTGCGTTCTATGACGTTGTCATGGACGATCCTGGGCCACGAGCGCAGCGAGTCGATGCGGCGATCGAGAGTTTCCGGCCCGATGCCGGATCGCTGTTGGAACTCGGCTGTGGGACCGGGGCGATCCTGGCTCGGCTCAGTACCGCAGCCACGCTGACCGGGCTGGATCTGTCACCCGAGATGCTGGCCATCGCTGGCCGGACGGTCCCGGGCGCCCATCTGATCTTGGGGGATATGAGCGAGTTCGAGCTCAGTCGCCGGTTCGACGTCATCATCTGCGTGTTCGACTCGATCAATCACCTGATGAACGTGGCCGACTGGGCCTCTCTGATGCGCTGCGTGCACGCGCACCTCGCCGACGACGGGATCTTCGTGCTCGACGTGAACACCATCGGCGAACTCCGACGCCTCGGGGACGAGCTCCCCTGGGTCTACGACTTCGATGGCGGAACGGCCATCATCGATGTGACGTTCGCCGAGGATGCCCATGGTGTGGGCGTCTCCGATTGGAATATACGTGTGTTCGAGCAAGTGAAGGCATCTCGCTACGAGCTCTGCCACGAGCGGATCGGGGAGATCGCCCTTCCGCTCGATCGCGTGCGACTGCTGGTGGCTGACGGCTTCGATCTGCTCGAGGAAGTCGACGAGGATGGATTGCCGGCCACGGACGAGTCGGTCAAGGCGTACTTCGTACTCCGCCGAGTGAACTGACCCCCAGGGCCCGGCCCAGCGGGGCCGGCGCCAGAACCAGAGCTGACGATCTGACGAGCTGACGATCTGACGAGCTGACGATCAGCCCTTGGACCACAGCCGGTCACTCAGGCCTGATGCTCGAGTCACGGGTCGAGACACGGCCAGCCGGATCATCTCCTCGGAACCGACCACCGTGACCTCGGGCTTTCCCCTAGTGACCGCCGTGTACAACAACTCACGGGTGAGAATCGGCGAGTCCACGGTCGGGATGGCCACAACGGCGTGGCTGAACTCGGAGCCCTGGCTCTTATGGATAGTCATGGCCCACCACGGCTCCCACTCGCCGAGGCGGGCCGGCGCCAACCGCCGCAACTCGTCGGAGCCTCCGATGACGACCCACCGGCCCTCGTCGTTGATCACCACGCCGACGTCGCCGTTGGCCAGGCGGTTCACCGGATCGTTCCCGGTGACCATCACCGGGGTGCCCACCCACGGCCGCCCACTGCGTTGGCCGGCAGGGACGGCATCCTCGACGGCCGCTCTGATGAGGTCGCTCCATTCGAAGAGCCCGTTGGGACCTCGACGCACGGCGGCCAGCACCTTGATCCGTCCTGCGGCCGTCAGCGCTGCTTCACCATCACCTGCCATGGCTGCAGTCACCACCTCTCGGGCGGCACCGGTCACCTGTTGATGCAGGTGCACTAGCGCCGCCCTGTCTCCTGGCTCCACCCAGTGCACCTCGGTGTCCCCTGAACCCAGTAGATCCATGACGGCATCTCCGTCACCCTTCCTGATGGCGAGAGCCAGGGCCGCAGTCGACGAACCGGACGAAAACCGGTGACCCCTGATCAGCTCCGTCACCCGGTCATGGAGCGGCCCGTCTCCCAGTGACGAAGCACCTCCCCACGGTCCGACAAGATCGGCCATGACCGTCCCAGCCTCGATGCTGCTGAGTTGGAACGGATCGCCCACGAGGACCAGGCGCGCCGCTGGCCTCAGCGCCTCCAACAGCCTGGCCAGCATCGGAAGTGACACCATCGAGGTCTCGTCAATGATCACCAGGTCGTGAGGGAGCGGATTTCCGCGGCCATGGCGAAATCCGGTTCGACCGAGCGAACCCAGGAGTCGGTGGATCGTCGTGGGTTGCACGTCGAGAATCTCCTCGGCGAGCTCGTCGACGATGCTCCCACTGGCCACCATGGCTGCCACTCGCTCGCTCACCGCCTCCTGCATGCGAGCAGCGGCCTTTCCGGTCGGCGCTGCAAGTGCCACCCGCACTCCCTGACCACGGTCGTCGGCCAGGCGGTGTGCTGCCGCCAGGATCCCGGCCACCGTGTGCGTCTTGCCTGTTCCTGGGCCACCGGCGATCACGGTGACCGGGTGAATGAGCGCCCGCCGAGCCGCCGCCAACTGCAGATCGGGCTCATCGTTGCCGCTCGAGAGATTCGCCGGGAACACCGAGGTCAGGACAGCATCCACTTCAGCCTGCTCCGCCCGCGAGTCCGCATCTGCCGCTGTTGTCCCGCTTCGGCTGGACAGGGCATCAGCCACGGCAATCTCGAACGACCAATAGCGCTGGAGATACAGGCGGCCGCCATCCCACACCAGCGGCCGCAGCGGCGCTTGGCGGGCTGTGTCCGGTAACGAGACGAGATCGGAAGTACGAAGATGCGCTACCCAGGCCGGAGCGTCAGGCACCTGGAGCTCATCGGATGTTCCGTCATCGTCCTGAGATGCCAGGACCTGCTGGCGGACTTGGTCGAGCTCTACGCAGACGTGGCCCAGCCTGGTCGCCCGGGCGACCAGGCCTAGGGCCAGCAAGACCTCGTCCGATGCCTCGGGCACGGCTCGCAGGGCGGCAGCGGCAAGCTGCAGTTCGAACTGACCGACCAGCCCCGCGGCAACGAACTCCGACAGGATCGCGTCGACACGGTCCGTCGACCACGCCGAAGTCGGCACGGGGGTGGTACTCATCGCGCCGCCTTCCTCGAGGGACGCCCATCAAGCAGATTGCTCATCTCGACCACCAGGCCTGGAGGGAGCTCCCACGTGAAGACCCCGTTCGGGAGCCCATCGCCAGTCATCGCCACCTCCGGCCCGGTCATCCCACGCACGAAGAGATAGGCGGCTCCACTGACCAGTGTCGGTCCTGTGCTGTTCGGCAACTTCCAGCGGAGATAGCGATGCAAGGCGGCGGCATACAGGAGCGCCTGCAGTGGATAGTGATGCTCCACCATGCCTTCGGCCATCCGCTCCGGCCTGTAGTCAGCTGTGACTTGGGTGCTCCCTCGTTTGGTCAGCCGATTCGTCTTGTAGTCGGCCACCACGAAAGTGTCCGGGGCATCGTCATGATGCACCCGGGCGACCAAGTCGATCGACCCCGTCAGGAAGCCAGATAGTTCTACGTAGATGGAGCCCCCAGCGAGCGCATCGGCCCAAGGACCCAGCAGGTGTCCATCGGGCAGATGGTCGACAACCAGCCGACCGATATCCCTGACGGTCGCATGGGTCCCTTCGGTGCCGATTCGCATGTCAAAGCCGAGTTCGTCGAGGCGATCTGCCCGCTGGAGTTGGGCCAGCGATGCCCCTGCGAAGAGTGGACCCAGAGGGGTATGGATCGCGGCGCAAAGTCCGTCGACGAGTAGCTGCGGTCCGTTCAGACCTGCCGGTGCCAGCGTCTCCAGGTCGAGGCCAGTGCGCCTGGCCTGCTTGGCTACGGATTCAGCGATGGCGCCCTCGAGCGGGGATGCCTCGAAGTCGACCTCTTCCAGCACTCCGTGGACGAACGTGCCGAACGCCGTACCGGCCTTGAGCACTCCAAGGGGCGCATAGACCGGCGTCCCGTCGACCGTCCCATCGTCAACCGGCATCCCGTCGACCGTCCCATCGACCGTCCCATCGACCGTCCCATCGACCGTCCCATCGTCAACCGGCATCCCGTCGACCGTCCCGTCGACCGGCGTCCCATCGACCGTCCCGTCGACCGGCTCCTCGGAATCTGTGAGTTCGATCTCGACCCCAGCATTCGGTTCCGATTCGTCTGCAGCCCCGCGGTCCGACCCGGTCGGGTCGAACGGGTCTGCGAGGTCTTTACTGGCGTGCTGGGTGATCGAGGAAAACGACCAACGGCTGACCGAGCGATCGAGTTCCCTGGTGAACGGAGCCACCTCGAGTGCGGGCACGCGCCTTCCGTCGGATCGGGCGACCCACTGATCAGGCGGGTTCGGCCGGTTCGCCACTGGTGTGACCACGATCGCCCCGTTGGATGCAGCCACCAGCGGCGCCAGGGCTGCGATCGGATCGGCGGGGGCCTTGCACTTGCTCGCTTTGGTGCCCGATGGGTCCAGGTCCTCGGTGATGACCACCCCTTCAGCTGTCCGGGCGAACAGCAGACGGGTGAGGGCATTGGTGCTGAAGGCATTTCCGGCCCACCACAGCGCGGTGTGGTGGCGGGCACGGGTCAGCGCCACATAGAGCATTCGCAACCGTTCGGCCGATTCCTCCCGAGTGGCGATGTCCTTGCGCTTCTTGAGTGACTTCTTGTCTGGCCACTCCCCACTCCTGGTGACATCGAGCTTCCGCTCACCAGTAACAGGATCGGTGAACACCAGTGCGCTGCGGGACTTCACCCCGTGCCACAACATGGGCACGCAGACCACGGGGAACTCCAGTCCTTTCGCTCTCCACACGGTCGTGATCAGGACCGTGCGAGCCTCGGACTCGATACGCCGCGCCGTCAGGTCGGCGTCGGACTCAGCATCCCCTTCACCCTCTGGAGGCTCATCGATCGTCGCCACCAATCCGGCGACCCCGGAGCGTCCTTGGGGGGCACATCCGTGGAGTATTTCGGCGACATGATCGAGATCCGTCACATTGCGGTCACCATCAGCGAGGCCCAGCGCTCGAGCCACCACACCGGTATCCCGCCAGATCTGTGCCAGCACTTCGGCAACCGGGTGATCGGTCAGACGGTTGGACCACCGTTCGAGACGTCCCTGTAGGTCAGCGAGTGCCTTGTCGTCAGCGGAAGCCACGGCCTCGACCGACCAGCCCTCGAACCACGAGAGCGCGTAGGTGCGGACCCGACGAAGATCTCCTGGTCGTTCCATGGCATCGAGGAGATGGCGGAGTTGGCCGGCGGCGTCGGACTTCAGCACGCTCCCCGAACCGGCCACTACTGCCGGGATCCCCTGACGCCACAGGGCTGACTGGATGTTGTAGCCCTGGCTCCACGACGTGACGAGCACGGCAATGTCCGAAGGAGCCAGATCTCGACGTTCAGTGCTGTCCTTGGACGCCGGAATGGTCGTCTGCTCGAGCAGGTCCCGGATGTGGGCCGCCAGATCCCGTTCGACCATCCGATCGACTTCGTCACTGTCGATCTTTCCGTCCGACTTCTCCGGGAGAGTCGACTTCGGGGCGATACGCAGGTCGAGCCCCGAACGCGAGGCGCCCGATCCGTCCAGCATCCGCCGATCGTTGTTGATGGCGGCGGGCACAACATCGACGTAGCCGATGGCTGGATCACCGTAGGACGTTCCATCCAAGAAGTGGCGCAGGGCATGGAGGCACGCGCCATCGGCTCGCCAGTTGGTGTTCAGCGTAAACCGCCCTTGCACCGACTCCCCCCTGATGGCATCGAGGTAGACGGCGATGTCTGCTCCGCGGAACCGGTAGATGGCCTGCTTGGGGTCGCCGACCAGGACCAATGTGCTTCCGGAGTCAGCCCTACCGAACAGCGACGAGAAGATCTCCCACTGCACGCGATCGGTATCTTGGAACTCATCGATCAGCACCAACTTGTAGCGGGACCGCAGTGCAGCCACCACCGCAGATGAGTCACTGCTGCTGAGCGCGTCGCGTAGTTGGATCAACATGTCGTCGAACCCCATCGTCCCCTCGCTCAGACGACGAGCGGCCAGCCGCTCCAGTGCGTCCTCGACCAGTTCACGAGCCAGGATGTGCTTGGCGTCGACGTCCGGGTCCGTGCCGTCCGGCACCAAGATGAGGTCCGGACACGCCACTTTCTTCTTGGTGGCTTGGACGAGCACGTCCATCGAAGGAAAGTCCGCGGAGTCGAACGGACGGACGGATGCCGCAGCAAGCGCATCAGCACATGCACCGATGATCAGATCTTCCGAGCTGGCCAGCAGCATGGCGTCTGGGTCGATCGCCGAGGAGAGTTCCAGTGTCTTGCGGACCTGAGTGGCGAATCCATGAATCGTCGAGATGGAGGCGGCATCGAAATCGGCGACGGCCTGCTCAAGGCGACGTTGTGAGCGCACTCGGTCACCTGCCGCTAGGTGTCGGATCAACTCGCTGCTCCCCAAGTCATCGGTGGCGAGGGCCCGTGCTGCTTCGACCATCTGGTCCCGGATCCGAGACCGCAGCTCCGCCGTCGCCGCCCGAGTGAACGTCACGATCAGAAGATCGGCAGGCGAGATGTCCTGTTCCGCCAAGAACCGGGTGGCTAAGGCGGCCAGCGTAAAGGTCTTTCCGGTCCCCGCACTGGCCTCGATGGCGACCCGTCCCGAGGGAAGCGGTCCAAAGGGCAGGAAGGGTGTGTCGGTGGCAGTCGTCACTGTGCATACTCCGTACTGGTGGCGCCGACGGCGTCCCATAGGTAGTGCGCCCAGAGCTTCACCCTGCCGCCGACTCCTGGGGGGTCTCCCTCCACCGAGGCGATGGCCATCAGTTCAGCTCCGGTGTACGCACCGAAGAAGAATGCGGTGGCTGGATTGCCAGCGTCCCCCCAGCCGTTGTAGTTCGACCACTTCGCCCAGTTCGGATCACCATCGGCCACTGTCTTGGAGAAGTTCGGGAACAGCGGGAGCGGCTCCTGCATGCCGGCCCGAAAACAGTGGACAACTACTTCTAGTGCCCTGGCTGCATTGGCGGCGTGCTGGGCGGGGTCGCCTCCGACCACACGGTCGATCACCGTTGTTGGGTCGTCGCCCTCTCCCCTGCTGACAGAAACCGACCTCCACGAGCGACCAGGGTCTGTCGCCACCAAGGCCATCAGATCCAGCCATGCCTCGAGTTCGAAGGTGGGTTTGGGTCGCACGTATCTGATCCGGGCCGGTCCCGGTGTGGCATCGGCCAGCAGCAACTGCACGGACCCGACGATCCGGGTTCCATCGGCGAGGACCACGTCGATGTCCTGGTACTCGGCCTCTCCAGAACGCACTCCCAAGCGATCTGCGGCATCAACCAGTTCGTTGACTCCGGTCACGAGGGAATCGGTCATCTTCGGCTCCAGTGCGTGGGGAGGGAGGGTACCCACCCTTCGCTCGACGGCGAGCCACTCGTCCGAGGTCACACCTGCTCGTCGTGCATCGAGGAGCCTCCTGCCGAGTCCAGCCCTGGCCAGCAGACCGGGTTCGACCGGGAGGACGACGTCGTCGGCTTCGGCCGGTCTGGAGAACGACATCTGCACGGCAGCCGACGCAAAGGCGGCGACCGGATCGAGGAGGAATGCCCGAAGATCGGCCAGATCGATAACGTCTGTCGGCCCAGCAGCAATGCGCTGGGGGGCGGAGACTCGCTCGACGGACAGACCAGCCCGCCGTGCCTCTGCCCGATCTTGATCCCCAGGGTCGAAGGACCAGGCGATTCCAGGCATCAGGCCTCCCACATGGAGGCACGTCTCATCAAATGTATGTCGAGGGTGCGTGATCTCGAGTCGATCGGCTAGGTCGTCCCGTTGCGCTGGGGATGCCAGGGCCACCACCGCATCGAACAGCTCCGCGCCGGCCACCACCCGAGGGACCACCTGGTTCGAGCGGACATCCTGCCCTTCGCGCACGACGATGAGGTGGTCCCGGGCGGCAAGGACCGCTTCGAGGAGGGACTGGCGCGCTTCGATCCGTCGATCCGGGTCACCGACCTGAGGCGATGCGGCTACCAGATCAGCCGCATCAGCCGCTGACGAGCCTACGAACTCCTGATCCAACCCCAAGATGCAGACGACCTTGAACGGGACCCAGCGGAGCGGTGTCATCGAAGTGACGGTGATCCCTCCGCGAAAGAAGTCCGGTCTGCCCGCTTCATCTGCGAGCTTGCCAGCCAGGAGCCTCCGCATGTCCAAGAGGTCGACCATCGGCGTGATGCCGTCACCAATGGCACCCGATGATTCGAGGATGTCCCCAAGTACCCGCTGCAGCGCATCGACCTGCCACGTCAATGGTTCCTCCACCGCAAAGAGACGTTGACAGCTCGCCCGCAGCCGGGAGATCCAGTCAGCGACGGGATGCCGTCCGGACTCGGCCCACTGCGTGAACTCAGCGAGGTGTCCGAGCACGAACGCCAGCGAACCGAGTGTCTCCACGTCGCCGCTGTCTACGGCGCACGGAGCAATGTCTCCTACCGCAAGCACGAACTCGTCACCCTCGGCCGCTGCGCCCATGAGCAACCGATCAAGCCCGGCTTGCCAGGTGTTTCCCGTGATCGCCACCGGCATCGAATAGTTGGCCCGGTGCGTGACGTCGAGTCCCCAGCGGACTCTGGTGCGGGTTACCCAGTCGATCAT
>Ga0194050_1000577_pt1 | contig 12827 bp, 11 predicted proteins | sample SepL2310m_MetaG_FD_148657 | JGI IMG/M metagenome (GOLD analysis project Ga0194050, IMG submission 148657) | Anoxic zone freshwater microbial communities from boreal shield lake in IISD Experimental Lakes Area, Ontario, Canada - Sep2016-L239-10m | ecosystem: Environmental > Aquatic > Freshwater >...
TAGCAAAGCCCATAGAAGAAGAAGAAGAAGAAGAAGAAGAAGAAGAAGAAGAAGAAGAAGAAGAAGAAGAAGAAGAAGAAGAAGAAGAAGACCTACCTCTGGTAGTAGATCCACCTGATTTTGAATTATCATGAGTCAACGGGAGGGAAGGGAAATTAAAATGAGATTTTTACTTAAGAAACTACTTGCTTCTACTCTTGGATTTACTTTAGCCGCTTCGCTGCTAGCAGTCCTCCCTGTAATTCTAAGTGCTGAGTCCTCGCTAGCTACGACCCTTGAAACTCTGAAGTTTTCAAGAAACAAGGTAGCCTCAATTTACGATAGTCAGGGTCAAGCCCCTATGGATTGTTACAAAAGGTCAGGTACCTGTGGCGGCACAAAGACTGCAACGAACCAACTATCTTTACCAGCAGGTGGGTACGTTAAATTACGTGCAAATCCTGATCCACAACATCTATTTTCATATGACATTTGTGATGCCGCTGATTCCTGCCAGGGCCAGTACACGGCAAATATCTATGCATACAAGCCAGGAGAGTACTTGTTGCTCAGGGTTTACCCAATTAATGCGCCAAGAAATTGGCTTTTAGTTTTCTCACTTGGTAGCGCAGATCCGTATCTTGCCAATAACGGTTCCACAATTTTATGGAATTTTGATTCTGCTATTTTAGGTCAGGGAATTTATAACGACGCCCCTACAATTGTGAGTGCGAGTGTGACTGGAACGTTTCGCGTCGGAGAGACGCTCACCGGTGTGGAGAGTTATTCAGGAGTGGATGTTGAAATCTCACGCCAATGGAAACGTTCGGACACCTATCGGGGCCTGAACAATATCGGCGGGACTGACATATCTAATGCAACCAACAACACGTACACATTAACTAATGCTGATTTGGGCAAATACATTCGTTATAACATAACGACACGAAATATGCAGGGGTACGGGACTGGGCTAACAAGTGGCAGAGGATCTGACTATGTGCTTGTACAAGCCGCGTTATCTGCAGCTCTTACTCCTGAATTAGGCACTTACACGCGCACCGCAAATGGATTCACAGTTGCAATTTCCAATTACAGCACTGCTTATACCTGGGCAGGTACAGCAACAAATAGTGGTTCTGTTTCCTTCAGTGGTACTAACGGAAATGGCTTAGCAACAATTACAGGTGTTTCTGCTAACACCGCATCTGTAGCAACAATTACTACCACTCGAAATGACTATCGAAATGGATCCGCTGTAACAGCCTCAACAACCTCCTTGAATCGTGCGTTGACACCAACATTTGGTACTTATACCCGAACGGCCGATGGCTTTACTGTGGGAATTTCAAATTATGACACTGCATATACGTGGGATGGAACTGCAACCAATGGCGGATTGATAACTTTCAGTGGAACTGCAAACAACGGATTAGCAACAATCACAGGAGTCGCAGCGAATACCGCTTCGGTAGCGACAATCACGACCACACGTTCAACCTATGCAACCGGTAGCGCTAACACCTCTTCCACAACTTCTCTAGCGGCGGCACTTAACCCAATGTATGGAACTTATACGCAGACATCGACTGGCTATACGGTTCAAATCAGTAATTACAGCAATGAATTCACTTGGTCCGGTACAGCTGTCAATGGTGCCACAGTCGCTATCTCCAATACTGGGCTTGTGACCATCTCCAACTTATCCGCAGGTTACGCTACTTGCTTCAGTGCATCATCTGGATTATCTTCGTACGCAACAATAGTGACATCACGATCAGGGTATCCGTCAGGAAGCTCTCGTACTACATCTACATCAGCACTTCGAGCAGCTTTAACTCCGACTCTTGGTGTTTACACTCGGACTGCCGACGGTTTCACGGTCACCATTACTAATTACAACCCTCTTTTCACATGGAGTGGCTCAGCAACTAGATCCGGCTCTGTCTCATTTAGCGGCACGTGCAATGATGGTGGTTTAGCAACAATCACAGGAGTTACAGCAAATACTGCCTCGGTTGCGACAATCACAACCACTCTATCTGGCTACACAAGTGGAAATGTTGTTAGTGCTTCAACTAACTCGCTGCCAGCCCAATTGCCGCCAACCTTTAGTTCAGTAACTCCGGCCTTTGGTGGCTTTACTTTCAATGTAACGAATTACAATGGTGAGTACACATTTTCATTATCATCTACATCTGGAAGTGCGACTGCAGGCACGCGTGTTGGAAACTCCTTACCAATTACTGTTTCGGGCCTCTCATCTGGTCAGAGCGCAACAGTCTCGATCTCAACTACTCGGTCAGGGTATGCAGATGGACATGGTTCTCGGGGAGGTACGGCAAAAACTTCGGCGCTAACTCCTACCAGTGGTACTCCGGGTAAGTGGAATTCCTCTGCAATTTCAGATAACGGACAGTATGTTGTGTTCGCAGGTACGAATTCAAATCTATTTGTTTCACCCAACAATGGAGTCGACTGGGATGCAGTCTCGTCCACGAAAGCATGGACTTCCGTGGCCACTTCGAGCACCGGCCAGAAAATGTTGGCAGGGGCTATGAACTCCAACTTATATCTCTCGACCAATTACGGTGCTACGTGGAGTAGTAAAGCAGTAAGTAAAAATTGGCGTGCAGTAGCAATGAGCGCAGACGGAAACACTTTGTACGGTGCCGTTGTTAGCGGATTTATTTTTAAATCGGTAAACGGAGGCAGTAGTTGGAGTCAAGTAGGAAGCCAGCAAAACTGGCGAGCACTTGCTACATCTCAAAATGGTCAAGTAGTTATTGCAGCACCCTATGGTGGCACGCTCTACGTTTCTACTGATTCAGGATCGACTTGGACTTCGCGAGAAAGTGCTAGGAATTGGAGCTCAGTATCTATCGCCGACAATGGAACTGTAATGGTGGCGACTGTTGTTGGCGGAGGCGTATACCTCTCTTCGGATAGCGGAGTTACTTGGAGTGCCATTGCAGGTGTTGAGAGTAAAACGTGGAACTCAGTTTCGTGTAATTCTACGTGTTCACAATTTGCCATAAGTAGCGTTGCAGGAAATCTCTATTTGCTCTCAAGCCAGGGTGTAAAAATCGCCGATGCAAGTAATAATCTTTCGAAATGGAGCACAGTGACGCTTAACAGCGCAGGTACTCAGATTATCGCCGGTGCGCAATCGGGAGCCTTGCGAAGAAGCGTGGATTCCGGCTCCACTTGGAGCCTACGTACAAGAATTGCGAGTTAACAATGCGCTGGAAAGTGGACAGTTTTGTGAGAATATCCCGCCGAGCAGGCCAACTAATCATGGATCTAGAGTAAAATTTAGCCATGAAAAACTCAAAGATACTAATGAAATTTAGTGATGGAGTTTCTCGATTCAAAAAATTAATCAAAAGAGATCCTGAAGTTCAGACTGAAACGGAAATAATTTCTGAAGCAAAATTGGCAGGTATGCATCGACGTAATGTTGTAATAACTTTGATTATTCCGGTTTTATTTTTTGGAGCAATTTCACTCAGGTTAGACCGTCCACAAAAAGCCAAAGAAGTCCCATGCCAAGGTGTTACAAGCCAATTTACTTTGACAGAACAACCTGTAATTATTCCGGCAGAAACAGCGCGCGCAATTAAGGGCCCTGAGGGTTACACAATGATGCGCACTTACTCTGTCGCTGGACAAGCACTCGACACTATTCCGTTAGGTTACGCAAATAAGGCTCGGCCAAGTTCAGATCTGCGCGCAATTCCGTTAACAGATATTGTAAAACTTACCGACGATGCAGATTTAGATGCACAACTTCATCAAGTGCGAAATCTTGCCTACGCAGTCCGATACAACGGTGAGATTGCCTCCGCAATTCTTTCAATGACCGCACGTGAAGGAACAGTCGCAACTTGGATCGCGGCACAGAGATTATTAGGTGTTGACGCAGATTTCTTTCATGCGGAGAAAACCGTAAGTGATCTTGCAGATTCAATTGCCGGGTCAGCGAGTACTGGTGCCTGGCCATTTGATGATGTTGGGCCTGGAGCACTTGCATCAACGGCGACTATCGATGGTGATGCACTACATGTTTACGTAATCACTACTCGTGAGGGTTTTGATAAAGATGATGTTGTTAAACGCAAAAATCTTGAAAAATCAGTAAGCCAATCTGCAAAAAATCAAAGAATTACCGTGACTTACCCTGGTGGCGAAGTTCGCGGAGTAACTTCTGATAATGGCGATGTATGTATTCCAGTTCCATGGACAACCGGAAAGAACTTGCCACAACTTCGAGTTACTTGGCAGATGACAGTTCCTGCTGGAACCATTCTCTACAATTCAAAAGAATTCACAAAAGGGGATCGATATGCACTCCTTGATAATGCCGAAGTTACTTTAAATGCAATAGCTCTTCCTGTTGCAGCCTCTGTGATTTGGAGTTCGACCTCATGAGCGATGACTTAAACAAAAACGATCTAGATAACAACGGGATTGATGATGAGATTGATGATCTAAAAGAGGATCTCGAAGAGATGCAAGAAGAGATGCAAGAGCGGATTGAAAAGCTAACTCTTGCCCAACGCTCTAAATCAATCGGCGCGATCTCTGGTTTGATGCAAGAGAATATGACCCAGCTGGTCTCATTTGCCGGTGTTCTTTATCTCTTAACTCGACTAATTGCGATCAGCGGACGCTCTGCCCCAACTGCGCTTTCCTTTTTATCTGCCCAGGGAATCAGCCAGACCGTAACTGGTGCAATTGTTCAAGCATTGCCGATCCTTCTTTTGGCGGGCGCAACCGGATTTACAATCACAGCAATTACAAACATCACCGACAAGCCCGCTTCCAAGAATTCACGGATCTGGAGTTCGGTAGTTGCTTGGTTTTTAGTTGCAACCGTTGTGCCATCGCCTCTTGCTTGGAACGGTGCAGTTGCGATTGTTGCCTTTGCCGCCGCAGGAGTCCTAATTGCCTATACAGCGGTCACAACGTGGACTAACAATCTCGAAGATTGGCCACACCCATTTCAATTTTTAATTCTTTACTTTGGTTTAGTTATGGGAGTCCAACTTGTTGCTGATGATCAAGTTTGGCTTGCTCCAGAACGTCTGCAAATAGTTTCTTCTGCAGATGCACTTATTGCTGTGCAAGGTGTTGAAAAAGGCGATCAAGCTTCAACTCTTGTTGGATATGTACTTGATGGTAATGGCGCTGATTGGGTTAGTATTTTGCTGGAACAACCTAGAATTGTTCTTCGAGTAAAGAGCGACACAATCTTGCAGCGAAGTGTTTGTCGTTTGCCTAACTCCAATCGCGAAGTCCCGCCGCTATTTGTTTCGCTAACTCAAAGATTCCAAAGTCAAAAAACTCGCCGGATTGAAGATGTGGTTCCACTCTGCTAACTAGTTAGCGAGAGTTATTTGGTGTTTGAAAACTAAGCAACTTGGAAAGAGCGACGCGAGAACCCGAAACGGTAACCATCGATCATGGTTTTCACTTTAGCGTCAGGGAAATCTGCACTTCCTAAAGCAATAAATATCGGAGTGAAATGCTCGACGGTGGGATGGGCAAATGGCATCCCTGGGGCAGAGTTCTTGTAATCAGCCAGAGTGTCAATATCGCCATTTTCAAGAGCTTCTAAAGCCCAGGCATCAAATTCTTGCGACCAGGCAGGAACTTGATTGAAAAACATCATTTCATGTGTGGCGTGCCGCAAGCCGTGAACCATAAATCCAGATCCAATAATTAAAACTCCTTCATCACGAAGTGGTTTTAAGCGACGACCAAGTTCCATCAATTTAATTGGGTCGTGTGTTGGCATACTCAATTGCATGACGGGAACATCACCAAGTGGGTACATAACTTTTAATGGAACCCAAGCACCATGGTCTAATCCACGCGAATTACTTTGATGAACAGTTTCACTGTCAGGCATAAGTGCGCTAACTCTTGCAGCTAAGTCGTATGCATCTGGAGTGTCATAACGCATTTTGTAATAGACCGGAGCAAAGCCACCGAAGTCATAAACCAATTCACTTGCACCAACCGGGGTTGTTAAGGCTAAAGGTGCTGATTCCCAATGGGCGCTAACGATCAATATTGCTCTAGGTTTTGGCAAAGATTGCGACCAGTTGAAGAAATCATTTATCCATTCAGTATCATCAAAAACAGGTGGCGCGCCATGGCTCAAATACAGAGCGGGCATTGCTCCATCAGATGGAGTCCAATGCCTCTGCTGACTGGCCTTGATAAGTGCTGAATCCAAAAAGTCAGTGTAGGCAGCGCCTGGATTATCGGGGGTCATAATTGAATGCATCACATCAACATACAACCATCGAACCAATAACGATATTCCTTCCTTGGTTTTTCAGAAATAAGTAAAGGTGCACTTAATTTCTAAGTGCACCTTTACTTTTAAGCGACCCCTTGGAGGGTTTTACAACTTACTTCTTCTTGTAACCTGCAGGACAAGCGGCAGTTGCAACTTTCTTAACTGTTTTACCCTTTACGCAGGTAAGTATTTTTACGATCTTTGGTGCAACTGCTTTTGCAGGTGCTGCATTAGCAGGTGCTGCAGCGGCAGCTGATGGCTTGTAATTCTTATTCATCATAACTGTCAATTTAGGTGATGAGTACTTGAAGCCAGTTACGTTGATATAAATAACACCGTTCTTCACAGTGATATTTTTCTGGCCAACATTTGTGCCAGCTGCATCAGTGGTAACAGTTACTTCAAGTGCCGTTGCGGCATCGTTAGCATTTTGCAATCCCCAAAGCAATTTTGCATCTGCTGCAGGAATTTTTGCTTTGTAGAAGCCAACATTTTCAGTGACGCCATCAGCAGCGAAGTGTGGAGCCTTAACGGTCCAAGTCAACTTCTTTTCTGCTTCTACCCATACTGGCGTACTCAAGGTACATGCGCCGTTAGATGAAACGGACATGTCACCGGATACTCCATCAATTCCAAATCCGCTGGTATCGTCATTTGAAGGAACGATTACAACCAACATTTGGACTGTGTTAGCAGTAGCTTTTCCAGTCTCACCATCACATTGCTTAGTGCTGGCTTGTAGTGAGGAAGATACTGGGCCACCTTCAATAAGAAGGGTGTTACGTGCTGCGTCAACTGTTGCATCAACACTTACGTCGTTTGCAACAGAAACTGAGACACCATTTTTGAATGCGCCAACACGTGCTTTTACAGATACATAAATATCTTTATCAAGCGGTGCCTGATAGATAGGTGCACCAACTTGGCCAGCCATTGCGGTTACATTTGATGTTGGATCCACTTTAACTGGAAGAACTTCGATCATCACCCAGTTGACCATGTCATTTGCAGTTTTTGCGTTAATAAATAATCCGTCATATCCATAAACGGCTAACCCTTTTGCGGCCCAATCTTCGCTAGTCCAACGTCCAGTAATTCCGGCACGGGCGCTCACTTCAGTGGTTGCTTTTGGAGTTGGAATTACAGGTGCTGCTGGTGCAGCAGGTGCTGCTGGTGCAGCAGTTTTGGTGTCAGTTGCAGCTGGTGCAGCAGTTTTGGTGTCAGTTGCAGCTGGTGCAGCTGGTACTGCTACTGGTGTTACCGGAGTAGCGGTTCCTGATGCAACCCAAGTTAATTTGATAGGTGCGCCTGCATTAAGTGAGACTGATACAGATTCAACGCAGAAATCTTGGTCTGCAGTTGCGCACACTGGCCAAGCGCTGTGCGGTACACGAAGTACGGCACCGGTTGCATTTGATGCAGTTAACAATCCTCCAATTAAGGCAACCATTGCTGCAGCGATGGTAAATTTTTTCACTTAGATCCTCCAAGGATTAGTTTCATTTCTGAGCATCAAAATAAATTTAATATCTATTTTGCCTGCTCTATCACTGCAGATTTTACCCTCATAGAGGCTAAAAGGCTCTAGCGGGAGGTAGGGTAAACCCAACCCAAAATCAGGTAAAAAATGAATATTTAGGGTGTTTTAGTGATCTGAAAGGGCAACGGCCTCTTGTTTTTGGCCATTTGTAGCATTAAATCGGTACCCCACATGGCGCACTGTGCCGATCAGGGCTTCATGTTCTGGACCTAATTTTGCCCGCAAACGCCGGATGTGCACATCAACAGTTCTGGTGCCGCCAAAATAATCATATCCCCAAACTTCTTGAAGTAATTGCGAACGGGTGAAAACTCGTCCTGGATGTTGTACTAAATACTTTAAAAGTTCAAACTCTTTGTAAGTTAAATCAAGTGATCGTCCTTTTATTTTTGCAGTGTAAGAGTGTTCATCAATTGTAATTTCGCCACCGCGAATTTCGATAGTTGCAGGATTTACTTCACGTTGCAAATCCAAAAATTTAGTAATTGCAAGGCGAATTCGAGCATCTACTTCTGCAGGTCCTGCAGTATCAAGAATTACATCATCAATTGCCCAATCAGCAGCAATTGCAGCAAGGCCACCTTCGGTAGTTACCAAAATAATTGGCGCACCGACACCAGTTGTATTAAGTAACCGGGTTAAATTTTTTACCGCGCCTAAATCACGGCGGCCATCAATAATTAACAAATCAATTGATGGTGCATCAAGTAACACACTTACTTCAGCTGGCAGTATTTTTACTTGGTGTTGCAATAAAGATAATGATGGAAGCACTTCGGCGCTGCTATTGCGCGAATTAGTAAGCATCAGCAATTTAGCCATTGATGCTTACCTCACCTTCTTGTCGTTTCCGCACCCAATTCATTTATAAAAGATGCATAAAGGACCCGGGTTGGCTGCTTCGTCGCAACTTCCAGGTCCTACATGCGCAACAATACTCCCGTGAACAACCTGCTGATACTCATCGGGATCTTGGCCTTGGCCAGTGGGTACGGGTTTTACTTTCGGGCTCGCTCTGGCCGGCTAAAAGCCACCACAAAAAAGGGACCACCGGCAGCAACAAGTGGCATAACCGCAGTTGAAATGGGTAATGAGTTTGGTTCGGTGGCAACGCTCTTGCAATTTTCATCAGCTTTTTGCGCACCATGTCGAGCAACAAAAGTACTTCTAACCGAGGTAGCAAAAGATCATCCCGGCGTAGTCCATGTTGTCCTAGATGCTGAGTCACATCTGGAATTAGTTCGCCGGCTAAAGATCATCTCTACCCCGACTACTTTGATCCTGGATCCAAATGGGGTCGAAGTTGGACGGGCTGTGGGCGCCCCGAGGCGCGAACAAGTCGCTGCCGCTCTACACGCCTTGAGATAGGCCAAATCTTCGCACGCTGACCTCAGCAGGTTCTCAGGAAATCCTCAAGTTCAAAGAGCACTCTTAACTCATGGCTAAATCGCTAACTCGTAAGAGAGCATCGCTTCGACTTGATGCGGCCGCCACAATCACTGGTCTTGGTCTCGGTTTTACATTGGCAGTTTTAGTTTCAACACTTTCAGTTGATGATGTAAATGGTCCTTATCCAATCATCACCACAATTTCACGAGTAGCTGCTCTTTCTGGTTCTTACTTGGCGCTTGTTGGATTAATGATGGTTGCCAGAATTCCATGGATTGAACGTGCGGTTGGACATGATCGTTTAGTTTTATGGCACCGAAAAAGTGCACCTTATTCATTATTTTTAATCCTCTCTCATGTTTTATTAGTTGTACTTGGTTATGCAGCGACAGATCGAATTCGAGTTGGGGCAGAACTTTGGAGATTAGTAACAACTTATCCATGGATGCTGCCAGCATTTGTTGCATTTATTTTATTTATGAGTGCCGGAGTTTCTTCATATAAGCGTGTACGCGCAAAAATTAAATATGAGACGTGGTGGACAATTCACTTGTACACATATCTTGGAATTGCGCTTTCATTTATGCACCAAATTCAAACCGGAGTTATGTTCATCAATCATCCATTAAATAGAGCTTATTGGATTGCACTTTATGTAATAGTTGTAGTAAACATAATTAATTGGCGTGTCATAATTCCTTTAATTAAATCTTTCAGACTAAAACTTAAAGTTGAAAAAGTAGAAGTCGAAGGCCCTAGAATAATTTCAATTTATGTCAGTGGAAAAAATATTGCAAAATTAGGTGCAAAAGGTGGGCAATTTTTTAATTGGCGATTCTTAACTACAGATCATTGGTACGAATCACATCCGTTTTCATTATCTGCTGCACCAAAACATGATCAGTTGCGTTTGACAGTTAAAAACCTAGGAGATCACTCAAGTTCACTTGTAAATTTAAAAAAGGGAACACGAGTGATGGTCGAAGGCCCTTACGGGACTTTCACTGCAAGTCGCGCTGATGTTCGCCGCCCACTGGTTTTAGTTGGTGGAGGCGTTGGGATTACCCCTATTCGAGCAATGATCGAAGATCTGCCGCCGCACACCTCAGTAGACCTTATTTATCGCACTTCCCGTACTGAAGATTTAATTATGAAAGCTGAGTTGGAAGCCCTTTGCGACAAAAAGGGAATCCGGTTGCATTTGATGGCTGGCTCACGAAGTATCTATCCATTGGACGCAAAGGCACTTAAAAGTCTCATATATAACGTGAGAGACGCAGAATTTTATGTGTGTGGTCCCAGCACTCTCACAGACGCCATTAAGAAAGCTGCGTTAGATTTAAAAATGCCAGCAAGTCGAGTACATCATGAAATTTTTGAATATCACGCAGTACTAGAGAAGGAGTAGGTGAGAAGGATGGGTTTCAAGAGACCGATCATGGTCGCTGGAGGAACAGTAAGCGCTATCGCCGCTGTCCTTAGCTACCACCCTGCACAATTAAGTACTGGTTTACTGACATCAAGCGCACCTTTAGGTTCTGCTACCGCTACCAATCAGCAAACTGTGGCGACGCCAACCACATCTGCATCTGCAACGACAGCAACACAAACCCCAAGTGCTGCTCCAAGTACATCTACAAGTGCAACAAAAAGTGGAACAAAGAAAAACAAGAGTAAGCAGAGTTCTACTAATGGCGGAAATGCTGCGAATGCAACAGCTACTAACTCACAGCCAGCCCCCTCTGCAACCCCATCATCTTCACAATCGCAAGCGCCTGCACAAACAACGACACCTCCTCCAGCATCGCCTCCAGCAACAAGCAAAACAGCCGGCGCGTCACAAACAATTGCTGGACCAGTTATTTCGACCCGATGGGGTCCCGTCCAAGTTGAGATCGTTGTTGACAATGGTCAAATTATTAGCGCAACTGGATTGCAGTACCCACATGGCGATCGCAGATCATCTTACATTTCACAACAAGCAATCCCAATGTTGGTTGATTTAACTTTGCAAGCCCAATCTGCAACTGGCATGCAAGGCGTTGGTGGAGCTACTTACACATCAAACGGTTGGAAATTATCTCTCGCAGCAGCATTAACAAATATCTAAGGAGCCATGAAATTATGAAACGCACAATATTTGTAATCGCAGCAGCAGGCAGCGCATTGACAGCTTTTTTATTTTTCCAACCAGTATCAAATAATGGTGGGGGATTGATGTCACCAGCCACCACAGCTTCTCCTGTGGCTAGTACATCTGAACAACCAGTTGCTTTTACTTCTACTGATCCATCTCCACAAAGCACGCCCACAACAAAAGCAACATCGAAATCTGCGCCTGTAACCAATACAACCAAGAGTGGAGTAACTAAAAAAGTTACTACTAACTCTCCAAATATTTCAAATCCACCAACTATTAGGAGTATTAAGGGTGGTGGCGGGGATGACGAGGGCGACGACGAGGAAGATGACGATTAAATGATTCATCACGAAGAAGTTTGGGGTACCGTAGTTTCACTAGAGTTTTATGAAGAATCTAAATCAACCAGTGAAATTGAAACCGTCTCGAAAGAGGCAGTTTCTTTCTTGCATGAAATTGACCGTGATTTTTCTACCTTTAAAAATGATTCTGAAGTGACAAAGATTAGAAGTGGTGAGTTAAAAATAGAAAATGTTTCCGCAAGAATGCAATTGATTTGGAAACTTTGCGAGGAAGCCCGTGACTTAACTGAAGGTGCATTTGATCCATGGCATGCAAGGCTCGGTGGATTCGATCCTTCTGGTTATGTAAAAGGGTGGGCTGCAGATCAAATTGCAAATAAAGCTGTTGCAGCTGGAATTTCACATGTACATATAAATGCAGGCGGAGATATAACTTTACGCGGCGGAATGTTGACTCCAGATGGCGAGAAACCTTGGATGATTGGAATTCAACATCCAGAAAAAAAAGATGCGATAGCAACTGCATTACCAATTACAAATGGCGCAGTGGCAAGCAGTGGAACTTACGAGCGTGGTGCCCACATCGTTGATCCAGCAAATGGATTAATTGCGATTGGAGCACGTGCTACTAGCGTTTTTGGTCCTGATGGAGGCATTGCAGATGCACTTGCGACTGCCCTTGTAGTTTCAGGACGCGAAGGGGCACGTTGGTTTTTGAAGCCAGAATTAGCTGAATATGGCTGCTGGGGAGTAGATCGAAATACCGATGCGACCTGGTCATTACGTTGGCCAGAAGATCGCCTTGTCTGAAAGTAAGTAGATGCAACAGGTTTGCAAGTGGCTTAAATAAGTGATCAAAAGTAAGATTCACCTATGTTTTCCAAGAGAAATGCGCTGACCACTCTTACGGTGCTCACTAAGCGTCGGACCATTGATTATGGTCGCATCTCTTCTTCGCTTTGTCGTTAAACCTCCCAACACTTTAAGTGTCGTTTGCCCGCGTTAGCGGCTTGCCAATTTTTTATCCCCTAAATTATTGAAGGAGATTCATGTCAAATATGTTAAAGGCTTCTGTACAAATAGATGCACGTGGTGCACGGTTTAGTGCGTTAATCACCGCAATTGTTCTTTCCGCGGCGCTATTAACGCAATCACCCGCATTAAAAA
>Ga0194050_1000590_pt1 | contig 12714 bp, 10 predicted proteins | sample SepL2310m_MetaG_FD_148657 | JGI IMG/M metagenome (GOLD analysis project Ga0194050, IMG submission 148657) | Anoxic zone freshwater microbial communities from boreal shield lake in IISD Experimental Lakes Area, Ontario, Canada - Sep2016-L239-10m | ecosystem: Environmental > Aquatic > Freshwater >...
AAGCTGCACCTGTGAAGAAAGCCGCTGCTAAAAAAGCAGCACCTGCTAAAAAGAGCGCACCAGTGAAGAAAGCTACTGCAAAAAAGAGCGCACCTGCAAAAAAGAGCGTTGCCAAAAAGGCAGTTCCTGCGAAAAAGGTAGCCCCTGCAAAGATTTCATTAAAGAAAGATTTAACGCCTAAAGATGTTCAAGCGATTGTTGATGCAAAAAATGCTGTATTGCGCCAGCATGAAGTTCTAGCAGAGCTAGAAAAGCGTGGTGTCACATCAATTAATCGTATTCCAAAGAAGACCGATAAAGATTTAGTAGATGAAGCCCGTGCATTAGCAACTAATGTGCCAGTCATTGTTGAAAAACTACGCAAAGCTGGCCTAGGTGCACCTTCACGTATTTTGAAAAAGAGTGAGTACGCACTTATTGAACAAAAGGCCACATCAGTTGGCCCACCAAAGATCGATGCTAAGACTGGTAAGGCTATCAAGGTTAAGATTGATGGCGAAGAAGTAGAGCTTGAAGAAGTAGAGCTTGAAGATGTTGAAGTTTTGATTAAAGAAGCCGTCGAGATTATTGATGGCGAAGAAGAAGATAAGGGCAACCAACCACGCGTTGTTAACTTAGCTGAAGATACTTCTGGAAATGAAGAAAATGCCTTCACATTAAAGGCCTCTGAAGAAGATGATGCCCCTGCCCAGACAGTGATGACCGCTGGTGCCACAGCTGATCCTGTGAAGGATTACCTCAAGCAAATCGGCCGTGTTGCACTCCTTAACGCAGAGCTTGAAGTAGAGCTTGCTACACGTGTTGAAGCAGGTCTTTTTGCTGAGGCAAAGATTAAGGATGAGAAAAAGATTGAAAAGAAGTTAAAGCGCGAACTTGAATGGCTCGTTGAAGATGGAAAGCGCGCAAAGAATCACTTGCTCGAAGCTAACCTTCGCCTTGTTGTTTCACTTGCAAAGCGCTACACCGGTCGTGGAATGCTTTTCCTTGACCTTATTCAAGAAGGTAACTTAGGTTTGATCCGCGCCGTTGAAAAATTCGACTACACAAAGGGCTATAAGTTCTCCACCTATGCCACATGGTGGATTCGCCAGGCTATTACCCGTGCCATGGCTGACCAGGCCCGCACCATCCGTATTCCTGTGCACATGGTGGAAGTTATTAATAAGTTGGCACGTGTTCAGCGCCAGATGCTTCAAGATCTTGGTCGCGAACCGACCCCAGAAGAGTTAGCTAAAGAGCTGGATATGACACCTGAAAAGGTGGTCGAAGTTCAAAAGTATGGCCGCGAACCAATTTCACTTCACACACCACTGGGTGAAGAAGGCGATAGTGAGTTCGGTGATTTGATTGAAGACTCTGAAGCTGTTGTTCCAGCTGATGCGGTGTCATTTACATTATTGCAAGAGCAGTTGCACTCAGTTCTAGATACGCTCTCAGAGCGTGAAGCTGGTGTGGTTGCAATGCGATTTGGTTTAACTGATGGTCAACCAAAGACTTTGGATGAAATTGGAAAGGTCTATGGCGTTACACGTGAGCGTATTCGCCAGATTGAATCCAAGACAATGTCAAAGCTTCGTCACCCATCACGCAGCCAGGTTCTGCGCGACTACCTCGACTAATCCATGACTAACGCACGCATCTTTATTAACCCAGAAAGTGGTTCAATTAAGATTATTGGAGCAGTTGATTTCGTTGACCGTGAAGGCAACATTCTTGAAACTCAAGAGAATGTGAAGTTTTGTGGTTGCGGTTTATCAAAAGATAAGCCTAACTGCGATGGATCACACAGAGTTAAAGTAGTTAAGAAAGATTAAATAGAAGAAGTCTCGACGAGCTTTTCGCTCTCATCGATAATCTTTGCAGCAACAACCTTTAGCTTTTCAGCATATTCCTTGCCATGGTGGGCACAGAACGTGAGTTCTCCGCCGTTTAGAAGCACAGCGCGAACATAAGCCTGGGCGCCGCATCGGTCGCAACGGTCAAGGGCGTTAAGAGGTACTGATTCAAGCATCACTTGTTCTGACATATCTCTCTCCGTTCGTGCGTTGTGCCTTACTTCCTATGGAACATCAAACCATGTCTGGATATTCCCCGCTCGTTAAAAGTAAATTATTTTCGTTAAATTGATGTTAATTTGTGCGGTAAATATCGATATTTCCAGTATCTGAGACGTAATCGGCGCGCTTACGGGTGATAAAGGGTGGTGGGCGATAACCTTTCGCCCCGTGGCCGATAAAGATATTGCGACAAATGTGCAGGATAGCTATACCGCAAAAGATTTAGCGGTTCTTGAAGGCTTAGATGCCGTTCGCAAGCGCCCAGGTATGTATATCGGCTCCACAGATTCACGTGGTCTTATGCATTGCTTGTGGGAAATCATTGATAACTCAGTAGATGAGTCACTTGCTGGACATTGTAAGAAAATTGAAATTAATCTTGAATCAGATGGCTCGGTGGAAGTCCATGATGATGGTCGCGGAATTCCTGTTGATAAAGAACCTAAGACTGGTTTAACTGGTGTGGAAGTTGTTTTAACAAAACTGCATGCTGGTGGAAAATTCGGCGGCGGCTCATACGCTGCATCCGGTGGTTTGCACGGTGTGGGTGCATCAGTTGTTAACGCACTTGCTTCTCGCCTAGATGCTGAGGTTGATCGTGATGGCAAGATTTACTGGATGTCATTCCAACGCGGAGTTGCCGGAATATTTGATGGCGATGGACCAAAAGCTGCCTTTGAACCAAAGTCAGGGTTACGTGTTATTGGAAAGATTTCTAGCAAAATCACGGGAACGCGCATTAAGTGGTGGAGTGATCGCCAAATTTTCCTTAAAGAGGCAGAGCTGGATTTAGAAGAGGTTTATGCACGCGCTCGTCAGACTTCTTACCTGGTTCCAGGCTTAACGCTCATTGTTAATGACAATCGCACAAAAACAAAAACAACAGAGACTTTCTTCCACAAGAGTGGAATTACTGAATACTGTAATTTCTTACAACCTGATGAAGCTGTGGGCGATGTCATCCGCATCTATGGCACTGGCCATTATCAAGAAACTGTGCCTGTCCTAGATGACAAGGGTCATATGGTTTCAACTGAAGTAGAGCGCGATATGGAAGTTGATATCGCAATGAAGTGGGGCAATGGCTTTGAAACTACCCAGCGCTCTTTCGTCAACATCATTGCCACACCTAAGGGTGGAACCCACGTACTGGGCTTTGAACGCGCGCTCATTAAGGTCGTTAATGAGGCACTGCGCTCGACCAAAACACTTGCCAATAAAGAGATTGATGTTATTAAAGATGATGTGATTGAAGGTCTCACTGCCGTTGTCACCGTGCGCATGTCTGAACCACAGTTTGAAGGCCAGACCAAGGAAGTTCTAGGAACAGCTGCTGCCACGCGAATTGTTTCTGCAGTTGTTGCTGAGAAGATGAAAGAGTATTTCAATACTTCAAAGCGCATTGATAAAGCCAATGGGCGTTTAGTACTTGAAAAGATTGCAGCAGCTTCTCGCACACGTATTAGTGCCCGTGCTCATAAGGACCTGCAGCGCCGCAAGAACGCTTTGGAGTCATCATCTCTTCCAACGAAGTTATCTGATTGTCGATCAGAGGATGTGACACGCACAGAGCTCTTTATCGTGGAAGGTGACTCAGCCCTTGGCACAACCAAGGCAGCACGTAACTCTGAGTTCCAAGCGATTTTGCCGATTCGCGGAAAGATTCTTAACGTTCAAAAAGCATCACTTTCACAGATGCTAGAAGATAAAGAGTGCGGATCAATCATCCAAGTTATTGGTGCTGGTTCTGGCAAGTCATTTGAGCTAGATGAAGCCCGTTATGGCCGCGTTATCTTGATGTCAGATGCTGATGTTGATGGTGCTCACATTCGCTGCTTGTTACTTACTTTGATGTATCGATACATGCGCCCGCTCATTGATGCTGGCCGGGTATTTGCTGCCATCCCACCTCTGCACCGCATTGAAGTAATGGGCGGGGGAGGAAAGAAGGGTGAATACATCTACACCTATAGCGATGATGAGATGAAGAAAATTACTGCAGATTTAAAGAAGACGGGTAAGCGTTGGAAAGAGCCTATTCAGCGCTATAAAGGTCTGGGCGAAATGGATGCAGATCAGCTACGTGAAACAACTATGGATCCAGATGCCCGCACACTTCGCCGCATCACAGTCTCTGACGCATCTGCTGCAGAGGCGATGTTTGAACTATTGATGGGTAGCGATGTTGCCCCACGCAAGGAGTTCATTGCTAACGCTGAGATTGATCGCGAACATATCGACGCTTAGTCGATAGAAACTAAGTCGAAATACTCTTCTTTCCACAGATCCTCATCGCCATCTGGCAACAAAATAACGCGCTCAGGATTAAGTGATTGCACTGCACCTTCATCGTGAGAAACCATGATGACAGAGCCTTGATACTCAGCTAAGGCTCCAAGGATTTCGGCGCGTGATGCTGGATCTAAGTTATTTGTTGGCTCATCTAGGAGCAATACATTTGCAGCAGAAACAACTAGAACGGCCAAAGCTAAACGAGTTCGTTCTCCGCCAGATAAGACTTTTACAGGTTTGTGAACATCATCGCCAATGAAAAGGAAAGAACCAAGTGTGTTACGAGCCTCTGGTTCACGCAGATCCGGGGTTGCAGACATCATGTTCTCAAGAACTGTGCGCTCAAAATCAAGTGATTCATGTTCCTGGGCGTAGTAACCAATTTTTAAGCCATGGCCTTGTTCAACTTTTCCAGTATCAGATTCAAGTTCACCGGCCAGAATTCTCAGAAGTGTTGTTTTACCTGCACCGTTAAGTCCAAGGATTACAACACGAGAGCCCTTATCAATCACACAAGAAACATCGGTAAAGATTTCAAGTGAGCCATAAGATTTTGAAAGCTCTTCTCCCGATAGGGGAGTCTTGCCACATGGGGCCGGGGTTGGAAAGCGCAGACGTGCAACTTTGTCATTCACGCGCACATCTTCAAGACCACTGCGAAGCTTTTCAGCACGACGCAACATGCCCTGTGCTGCAGTTGCCTTGGATGCCTTTGCGCGCATCTTCTCGCCCTGCTTCTGCAAAATCTCAGCACGCTTTTCAGCGTTAGCGCGCTCTTTCTTGCGGCGGTGCTCATCTTGTTCGCGCTGGAGAAGGTATGCCTTCCAACCTAAGTTATAGACATCGATAACATTTCGGTTGGCATCGAGATAGAAAACCTTGTTAACAACGGTTTCAATCAAGTTAACATCGTGGGAGATAATGACAAGGCCACCGGAGTATTTAGCTAAAAACTCACGCAGCCACACAATAGAGTCAGCATCTAAGTGGTTTGTTGGCTCATCCAGTAGCAATGTTTCAGCCCCGCTAAAGAGGATGCGAGCTAACTCAATGCGGCGGCGTTGACCACCAGAGAGTGTGGAAAGCTCATGTGCAAAGACGGCCTCTGTCACACCTAAAGAAGTTGCAATCGCTTCTGCTTCAGCAGTTGCTGCATAACCACCGGCAGCACTGAACTCATGTTCAACACGGGTATAGCGATCCATTGCTTTTTCTAAGGCTTCACCTTGGGCCGTTGCCATCTCTTCTTCAACTGCCCTCATACGATGTGAAATCTGATCTAAGTCGCGGGCCGAGAGAATACGTTCGATTACTGTGCCAGGTTCATCACCAGTGCGAGGATCTTGTGGCAGGTAACCTATTTTGCCGGTGCGATTAACGGCGCCACCTGCAGGCATAGTTTCTCCTGCTAATACTTTTGCCAGAGTTGATTTACCAGCACCGTTTCTACCCACAAAACCAATGCGGTCACCGCTATTGATGCGCACAGTTACGCCCTTAACGAGCAGGCGGGCACCTGCTCGAAGTTCTAGCGCTTGGGTTGAAATCACGCCGTAGTTTAACGCTTAGGGCTTAGGCAGCGCCAATTCGAGTTTTTCTGGCGGTTGCATATGACTTACCAACAGCAGTTAACTCATCTGAAACCTGTGCTTTGATCGCATCTTCACTTTTTAGCAGTTTTGTCAGTTCAGCAATCGTTGCTTTTAACTCTTTTTGCTCGGTTTCAAGTTCTAGCCTGCTCATTTTAGTTAAGCGACGAAGTGGCATATCCAAGATATAGGTAGTTTGCTCATCGTTTAACTTAAAGTCCTTCATTAACTTCTCTTTAGCAGCAGCTGCATCATCACTGCCGCGGATAATCTTGATGACCTTATCGATATCGATAATCGCCTTTAAAAGTCCATCAACAAGAGTTAAACGCCCCTCTGCCTTTGCTTTGCGGAACTCAGAGCGACGACGCACAACTTCAATGCGGTGTTCGATGAATACTTTAAGAAGCTCTTTTATCCCAAGGGTCTGTGGCCTGCCCTTGACCAATGCCACGGCATTGATAGAGAAAGCATCTTCCATGGGGGTGAGGGCATAGAGCTGTTCTAGAACTGCCTCTGGTTCAAAGCCATTCTTGATCTCAATAACCACGTTGGTGCCAGTCTGACCATCAGTTAAATCGATGATGTCACTGATGCCGGCAATCTTTTTAGACTTAACAAGGGCTGCAATGCGCTCAACGACTTTTTCAGGCCCAATAGTGAAGGGAAGTTCTTTAATAACGATACCCATTTTGCGAGAGGAAACCTTTTCGATCTCAACGCTGGCACGGACTTTAAAGGAGCCCTTGCCGGTTGCATATGCCTCGCGCACGCCATCTAGACCAACGAGTTCCCCGCCCGTTGGAAAATCTGGACCAGGAACGAATTTCATTAACTGCTTAACTGTGGCAGATGGGTTTTCAATCAAAAACTTTGTTGCAGCGATAACTTCGCCCAGATTATGTGGAGCCATGTTGGTGGCCATACCCACAGCAATTCCAGAACCGCCGTTAACAAGCAAGTTCGGATAGGCAGCAGGAAGCACAAGCGGCTCTGATAACTGGCCGTCATAATTTGGACCAAAGTCAACGGTGTTCTCATCGGCTTCTGCAACCATGGCCATTGCAGCAGATGCAAGGCGGGCTTCGGTATAGCGCATAGCTGCAGGGCCCGCGTCTAGTGAACCAAAGTTTCCATGGCCATCGATAAGTGGCAAGCGCATAGAAAAAGATTGCGCCATACGAACTAGCGCGTCATAAATTGCACCATCACCGTGAGGGTGCAATTTACCCATTACTTCACCAACTACACGTGCACTCTTAACATGTCCGCGCTCTGGACGAAGTCCCATATCTGCCATCTGATGCAAGATGCGACGGTGAACTGGCTTTAAACCATCACGTGCATCAGGAAGTGCGCGAGAATAAATTACTGAGTATGCATACTCAAGAAAAGATTCAGAAACTTCCTTAGAAACATCGATATCAACGATCTTGCCTGGGTATTCACCAGGTTTTGGACCGACGGGTTTTTTCCCCTTTGCCGCAGTTTTCGCGGGAGTCTTCGCAGTTGCCATTGGAGCATTGTGCCAAGAGAGTTGCTTAATCTAGGGGAGGGCGCGCCCCAACAGTTGCTACACACTTTGCCGCCAACGCAGTTCCGGCAGAAAGGGATGCTTCTAAATCATTTGTTTCAAGCCACTTTGGAATAAATCCAGCGGCAAATGAATCTCCAGCACCTGTTGTGTCGACCACATTGGTAGTGACGGCTGACACCTTTGCAACGATGTCGCCATGAACTGCCATAGCGCCACGAGAACCTAATTTAATGACAACCAGTGGGGTGTAAGCAGTTAAATTCTTTTCTGCCGTTTCAACATCTTTAGCATCACCGAGATAGAGCGCTTCTTCGGAGTTGAGCAAAATTCCATCCATCAGTTTGACCCAGGATAAAACTTCATCGCGCGAAACAATCTTCATGGCCCCAGTTGTTGTTGGGTCAAAGTAGATTGGCTTTCCAGCAGCTTTTATCTTTGCAATCATCGAGAGGATTGCATCACGGCTGCGAAAATCAAGTAGTGCATAACCACTCAAATACACGCCATCCACATCATCTAGCGGTGGCAGATCACTGACTTCAAGATCTGCATTTGCTCCGTTATCTGGAAACATCGTGCGCTCACCGTTGGCATCAACCAAAATAACCACAACGCCAGTTGGGCGTCCTGAGTGCATCAAATTCATGTGTTCCACGCCGTATTTATCTAAATCAGAGATTAGGGCAAAACCAACAGGATCATTGCCAACGCGGGCAACTAGCTGAGCTTTGGAGTGGGTGCGAGTAATCCAGGTTGCAACATTTGCTGCTTGTCCGCCTGGGTGGCTTGAAATTCTGCTGGCAGTGTCATTGCCATAGTTAATGGGCTCTTTTAGCTGGGAAATAACATCGAGGGCTAAATCGCCAATACATAAAATTTTCTTCATTTAAGCGCCATCGCAATATCTGCAGCTAACGCGCAGTTTGATTTAATGATTTCAGTATTAATGGCAAGTGATTCACCTTTGCTGGCGGTGTGGAAATGCTCAAGTAAATATGGTGTTACATACTTGCCATCTATTCCATCACGGGCAGCATTTGCAAGACCTGATGCCAAGATCTCATCATGGCGGGCCTTATCCATCTGCTTTTCAACTGGGTTAGTAACAATCAATGCTTGGTTTGAAGTTGAAACCTGAGTGCGAGCATTAATGATTGCTGCAATCTCTTGGGCAGAATCAACGCGGTGTTCAATCTCGAAGCCAGAGTCGGTGAGATAGAAACCTGGGAAGCGGTTGGTTTTATAGCCCACGATGGCAATAGCTAGAGTCTCAAGGCGCTCTAGGGTGGCATGAACATCCAGGATTGATTTGACTCCAGCACAGACAACGGTCATATCTAACTGTGAGAGCGCAGTTAAATCAGCTGATTCATCAAATGATTCATTGGCACCTCTATGAACCCCACCTAAACCACCAGTTGCAAATACTTTGATGCCAGCAATAGCTGCGATGTGAGCTGTGGCTGCAACTGTTGTGGCCGCGCTTTTTCCCTGAGCAATAATGATTGCTAAATCTCGGCTCGATGCTTTAGAAATATCATCGCGATTGGCTATTGCATCTAATTCATGGGCCTCAAGTCCGATATGAACAACGCCATCAAGGAGTGCGATGGTGGCTGGGATGGCGCCGCGCTGGCGAATAATGCGTTCGCACTCTTGGGCAACTGCCAGATTGGATGGGCGTGGTAATCCATGGCTAATAATCGTAGATTCGAGTGCAACGATGGGCGTGCCCGCTGCAATTGCAGCCGAAACTTCGGCTGAATACTTAATTGCACTCTTCATGGGTCAACCTTAGCCGATGTAATGAGAAGATATGAACGTGCATTTGTCCCAGATAACTCCATCGATCTTTACATCCCTGGGGCTTTCCACTTCCGAAGACCTGTTAGCGATTGGGCCTTCACCCAGTGGGCGAGAACTTCTCTTTCTTATCGATGGTTTTGGCGCAGATGTCATTGAAAAATACGGTGATGCCATGCCCACTATCGCCCGCCTGACTAAGTTTTCAACAATAGAAACTTCATTTCCATCAACTACTGCAACTTCGCTTGCTACTTTGACAACAGGAGTTTTGCCTGGCGTGCACGGAATGTTGGGATATACCGTGCAAGTTCCACGCAGCGGTGGTCGAATTCTCAATGCACTTAAATGGGATGAGCGCGTTGATCCTATTAACTGGCAGCCAGTTCCTACTTTATTTGAGCGCGCAGTTGCTGAAAATATTAATGTCACACATGTTGCAGCAAAGCGCTATGAGAACTCAGGGTTCACTCGTGCTGTGTTTCGAGGTGCTAACTACAAAGGTGCAAATATTGCAGCAGATTTAATTGCAGAGACAAAAGCTGCGCTGCAAAAGACTCCATCTTTTGTTTATCTCTATGTCAATGATTTAGATGCAGCTGGACATAGTGATGGTGTGGGAAGTGATAAGTGGTTAGCGGCGCTTTCAATGATTGATCAGATGTTTTCAAATCTAATGAAAGAGATGCCACATGGCACCCGCATTTGGCTCACTTCAGATCATGGAATGGTTAATGCCAGCGAGAAAATAGTTATCGGACAAGATAATCCTTTACTAGAGGGCGTGGCCGTCATTGCGGGTGAGCCTAGAGCTAGACACCTTTATTTATCTCCAGAAAATGACAGCGTGAGCGCACGAAGTGAATTAGCTAGCAGGTGGAAAGAGTTTTTAGGGTCCAAGGCAAGGGTGCTAACGCGCGAAGAAGTGATTGCTACAAACCTTTTTGGTAGTCAGATAAGTCCTGATGCACTTGATCGCATGGGTGAAGTCATTGCTATTGCCCAGGGTGGAGTTGTTTTACTTGATCCAGAGCGCGCTGAAAAGGAAGGTGCCATGGTTGGCCATCATGGTGGTGATAGTCAGATTGAATCTCAGGTGGGGTTGTTTACTGCAGCTTTGAGTTAAAGCCACTCGGATTTTCTAAATTTGTAGAATAAGAAGGCACTTAAGGATGTAATTCCCACCAAGAGAAGTGGGTAGCTAAATTTCCAGCGAAGTTCAGGCATAAAATCAAAGTTCATCCCATAAATTCCAGCAATCATTGTGGGCCCGGCAGCAAGTGCTACCCAGGCAGAGATTCGTCGAACATCTTCATTTTGGCGAACTTGAATGTGAGCCAAATCTGCTTGAAGTGCTGAAGACAAAAGAGAATCCATACCAGATGCGTGCTCGCATGCTCGTTGCAAATGATCGAGGGTATCTCTAAAGAAGGGTTTGAGTAGATGGGGAGTTGGTTGGTAAGTTTCTGAAACTAATTTTTGAAGTGGAATGACAAGTGGTTCTATAGCATGCCGATACTCAATTATTTCGCGCTTAAGGAAGTAGATTTCTTGAGAAAAAGTTTGTCGCGTTCCACCAAAGACTTTATTTTCGAGTTGAATAACATCATTTTCTAACTCAGTAGCAATCGTTGTGTAGCCATCGATTACTCGGTCAACCACGGCGTGCAAGACAGCAAAAGGACCTTGAGTAAGAAAGTCAGGTCGTGCCTCTATTTCATGGCGAACTGAGGCCAGAGGTGAACCTTCACCGTGACGCACAATAACGATGAAATGGGGATCAACAAAACACATTAATTCACCAGTTGTGATTTCACTTCGAGATTCATTGTAAAAAACAGTTTTTAAAACAAAGAAAGTTAGCCCGCCGTACTCTTCAATTTTGGGGCGCTGCTGAGCGGAAACTGCATCTTCCACAGCTAGTTGGTGGAAGTTGAGCTCACCAACTACGTGGTCAAACTCTTCTTGTGTCGGACTAGATAATCCGACCCAAACAAAGCCTCCATCTTTACGGGCTTCATCTACAAAATCGGAGATATCCCCAGAATCTTTTACGCGGATTCCATTTTGATAGAGAGCGGAATCAACAATCATTTCTTACTGATCTTCAGTAGGTTTAATGCCGAACATAATTTCATCCCAACTTGGAACCTTTGCACGTGCAACAATTCCATCGCGGGCAGCCTCATCATCTGGCAGTTCACGAATCACGGCTAAGCGTGGAACTTCTGGCATAGGGGTGATGTCTTCACGCAAGGAAGGGTGATTTGCATCTGAGTAAACAAGTCCAGGTGTTGGCATCTGGCGTGGTGGTGGCTCATCGCCCATCATCCAGCGCGCATTTTCATCCATAGATGTAAGAACACGACGAGTGGTATCAAAGTTCCATTGCGCAATTCCAACACCGTTGGTGTTTGGATAATGCAGTTCAACTGTCCATGTTGAATCTTCATGGCGCCATGTGGTCCACGACAGATCTGAAAGATCGATATTTCGTGGGGCAAGACGAGAAACAACTACACCTAATAAGTTAACTGGATCGCGGCTTCCTTCTTTGCGAACTGAAACTTGTTGAGCTTGATCAATGATGTAGATGCGCTCTTGCAAGATTGGGCCAGAGAAGCGTTCGATTTTTTCTAATGGAATATTATTTTCGCGAGCTAACTCTTCTGCTAACTCACCAGCACGCAAGCGACGCTGAATCTCTTTGATAGAAATTGTGTCGCTTTCTTGTTCTGGAACTGCTGAAAGACGAGGTTGATTAACTGTGGCGCGCAAAGTGTCGCTAATACGAACAGTGAACTCATTGCCATCATTATCCTGCAGGGACAAGTGAGTACCTTCCTCACTCTTGCCATTTAATCGAAGCTCAGTCACGGTTCAGAGAGTAATGGATGAGCCCCTTATAAACGCGAATGTAGGGCAGTGTGGCTAATAATGCTGCACACATAAATCCCAGAGGCACCCAGAAAGCGTTTTGTGCCCCATAGGTATCGATGACCCATCCGCCAAGGGCGCTAGAGATTGCACCACCTAATGGCATGCCTGCTACGACCCATGTAAAAGATTCAGTGATCTGTTCACTCGGCACCGCTTCTTGCACAACACCGTAGGCATTTACTATTAAAGGCGCGATAGCAAAGCCGTTAAAGAAGAGCGCGGTAGCTAACCAGAATATTGAATCCACAAATATAAATGGAATTGATAGAACGGTCAGCGCCGTTAAAAAGATGAGGAAGCGGCCGACATAGGGGGTTTTCCATTTTACTAAGCCATTAATGATGGCCATGACTGCGCTGCCTGATGCCCACAAGCCCAGTAGTAAACCCGAATGTGATTTTTGCCCTTGGCTTTCGGCAAATCCAACGACAGTAATTGCGATTGCACCAAAGAATCCACCGGTGAAAGTTGTGGCAAGTGCAATTGCCTGAACGAT
>Ga0194050_1000593_pt1 | contig 12688 bp, 14 predicted proteins | sample SepL2310m_MetaG_FD_148657 | JGI IMG/M metagenome (GOLD analysis project Ga0194050, IMG submission 148657) | Anoxic zone freshwater microbial communities from boreal shield lake in IISD Experimental Lakes Area, Ontario, Canada - Sep2016-L239-10m | ecosystem: Environmental > Aquatic > Freshwater >...
CCATAGGCGTTGCGCTGAACATCGATATCAATCGCCCCGTAAAATCGCTGATCTGGCCGCCCATCAGCAATGCTCTTTGCCAACAAGATCATGCCTGCACAGGTGCCAAAAACTGGCATCGCATCATTGATTCGTTCGGCAATCGGGTCAAACAATTGGGATGTGTTGAGCAAGTGAGACATTGTTGTCGACTCTCCGCCTGGCATCACAAGAGCATCCACCGAATTGAGATCTTGAGGCGTCCTCACTTGAACCGTGTTGGCGCCGAGGCTCTGCAACATTTCTTCGTGCACGCTAAATGCACCTTGCAATGCCAAGATGCCAACTTTCATATCTATAACCAGACTGTCAACGCGTCAAACTCAATTGCGTTGAGTTTGATTACCAACCGCGTTCGGCGTAACGCTCGTTGATCTGATCCATTCCAATGCCTGTCATCGGGGCTCCAAGGTTGCGACTCACTTTTGCCAAAATATCGGCATCCATAAAGTGCGTCGTTGCTTCAACAATCGCTTTCGCGCGTGGCGATGGATCGTCGCTCTTAAAGATTCCGGAACCAACGAACACTGACTGAGCGCCGAGTTGCATTGCCAACGCAGCATCAGCTGGTGTGGCGATACCGCCTGCACAAAACAACGGAACTTGCAACAAGCCAGTCTCAGCGATTTCTTGGACAAGTGGCAATGGTGCACCGAGTTTTTTGGCCCAATCAAACAATTCTGCCGAGTCGGCTTGAGTAATTTTGCGAATGTCACCGAAGATGTTGCGCAAGTGGCGAACTGCTTCGACAACGTTGCCTGTGCCAGCCTCACCCTTTGAGCGAATGAGTGCAGCGCCCTCGCTGATGCGACGGAGTGCTTCGCCCAAGTTGGTTGCACCACAGACAAACGGTGTATCAAATGCCAGCTTGTCGATGTGATGCGTTTCGTCAGCCGGGGTGAGCACTTCTGATTCGTCGATGAAGTCAACACCGAGCGACTGCAAAATTTGGGCTTCAACAAAATGTCCGATGCGTGCTTTGGCCATCACAGGGATAGTCACACATGCCTGAATTGCGAGAATCATTTCAGGGTCACTCATGCGTGCAACGCCACCGTCACGACGAATGTCGGCGGGCACTCGCTCGAGTGCCATCACCGCTACTGCACCAGCATCTTCTGCAATCTTTGCTTGTTCAGAGTTAACGACGTCCATAATGACGCCACCCTTGAGCATCTCGGCCAAACCGCGTTTGACCTGCATTGATCCAGTTGTGCGCGCAGCATTCTTTGTCATGAGTTCCATCGTACCGAAACCGTTACCGACACAAACGGTCAGTTATTTGTGACTGTTTTCTTAGAGAAACTTCACGTCGTCTGGGCTTGTGCCCACAGGCACCACGGCAGTTTTTGCTGCACGGGCCACCTCAACAAAGGTCTGGCCGGGAGTCAGTTTGATCACTGCCCCACTCGAATCTTTGAGCAAGAACGGAGTCAAGCGATCGGTTCGCTCCCATGTGCCTTCGATCAAGGTGCCGTTAGTGAATACGTACACTTTTCCGCCACCAAGAGTCTTGGATGCTGGGCTGTAATTTTTTGTGTACTCGACTTCTAACACAATTACGTTTGGCACTGCAACTTGCACATCAGCAGTATCCACGTCTGGCGTGTTGTCTTGTAGTCGCAAAAATTCTCCGGTGGTTGCATCCCAGTCCCATTGCACTTTCACGCCGTCCATTGAAACCTTTACTCCGGCAGTTGGCTTTGCAGTCGCCGGTGCTGCATCACTTGCCGAACGATACGAAAACTGTGCAGGTGGTGCAGTCGAACCCGCTGGGCTCAATGTCCACAACTTCGTTGTTTCTGCAACCAGGTTATGTGGCGCTGAGCGATCGTTGTCGCGACGGAACCCACCATCTTTATTAGCAATGGTGTAACTCAAGTCAAAAAGATCAGACTTTTTGATCGCCGCTGATACTTGCTCGTTGCCGCCGCTCCACACGAACAGTGGTTTGTTCAACGAGCCCAGCAAGTTGATGTCTTGATAGCGACCGCTACGAATTGGGCCAACAGGGTCTGAACCTTCGCTTTGGAAAACTGCGGCAAGCCGAGTCAGTTTCTCGACGTTCTCTTCAAAAATAATGTCTGCCTGATTAATGCCCATCTGTGGACGAGCAGATGGATGGTTGTCAATCTTTACGACCATCGCAGGGCGAGTCAGCGTAGACGGATCAGTATTTGGCAAACCCGTTAATGGGTTGACGATCTCTGGAATCGTGGTCTCTGTAACAACCGTGGTGTCGACTACAGCGGTATCACCTGAACTTGAAGATCCCGACGAACCTCCGCAGGCAGCCAAAGCCAATAACGAACTTGCAACGAGTGAACCAAATGCCAACGTGCGATTTTTCATGGTTAGATCTCTCTGAGCAGCGCAATTCTCTCTGCTAATGGGGGATGCGTATTGAAAAGTTTATGCCACATGCCGAGACGACCTGCGTCATTCACACCAGACATCGGCTGTTCAATCCACATATGCGCTGTTGCCATGCTGGCCGAATGGGTAACGGTGCTATCGGCCTGAAGTTTTTCGAGTGCCGAGATAAGCCCGGGCGGATATCTAGTCATTTTGCATGCCGACACATCGGCCAACGTTTCACGCCTTCGACTGACAGCGGCCTGCATAATCTTGGCCAAGATCGGTGCGAGTATCAACAACGCAATACCAACAAACGCAAGTGGATTGGTGCTGTCGCGGCGATCATTGCCTCGACTCACTCGCCCGCCGTTCCACCACATCATGCGAATAGTGATGTCGGTGATGAGAGCAATTGTGCCAACCAGCGTGACCGCCAAGGTGCTCACCAAAATGTCGTAATTCTTGATATGTGAGAGTTCGTGGGCAACAACGCCCTCCAACTCGACACGATTCATCTTTTCAAGCAAACCAGTCGTGACAGCAATTGCCGCATGCTTCGGGTTTCGTCCAGTCGCGAATGCGTTAGGCGCATCATCACGAATCACAAATACGCGTGGCTTGGGTAATCCGCTCGCAATACACAAGCCTTCCACCAGGTTGTGCAAGCGACGAAACTCGACAGGGTCGGCTGGCACTGCACGACTCACAGTTAATGCAACAGAATCAGATTTCCAATAGGAACCAAAAGCGAACACAGCAGAGAACACCAACGCGATAATCGTGCCTGTGGCTCCGTTGCCGATGAGCACACCAACAGCCATGCCAACCAAACCGGTGATGATGATAAATCCGGTGAGTAAGAAAAATGTGCGCCGTTTGTTTGACGCGATGAGGTCATTCATGAAACTTTCAACTTCCGATCTAACTAAAACTTAACTTCGGGTGTGGTGCGCGCTGCAGCTTCGGCCTCAAAATATTCACGTTTAGTGAACTTGAACGAACTAGCAACGAGCGAGCCTGGAAATTTTTGAGTTGCGGAGTTATAGGACAAAACAGCATCGCCGTAAAACTGTCGTGCATAAGCAATGCGACTCTCGGTATTGGACAGTTCTTCTTGCAACGAAACAAAACCTTGATTGGCCTTGAGGTCTGGGTACGCCTCCGAAAGAGCAAACAACTGTCGCAGTGCCCCCGTGACTGCAGAGTCGGCTGCTGCTTGGGCATTTGGCGAAGACGACGCACTGATCGCAGAATTCCGTGCTTGGATCACAGCGTCGAGCGTTGCCTTTTCATGGGACGCATATCCCTTGACGGTTTCGACCAAGTTTGGAATGAGGTCAAGTCGGCGCTTGAGTTGAACGTCAATTTGCGACCATGCATTGTCAACTTCATTGCGGCGACCAACGAGCGAGTTGTACATCGCAATGATCGAGACTGCGATCAACGCAATGACAACAAGAATCACGAGAGTGCTCATGTCCCCCAGTCTACGCCACTACAAGTGTGGCCCAAGATCGCTTAATTTCTCTATATCTATCTCTATTTCTATAAACGCGAACTCGGAGAACGACGAAGTACGCGGTGTTCGAACATTGAAAGAAGTTTGTTGGGTTGCACCACGATTTCATTATTCTTTTCAGCTGCCAAGAGCCGCTCGTAGATCGCTACGTATTCCGTAGCAAGTCGCTGCATTGAAAAATCTTCCGCGCGCTTGAGACCACCAGCCACCAAACGATTTGCCAAAGTTGGGTCATTAACGATTCGAGTAATGGATGTTGCTAGTTGTTCCTCGTCGCCGGGAGCAACGAGCAATGCATTCACTTCGTGCGTTGCGACATTTCGATACCCGTCGATATCAGTAGTAACGAGCGGTGCGGCAGCCGCCATTGCCTCAAGCAAAACTATGCCAAATGATTCACCACGCAATGATGGCGCGCAAAAAACCGAGCATCGCGATAGTCGGTCGAGCTTGTCTGTTTCGGTAATTCGGCCAAGCCACGTAATGCGCTTATCATTTTCATACAGCTTGTGCATCTCGTCTATGCCAGGACCATCTGCTGCTATCCACAATGCAAAGTTGTGCGGCAAGTATTTCATCGCACCAAGCAACACCTCGAGTCCTTTGCGGGGCTCAAAACGCCCACAGAAAAAAATAGTTGGTTGAGCCTCGCGCTGCGCACCAATCTTTAAATAGCGAGAGGTTTCAATGCCATTAAACAACACCTGATAGTCGCCGTCGAGATATCTCGATGCAAGTTCTTTCGCTGCTTCAGACACCGCAACGCGCGCGCTCAAATGGTTGGCCGCCCAACGCGCAGTTTTGTTAAGAACTCGATACGACGACGAATCGCCAGCGGCATGAAATGTTCCTACCGTCGGCGCAAGCCGCAACAACAAAGATGTGACCGTAGGACCAGGCACGATGGGCTCGTGCAAGTGAATGATGTCGAACGCCTCATCATTAAGAGCGCGAATCGTGCGCAATGCCGCTGATGGATCTGGAGCGAGCGGTGCAACAGATCCGTTGGCAGAAGTTGGCAGGCTCTGACCCAACGGCGTCACAAATGGCTCAGGAGGCGGACCATCACAGGGCGCAAGCACTCGCACTTCGTGGCCGATGCGGCGGAGTTCGCGCGCCAAACCCATGACTTGGGCTTGCACTCCGCCCGGTACCGACACGCTGTAGGGACTCACCATTGCAACCCGCAACATGTTCACGCCGTATACGGTAGACCGTCTAGAAGCTTTTCAAACGGAAAATACAAAGTCAGCACGAAAGCAGTGAGACCATGACGCAATTCCCTACAAGCCCCTATTCCAAGCCAGCAATTTCGATCGTCGCATCGCCCACCAAGCGCAATGCAATTTTGGAGTTGGCACAACAAGCCGAGCAACTCGGCTTTGAAGGACTTGCCTGCCCAAGCCTCGGCGGCACCATGGCGCTGTGTACCTCACTCGCCCATGCCACAAGCACCATTCATTTCTGGACATCGATACAACCGATGTACTACAGCCATCCGGTTGAGACGGCCAATACTGCAGCACACATTCACGAAATTTCTCACGGACGATTTGGTCTCGGTATTGGTGTCAGTCACGGGCCGGTGGTGCAACGTCTCGGTGTCGAGACCGGCAAGCCACTGAGCGACATTTCCAATTACGTTGCAGCGATGCGTGCAAATGAAAAATTTTCCGGAGAACTCCCACCGATCTACCTGGCGACACTGCGAGACAAAATGCTCGCTCTCTCGCACCAAATATCGGAAGGCGCTATTTGGGCAAACGCATCATTGCGCGACATTGGGCGCCAGGTTGCGTCTCTACCTGCCGACAAACAATCAACCTTCTTCATGTCCAACATGGTTCCGACCATCATTAGCGACGATATTGACGCAGCGTTAGCCCTACACCGAAAAACACTGACGGGTTATGTCTCACTCCCCAACTATCGCAATTATTGGCGCAACGCTGGTTACGTCGACGAGATGGACGCAATCGAGCACGTGCTCGCAACAACTCCCAAAGAGTCAATGGCCCAAACATTGCAAGCAACGATGAGCGACTCATGGTTGCGCGACTGCACTATCTCTGGTTCAGCCGCTCAAGTACGCGAACAATTTGCAGCATGGGCCAACGCAGGCGTTTTGCCAATTGCAGTGATGTCGTCTACCTCTGGTGGTCAGGCAAAAGCAATCAGCGAACTTTTTGCTGCTTTCGCCTAATGCAAGTACGACGTGTTACGAGATTTGCGCGATTAAGTCCTCGACGAGTTTCTTAATCTCGTCGCGGATCGGACGCACGGCATCTATTCCTTGGCCCGCGGGATCTTCAAGCGGCCAATCCACATACTTCTTGCCGGGTAAAAACGGGCACGCATCACCGCAACCCATTGTCACGACCACATCTACGGCTTCCAACATCTCCATTGTCCACAATTGTGGTTGAGCAGATGCAATGTCGATTCCAACTTCTTTCATCACCGCAACGGCAGAAGGATTAATTGCATTCGCGGGCTCAGAACCAGCCGAATAGACGGTGACACGACCAGCGCCGAGCTGACGCATAAAGCCAGCCGCCATTTGCGACCGACCAGAGTTGTGGATGCATAAAAACAAGACACCCTTCATGCGCGCGGTTTACCAAAAACGAACTTGATGATCACCACTGCCAACGCGGCACCGATCAGTTGCATCAGCACAAACATCGGCACCGACTCTGGAGCAATTCCGGCAAACGTGTTGCTCAGACTTCGAGCAACGCTGACTGCTGGGTTTGCCAACGAAGTTGACGAAGTGAAAAAATATGCTCCAGTGATCCACGCCGCAACGGTAAATGGAACTAGATGTGCGCGCTGTGCACGAATGGTCCCGTAGATCACGAGCAGCAGACCAACTGTTGCAACAACTTCAGAGAAAAGAATCCCTGAACCAGAGCGAACTTTGTGCGAAATATTGATGGCATCCAAATCAAACATCAGGTTTGCAGTGATGGCACCAATGCACCCACCGATAGTTTGCGCGACCGCATAAAACGCGGTGTCTCGAACTGTCGCCTCTCCAGTAAAAATTCCGACAATGCCAACAACTGGATTAAAAGATGCTCCAGACACAGGTGCGAAAATCAAAATCAGTGCGACCAACGCCCCACCTGTAGCCACAGCGTTGCACAGCAATTGCAGAGCCACGATGTCAGTAAGTCTCTCGGCCATAATTCCCGAACCAATGACCGCAACTATTAGCAGCCCTGTTCCAATCGCTTCAGCCGCTAAACGGCGCGGCATCGAAATTTTTGAATCTGTCGTCATTAACAGCACTTCTGATCGATTGTGGCATGAAATGTCGGTGCATCAGACAACACCGTGTAGAACTCCCAAGGTGCACCATCAGGACTTTGCATCCACACTTTGTCTTGCACTGCATAACAACACGTTGTGTCTTTTTCGACCGAATCAACGAGACCCAGTTGCTCAAATCTTTCAATCGAGCTTTCAACTTGCGCAGTCGTTTCAAGTTCTACGCCTAAGTGATTGAGATGCTGGTAATCCGCCATGGCATCTCGGGGTGTTTCGATCAATACCAATTTGAGTGGTGGGTCGGCGATGGCAAAATTGGCGTAGCCCTCGCGAACCTTGGCAGGAGTTGCGTTGAACATCTTTGAATAAAACTCAATGGCCTCTTGCAGATTTGAAACATTGAGTGCTAGTTGAACTCGTGACACAACGACCTCCATATTGTTTGCTATATTGATAACTATCAATATAACACAGACCACCGAAAACTGTTGTTCGCCCGTCACCGAGGCATTTCTCAAGACGCGTGATGCTGTTCATTTGTCCCAAGGCTTCGCCGCACTTGCAGACCCTGTGCGACTCAAACTTTTTAGTCTCATCGCCGCATCTGCCGATGCAGAAACATGCGCATGTTCGTTGGTCAAACCGACGGGTCGATCACAGCCAACCGTAAGTCACCACTTGAAGGTGTTACGCGAGGCTGGCCTGATCACTGGTACCAAACGCGGCACATGGATTTGGTACCGAGTTAATCGCGATCGGTTACAAGTGTTGCAAGACGTACTCGGTTAAGCGACTGTCGCTTCCTGGTAACCAGGATCACTCGGCCAGTTTGGCTGAAACAAATGCCATTGCTCTGGCGCTTGTCGAATCAAATCCTCGATCTCAAGCATCAAGAGTTGCGAAATACGCGAAACATCTTCTCGTAATGATCCTTGTCGCTCAACAACAAGTGCAGGTCTGATCACTGCTTTATGGCCATGAGCGCCGGGAGTAAAGAACGTTGCCATTGGCAATAGTGATGCACCCGTACGCAACGCAAAAAATGCAGGACCAGCAGGCACCGTCGTTGTCTCGCCAAAAAACTGCACCTCTACCCCAGTACGTTTACCGTCTTTGGGAATATCACGATCGCACAGCAACGACACCACGTGGTTGTCGCGCAATGCTTTGCCCACAGCAACCCCAGCATCATCGGTGAGCGCAATGACATTGACTCCGTAAGTTGAGCGTAGATTTACAAACCACTCAAACAATTCGGTGTTTTCTAGGCGCTCCACAACTGCAGTCAATTGGAATCCCTGGTCAATCAACCAGCGTCCCGACCACTCCCAGCTACCCATGTGTGGCAACGCCAAAATTGTGCCCTTGCCATGTGAAGCCGCACGCTCGATGTGCTCGAACCCCTCGACTTGATGCCCCGCAGCAATTTGACTCGTGGATTGCGATGGCAAACGAAATGTCTCTAAGTAATAACGCGTGTAACTCACAAACGCCTGCTGCGTTGCTACATGCAATCGCTTACCGCTCAGGCTTGGATCAACTCGTTGCAAATGTCGCATGACCATGGCCCTGTTTTGCTTCATTGCTCTTGCCAGAGAACTCCCTACGCCGATAGAGGCTCCCGTTAACAATGGCGAGGGAGCGACACGAGCGAGCATTGAGGCGACCTTGTAGCCAGCAACAGCAATGTGATCTGCCGTGTTATTGCTCCTACTCGCCATGCAAAATTATTGCAATCGGCGGCGGCGCGCAAAACGTTCGCGATAATCATCACGACGCACACGACGAGAAGCGCGGCGCGATCGACGCACTTCTTGTTTTTGTGCAGTAACAGGAGCAACTGCAGCCTGTTTCCAAACCTTTGCAAAACGTTGCACCGCGGTCATCGTGGTCAGTATGAGCATCGCCCACATCACCCACCACATCAACGCACCAAACAGCAATCCGAAGCACAAAACAATGATGCGCTCTGCTCGTTCCATCAAACCACCCTTGGCATGAAGACCAAGCGATTCGGCTTTGGCTCGCTGATACGAAATCAGCGACGAAACTGCCATCACTGCAAACGGCAGGACTGCGGCTGTGGCACCACGGGTATCGGCCAAATACCACGCCACACCACCGAGCAAGAACGAGTCGCTCACTCGGTCGATGACTGAGTCAAAAAACGCACCACGTTGACTTGCCGAATTTGAAGCCTTGGCAAGCGCACCATCAAACATGTCGGGAAGCGCCGACAAGATGACAAGGGCAAGACCAAGTGGCAACGCGCCAAGACCAATGGCAACCGAAGCGCAAATCGCTATCAATAGACCCAAGATGGTGATGTGATCAGGCGACAAACCTGTGCGCAGCAGCAACTTGCCAACAGGGCGCACAACGCGCTCGATCTCTGCGCGAAACCGACCATCAAACATGTGAGAAAGCCTACTTGTCTGGGTTAGCTTCAACTAAACATTCGACAATTGAAGCATCTATTGCGTCCACCAGGACCAAACCCCGCTGTACTGGGGGTTCTTCGGCGCTGTAACAAAACACGCGCCAAGTGGGTCGACTACGAAATCCGCGCCATACCTGTTGAGCAGAAGAATGCCCAACCGCAAAGCCAACCGCGCGACTCGCAAACACGAGTGCAGTCTTTTCGTCAACTGTCATTTTCCAGGATGAACTCAATACGAATAATCCGAACACGCTGAGCGCAATCGCAACGATGAGCATTCCATCATTTACAAGACCACTTTTTCCGAGTGACGAACTTGCCGATTGCGCTGCGAGCCACAACCCAAAGCATGCAACTGCAACACCGAGATAAATGAATCCAGGAATTCGGCGCCGATGGTTGTCAGGAAATTGGTACGGCCCGACAAATGCAGAAATATCTAGATCATCCGGCAGTGCGTCGCGTATTTCGTTGCTTGACATTATCTACTTCCCTGTTTCTTTGTTTTGCGATTCGAGTGCTTTCCACGCAGATCTCACACGCGCAGCCGTGACATCCAAAGCTTCGGGCAGAATCTTGGTGTTGGCAATGGCAACCATGAAATTGGTGTCGCCACCCCACCGAGGAACGATGTGCACGTGCAGGTGCTGGGCAATACTTCCACCAGCCGAAGCACCGATATTGATACCAACGTTGATGCCTTGCGGATTGTATTCAGCCTTCAACACTTGCACACCAAACGTAACCGTCGACCAAATCTCGTTGTGCTCATCTGGTGTGAGGTTTTCGAGTTCGGCCACTTCGCGAAATGGCAAAACCAACAAGTGTCCGGGAGAATAAGGAAACGCATTGAGAATCACAAATGAATGAACACCACGATGGACAATATGAGATTCTTCGTCTTTCATATCCGACTGCAGAATCTCGGTAAACACCGACTTGCCCGAATTATTCTTCTTTATATCGCCCTGCACGTATTGCGCACGCCAACCGTTCCATAGTCGCTCAAGACGCATATCGACTACAAGACCAGTTCATCTGCATCAGCAGTTTCGTCTTGCAACTGCTTCACAAAGTCTGCGAACTTGACATCGCGTATTACTTCACCACCGCGAGGATTAACCCCAACAGTTTCGTTTGCCACATCGTCATCGCCAACAACCAACACATACGGGATGCGCTCCAGTTTTGCCGAACGAATTCGCTTGCCCAACTGCTCATCGGCAACGCTTGTATCAACACGGAAACCGGCCCGCTGAAGTTGCGTGATGAGTTTTGTTGCGTACGGCTCGTGGCCGCTCGTCACTGGAAGTACGCGCACTTGCACTGGTGCCAGCCAAGTTGGAAATGCGCCACCGTAGTGCTCGAGGAGCACACCGAAGAATCGTTCGACCGAACCGAACAACGCTCGGTGCAACATGATCGGCTGATGACGACCGTTGTCGGAGCCGATGTACTCCAACTTGAATCGCTCTGGAAGATTGAAATCTAATTGAATTGTGCTCAACTGCCATTTACGGCCGATTGCATCGCGCACATCAATGTCGATTTTTGGGCCATAGAACGCAGCATCGCCTTCTTTGACCGAATAGTCAACGCCATGGCGATGCAGGGCTTCACGCAATGCTGTAGTTGCCTTCTCCCAAATCTCGTCGCTGCCAACTGATTTTTCCGGGTCACGTGTCGAGAGTTTGAATTCAAAATCTTCAAAACCAAACTTGCGTAATACCGAGATCACGAAATCAAGCAATGAAGTAATCTCGTCAGCCATCTGGTCTTCTGTGCAAAAAATATGGCTGTCATCTTGCGTGAATCCGCGAATTCGTAGCAAACCATGCAAGGTTCCGGCGCGCTCGTATCGATACACAGTGCCAAGCTCGAATAAACGCAATGGCAATTCGCGGTAACTGCGCTGTCTGTCGCGATAGATCAAGCAATGCATTGGGCAGTTCATCGGCTTCGGGTAGTAGGTGCCGTTGTCCATCTCCATTGGTGGATACATGCCGTCTTTATAGAAGTGCAAGTGACCAGAAGTTTCAAACAAATCTGCATTGGCAAGATGTGGCGTAAAGACAAACTGATATCCGCCATTTTGATGACGGTGACGGCTGTAGTCCTCCATCAACTTGCGAACAATCCCGCCCTTTGGATGCCACACGGCAAGTCCGCCACCGATTTCGGATGGGAACGACAGCAAATCCATTTCAACAGCAAGTCGACGATGATCGCGCTTTTCGGCTTCTGCCAAGCGAGTGATGTGTTCTTCGAGAGCAGCCTTCGACTCCCAAGCTGTTCCATAGATCCGCTGCAACATCGGACCCTTCTCATTGCCCCGCCAATATGCGCCAGCAACTTTCATCAATGCAAAGTGTCCGAGTTTGCCGGTTGTTGGCACGTGAGGACCCCGACACAAGTCAACGAACGAAGCGGTGTTGCGATAGACGCTCACAACGTCGCCACCCTGCACTTCGGATGCATCAGTGCCATCGGCAGAACCGCTGGTAACGCGTGTAATAATTTCGCATTTGTAGGGCTGATCAGCAAACAATTCGAGAGCAGCCTTGACCGACATTTCATCTCGAGTAAACGACTGATCTGCTTTGATGATTTCGCGCATCTTTTCTGTGATCGCCGCAAGATCAGTGTCACTGAAAGTTTTGCCACCCGGCAATTCGAAGTCGTAGTAGAAGCCATCTTCAATTGCAGGACCAATTGTAAATTTGGCGCCGACAAACAATTGCACGACTGCTTGTGCCATCACATGCGCTGTTGAGTGCCGCAAGACATGTCGTCCTGCTTCGCTCTCCGCGGTAATGATTGAAACTTTTGCGCAAGCAGCCAACGCAACGGTGAGGTCTGTTTCTACGCCATCCACGACCGCAGCAACTGCGGCTTTCGCCAACCGGGATCCAATCCCCTGGGCGAGATCGAGCGAAGTCGAACCCGCAGGAAGGGTCTTGAGAGTGCCGTCAGGAAGGCTGACTTCGAAGGTTCCTACTGCACTCATCGTGTCTAACAGTCTAGGTTCGAAAGGCGCACGAGAACGTCTCAATTAAAAA
>Ga0194050_1000598_pt1 | contig 12583 bp, 10 predicted proteins | sample SepL2310m_MetaG_FD_148657 | JGI IMG/M metagenome (GOLD analysis project Ga0194050, IMG submission 148657) | Anoxic zone freshwater microbial communities from boreal shield lake in IISD Experimental Lakes Area, Ontario, Canada - Sep2016-L239-10m | ecosystem: Environmental > Aquatic > Freshwater >...
ACCATCTTCAGTCACTAGAACATCATCTTCGATCCGAATTCCAATTCCTCGGTATTCAGGGGCAAATAACTCATCATCAGGCTGGATATAAAGACCTGGCTCAACAGTTAAGACCATTCCAACCTCAAGTTTTGCCTCCGTGTATTGATCTTTGCGAGCTTGGGCACAGTCATGAACATCTAATCCCAACATATGGCTAACACCATGTAAGGTCCAGCGCTTATGTAGACCGACTTCAGGACGCATCGACTCCTCTGCGCTAATTGTTAGAACGCCCATATCTATTAAACCCTGGGCCAAAACGGTGTGACAGGCCTTGTTAATTTCAAGAAAATCTACACCGGGACGGATAGCGGCAAAGCCGGCTTTCTGTGCCTCATAGACCAACATATATAAAACACGTTGGGCAGGAGAGAACTTTCCATTGACTGGCAACGTGCGCGTGATATCTGCGGTGTAATAGGAATCTAACTCAACACCGGCATCAACTAATAGAAGTTCGCCATTTCTTACATCACCATCATTGCGCGTCCAGTGCAGCACGCATGCATGTGAACCAGCGGCAGAGATAGTGTCATAACCAAGCTCATTGCCTTCAATACGCGCTCGCCCATAAAAGGCGGCTTCAACTACGCGCTCGCCACGAGGAGTTGCAACGGCGGCAGGTAGGGCACGAATTACATCATTGAATCCACGGTGAGTTACATCAACTGCCTTTTGCATCTCAATAATTTCATAATCATCTTTAATGAGACGTGCAACGGATACGAAGTTTTCTAACTCACCACCGCGCGGATTCTTCTTAATCACTGAATCGACTAAGTCATCTAAACCACTTAAAGAAACTGCAGGTGTGCCATCTTTAAGAAGTGATTTCAGATTATCAACCTTGCGCACTTCGATTCCAAAGCGCTCAGATGCCTCATCGGTGGTGTAGTGACGGCCTACCCAGAGTTCACCATATTTACGATCATTATAGAAAGCACTTGTATCGCGCGTTGATCGCGGCTGAATATATAAAATCGAATCATGGTCTTGGCCATTTGGCTCCATGACAAGGACGGCATCTGATGTAACTTCTTCACCTTGAACGCCGGTGTAATAGACAAATGCACTATGAGGACGGAATCGGTAATCAGTATCATTACTGCGCACTTTGGAGTTCCCACTAGGAATCACAATACGCAGACCAGTAAAGGCTTCCGAGAGTTTAGTTCGGCGAGAAAAGCAGTATGGAATAACCGCGTCTTGTGTAATGCCATGTAGAGGTGAAGGCGCCCAACCCGTTTTCATGAAATCTGCGTATAGATCTGAAGGGGGGACGTCGTATACGCGACGGCTTTCGACTGGCTTATCAGTTGATTCCATAGGGCGAGCCTACAAGAGGATTTCAGAAATGTTTTACTTAACAGTAAATACGATTTCCTTAGAGGGTGTCGTAACCAATTTAGGCTTCACAACAGTAAGCCGAGCCGTGAAGGTGTACTTTCCTTTCGAAAATGCTGGCGCTACTTCCTTGTCACCGTATTCATTGACAAAACTCTTGGCTTTGCCACAAAAAATCATTTCTTTTTCACCCACCCAAGCATCTTTACCTTGAGTACCTTTTCCATTACCGGGTTGGACATAGATTGACTGCGCTTCGTTTTTATCTTTAGAGTACAAACCAAACATCACATATGCATTAGGAAAGAAGTAAGCCTTATCGATTATGTATTTAATATAAAGATCTTTACAACCGTTTGGGTCTAAAGTTAGTGAATCAACAACCGTGTAGGTAAGAACTACTTTTTTGTTGTAAACGATTTTTTCTGTCACGGTGGCAGCACTAGCTGGCGAAAAATTACAACCGATAAGAATTATTACAATGGCTAATATGCGTGTTTTCATTGTAAGAGCCTAAAATCTTTTAAAATACCTGTCAAAGAATAAACACAGCTAAAGTGAACAGAAGATGAACAAACCACGTATTTTTTCTTTGATACATGCAATACATTTATCCGATGAAGTTGTTGGCCACAATCGTGACTGGGTGGATCCTGATCTTTTCAAGCATCACCTCTGTGCACGCCCATTCAAATGGGGCGACTTCGGTTCACGAGATTGGGCAAGAGGCGGCACCAAAGGCGAGACTTGAGATTCAAAAAGACCCAACTGGTGGATTTAATGTTCACGTTGTAACTTCAAATTTTCTTTGGCGTCCCGATATGGCCTCGATGCGCTATGAACCTGGTGAAGGTCACGCCCATGTTTATTTAGATGGCCGTAAAATAATGCGTATCTATAATGAATGGTTTCACTTAAATACCTATCAATTTTCTACAAAGCCTGGCGAACAGTTACTAAGTATTGAATTTGTTGGCAATGATCACTCCCCATACACGATTCAAGGATTACCAGTCGGTGCTGAGCAAATAGTTGATGTTCCAAGCGATGAGATTCAACCCGATTCAAGAGATAACAACGTAGTTCTGGCTGGGCTGATCTTTCTGCTGATTATCGTTGTGAGCGGCTTACTTTTTAGGCCTCGACGAGGCAAGTAAGGCGCAGTCCACCAGAGGTTGTATTCTTTCCCTGTACAAGGAGACGTCGCATAGCCCGGTCGAGTGCGCCTCACTGCTAACGAGGTAAGGTTTAATCGCCTTCAGGAGTTCAAATCTCCTCGTCTCCGCAGATTAGTTTTTATAGAAGAAAGGGAACTGTTCCCGCACCAGGGATTCCCACATCAACACGAAAAAGATTTCCTTCTTCGCTTCCTATCTTTCGCCCATCCCCAAGATCAATTGATGCTGTAGTGATGTAAAGAATTGTGGAATCTTCACCAGCAAAGCAGCAGCTAGTAATTTGTGGAACTGGAAGTTGAATTTCGTGAGTTTGAATGCCCTCGGCCGAAAATCTTCGCACCTGCTGTCCACCAAAAAATGCAACCCAAATTCCACCTTCACTATCGGCACACATTCCATCTGGGATACCAAAAAAGGCTGGAAATTCAATAAAGTTTCTAAAACCAATAATCGAAGAAGTAGATAGATCAAAATCTGAGACTTGGACTGATGCTTTTCCGGAATCGATGTAATACATCTTCGATCCATCAGGGCTCCAACCAAGTCCGTTTGAGACCGTCACATCTTTACAAACCTTTGTAAATCCATGGGAATCAATTCGGTACAGGGAACCAGTAGGTGAATTTCCATCACCCATAGTTCCGCCGAAAAGCACGCCGTTAGGATCGCACTTTGCATCATTCATGCGGTTTCCAAGAATTTCTGGCTCAATTGAAAATTTCTGTTCGAGATTCTTTCCATCTAGATCAGCAAGATATAGGCCATCATCTAAGGCAATCGCTAATTTATCAGCAGTAGTTGGCAAAACAGCGCCAGGAAACATCTCTGTTGAGAAATAATCAATCGTTCCAAGCTCAGGATTATGTGTGTATACCTTTTTTCCAAAGATATCTACGCAATGAAGCACGCCAAGTTTTTTGTTCCATACCGGCCCTTCACCTAAAGTGGCTTGGATTTTTGCGGTAACCTCTAGACCTTTTATGCTTTTTATCATTTTCTTAATTCCCTCTCTCGTAACCAAGTCGCGAAAGTAGGCCACCATCGGCTTGAATCGTGGTGCCAGTTATAAAAGATGCTTCGGGGGATGCGCACCACGCCAAAATTCTTGCGATCTCTTCTGGCTCTCCCACATGACCGATAGATTTTCCATCAGTTGGAAAACCTAAACTGTTCAATAATTCTGCATCTCGTGCTAAATCACTCGTTGTCATAGGTGTTCTGATTGAACCAGGTGCGACACCGACAACACGAATGGATTGTGGGTTTAATTCAATAGCTAACTCTGTAGTCAGAGAATTCACTCCACCTTTTGATGCGGCGTAGGCGGCATGATTTTTCATTGTTGAGTAAGCATGCACAGAGGAAACATTCACAACACATCCACCACCATTATTTCTAAACAATGGCAATGAATACTTGGAGGTCAAGAAAACTGCTCGCAAGTTAACATTAAGTATTGTGTCCCAATCACTAACACTTGTTTCTTCGATACCTACCCCATTAGTGGGCAACCCAGCCACATTAAACAAAGCCGCTAACTTTGCATTCTTAAACTCGGCAAAGACTTTTTCAATGTCTTCTGGAACTGATAAATCACACTTTCGGTAGAGGTTCTTGTTTTCCGAAAGGACTTTTGCATGCGATCCGACACTTTCATTTCTATCTAAACCTAGAACACTTGCACCGCTATCACTAAGTAATTGCGCAGTTGCAAGCCCAATGCCTGAAGCAGCCCCAGTGACAATACAAAATTGACCTTCCCAATAACTTTTGGAATTCATAGCAGGGCTCTCTTTCCTGGTGAACTACTTCTAAGAACTAACAGACTATGCCATTATTGTATGCATGGTCGAATATATTCAAGGGTGGAAAACAGAAGTACTTGAAAATGATTATTTAAAGGTATCTGTTATTCCTGAATTGGGTGCAAAAATTGTGCAGATCAGAGATAAACACGCTCAATATGAATGGCTCTGGGATGATCCAATGCGCCCACTAAGGGCCAGACAATCAGATGATGCTTATGACGAGCATGACATCACTGGCTTTGATGAATGTTTTCCAAACATCGGGGTAAGTTCTTATCCAGGAGATCCCACTATAAATATGCCAGATCACGGGGAGCTGTGGTCACAAGCCTGGTCATGCCAGAAATCTGATAATTCAATTGTTACTAGTACTACCGGCAAAGTTCTCCCATACAAATTCCAGCGAGAGATAACTTTGAAGGATCGCTCTTTGGTATTTTCATATGCCATTGAGAACACAGGTCAAGAAAGTTTTAAAGGATTTTGGTCGGCTCATCCACTTTTTCATGCAGTTGAAGGTATGCAGATTCTGTTAAACGGTAATCCGCCAATGACCAAGGAGTTTAGTTTTAGTGGGCGAATGGGAAGTGATGGAGTAGATGGTTACGCAGGACATTTAGATACCTACACCTGGCCGAATACGGTGGGAGAGTCGGGGAGAAGCTATGACTTAAGCCAAATAACTTTGGCTGAGCCACTAACCGACAAGGTTGTTGTGGCCGCACCAATCGATGGGGAAATTACCCTGTTGAATCCGCACCATAAATGTGCAATTCGATTTTCATTTGACCCTCAAGAACTGCCATACGTTGGAATTTGTTTTAATTTAGATGCGTGGCCCTTTACAGGGCGAAAAGCCCGGTGGTTAGCGATCGAACCTTCAACGGGTCCAACCGATAAATTGGATGAATCCGATCGGATGGTGGGCGCACCAATTTATTTACCACAAAGACCGGTCGCCTTTAGCTTTATGCTCTCCTTTGATACATTTTTATAACAAAAATTTATTTAAATACCGCAAGAACCCCCTTGCTATTTGCTTTATTTAGTCTAAATTGTTAACCGTGAACAATTTACAAGGTAAAAAAGGTCATTCCAAAAGCTCCGAAGGATTCTTTTATCGGTTGTTAGCAGTCCCTGAATTAGGCGTGATTGTTGCCCTAATTTCATGTGCAGCTATTTTCCAATCCTTCAATAGTGTTTTTCTCTCATTAGAAGTTATGGGATCAGTTGTTCAAGCCGTTACCTTTGTTTCAATCATCGCAGTCGGTCAAGCCTTCCTTTTGATTAGCGGTGTCTTTGATTTATCTGTGGGGGCAGTTGCTGGATTAGTAGCCGTATCATCAGGAAAGTTAATGACCAGTATGGGTTGGCCGGTATGGGCTGGAATTCTTGGTGGCCTTGCCCTCGGTGCAGTGATCGGTGCAATTAACGGATTCATGGTGACACGCGCCGGAGTTCCTGCATTTATCCAAACACTAGGAATGTTATTTGTTGCACAAGGTCTCATTCAAGTAGTTTCAAAAGGTTATCCGGTATATCCACTTCCAGAAATGATTACAACAATCGGAGAAAGCTCATTCTTCTTTGGTCTTGGATGGAACGCTTTGATTTGGGTTGTAGTTTCAATTGTTGGTGATTTTATAATTCGCAAAACTTCAATTGGACGAAATCTTTATGTAATTGGTGGAAACCCAGAAGTAGCAAAAATTGTTGGTATCAATGTGCAGAAGTATCAAATGAACTGCTTTATTTTAGCTGGAACACTCTCAGCGCTTTCAGGAATGCTTGTGATGGCAACTTTGTCTGCAGGCTCTCCAAGTATCGGAGGCGGCTGGGAACTTACAGTGATCGCAGGAACAGTTGTAGGTGGCGTGAGTTTGTTCGGAGGAGTTGGAACAATTGCAGGAGCAATCATGGGTGTTCTGCTCATTCAGTTTGTGCAAAGTGGTCTAATTACTAGTGGTTTAAGCCCGAATTTCCAACTTATCGCTGTTGGTTCAATTTTAGTTTTAGCAGTTTTCTTAGATGTTTTCCGTAGAGGTTACAGAAACCGCATGCGTAATTCTGAAAAGGTCGAAACACCAATTCTTTCCTCTCGAGAAGGGGGAAAGTAAGTAGTTTATATTCGGGTCAAAAGGGAAAAACAACTATCTACTCAAAGAATAAGGTGGAAAAAGTTAAAATGAAAAAGAAATATATCATCGCGACAGTTGCGGCATTCACTCTAGCTGTTCCTGCAATTTTTGTTGGAACAAGTGCAAATGCAGCAGTTAGCTATAAAGGCCGTCCAAAGAGCATTTTGTTTGTGCAGCCAATGAAGGATCACCCAGTTCACAGACTTATGCAGGCAGGACTCCTTGCTGAATGTAAGAAGCAAGGTTTTTATTGCAAGGTTGTCGGAAATGCCAGCGCATCCAACTGGGATGATGTTGGTACATTGCCTCTCGTAGATGCAGAGCTTGCAACTAGAAAATGGGGCGGAGTTGCTGTTTATCCAGTAAGCCCTGTTCTGTTCAAGTATGCAGAGAAGCTAGCTAAGAAGGGTTACCCAATCATCGGATGGCACGCCATTCCAAAAGAAGGAACAACTTCTTATGTCGCATCAGTTGCTCAACTAGTTCCTAATGCGGGATCTGGACCAGCAGATGCAATTTGTCAGATTCATGGCAATGTTGGAACCGTTGCAATCACTGAGGGAAGCCTTAATGATGAAGAAAACACAAAGGCAGCAGCCTTCAAAGCACAGCTTGCTAAGTCATGCCCAGCAATGAAGACAACTGAAATTGGAATCGAAGGATTTGATCCAACCAAGGCTGTTGCAATTGCAGTTGGAATGCTTTCAGCAGACAAAGACATTGTTGCTGCTTATTCAACAACCGGTAACGGAGCTCAAACCTGGTCACAGGCAGCAGCACAAGCAAACCGCAAGGTCACAATCATCGGTATGGACTACATTCGCCAAAATCTAGACTTAGTCCGTGACGGAAAAGTTTATGGCATTGTGGCACAACCATTGTATGAAGAAACTGCGATGATGGTTCAGCTCTATGCAAAATTGTTCAAGGGACAAAAGATTAAGTATTCAAATATTTTGCCTTCAACAATTGTTACAAAAGCAAACCTAGCCGCGTACTACAAGATTGTGGATGCAGCTGGTCAGTAAGTAAAAATGAAGAATTACTGCGGTGCGCCTTCCATGAGGCGTACCGCAGTAATCTCAAAACCAGGAAGCAGTTGATGATGGTCCTAAAAAGTGTGTTGCAGGTTAAAGATCTGAGCAAGAGTTTCGGCAATGTCGATGCTTTGCGCAAGGTCAACCTCAATTTCTTTGAAGGTGAGATCCACGCAGTACTTGGACAAAACGGTGCAGGTAAGAGCACCTTGATAAAACTGCTTACCGGTCTATATGAAACCAGCAGCGCATCCGGCATCTTGATATTAAATGGCTCTGAAATTCAGCTACACAGCGTTTCAGATGCTCGCCAAAAGGGCATTGGGTATGTACCTCAAGAGATTGAAATCGTTGACACCCTAACCGTTGCCGAAAACATTTTTGCAGGAAACCTGCCAACAAATAATGGCGTTTTTTCACACAAACATATTTTAAAGCTCGCACAGGAATTAGTAGAGAAGTTTGAACTCAATCTACCTGTAGCCGACCTAGCCTCAAGTTTAAGTACCGCCCAGCGCCAGACAACGATGATTGCTCGCGCGCTTGCTTCAAACCCGGCAATTTTACTTCTTGATGAACCTACTACTTCACTATCCAAAGAAGATGCACAAACGCTAGCAAAGACAATGGTGGGTCTGCGCGCCAAGAATGTGACAATGATTTACATAACCCACAGAATTCCTGAAGTACTCAATTTGTGTGATCGAGCCACAGTACTTCGTGATGGTCAAGTCGCACTAGAGCTTCCAAAGAGTGAGTTCAGTACCGAAAAAATAATTAGCTCTATGATTGGTAAAAGTCTAAATAAGGTTAGCACTGAGAGTTACAAAGTCATTTTCGGGAAAAATATTTTGATATTGGAAAATGTCCACGTTCCTCGAAGAGGCCCACAAAGCGTCTCGCTAGATGATGTGAACTTAACAGTTAGAAAAGGTGAAATTCTTGGCCTTGGAGGCTTAGTTGGCTCAGGAAGAACCGAAGTCCTAGATTTAATTTCAGGACGGACACCTTTGGCCTCTGGAAAAATTACCCTGAACGGTGAAGTTATTGTGGGAGCGAACCCACAGAAAATGCGCGACAAGGGAATTATCTATTTAACAGAAGATCGTAAACGCGAAGGTTTGCTTTTTAACTTAAACTTAATTAAGAATACAACCGCTGGCTCCTTAAACTTGTTTTCAAAATTTGGATTATTGGATGAGCGTAAAGAATCAGAGATAGCAGTTGCCGCGATGAAGTCGCTAACTGTGAAAACTAATAGTTACGCAGCAGAGCCATCCCACTTAAGTGGCGGTAACCAGCAAAAAGTATTACTCGCACGAGCACTCATCAATAAGCCAAAGATTTTGTTATTGGATGAACCGACTAAAGGTGTTGATGTGGGTGCTCGTCAGGAAATTTATGAGGTAATCCGTAGAATTCAAGCATCTGGAACTAGCGTAATTATCGTTGCCTCTGACCTAGATGAACTTTTGTCCTTAGCAAATCGGGTAGTTGTTATGGCAGGTGGCAAGTCAGTCGATGAGTTTGAAAGAGCCGATGGAGATGAAGCAAGAATTCTAAAATTTGGCACAGGAGTTCTGAGCTAGTACCTGCCAAATTCAGGTTTTTAGTATCCGGCCCGTGAGGGATATCAATAGAATTACCTTATGGCCGCATACAAAGTCGCAATAGTTGGTGCTGGTCCTGCGGGCTATTTCGCTGCGCAAGCTCTCCAAAACCTAGCCAACGATGATCGTGTATTTGAAATCGACATGGTTGAACGCCTTCCAACGCCATGGGGATTAGTTCGAAGCGGTGTGGCACCAGATCATCCGAAGATTAAAACTGTCTCTAAAGTATTTGAAAAGATCGCAGCCGACCCCAACTTTCGCTTGTTTGCTAACGTTGAAATTGGCAGTGAGATAACCGTTGCCGAGCTTCAAGAAAAATACGATGCTGTCATTATTGCTACCGGATCAGCTCTTGGCAAAAAATTAGGAATTCCAGGGGAAGATTTATATGGCTCTATGTCGGCAGCTGATTTTGTACCTTGGTATAACGCTCATCCAGATTTTGCCGATGTAGATGTTCCATTCGATTGTGATACTGCCGTAGTAATTGGCGCGGGCAACGTTGCAATGGATGTTGTACGTATGTTGGCGCTAGATCCATCTGAGCTAGAGCCAACAGATACTGCCGATCATGCAATTGCAGCCTTTAAAAATAGCGCAGTACGCGATGTTTACATTAGCGCTCGCCGAGGTCCAGAGCATGCCGCCTTTACATCCCCAGAGCTTCGCGAACTTCCAAAACTTGAACACACCAATGTTCTTATACATAAAGGCGATATAGAGGCAGCGATTGTTCGTGCAGGAGAAAGCCCTGGAAAAGAGGTCAAAAGTAACCTCGATGCGATGCTATTAATCGCAGATGCAGAGAAAACTCAACATGCGCGCACCATGCGCTTTCTCTTTGCACACACCCCTACAGAGATTATTGGCAGCGATCGAGTGGAGGGGGTTGTTTATTCAACTCCAAAGGGTGAGGTAACGATTAAATGCGGGTTAGTGATTACTGCAATTGGTTATCAGGCACAGGCAATTGATGGTGTCCCATATGAAAACGGCAAAGTTGTTAATATCGATGGCCGGGTTAAAGAGAATATGTATGTCGTTGGTTGGGCAAAGCGCGGCCCTACGGGAGTAATCGGTACTAACAAATCAGATTCTGCGGCGGTTATGGAGCTTCTTGTTAAAGATTTAAAGAGCCCAAAGAACGCAGGCGACATTTCAGAGTCACTTACCCACCAGGTTGTTGTTTCTCAAGAGCACTGGCAAAAGATCAACGAAGCTGAAGTAGCAGCGGGCCAATTAAAGGGTAAACCTCGGGTTAAGGGTATTACACACAAGGAGCTTTTAAAGTTGGCTGGCTTGTAACCCTATTCATCTGCCAGAAACCATTTCGTTACCTTGTTATTGTGTGGGACCGACATACCTCTGCTTAGATGAAGCCATGAAAATTAATACCCACAGAACCCTCGGCTTTGGCGCACTCGCCACAGCCACCACATTATTAGTCTCATTACTAATTCCCACGGCACAAGCTGCGACTTACTCGCTACCGGGTGCTCCTACCAATGTCACCTCTTATATAGGTGCACGTGGTGTTGTTGTTAAGTGGACGCCAGCAAGTGATGTAACACCAGAAGTAACTGGTTATGTAGTTTCAGCAGGTGCGGGCTCATGCCCAATCTTCGTTCCAGTATCAAACCACTCTGTTGTGACAATGCCAGTTGTTGTTGGTCAACCAGCTGGAACTCCAGTCGTACAAGCGGTGAATGCATACGGCTTTTCGAAGCCAGGAACTTCAAAGCAGACATTTACAGCTGATCAATTAGCTAAAGTCGCATCAGCTAGTAACCGCGTCCTACAACTTTTGCAGTTCAGCGATCTTCACGGTGCAATTGAAACTGGAAGCTCATTTGGTACTTCACTATTAATGAGCAATTTCGCCGCAGATCGTAAGGCTGCAGCTGCAACAATTACCATAGCATCAGGTGATAATTTTGGAGCAGCACCTCCAATATCTACTGAAAACGAAGAGTTACCGACGGTAGAATCTCTCAATTTAATGAAATTAGATGCCTCCACATTTGGAAACCATGAACATGATCGCAATTTAGCCCACGTTCAAAAAGTTATCGGTGCTTCCGATTTCACCTGGTTAGCGACTAATTACAGCAAAGATTCTTTCTCAGTACTTAAGTCTGGCAGCAAGGCAGCCAAGCGTTACACAATCATTGACCGCGGTGGCATGAAAATTGGTGTCGTTGGTTACAACACAGCTGAAGTTGTAAGCACTGTTTTCCCTGGAAACTTAGATTACTTAGATGCTGCCGGAAAGAAAAAATCAATTGAAATTGATGCTAGTGCGGTCAGTGTTAATAAAGCAATTATAGAAGCCAAAGCAGCTGGAGCAGAGATTGTTGTTGTAGTAATGCACCAAGGATGGACAGAGAATACTGATGGCGTTGCAAAAGGCCTATACATAGATCTTGCTCATCAGATAAAAGGAGCGGCAGCAATATTTGGTGGACATAGCCACCAGACGTTTGCATCTTTGATTCCATCAACTCGCGGACAAGCACCAATTCTTTTGGGCGAAGTTCGCAACGCTGGCGTTGAATACACACGTTCACAAATCTGTATAAAAAATAGCAAAGTTGTTGGCTCATCACTGCAGCACGTATTAAAGGCTGCTGCTCCAACTATCAACACCGGAGTCGTAAGCACAGTAACAACGCCAGATGAAGCAGGTACAGCGTTGGTCAAGAAGTACAAAGATCAATTATCTGGAAAGCTTGACGTGAAAATTGGTTCAGTTTCAGGCGTCTTCCCACGAGGTGGATCACCAGCAGTGGAACGTTCTGGTGAAAATCCAATGGGTGACTTCATTGCTGATGTACTACGCGCCAAGTACAAGACTGACTTTGCACTCACAAATGGTGGCGGTATCCGCGACACATTCCCTGCAAAGACTTATATCCCAGCAAACACCGCACTTATTCGCACAGGTAGTGGTCCGCTAGATGTAACTCTCGGAGATGCTTTAACTGTTTATCCATTCGGTAACCAAATTGCAACAACCGTTGTATCAGGTGCGAATCTTTGGAAAGCACTTGAAAACGGTGTGGGTGGAAACTACCCAGCAGATGGTCGTTTCCCACAAGTATCTGGATTGAAGTTCTCATTTGATGCTTCAAAGCCAGTTGGAAGTCGAATCGTTTCTGTAACAAAGAACGATGGAACTGCAATTGCTAAGGATGCAACTGAATACACACTCACAACTCTCGACTACATTATTTATGGTGGCGATGGTTATGTAGATGTGTTCTCACCAGCTAAAGCCAAGGTATTTGGTGCCCTACTTGATGTATTTGTAGATGCGTTAAAGGCCGATATGGCAGCAGGAAAGGTTACCCAAGTTCCAGTCCTTGATGGGCGCGTGAAGAAGGTTGGCTAATTAAGTAGTAATCACACAAAGGGCGTCCGTTG